>Ga0307978_1000106_pt1 | contig 77879 bp, 71 predicted proteins | sample OrgLakmetage1056_FD_203151 | JGI IMG/M metagenome (GOLD analysis project Ga0307978, IMG submission 203151) | Saline water microbial communities from Organic Lake, Antarctica - #1056 | ecosystem: Environmental > Aquatic > Non-marine Saline and Alkaline > Saline | place: Antarctica: Organic Lake... | reverse complement strand
ACGTTGACCAAGCCCTACAATCAGGACGAACTGAAAGCCGTGCTGGCAACCCTCACTGATCCACAATGATGGAGAGTGTCCGATCTTCTGTGTAGCTCGATAGGGGCCGAATCCTCAGCGAGTCCCAGATCCAGCAGCCTTTTTCGCTCCATGCAGAATGGCCGCTGCCAGCCGTGTAGCATCTGGGACCGCCCGGTGCGGACTGGGTGTAATTTCCAGATGGGTGAAGACCTTTCCGATGGCCGCATGGTTGCCCGCACAGACCGATCCAACGGCGGTATCGAAGTTGGCGAACATCTTCAGTTTCATCCCGATCGTTTCAGCCAGCCACGTAGATCTCCAAGGCTTCGGCACCGTCGAGTTCAGCGTCAGCTTGTCCAGCATGGTATCGGCCAGCAGTCGCTTGAGCTTCGCGTTCTCGTCTTCCAACGCCTTGAGCCTGGCTGCCTCCGACACTTCCATGCCGCCATACTTGGCCTTCATCTTGTAGAACGTCGCCGGGCTCAGACCATGTCTGCGGCACACCTCAGCCGTCGGCATTCCCGCCTCCTGCTCCTTGATCATCCCGATAATCTGCGCCTCGGTGAAACGGCTTTTCCTCATTCGTCTGCTCCTTCGCGGTTGGGCAGACTCTACATCAGACTGAGGGATTTTGCGGGGGGCAGGTCAGAGGCTGACGCCTTACGAAAAAGGAAAGACATTTCTTTTGTCGCGAAAGGTTGCGCTTCGTGTTGGGATAGCAGAAATGACCAGACATGCACTCCAGCTACACCCATTCACGATTTCAATGATAACGTAGATGATAACCGGCCCGCTTCCCATTCGCGCAATACCGGTCGCACGGGAAACACTCTTCTCATTCCTTTGTCGAATGGCGACTGTGAACCGACTGACGCCAGAACAGTTTTGCCATGACATGGGGATTTCTGTTCGAGGGCTCACATTTATTGAAGCTCCCGCGATCGAGCGTCTTCAGCGGATTTCTGATCTCGAGGACGATCAGATTGGCGATCTGATTTCATGGACAGGGCGAAGGACCGGCGACTTCCGGTCGCAATTTCGTGGCGAGATCATCTTAACGCGCGCGATACGAAGTCCAGACGTCCGAGGATGTCCGATCTGCCTGAAAGAGGACGCGTTGGCGTCTGATGGTAATCCTGCCGAAAATATGGCCATGAAGGGTGATTGGCTACTGAGGCACACCAAAGCATGTGTCGAACATGGGCACGTGATCGTCCCTTTCTGGAACCACACTCGGTTAACCGCACGCTACGTCAGCGATGCCATCGTCCGAGCGTCAGAGAATATTCTCGATGGAACGTTTGATCAGCCAAGGATTGTTCCGTCGACCTACGACGCTTGGCTTGATCAACGACTTGAGCATCGAAAAGATAATACTTGGTTGAGAAACTTTTCCATGCACTCTGTTGCAACTGTGGCCCTCCAGTTCGGCCGATGTCTGCAGATACAGAGGGATCGGCATGCTGTTGCGTCACTGCAGAATGATCATGCAGCTTGCACCGTGGGTTTTGGGCAAATGGCGGTGGGCAGAAAGAGATTTCTGAAGAGGCTCGAAAAAATTGCCGACAAGGCTGTGGCCGAACGGAAAGGGCATAGCGTGGCTTTTGGTCCATTACACCGCAATCTGCTGGACAATTACAGCAATGATCCCGACTTTGAATGGATCACGTCCGCTATCAGGGATATCGTTTCAAAACGATGGTTAACTCCTGCTTTAACACAAGTTCTCGGCAGGGCGGTCGACCATTCCAAGATGCATTCGGTTTCGACGGCGGCCCGTGCTCTTGGCCTGCATCCGAACCGAACGCGAACTCTTCTTGAAGCTGAAGGCATCATTCCAAAGGCTGATACGCGAACCGATTCACAAATTATATTTCCGGCAGATTCAATCGATGGACTGGGGGACAAGATCGCGACACTCGTGGACCTCAAGACCCTGCGGAAAATTTTTGGTGCGACGGAATTTCAGTTCAAGGTTCTGATCCGTGAAGAGATATTCGCTCCGACCATCCAGCGCAGTCGGGCACGGAAAGCTTGGGATCCTGAACCAGTCCTTTTATTTCTGGAATGGTTCAGAAAGACTGCAATCGACATCAGCACGAACAATACTGGCTGGGAGCATCTCCACAGTGCGGCAATCAATAGGCGGACGACCGTCACTTCGCTTATTGACGCCATCAAAGATGGCCGCATGCAAGCCGGTCGGAACGTCAACTTGGAAGGTTACGCCGGACTGTTTGTAAAATCTGCGGAAGTCGACGCCCTGTCGATACGTGACGGTCCCATTTGAGGCAATGGCCGTAATCCTTCCCGGTTGTCCCTTCGCTGCCTGAAAGAACCAATGGGCGTAAGGGTTTGTCAAATTTCACCATCACAATAGCAGAATTCACTTGACAGTTAAACGGTCAAAAATGGCCAAATTTATACTCTTATGGTCAGTATACATGGGATTGAAGGGTGGTGGCGTGGGGGAGACTCGAACTCCCGACCTAACGATTATGAGTCGTTCGCTCTAACCAACTGAGCTACCGCGCCTCACCACGCACGCGACCTAGGCAAAGTCGCACCCCTTGTCAAACCGAATATGATCGAAACTGACAGAGGGTCATGCGCTGGTCCGACCCGTCTCAGGACGGGCGCGAAAAGCGCCAGCGGGTGCTCTGTTCATACGGCTCGTCCGGCGTCACCGTCACCTGCGGAAAGGCAGCCTGCGTCGGCGCGTCTGGCCAGCCCTGGGCCTCCAGCGCGAAGGCACGGTAGGCTGGCCGACCGTCAAAGACCTGCAGGCCGGGCTGGTCCGTGAACAGCTCCAGCACAAGGCCGCTTTCACCCGTCAGGGTCAGGACAAGGCGGTCCTCGACCTTGCCCGATGACAGGCAGAAGTTGTGGTCCAGCGCGGGCGCGCCGGGAGAGGGGGCTTGCCCTGCACGGAAATCCATATCCGTGCCCTCGACCGGAGCGACCTCTCCCGTGGGGACGACGGCATCGGTGATCGGCAAATAGTGATGGGCCGCGATCTGAAGTCGGTGACCTTCCCAGGTGTCACTGCCGTCGAGGTTCCAGTAACCGTGATTGGCAAAGTTCATCACTGTCTTCGCGTCGGTCGTGCCACTGATCTTTAGCGTCAGCGTCGCGTCTTCGGTCACGGTAAAGGTGGCCTCGATCCGGCGGTTGCCCGGCAGACCCGCTTCACCCTCGGGCAGGTCACAGACCAGCGTAGTCGAACTGTCGCTTTGCGCCGCAACGTCCCAGATCCGACGGTGCGTGCCTCCGCTGCCGGAATGAAGGTGGGTCTTGCCCGCCTCGTTCCGCTCCAGCTCGTAGTCCATCCCGTCGATCCGCACGCGTGAGGTGCTGATGCGGTTGGCGATGGGTCCGACGATCGCGCCGTGATAGCCCATCGTTCCTTCATAGTCGGTCAGATCATCCGAGCCGTGGGTCAGGGAATGATCCACGCCCGCCAGCCGCACGTCCTGCACGATGGCCCCAAGGGTCAGCAGACTGACCGTCAGGTCACCTGCTGTCAGGGTGATCTTGTGAACGTCATCGCCTTTTGTCGTGGTTCCGAACAGGTTCATGACAAAGCCTCCCAATGAACACCGGCGGCGGGGATCCTGGTGTCGTTCCAGTCCTGCGCGGTGGCTGCGTAGTTGAAGACGAAGCGATGGCTCTCGGTGTCGCGTATGCGAAGGCCCTCGGGCATCGCCACGGTGTCGACACCGGCCTCCTGTGCGATGTCGCGGACCAAAGCGTCAAACGTGTCGTCCGACGGCCAGCCTGCCAGATAGCGCAGGTTTGCGCCGCCCATGATCGCGGGACGTCCGTCTGCGGTGGCGACACGCACGGGCGCATCACCCTCCAGATGCTCGAACCAGTGCAGAAAGGTCCCGCCGCCCGTCAAAGGCACGGAATCCGAAGGTGGGATACTTTCCGTCAGCACAACGCTGACATCCGTGTCCGGCAGGTTCGGACCCAGGGGCAGCACCATCGACAAATCGTCATCCTTGGTATCGGTCCGTGGTCCGATCAGAGCAATGCCGTCATACCGTGCCATTGCAGCGCGCAGCGGGTCGCTCAACCGCATCAGGCCGGGGGCCAGCACCATCTTGTAGGCCGACAGGTCGTCGCAATCGGGCGGCAGGATATCCACCGACAGCCCCGCCCGCCGCAGCGCGCGATAGGCGGCAAAGGCCAGCCGGAACATCTCGAAGTCAGCACCCTGCGGCTGGGTCTCCCACGCCCATGCGCTTTCGTAGTCGAACACCAGCGCCACGGGGGCGGCACCGGCGCTTGCCTCGGGCAGGTCCTGCACTTCTTGTGCCACCTGCGCGGCCTCGGCCAGGGCGGGGGCTGCACCGCTGTCGGGCCGCAGAAGGCCTGCGTGGTTCTGTTCCTGCGCAAAGGGCGCCTGCCGCCAGCGGAAATAGCACACGGCTTCGGCCCCGTGGGCAAACGCCTCCCAGGCCCAAAGCCTTGCCATGCCGGGCAGGGGGGCGGGGTTGTAGGGGGCCCAGTTCACTGGTCCGGGTTGCTGCTCCATCACCCAAAGTCGCCCACGCCCGACGGCGCGGTAGATGTCGTGGTGAAACGCCTGATTGTCCGGGTGGCCCTGTCGCAGGAACGCCTGCTTTTCCGCGACCGTGCCTTCCAGCCGGTCGGATAGAAAGCCGATGGGGTAGCTGTCCCATGACGCGATATCGAGGTCGGCACCCACCTTGTAGTGATCGAAGGTCAGCGTGCGGCCCATGTAGTTGTGGATCAGCGGTGCATCGGTCAGCGGACGCAGCGCATCCACCTGCACCTTGTTGAAGGCCACCACCTGATCCGACGAAAACCGCCGGAACGCCAGCACATGTGCGGGGTTCGGTTCGGTGACCGTCAGGTTCGGCAGGTCGATCTGGTCGAAGTCGTCGTAGTCCATCGACCAGAACACGTTGCCCCATGCCCGGTTCAGCGCAGCGGTGGACTGATAGCGCTGCGCCAGCCAGTCCCGAAATCCCGCACGGGAGGCATCAGAATAAGATAGTGTTGTGTCGTGGCAGTCGTATTCGTTGTCAATCTGCCACGCTTTCACGTGTCGGTTGCGGCCATAACGTTCACCCATCAGCCGCGCGATGCGGCGCGATTCCTCGCGGTAGCCGACGTGGCTGAAATCGTAGTGGCGGCGGGATCCGAATTTGCGGGGGCGACCTTCGGCGCCGACGGCCAGCATGTCAGGGTGCTTGTCCAGCATCCAGCGCGGCGGCGTGGCGGTGGGGGAGCCCATCACGACGCTCAAACCCGCCTCGCCCAGCACCTCGACGGCACGATCCAGCCAGTCCCACGTCAGGACGCCGGGTTTGGCCTCCAGCCGTTGCCAGGCGAATTCACCGATCCGCACCCATGTCAGGCCAGTCTCGACCATGCGGGCTGCGTCTTCGGCCCAGACCTCTTCCGGCCAATGTTCGGGGTAGTAGCAGACGCCGAGTGTGCGTTTCATAGATCCTCACATGATCACGCGATGTTCGCGCTGACCTTTCGTTTGGGTTTCGATTTCAAAGACCTTGCCGTCCTCTTGCGCATCTTGTCCCAGACCGACGCTGGCCGAGGTGACGTAGAGCGTGCTCAAGTCAGGCCCGCCGAAGGCAGGGCACGAGGTTTGCGAGGCAGGCAAGTCGATCGCTTCGACCTCTTTGCCATCCCTGTCGTAGCGGGCGACGCGTCCCACGCCCCATTGCGCCGACCACAGGTGGCCGCTTTCGTCGACGACCGCCCCATCAGGGCGAAAGTCGGTGCCGGTCAGGTCGATGTGCACCCGCGGTTCGCCTTCGGGCCAGCCGTCTGCGTCGAGAGTGACGGCCTTGATGACCTGCGTGTTGGTATCCGTGAAATAAGCTGTGTCGCCTGCGGGGGCGAAACAGATCGCGTTGGTGATCTGCATCGGCGCGAACAGCTTGCGCAGCTCGCCCCTGTAGTAGCGGTAGATCGCGCCCGCACCGTCTTCCGCGTTCAGGCCCATCGTGCCAATCCAGAAGCCACCCTGAGGGTCGGCCCGCCCGTCGTTTGACCGCGTCACGGGCATGTCGGCTTCAAGCGGAACCAGAAGTGTCTCGGTCCCTGTCTCGATGTCAAAGCGGAACAGGTCGCGGTCCGACGCGATCAGCAGCGTGCTTTCGTCCACCCATCCGGCGGCAGAGACGTGGCGGTCGAACTGCCAGTGCTGCCCCTTCCGGTGCAACCGCTTGCCGAGAATGTCGAACCAGAACAGTTCTTGCCGTTCGGGGTGCCAGAGCGGGCCTTCACCCAGTTTGCAGACTGTCGCGTCGTAAATCATTTTGAAACCTCGTCATAAGCCTTCACGATCGTTTCGGCCCGCGCGCGCACCTCTGCCACGCTCAGGCCCGGTGCATAGAGCGCCGTTCCGATGCCAAAGCCATCGGCGCCTGCCGCGATCCATTCGGCAAAGTTCTCGGCACCCGCACCTCCGACTGCAAAGACCGGCGTTTCGGCTGGCAGCACCGCGCGCATTGCCTTGACGCCCGCCGGTCCGATCAGCGAGGCGGGAAATATCTTGAGACCGTCCGCACCTGCCTTGAGGGCCGCGAAACACTCGGTCGGGGTCATCACACCGGGCCAGCTTTGCAGGCCTGCCGTCTTGGTCGCATGGATCACACGCTGATCGCAATTCGGCGAGACGACCAGTTTGCCACCTGTCTGTGCAACGCGCCCCACGTCTTCCACCGACAGCACCGTGCCCGCCCCGATCAGGGCGTCATCACCATGTGCCGCGACCATCGCCGCAATGCTGTCAAAGGGGGCAGGCGAGTTCAACGGAACCTCGATGCGGGTGATGCCTGCGTCGATCAGCGTGCCGCAGATATCGACGGCCTCGGGCAGGGTGATCCCGCGCAGGATGGCGATGAGGGGTCGGTCAGCCATGTGTGGCCTCCTTCAGTTTGCGATATGCGGCGGTCAGACCGGCCAGTGTCACTCTTTCCGCTTGGGCCTGCGTTGCCGAAACCGATTGCGCGGCCAAAGCGCGCAGATAAAGCGAGGCAAGCGATCCCGCCCCGATGATGGCGACCTGCTGGCCCAGCCAATAGGGCTTGGTCGCTGCGATCTCGGCCCCGATCAGCAGTCCGGACAGGCGCGCGCGGGCGGTGTCGTTGGACAGCCCGTGCAGCAAGCCTTCGGCCCGCAAGGCGAACAGCTTTGCCGCCAGTTTTTCGGGCCGTGAAATGGTGTCGCCCAATGCCGCGTCAAAGGCATCGGCGTCCCAGCCGTCGCCTCCGGTCGAATGTTTCAGTACGGTATGCCCGCTGATCGCAGCGAATAGATCACCGGTCATGCAGGTCTGGAAACTGACGACTTCATCTGCGCTGACATGGACCCACTTGGTGTGGGTGCCCGGCAGGCAGATCACACCGTCCCAGTTCGGGTTCAGGGACAGGAAGCCCGCGATCTGGGTTTCCTCGCCGCGCATGACGTCCGCCGGATCGGTCTGCTTGATGCCCGGCACGACATGGACGTTCAGGTCCGGTGCGTCAGGTCTGGCGAAGTTGTCGGCCAGCGCGGGGCAGGGCACTGTGGCATAGCTCGCCTCGACCCAGCCCTGCCGCGATCCGACCATGCCGCAGGCGACGATCGGCGTTTGCGGGGTAATCCAGTCGCCCACCAGTTTGCGCAGGCAGGCGGCATAGTCGGTGCGGGTGATATTGCCCATCCCGTCAGCCGACGATGCCGTGTCCAACACCGTTCCGCTGTTGCTCATCGCCCAGACGCGCAGGTTGGTGGTGCCCCAGTCGGCGGCGATCCAGTCGGCCTTGGTCATAGCTTCTCTCCCTCCAGCACCCACATGCGCTCGGGGAAGGACCAAGGCAAGACCAGCCCGTGGTGCATCAGCCATGTCCCCGAGACGTCGATGGGGCCGTCCTTGAGCGCGGGCATGCCCCGCGATAGCCCCGGTATGTCGTCCGCGTTCGTCAGCGACACACGATACATCGCGTCGGGGTCAAGCCGTGTCAGTCGCAGCGGACGGGGCGCGATCTGGTCGCTGGACCGCGCCTTACCCGAAAAGACGACAAACCGGTCGCCGTCGCGGGCCAACTGCTGTTCCGCGATCACGGCAGGGTCGGCGCTGTCCAGCCGCAGGATGTCGGCGTGCCGCATCCAGTGGCGGTTGTCTTTCCACCATTGCGTGACGCGGGTCAGAACCTGCGCCTCTTGGTCGGTCAGCTCGCGCGGGTCCATCTCGAACCCCATGTGGCGCTGGGCCGCGACCCATGCGCGGAACGCGATATCAAGCACGCGACCGCTGGTGTGGCAGTAACGCGGGCCCACGTGGCTGCCGGTCACAGCCGCAGGCAGGAACAGCGCCCCGTCGTGCTGGATGCGCAGCCGTTCCAGCGCGTCGTTGCTGTCGGACAGCCAGACGCGCTGCTTGCGTTCCATGATGCCGAAATCGATCCGCCCGCCGCCCGAGGCGCAGCTTTCGATCTCGATCTGCGGAAAAGCGCTGCGCAGGCGGTCGATCAGCGCGTAGGACCCGCGCGTCTGCGCCGCATCCGGCATTGGCAGCACACGGTTATGGTCCCACTTGATATAGTCGATGTCATGCGCCGACAGGATCGCCGCCATCCGCTCGAACAGGAAATCCCGGACCTCGGGAAGCGCCATGTTCAGCGCCTTTTGCTGGCGGCCAAGGGTCTGGTCCGCGCTGCCAAGCGCCCAGTCGGGATGGGCGCGGTGCAGGTCGCTGTCCTCGTTGATCATCTCGGGCTCGAACCACAACCCGAAGGTCATGCCTTCGCCGTGGACGTGGTCGATTAGCGGCGTCAGCCCGTCGGGATACTTGCGGGGGTCGACCTCCCAGTCGGACAGGCTGCGGGTGTCGTCGTCGCGCTGTCCGAACCAGCCGTCGTCCAGCACGAACCGCTCGGCCCCCAAGGCTGCGGCTCGGGTCGCGATGTCCTTGAGCACGGGCAGTTCGTGGTTGAAATAGACCGCCTCCCAGCAGTTGTAATGCACCGGACGCGGGGTGTCTGGCTTGGGCCATGTCACCACGCTGTCGCGCAGGTGCCTTTGGAACGCGGTGGCGCAGCCGTTCAGCCCGCCGCCCGAATAGGTCATGTAAAGCTTGGCCGTCTCGAACCGGCGCGAGGTATCCGTCTCCATCCGCGCGGCATGGCCCCACTGGATCTGGCGGCGTCCATCCGGCAGCTCCTCGGCGATCATCCGGTGCCCGCCCGACCAGCCGTAGTGAAAGGCATAGGCTTCGCCCTGGGTGTTCGTGGCGCCGGTGCAGGGCACGATCAGCCCCGGAAAATGCTCGTGCCCGGTGCGCCCGGTGCGGTTCTCGCGATAGCGCATGCCCGCGGACCATGGCGTGCGGTTCAACTGGAACTCTCCGATCCAGCGGCCTGCGACGTCGATCATCTCGTCCGACTGTTGCGGGGCGGGCACGACGGGGGCGGCCAGCCAGTGCAGATGCACGGGCCGGTCCGCATCCAGCGTCGTCTGGGCCGTGATGACGTGGGTATGGGGGTCGATGGCGAAGGCGAAGGTCAGCGTCAGCTGGTTTTCAGTATCCGTATAGCGCAGCCGCAACCCGTCCGCCGTGTCTGCGCTGTCGAAACAGAACTTGGGCAAAAGCGGTGTGCCGTCGGTGTCGCGCAGGATCAGGCCGGGCTGGCCGGGAAAGGTGCGTGTGGCCTCGGGGCATAGCGACAGGTCTGGGTTCTCGTCCAGCATCCCGCCCGTGACGTCGATGGCGTTGGCGGCATGCAGCGTCGGCAGGTCGACCCCGTCGGCCAGCCGTGGCCCCCAGTAGACGACCTGCGGCAACCGGTCGTTCACGGCCGTCAGGACAAAGCTCTGCCGTCCGCAATCCAGTCGCCAGCACTGCGCCGGTCCGCGCATCTCGACGACGTTGGGGCCGCCGACGACGTCTACGGCAGGGTGATCGGTCATCGGGTCGTCCTTTGGTCTATTTCACGGCACCCAGCGTCAGGCCCGCGATGAAGTGCTTTTGCATCAGGAAGAACATCGCCACCGGCGGCAGGGCCGCCACGATGCTGCCAGCGCTCATCAGGTGATAGGCGGCGCGGAACTGGCTGTTGAACTCGGTGATGCCTGCGGTGACGGGCTGTGCGCCCGGACCCTGCGTCAGGACTACGGCCCAAAAGTAATCGTTCCAGATGAAGGTGAAGATCAACACTGCCAGTGCGGCCAGTGCTGGCTTCATCAGTGGCAGGACGACATACCAGAAGATGCGCCATTCCGCGACGCCTTCGACCCGTGCGGCCTCGATCAGCGGATAGGGCAGGGCACGGATGAAGTTCCGCATGAAGAGCGTGCAGAACCCGGTCTGGAAAGCGATGTGGAACAGGACCAGACCAAGGATCGAATCGTAAAGACCCATCGAGATCGTCAGGTCGCGCACCGGCACCATCAGGATCTGAAACGGCACGAAGTTGCCCGCGATGAACATGAAGAAGATCAGCAGGTTGCCACGGAACTTGTAGATGCCCAGCGCGAACCCTGCGAGGCTGGACAGCGCGACGGCCCCGATCATCGTCGGGATCGTGATCAGCAGCGAATTCATCAGATATCGCGGCATGTTCGATTCAAAGAACACCATGCCGTAGTTACTGAACAGATCGAAGGACGACGGGATGCCCCAGTAGTTGCCGTTGGCAAAGTCGGCCCCCGGCTTGACCGAGAACAGCGCGACGGCCAGAAGCGGCAGCAGCCACAGGATCAACGCCAGCGGCAGAAACGCCTGATAGGTCAGCTGCGCCGAGCGCGAGCGTTTTGCGATGGGTGTCGGGAACATTCAGTTGCCTCCTGTGGTGGCGGCAGTCGGTCCTGAAAGGATCATCACCGCGCCCCTTTCTCGTCCTGCCACATCGACCACAGGAAGTAGACGATGAAGCCCAGCATGATGAAGAACAGCACGACAGCGATGGCCGCACCGTAACCCATGCGGAAGCCGAATTCGGACAGCGACTCTTCGAACATGTAGAAGGATAGCACCCGCGTCGATCCGAAAGGGCCGCCGTTGGTCATGATGGAAATCAGGTCAAAGGACCGCAGCGCACCGATGATCGTCACCACGAAAGCGATGAAGGTCGCAGGCTTGAGTTGCGGGATGATGACGAACCAAAGCATGCGCCAGCCCCTGGCCCCGTCCAGACGGGCGGCCTCGACCTGCTCGCTGTCCACGGCATTCAGACCGGTCAGGTACAGGATCATGCAATAGGCCGTTTGCGGCCAGAGACCTGCGGCGATGATGCCGTAGGTTGCCGTGTTGGGGTTGCCCAGAACGCCGCCGCTGATCTCAAGGCCGAAGAAGCCGGTGATGATCTCGAAAAGGCCGTCGTTCGGCAGGTAGAACCACGAAAACACAAGCCCGACGACAACCTGGCTGATTACGAAGGGAAAGAAGAACAGCGACTTGTAAAGCCGGATGCCGGTGACGGTCTGGTTGAGGAACAGCGCGATGAACAGGCCCATCGGGATGGCCAGCAGGTAAAGCACCAGCCAGCGGATATTATTCCAGAACGATGTCTCGAACTTGCGGTCGATGTTCTGATCGCCCAGCCCCAGAAGGCGGTTGTAGTTGTCCATGCCGACCCATGTGGCCTCGCCCAGTCCGTCCCACTGGTGGAACGAGATCCAGAACGACTGACCGATCGGCACGACCACGTAGGTCAGGAAAAAGGCCACCGGCAGGATCAGGAACAGCCACGGCGTCAGCGCAATCTCGTTGCGTTTGTACCAGCCGCGCTTGGGCTGACGGGCGTGTGTGGTGGGGACGGCTGGCGATACCGACATTTGGCGTCTCCGCTGGGGTCAACACATGCGAAAGCCGGATCACGCAGCTTGCGGATGGGTTGAGAAGGGCGGCGGGATAAATCCCGCCCTACGCGCGTGGTGCCCGTAGGGCGGGGTTCACCCCGCCACTGTTGGTCTTATTCGTAGATGCGCTGACGCGCGTCTTCGAGACGGTTCAGGATGTCGTCGAGGTTGTCGGGGAACACCATGAACTCTTGCAGGCCTTCCATGCCGACCGACGCCATTTCGGCGGGGAAGTCACGGTCGAAGAACTGCATGATCCCGCCTTCGGCATTGTTCGACAGCATCTCGAAGCCCTGTTCGATGAACTTGTCGTCCGCGATGTCCGCGTTCGCGTTCACAGGAAGCTGGCCCAGCGCGTCGCCGCCGTTGATGCGCGTCTGCACCTCGGGCGAGGTCACGTAGCGCAGGAACTCTTTCGCAGCGTCCATGTTTTCCGCGCCCGAAGCGATGTGGAATGTATCGGTCGGTGCATCCTCGGCGTAATCCACGTCGGGGTTGATCTTCGGGAACTGGTAGAAGTCCAGTTGGTCATCCGTCAGACCGCCTTCACGGAAGGCCGCGACGGCAAAGTTGCCCATCAGGTAGGCCGCAGCTTCGCCGTTCTGGAAGAAGGGCAGCGCTTCCTGCCAGCTGTAGTTCTGGTGGTCGTCGATGAAGGCGCCCATGTCGATCAGATCGCGCCAGTTGGCGAAGGTCTCGCGCACGCGGTCGTCGGTCCACTCGACCTCACCACGGGCCAGCTCCATGTGGAACTCGTAACCGTGGGTGCGGCTGTTGATGTAGTCGAACCAGCCGCCGGCGGTCCACAGGAACTTGGTGCCGATGGCGTAGCACTTGACACCGGAATCGAGGAGCGCCTGACAGTTGGCCAGCTCTTCTTCCCAGGTGGTCGGCTCGCTCAGGCCCAGCTCTTCATAGATGTCCGCGCGGTAGTAGACGCCCCACTGGTAGTAGGTATAGGGCACGCCCCACTGCTTGTCGTCGATGGTCATCGCGCCCTTGGTCGAGGCAAGTCCTTCGAACTGCTCTTCTTCCCACAGGTCGGAGATGTCGGCGAACAGACCGGCATTGACGTAGGGGCCCATGCGGTTGGCGGCATACCAGTTCACCACGTCCGGCGGGTTGGCGCCCAGCGCGTTGCGGATCTGTGTTTTCCACCCTTCGCGGTCGACGATGGTCAGCTCGACGTCGAGGTCGGGGTGCATTTCGTCAAATTCGGCGGCCATGTCTTCCATGACGGCGCGGGGTGCCGGGTTCGACATGTCGGATGAAATCCGCAGCGTGCCGGAAAGCGACGAATGCGCCTCGGCTGATGCGGATGTGGCGAAGCCAGCGGCAAGCAACGCCCCAAGAGACGTTTTAAGAATGGAATGCATGTTGTCCTCCCTAATGCTTCCATGGGGTCCAGGTTTCATTATTTGAAACTTGGTTTTGGATATTGATACTAAACCGCGACTCGCCTAGGCTTGTCAATGGGAGAGGCATCACAGTTGATGCCACAGGAGGATCAGATGGCAGCAGCGGCAGACGGCACCGTAGGCAAGGCGCTTGATGTGCTTGAGCAGGTTTCCGGTTTTGGCCGTCCCGTGCGCTTTTCCGAAGTGCTGTCGCAGTCGGACCTGCCCAAGCCCACGCTCTACCGGTTCATGCAGACCCTGACGAACCAGCGGATGCTGGAATACGACCCCGACCGACAGACCTATGCGCCCGGCACGCGGCTTGTGCGGCTTGCGCATTCGGCATGGAGCCAGTCCAGTCTTGCGCAGGTTGCGGGTGACCATCTTCATGCGCTGAGCGAGGCGACGGGCGAAACCGTGCATCTGGCAAAGCTGGATCACGCCCATGTGCTGTACCTCGACAAGCGGAACGCGGCGCAGCCGGTCGAGATGTATTCGCAGGCGGGCAAGATCGGCCCGGCCTATTGCACCGGTGTCGGCAAGGTGATGCTGGCCTTCCTGCCCGAGAACAGCGCCGAGGTCGTCATGGCCCAGCAAAGCTTTCACCGCTACACCGGCGCGACATTGACATCGCCGCGCGCGCTGCGCGCCGAGTTCCCGGGGATTCGCGAGAACGGATACAGTTTCGACCGCGAAGAGCATGAACCGGGGATCATCTGCATCGCCGTGCCGATCCTGACAGAGGGTCACCGCCTGTTGGGCGCGCTGTCCGTCACGTCGACCACCGACCGCACCAATCTGGCTGGCCTTGAAAAACAGGCCAACCGGCTCAAATCCACCGCTCGCGCAATCTCGGCCGAGGCTCAGGCGTGGAGCTTTCCCGATCATATGACACTCAAGCAGACAGGACCATGACATGGCAGGCGTAACGCTGAATGACGTCATCAAGAAGTATGGCGAGACACAGGTCATCCACGGGATCGACCTTGAAATCGAGGACGGCGAATTCTGCGTCTTCGTCGGCCCCTCGGGCTGTGGCAAGTCCACACTGCTGCGCATGGTGGCGGGGCTCGAGGAAACGACGGCGGGCCGCATCGACATCGGCGACCGCGACGTGACCCGGCTTGATCCCAGCGACCGGGGCGTGGCGATGGTGTTCCAGACCTACGCGCTTTACCCGCACATGACCGTCAAGGAAAACATGGGTTTCGGGCTGCGGATGAACAAACATCCCAAGGCCGAGATCAACGAAAAGGTCGCGGAAGCCTCGCGCATTCTCAAGCTGGACGAGTATCTGGATCGCAAGCCTTCGGCGCTTTCGGGTGGGCAGCGGCAACGGGTGTCGATCGGGCGGGCCATCGTGCGCGGACCGGACGTGTTCCTGTTCGACGAACCCCTGTCCAACCTCGACGCGGAATTGCGCGTCGAGATGCGGGTCGAGATCGCGCGGCTGCACAAGGAGATCGGTGCCACGATGATCTACGTCACCCACGATCAGGTCGAGGCGATGACGCTGGCCGACAAGATCGTCGTGCTGCGGCTGGGCAAGATCGAACAGTTCGGCGCGCCGATGGATATTTATCGCGATCCCGACAACCGGTTCGTGGCGGGCTTCATCGGATCGCCTGCGATGAATTTCATGACGGGCACAGTGTGCGATGGTGTGGTCAGCATACCGGCCATCAAGCAGGACGTGCCCACCACGCTTGCCACCGCCTATACCGGCAAACCGGTCATCGCGGGCCTGCGCCCCGAGCATCTGAGCATCGACCCGCAGGGTGATGCGCTGACCGTCGATATGGTCGAAAGCCTTGGTGGCGTGTCCTACGCCTATCTGACCAGCGCAGACGGTGACCGAATCGTGGTCGAGGAACGTGGCGACAAACGGGTCAGCGCAGACGAGACCGTCGGGCTGACCTTCGATCCCAGCCGGATGTTCCTTTTCGATGCGAAGACCGAGGTGCGGATCAGGGATTGACCTTCCCCACGGGGATAACGCCCGTTGCGTTCAGATTCCGGCAAGCCCCGAGATCTTTGGTCTACCTCTGGTCGTAGTAGAAGCCGACGACATGTTCGGCCTGCGCGAAAAAGAGCCAGCGCAGGGCGAAGACACCGGCCAAGTGGCTGAGCACCGCAATCGCTGCGGTGACATGGGTCAGGCCAAGTGCAAGGATCAGCACCGGCAGCACGAAGGCCAGTCCGAAGGAAATCACCCGCAGGCTTTGAACGTGGCGGCGTCCGACCACGTGGACGAATTCGCGCAGCAGGTAGTTGCTGCCCGTGTGCGGCGGTTCGAACTGGCGCACCGCGCCGCGCCCGCCAAGGCCGGTGGCCGTGCCGATATCGGTGCCGGAGCGGGCCAGCCGCGTGTCGCCGGTGATCCATGCGACCAGTTGCAGGACCGCGGCAAGGGTCAGCAAGACCAGCGCGGCCCAGCCGTTGTTTGACAACAAGGCCCCGCCACCCAGCGACAGCGCAAGAAACAGGGCCGGCGTGGACCAATGCCGCCAGCGCGGCACGGTCTTCATCTGGGCATAGATCATCGAGGTTGTCAGAACGGTCGCCAGACAGCCCACTGCACCGACCCATCCCAAGGGCGCGATATGAATGCCCGCGAAAACCAGCAAGGCGGCATAAACCCCCATCGCGACCAGCGTAGCGACCGCCGCGACCGCTTCGCGGGACAGCCAGCTTGATCGCCACTGGGTAAAGGCCTTGAGCGCGCGTTCGGGGTGGCCAAGGTGAAAGGCCGAGGCCATCAGCCCGCCGACCGCCAGCGCGTAGGCGACGAAAAAGAACCCGAAGCCGATCCAGCCCGTGGGCGCAGGCTGGCCAAGGCCAAGCCAGAACAGAAGGCCGAAACCCAGTCCCGACAGGCTGGTGAAGATGATGACGGATGGGGCGGGATGCATCAGAGGCTCCGGTGGTGAACAGATGGCACGACGAACTGACGCCGCCGCGCGCCATATCCATTTCGGGCCGTCATTTCGCACCCCCCGGCAGGGCCGACAAGGTCTTGTCCAGCCAAGCGACAAAGCCCGTGCCCGTCTCGGCCACGGATTCGAGGTAAGGGCCAAGCACGTCGAATTCCGGCACTTCGTCCTTGGGGCGCGGCGGCAGATACTTGTTGACCGGCTTGGTGCCCTGTTCCGGCATCAGGTCCATCCCGCCGCGCTCTGCCACCAGCTGGCTGACGGCGCTGTCGGGATCACCAAGGTCGCCAAAGTGCCGCGCGCCCGAGGGGCAGGTGCGGACGCAGGCTGGCTGGCGGTCCACCTCGGGGATGTTCTCGTTGTAGATCCGGTCCACGCAGAGCGTGCATTTCTTCATCACCTTTTCCACGGGGTCCATTTCCCGCGCACCGTAGGGGCAGGCCCATGCACACAGTCCGCAGCCGATGCAGTCCGCTTCGTTGACCAGCACGATCCCGTCCTCGACCCGCTTGTAGCTGGCACCCGTGGGGCAGACGGTGACGCAGGGCGCGTCGTCGCAGTGCAGGCAGGACTTGGGAAAATGGACCAGCTGTGCCGGGCCTGTCTCGGGCTGCACCTCGTAGGAATGGACGCGGTTGAGAAAGCTGCCTTCGGGGTTTTCGCCATAGGCGTCCGTGTCCGCCAGCGGCGCGCCGTAATTTTCGGTGTTCCAGCCTTTGCAGGCGATCACGCAGGCGTGGCAGCCGACGCAGGTATCAAGATCGATCACGAGGCCGAGTTTTTTGTGGGTATGGCCGGGCAGGGTCGTCATGCGGGGCTCCGAAGCTGTTGGGTGGCTAGCGACGACAGGGAATCTCGGGTGGCGGGGTCCCAGTTGACGACGAACTGCACCAGTGTGCCGACCATCAGGACCACGCCGCACAGAATCAGGATCAGGATCGTGCGATTGCTCATTTGCCGACCTTCCACGCGATGTTTTCAGGGCCCTGACCCACGGGCGAGGTCTGGGGCGGCAGGCTGGGTTTCACCTCGTCCGGCGGGGGGGTCTTTTCGATCTTCACGCGCAGGTCGAACCATGCGGCCTGCCCTGTGATCGGGTCAGAATTGGCATAGCGCAAGCCGTCGTCGCCACCCGGCAGCAACTCGTGGATCAGGTGGTTCAGCAGGAAGCCCTTGGTGGCTTCGGGGGCGTCCTTGGATAGCGCCCACGCGCCCTTGCGCTTGCCGATGGCGTTCCACGTCCAGACGGTATCCTGATTCAGGCTGGCCTGATGGGCCACGGGCACGGTGATGACCCCGTGGGCCGAGGTGATCTGCGCCCAGTCGCCTGCCTTGAAGCCATTCGCCTCCCAGACCCTTGTGGGCAGGTAAAGGGGGTTCACTCCGTGGATCTGCCGCAGCCATGCGTTCTGCGAGCCCCACGAGTGATACATCGCCATCGGCCGCTGGGTCAGCGCGTGCAGGGGAAATTCGGTGGGGTCGGCGTAACCGTCTTCCAGCGGGGCATACCAGATCGGCAGCGGGTCCATGACACGCTTGAGCCTTTCGCGCAGATGTTCGGGTGGCTGGCGGTGGCCGATCCCTTCGGCGGCGGCCTGAAACCGGCGCAGCGGTTCGACGTAAAGCTGGAAGATGTAGGGCTGCACCACGTCGTAAAAGCCCATCTTGACCGCCCATGCCTGATAGGCCGCGTTGAAGGGCTTGTAGTAGGCGCAGTCTTCGGGGACGTGTTCGATCCAGAAGCCGCCGTTCTTGATATACTGGTCGATCTGGGCGTCATTCGGTTCCCCGCGCCCGTGTTGCAGGCCCGTATCACCCGTGCGCCAGCCTGCCAGCGGCCCGATGCCCGGACGGCGGATGTGGTGCGTGATGTAGTCGGCGTAATCGGCGTATTTCTGGCCGCCGTCCGCGTTCACGAAGGCGGGCAGGTCCAGCCGCGCCCCCAGCTCGCAGAGCACCGACTGAAAGCCGCGCACGTCGCGGTCGGGTTCGACCACGGGCCAGCGGATCGCGTCGGCGACGGCGTCGGCCTCGCAGATGGGGCGGTCCAGCAGGCTGATGCAGTCGTGGCGTTCAAGGTAGGTCGTGTCGGGCAGGATCAGGTCGGCATATGCGACCATTTCAGAGGAATAGGAATCCGAATAGATGATATGCGGAATCACGTAGTCGCCGTTTGCGTCCGTATCGGTCAGCATCTGCGTGACGCCGGTGGTGTTCATCGACGAGTTCCACGCCATGTTCGCCATATACATGAACAGCGTATCGATCTTGTAGGGCGTGCCCGCGTGGGCGTTCGAGATCACCATGTGCATCATGCCGTGCGCAGACAGCGGGTTCTCCCACGAGAACGCCTTGTCGATGCGAACCGGATCGCTGGCGTCATCAAGGCAAAGGTCGGCAGGCCCTTGCGGGTAACCCAAATGCGGGCCGTCCAGCGGCTCGCCGGGTCGCACGCCGCTATGCGGCCTTGGATGGGCTGTCGCAGGCTTGGGGTAGGGCGGCTTGAACCGCATGCCGCCGGGGACTTCGACGGTGCCGAGGATGATCTGCAGGACGTGCAGCGCGCGGCAGGTCTGAAAGCCGTTGGAATGGGCTGAAATCCCCCGCATCGCGTGCATCGAGACGGGACGCCCGATCATCTGGTCGTGACGCTTGCCCCGAAAGTCGGTCCAGGGACGATCCAGCCGGATTTCCTGCTCGAATGCCACGCGGGCCAGTTCGGCGGCGATCTGGTGGATGCGCTCCGGTGTCAGTCCGCAAAGCGGCGCGACAGCCTCGGGGGCGTATTCGTCCGACAGGTACTTGTCGGCCATCAGGTGGAAGACGGGCCGATGCGTCACGCCCTTGTGGCGGTAGGTGGCGGCAAGATCCGGCTCGACCCCTGCGCCGTTCCACGGGGCAAGGTAACCGGTGCGGCGGTCGATGACCTGCGGCTGGCCATCGGCGTCCCGCAGGAACAAGCCGCGATCCTCGCTTTTGGGGTCTTCGTCGACAAGGACCGAGGCATTGGTGAACTGCGCAAGGTAGGACAGGTCCAGCTTGCCCGCCTTGAACAGGCAATGGATCAGCGACAGGATGAACAGCCCGTCCGAGCCGGGGCGGATGCCGACCCAGTCGTCGGCCACCGCATTGTAGCCGGTGCGGATCGGGTTGACGCCGATCATCTTTGCGCCGCGGGCCTTGATCTTGCCGATGCCCATCTTGATCGGGTTGCTGTCGTGATCTTCGGCCACGCCGAACAGCATGAACAGCTTGGTGTGGTCCCAGTCGGGCTGGCCGAATTCCCAGAAGGCGCCGCCCATCGTGTAGATGCCGGCAGCTGCCATGTTGACCGAACAGAAACCGCCGTGGGCCGCGTAGTTGGGGGTGCCGTAGGACTGCGCCCACAGGCCGGTAAAGGACTGCGACTGGTCGCGGCCCGTGAAAAAGGCCAGCTTTTTCGGGTCTTTTTCGCGGATCGGTTTCAGCCAGCCGGTCGCGGTTTGCAGCGCTTCCTCCCACGAGATTTCCTCGAATTCGCCCGATCCGCGCGAGCCGGTGCGCCGCAGTGGCTTGCGCAGGCGGGCGGGGGAATTGTGCTGCATGATCCCCGCCGACCCCTTGGCGCAAAGCACGCCCTGATTGACCGGATGGTCGCGATTGCCTTCGATATAGGCCACCCGTTTTTTACCATCGGGCCCCTCCTTCATGTGCACGTCGATTCCGCAACGGCAGGCGCACATGTAACAGGTGGTCTTGCGGATTTCGTCGCTGACCTTGGGAGAAAGATCCAGATCGGGCTGATCCTTGGGCATGAAGAAACGACCTTTCAGTCGGGTGGTGGGTGCGCGGACCGTAGCCTTGCGGCGGCGGGGTGGTAAAGGGCGGGCATGGCGTCAGCGGTGCAACAGCGCAAGCGCATCGCGGGCGATCTGTTTCTCTTCTTCGGCGGGCACCACGTGGACGGGGATGGCCCCGAGAAATGACAGGTGGTCCATGATCCTGTCGCGTATGGCAGGGGCGTTTTCCCCGATGCCGCCCGTAAACGCGACGGCGTCCACGCCGCCCATCGCGACGATGGCGCTGCCTGCGTGACGCGCGGCCCAGTAGCAAAAATGGTTCACGGCGAAGGCAGCATCCGTGTCCGTGCGGTCCAGCAGCGCCTTCATGTTGTTGTCACCCCCCAGCGCAGTCAGGCCGGAACGCTTATTCAGCAGCAGGTCGGTTTCGGAAATGCCGTGTTCAGTGGCCAGGCGCAGGACGGCGGCGGCGTCGATCTCGCCCGCGCGGGTGCCCATCGTCAGGCCGGACACGGGGGAATAGCCCATCGAAGTCGCGACCGATTCCCCGTGATGGATCGCGCAAAGGGACGCGCCGTTGCCCAGATGCAGGGCCAGCAGCCGATCCGGAAGGGCGTCCCCGAAATGCGCGACCATGCCGGCATAGGACAGTCCGTGAAAGCCGTAGCGGCGGATGCCTGCATCATGCTGCACCTGCGGGATCGCGTAGCGGGTGGCGACATCCGGGTTCGTTGCATGAAACGCGGTGTCGAAGCTGGCGCATTGCGGCAGGTGCAGCGCGCGCGCCGCCACGGCTTCGATCACGTCGAGGTTGGCGGGGTTGTGCAGCGGGGCCAGCGGAATGCAGGCGCGGATCGACCGGATCGTTTTGTCGTCAAGGCGGGCGGGGGCGGTCAGGACGGCCCCGCCATGCCCGACACGGTGGGCGGCGGCGGCGAAGCTGTCCAGCGGATGACCGGCCTTGCTAAAGGCGTCCAGCAACAGATCGAGCGCCTGGGAATGGTCGCGGGCCTGCACCGGCTGGCGTTGTTCGCCGCAGCGCAATTCACCGTTTTCACCGATCTCGGTCACGCTTCCGGACAGACGTTCGGTCAGGTCCTGGTCGAATACCGCAAGCTTGAGTGACGACGACCCTGCATTGGAGACAAGGATCATTTCGGCAGACCGCACATGACGTTGGCGATGGCGAGTGATGCAATGCGGGCCGACGCCGGATCGGCACGCGAGGTCAGCAGGATCGGCACCTTCGCGCCGGTGATGACACCTGCGGCACAGCCGCCGCCGAGATATACGAAGGCCTTGAACAGCGCGTTTCCGGTTACGAGATCTGGCACGACGATGCCGTCGGCATGTCCGGCAACAGGGTCGGATTCCAACCCCTTGATGGCAACCGAAGCGGGCGACAGGATCAAATCCAACGCCAAGGGACCTGAGACGTCAGCGTCGGGCAGGGCGGTCTTGGCCCAGTCGGCCAGTTCGCGGGCTTCGACCGATGAGGGAAGTGCAGTGATGGGCGTTTCGGTCGCTGACAAAAGCGCGATTCTGGGCCGCGCCGTGCCAAGGCGTTGGAGCATCATGGTCATTTCGGACAGGATCACTTTGCGGACATCGACCGACGGTGTGATGTTCACGGCGGCATCCGAGATCACCATCGGTTTGCTGCCGTCCGGCGGGCTGATGACGAACATGTGGACAAGGCGTTGATCCGTCCGCAACCCGGAGTCGCGGTCGACGGCAGCCTTGAGGAACACGTCGGAATGGATCTGCCCCTTCATCAGCACGTCGGCCTCGCCCGCTCCGCAAAGTCTTGCGGCGGTCTGGCCTGCATCTTCCTCGCCGTTGGTGTCGTGCAGGGGGTAGGCGCCGATGTCCCAGTCAAGCTTGGCGGCTTCGGCCCGGATTGCGTCGGCTTCGCCTACGAAAACGGGGGTCATCAGGTTCTCGGCGACGCCCTGCTTGGCCGCAAGCATCGGCAGAGGCGCACCCGCGCGGGCAATGGCGACACGGGGCACGCCGAAGTGCAGGCCAAGGTCCACGATGTCTTGCGGTGCGGCGGGGTCGTGCTGGGACAGAAAGGATGTGACGGTCATGACATGGCTCTCATAAAAGCGCGCGGATCAGGCCTAGCGCGGACAAAAGCAACAGTAAGGAAATCGCCACGGTGCGAAACCCCTCGGGCGAGGTGCTGCCGAAACGGCGACCGCCCAGCCAGACGCCCAGCCCGAGGATCGGAAAGGCAAGTGCCGCAGCACGCGCGGTGTCCCATGTGACGATCCCGCCCGCCCACATCAACGGCAGGGTCATCAGGTCCAGCCCGGTCAGATAGACGATCATCGTCGCGCGGAAAATCGCGGGTGGGATCGGTTGTGCCGTCAGGAAGGCGGCGACGGGCAGTCCGCCGATGCCTGCTGCGTTGAACAGCCCCGACAGCGCCCCTGCACCTGCGTGGCTCAGCGGCCCGACGCGGCGGTGCAGGGTCCAGCCGGACAGCAAGACCAGCGCCATGGTCCCTACGATCACCGACACGGCAAGGCGGGTGGCGCCTTCGCCCAGCGACAGGATCAGCGTGACCGAAAACGGCAGGATCAGCGCCGCCCCCGCCAGCAACGTCAGGGCGCGGCGCCAGTCGATGTGGGGCCGGATGCCACGCGCCTGAAACAGCGTCATCAGCAATTCGCAGGCAAAGACGACTGGAATTAATGGCAGGGGGTCGGTCAGCAGTGCCGCGAAGGCGATGAAGATCGCCGAAAAGCCGAACCCCGAATAACCGCGGACGTAGGCCGCCCCCAGCAGGGCCGCCGCAAGCGCGGCAGCCAGTCCGGGGGCAAGGTCGAAGGGCACCTATTCGGCGGCCATTATTCGGCGGCCATGTCCGCGGCAGAGACGCCCGCCACTTCAACCGGCTTTTTCATCGCGTCGCGGCGGAAGGGGTCGCCAAGTTCCTGATTGAGCATGACCTCGATCAGTGTCGTCTTGCCGTGCTGCATCTGGTCGGTGATCGCGGTGTTCAGCGCTTGGGTCAACTCGTCCATCGTGCGGACCTGCACGCCCTGCAGCCCGCAAGCCTGCGCGATGCCGGCGTAGCTGACCTGTGTGTCCAGCTCTGTGCCGACGAAATTGTCGTCGAACCACAGGGTCGAGTTCCGCTTTTCCGCGCCCCACTGATAGTTGCGAAAGACGATCTGGGTCACGGCGGGCCATTCGCGGCGTCCGATGGCGGTCAACTCGGTCACGGCGATACCGAAGGCCCCGTCACCGGCAAAGCCCACGACCGGCACATCCGGTTGGCCGATCTTGGCACCGACGATGGACGGCAGGCCATAGCCGCAGGGACCGAAAAGGCCGGGGGCAAGGTATTTGCGGCCCTCGTCGAAGTCCGGGTAGGCGTTGCCGATGGCGCAGTTGTTGCCGATGTCGCTGCTGATGATCGCCTCGCGCGGCAGGGCGCTTTGAATCGCGCGCCATGCCATGCGGGGGCTCATCCAGTCAGGCTTGTCGGCGCGGGCGCGTTCGTTCCACGTGGTGCCGGGGTCGTCGTCTTCGTGGTCCATCGAGGCAAGCTGCTGTTTCCACGCGCTTTTGGTCTGGGCGATCTCGGCCTTGCGGTCGGCACGCTCTGCATCGCCCGCGTCGTCGGACAGCTGCGACAGGATGCCATTGGCCACCTTTGCCGCGTCACCGACGATGCCCACGGTCACGGTCTTGGTCAGGCCGATGCGGTCGGGGTTGATGTCGACCTGAATGATCTTCGCATCCGCAGGCCAGTAATCCATGCCGTATCCCGGCAGTGTCGAGAAGGGGTTGAGGCGGGTGCCGAGGCACAGGACGACATCGGCCTTGGCGATCAGCTCCATCGCCGCCTTGGACCCGTTGTAGCCCAAGGGCCCTGCGAACAGCGGGTGCGAGCCGGGAAAGGCGTCGTTGTGCTGGTAGCCCACGCAGACCGGCGCATCCAGCCGTTCGGCCAGCGCCATCGACGCCGCGATCCCGCCTTCGGACAGGACCACGCCCGCGCCGTTCAGGATGACGGGGTTCCTTGCGCCCGAGATCAGGGCGGCAGCCTTGGCGACAGAATTTTCTCCCCCCGGCGAGACTTCGAATTCCATCGGCTCGGGGATGGCGATGTCCACGACCTGCGTCCAGAAATCACGGGGCACGTTGATCTGGGCGGGGCCGGACAGGCGCTTGGCCTTGGCGATCACACGGGTCAGAACCTCGGCGATGCGGGTGGGGTCGCGGACCTCTTCCTGATAGGCGACCATGTCCTCGAACAGTTTCATCTGCTCGACCTCCTGAAAGCCGCCCTGACCGATGGTCTTGTTCGCGGCCTGCGGTGTGACCAGCAGCAAGGGCGTGTGGTTCCAGTAGGCGGTCTTTACGGCGGTCACGAAATTGGTGATGCCGGGGCCGTTCTGGGCGATCATCATCGACATGCGGCCCGTCGCGCGGGTGTAGCCGTCGGCCATGAAACCGGCGGACCCTTCGTGGGCTGCGTCCCAAAAGGTGATCCCCGCCCTGGGAAAGAGATCCGATATCGGCATCATAGCGGATCCGATGATCCCGAAGGCATGGGCGATCCCGTGCTTTTGCAGGACTTTGACGAAGGCTTCTTCGGTGGTCATCTTCATGGGATCGGTCCTTCCAGAGAGGGGCGTTGCAGGCTGGCGGTGGCCTGCCGACGGTTTGAAATACGGGATAGGCGCTTTGGGTCCATAGGGCCAGATACACGATGCGGATAGGGCCAGCACCGGGGCATCACCCCTTGCCGATGCGTGCCGCGATGCGGGCCACGCCTTGCGCGATGCGGCCTGCGGGGATCGAGGAATACGCCAGTCGCGCGTAGTGACGCGGCACGTCATCGCCAGCGAAAAAGCGGTCGCCGGGTTCGATCAGCACGCCGTCCTGTTGCAACTCGTGCGCCAGCCTGCGGGCCTGCGTGCCAGGCGGCAAGGCGATCCAGACAGAAGAGCCGCCGTAGGCGCCCGCCCCGGCAACGGTCATGCCGTGGGCATTCAGGGCTTCGTCCAGCGTGCGGCGCCGTTCATGGAAGGCCCGTCCGGTGCGTTTGACCAGCGCGTCGTAGTGGCCCAGCGACAGGTAGTAGGCCGTGGTCCGCTGGATATGCCCCGGCGCGTGGCGAAACACACTGGCCCGCAGGGCGCGGGCCTCGCGGATGAAGGGGGCGGGGCCAACAAGGTAGCCAAGCCGCAAACCGGGAAAGAGCGATTTCGAGAAGGAGCCGACGTAGATCACCCGCCCGTCCCGGTCGAGCGACTTGAGCGCGGGAGAGGGGGATTTGAGGAACGCCATTTCGAACTCGTAGTCGTCCTCGACGATCAGGAAATCCTCGGCCCCTGCCTTGTCCAGCAGGGCCTTGCGACGCGACAGGGGCATGGTTGCCGTGGTCGGGCATTGGTGGCTTGGGGTGGTGAAGACCACGTCGAGGTTGTCGGGAAGCGCGTCCGGCGGCAGCCCGTCGCGGTCCACCGGCACGGTAGCGAACTGGCAGCGGGATTGTTCGAGTATGGTGCGCAGCGCAGGATAGCCGGGGTCTTCCATCGCGGCTAGTCGGCGCTGGGTCAGAAGGACCTGCGCGGTGAGCCAGAGCGCGTTCTGCGCCCCCATCGTGACAAGGATTTCATCGGGACCGGCAAGGATGCCGCGACGCGGCAGGATGTGCCGTGCGATATACTCTACCAGCTGTGGGTCGTCGCCGTCATAGTAGTCCAGCGTCATGGCGTCGAAATCGCGCTTGCCAAGCGCCTGTATCGCGCAAAGCCGCCAGTTCGCACTATCGAAAATCTGCGGGTCGGCCTGTCCATAGACGAAGGGATAGGGATATTTCGCCCAGTCCACGTTGCGTCGCGTCGTGTCGTGGGTGGCAAAGCGCTGCCCGATGGCGCGGGTCCAGTCGACGCTACTGGCTTCGCTGCGACGTGCGGGAAAGCCGGGGGGCTCTGGCGCGCCTGCGGACACGAAATACCCCGACCGCCCGCGTGAGGTCAGATAATCGTCCGCGACAAGTTCGGTATAGGCCAGCGTGACCGTAATGCGGCTGACGCCCAGATGCTGCGCCATCCGGCGGGATGACGGCAGGCGCTCGCCCGGACGAAAGCGCCCCGACAGGATGCCCTGCGCCACCATCCGCTGGATGCGTGACTGCAGGGTGCCCTCGGCCACGGGGTCCAGAAAGAAGGTTTCGACCGAGATGGGCATGACTGGTCCTAGCTGCCTTGCAATCTGGACTTATCATGCTCCGGCGCGGGGCGCTACTCAGCGTGGTGTGACGGTCAGGGTGAAAGGGCCTGCGCCGATGGTCAGCGTGGTCAACGCGCCGCCCTGATAGAGCAGGTTCATCTTGGCATTGCTGATGAACAACGGTGAGAAATGCCCCGGACCTGCGGTGACACGGTAGGACATGCGGCAGGTCAGCGTTGCTTGCTCTGTCGATTGGTCTGTCGGGCTGACCGTGATCACGCGGCGCCCGTCATAAAAGCTGACAGGCTCGGGACATGTGGCGCGGTCGCGCAACAGGTGCGCAAGCCCCGCCACGGGGTCCGTGACGCCTGCCGGCACGGTGTCGGCCACCGAAAGCGCTGTCGCGTCCCCGACGGGATTGACGACCGTTTCGATCACGCGGCCCGCATCATGCAGCACCGATATGGTGCGGTTCTTGCGCGGCGCGTCCGACAGGTATTGCGTGACCACCGTCCCGTCGGCCAGACGCACCCGCCGGGACGTGGCGTCGAAGGTGCCGTTTCCGACGCCCAGCGGTGAGTTCGTGACGTTCGAGTTGATGCCGGCATCCGTGGCGTCGAGCGTGCCGATCACGTTGCCGCCCAAGGACAGGTCGTAACTTTCCGACAGGGCGGGCGAGGCAAGGAGGGCGGTGGCAAGGATGGTGGCGAGACGCATTGGGGGCTCCGGACTGGTATGCTGGCACTTAGCCGCAAAATCGCGGCCAGTCCAAGGGCCCTGCCAAGGCAGCGGCGCCCGACCGCCGCCCGGTGGTCAGCCCAGTACGCGCCCGATGGCTCCGTCCACCGCGGCGACGATCTGGTCAAGGTCGTCGCGCGTGGCAATCAATGGCGGCGCGAAAAGAAGCACGTTGTTGAAGCCCGGCACGGACCGGTTCGTGGCCCCGATGATCACGCCCTGCGCCATGCAATCGGCAACGATCGCGGCGACTTCGCGCTCTCCGACAGGTTCCTTGCTGCCACGGTCCTGCACCAGTTCGGTGCCCGCGAACAGACCCATGCCGCGCACGTCGCCGATCCAGCGGTGCTTGTCCATGAGGCCAAAAAGCTGGTCTTTCAGGTAGCGTCCCATCTGCACAGAATTGTCCAGCAGGTCTTCTTCTTCGAGGATATGCATGTTCTCGATCGCTGCGGTCGGTCCCGCGGTGCAGCCGCCAAAGGTCGAGATATCTCGGAAATACGACATCTTGTCGGCGTCGTCCTTGAATTGCTCGAAGACCGCGTTGGTCGTCACACAGCACGAAATCGCGGCATAGCCCGAGGCCACGCCCTTGGCCATCGTCACGATGTCGGGCTGCACGCCGAACTGCTGGTAGCCGAACCATGTGCCGGTGCGACCAAGGCCGCAGACGACCTCGTCGATATGCAGCAGGATGTCGTATTTGTGGCAGATCTCCTGCACCTTGTCCCAATAGCCCTTGGGCGGGGTGATGATGCCGCCGCCTGCGGTGATCGGTTCGAGGCAAAGCGCGCCGACGGTGTCAGGGCCTTCGCGCAGGATGACCTTTTCGATTTCCTCTGCCGCCTTCACGCCGTAGTCGTCACCGGCCAGCCCGTCCTGCGCGCGGTATTCACTGCAATGGGGCACGCGGATGAAGCCGGGGACGAAGGGGCCGTATTGCGCGTTGCGTTCGTCCTGACCGCCCGCCGAGATCGCGGCGATGGAAGAGCCGTGATAGTCGCGGTCGCGGTAGAGGATCTTGTATTTCTTGCCGCCGTGGTGCTTGTGGCTGATCTGGCGCACCATCTTGAAGGCTTTCTCGTTCGCCTCGGTGCCCGAATTGGCATAGTAGACGCGGTCCAGCCCCGGCATCTTGGCGGTCAGCATGTCCGCAAAGGTCGCACCAGGAACCGTGCCTGCGGTCGAACTGAAAAAGCACATCTTTTCAATCTGCCTTGCCACGGCCTGCGCGATCCGTTTGCGCCCGTAGCCCACGTTCACGGTCCAAACACCGCCCGAGACACCGTCGATATGTTCCTTGCCCTTGATGTCCCAGACCCGCATGCCCTTGCCTTCGACAATGATGCGAGGGTCGATCGTCTCGTAGGGTTTGTGCTGACTGATGCCGTGCCAGACATGGGCGCGGTCGGCCTCGACGATTTCGCTGAGGTCATTGGTCATGGTGTGCTGGTTCATGGCGTCGCTCCGGATCGAGAGAAAAGGGGGCAGCCGATTCTGGTATCGGCATCCGTCGCCGGATACCTCAAATTCGCGGTTTCAGGCGATCATTGATAGGTCCAGAGGATGGCATGGGTTAAGACCAGTTCGTCAGGGGTCAACGAAGCGGTTGACGTTGCGCCCCGAATTTTGTCCGCTGTCACCGATGCGCCGCGTCGGGCGCACCGCCGGGACGATGACGAACCTCGCTTTGGGAGGAGGGGGTTCGTAGACGTTTGTCCCGGCGGACCCGAAAGGAACGATTGACCACCTCCTCCCGCGATCCCCGCGTGGACGAGACTTTGAAAGGCGGGGCATGACGGGACTTCAGATCAAGGGTTTGTCGATGCGGTTCGATTTGCCGACCGGACCGGCCATTCAGGCCCTGAAAGACGTGAACATCAGTCTGAACGAAGGCGAGTTGCTGAGTGTGCTTGGCCCGTCGGGCTGCGGCAAGACCACACTGCTGAACATTGTCGCGGGCTTTCTGGCCCCTACGGAAGGGCACATCGAACTCAACGGGCACAGGGTCAAGGGCCCGGCGGCCGAACGTGGCATGGTGTTCCAGCAGGGGGCGCTGTTCGAATGGATGAGCGTGCGCGAAAATGTGGGATTCGGCCCCCGGATGAAGGGCATGAAGTCAGCCGAAAAGCGCAAGATCGTGAACCATCTGCTGGATGTCGTGGGCCTGCAGGACTTCAAGGAAAAGGCCGTCTACGAGTTGTCAGGCGGGATGCAGCAGCGCGTGGCGCTGGCCCGCTGTCTGGCCAATGAACCCGACGTGATCCTGATGGACGAGCCTTTGGGCGCGCTGGACGCGCTGACCCGCGAAAAGATGCAGGGTCTGGTGCTGAAGCTCTGGAAAGAGACCGGCAAGACGATCGTCCTGATCACCCATTCGGTCGAAGAGGCGCTGCTTCTGGGCGAACGGCTGATCGTCATGGCGCCGCGCCCCGGACGCATTCACAAGGAATACCGCCTGCCGTTCGCCGATCTTGGCGTCGGGCAAGACCTGCGCGAGGTCAAGACACACCCCCAGTTCGCCGAAACCCGCGAGGAAATCCTGTCGATGATCTGGAATATGGAAGAGGAAATCATGGGCCGCACGGAAGGTGCCGACGCATGACGCTTCTGGGCGACCTGTGGGAGGAACTGGTCGAAGTCCTGCTGACGCTGGTTTCGGCGCTTCCCTACGTGATCGGCTATGTGGCCCTGATCCTGCTGACCGCGCTGATCTGGCGTCTGGTCAAGCGGGTGCTGACACCCAAGCAGGACTATGCCTCTCTCAAGACGGTGACCTTTGGTGACGAAAGTGCCGTCGTTTCGAACAGCGTGGCGTCGGTCGTGTCGATCGTGTTCCTGTTTGTGCTTTGGGGGGCGTTCACGGGGTCGAAACTGCTCCCGGGGTTCCTGCATGCGCCGGGGCCGTTCATCGGGGATTCAAGTTTTACCTACACAGTGACGGCCGCCGATGGTGCGACCGACGATGCAACCGTCGCGGTGCGGGTCTATCCCAACGGCGGGAACGTCGAGGACATCACCATCGAACCGGGCGAGGGTTTTGCCAAGAATGATGCGATCAATATCGTGGCTTACCGGTCCGATCTGTTCCGCGTCGATCAGAACGACGAACTGGGCCGTGAGGAAGGGGCAATCATCACAGCCGTCGACGGAGAGGCCATCGAATCACGGGGCAGCGTCCGCGTGGATTTCGGTCGCGTCAGCATGACGCCGCGCGGCACGCTGAACATCTATCCCTCAACCGGCTGGCAGATGGAGCCGATCTGGCTGCCCCCGCCCGAAGCGGTCTGGAGCCGTCTGGTCGAGATCGCGGACACCGGTTTCCGGAATTCGGCCCTATGGGAGCATCTGGGCTTTTCGCTCTTTCGCGTGATCGTGGGCTTCGCGCTGGGCGCTGCAGTCGGGATTCCGCTGGGTTATGCAATGGGCCTGTCGGACTGGTTCCGCGGCTGGTTCGATCCCATCGTGGAATTCATGCGCCCGGTGCCCCCACTTGCGCTGATCCCGCTGGTCATCATCTGGGCGGGCATCGGTGAGGTGGGCAAGATCATCCTGCTGTTCCTGGCCGCACTCTGGATCATGGCCATTGCGGCGCGGTCGGGGGTGTCGGGCGTGCGGATTTCCAAGGTTCATGCCGCCTATTCGCTGGGTGCGTCCAAGTGGCAGATCATGCGGTTCGTCATCATCCCCAATTCGTTGCCCGAGATATTCACCGGTGCGCGGGTGGCGATGGGGGTCTGCTGGGGCACGGTCGTGGCCGCCGAACTGGTCGCCGCCGAAAAGGGGGCGGGCATGATGATCATGACTGCGTCCAAGTTCCAGAACACCGACATCGTGATCATGGGTATCATCCTGATCGGTGTGATCGGGTTTACCATCGACATGCTGATGCGGCAGGCCGAAAAATGGCTTGTGCCGTGGAAGGGCAAAGGCTGATCCGGGCCATGCCCGGCAACAGGTCCGGGGGACCTGTTGAAGCCTTTGCGGGCGGAGCCCCGGCCCGAAGGGATGGCTGATCCGGGCCATGCCCTTTCGCATTTCGTTTTCGGCGTGGCCGCGCTACGTTCTGGCGCGCCGTGACAGGAACCTTACGATGATCCGAACCGCCTTTACATGGACCGGCCGTCTGGCCGTGCTTTTGCTGCTGATTGCCGGGGTGTCAGTCGGCATGACCTCTTGCGCGTCGGTGAACGAACCTGTGGCACCCGCGCCCTCGACCGCCTTTCGCGTATCCACACTGAATGTTCACTACATCCGCCTTGGTGTCGAAACCGGTGACTGGTCCGTCGGCGACTGGGAGCGGCGCAAGGGCCCGCTGGACGAGGCGTTCAAGTCCGTCGACGCGGATATATTCGCCTTTCAGGAGATGGAAAGTTTCGGGCGCGGCGACAGCGACAACGTCAATCTGGCACGGGACTGGCTGCTGGAGCAAAACCCCGGCTATGCCGCAGGGGCCAACGGCGACAGCGCCACTTTCCCGTCGACCCAGCCGATCTTCTACCGCACCGACAGGGTCAGGCTGGTGGATCAGGGCTGGTTCTTTTTCTCGGAAACGCCGGATGTGATCTACAGCCGAACGTTCAACGGCTCTTACCCCGCCTTTGCCTCGTGGGCGCAGTTCGAGATCGGGGGCGAGGCGCTGCGCGTCGTGAACGTCCACACCGATTACGCCAGCATGGAAAACCGCCGCCTTTCTGCCGCGCTGGTCCGCGACCGTATCGCGCCCTGGATCGAGGCGGGCGAGAGGGTGATGGTGGTGGGTGATCTCAACGCGCGCGCGGGCGGCACGCCGCAGCAGTTGATCGGTGAGGCCGGTGTCGCGTGGATCGACGTGCCGGGGGCGACCTACCACCTCAACCGTGGCCTGAACCTGTTCGGCGCAATCGACCATGTCGGCATTTCCACGGGGATCAGTCAGGTGGGCGACACGCAGGTCGTGCGGCGTCAATTCAGCGGCGAGTGGCCGACGGATCACTATCCGGTCGTTGCGGATTTCGCTTTCGAATAGCGGAACGGAATGCCTGCTCCGGCGTTGGACGCCCAGTTATGGAGTGATGATGATGGAAACCTTTCTCGATGTCGTCGGCGGCACGGCGCTTGTCTTCTTGGCCTTGGTGGGGCTTGTCGCGGGGCTTGTCGCAGGTGCGATCTCCGGTGGAAACAAGCTGGCCTACGCTGCGGCAGGTGTCATCGGCGCGGTGTTGCTGCCCTTTATTCTGGCGGCGCTGGGCGCGACCTTCGTGGTTGGTGCGGGGCTGATCCTGATCCTTGTGATCGGTGCGGTCGGCGCAATTCTCCTTCTGGCCATCGCGCGTGCCATCTTTGGCAGCGGCGACAAGCGGGATATCTAGATCAGGTCTTCGAGCGTCAGCCGGTAGGCCTTGCCGAACCCGCCGTTGAGGTGGACGTCGGTGGGGGCCAGCCGGAACAGCCGGAAATCGGTAAAATCATAGTAAAGCGCGGCCTTCGGGATCGCGGCAAGCCAGTGGTGTCTGAGCGTGCTCTTGTCGGCGCTCTGCGCCACGGCGCAGAGGGTCATGCGGGGATGCGTCAGCGGATCGCCTTTATCGCCCGGCTCACCCAGCAATATCGAACAGTTCGGATCGGCGGCCAGTGCCTGCGTGTGGGCCGAAAGCGTCGAAACAAGGATAAGTGGTGCGCCCTCGTGGGCGACCGTCGCCACGCGTGAAACAAGCGGGGCAGGCGTGCCGACGGTCGCCAGAGCGCCGAAACGGGCATTCTTTAGAAGCTTGCGGGCCAGCGCGCGCGCGTCGTCGTCGGTCGGGTTGATGGGGTCGGATTTGGGCATGGGAAGGCGCTCGATGTTCTGTCACAGACCGGTGCCGCTGCGGTTCGCTGCATGGATCGCTTGTCGTGGTGGAGCCGATCGGGATCGAACCGACGACCTCGTCATTGCGAACGACGCGCTCTCCCAACTGAGCTACGGCCTCGTTGGCCTTAGAATTGCCGGACTTCCCTGATAGATGCAATGGGCGGGTAGTGACGGGGGCCATATGGCAGAAAACATAGCTCTGGCGGTCTTCGTCCTGCTGCTTGCGGTGATCTGCGGCCTTCTCTGGCGTCTTGGCCGCAGATCCGCCCCGCCGGTCGTGCCGCGCGCCCGTGGGCCCGGGGTCTCGGTCATCGTGGATGGATCGAACGCCATGTACTGGGGCGGCGAGGCGTCGCTTTCCGTTCTCAGGCGGGTGATCCGGACGCTGGAAGAGCAAGGCGAAAACCCCTATGTCATCTTTGACGCCAACGTGGGCTGGAAGCTTTTCGACCGCTACTGCGGGGACGGTCCCATGTCCCGCCATCTGGGTCTGCAGGAACGGCAGGTCATGGTGGTGTCAAAAGGCGAGATCGCTGACGAAAAGATCCTGTTGGTTGCCGACAAATTCGACCTGCCGGTAGTGTCGAACGACCGCTTCCGAGACTGGTCGGTGCGGTTTCCATGGGTCAGGGACCACCGCCGCTTGCGCCGTGGCGCGTGGGTCGAGGGGCACATCCGCTGGGGTGGCGCGCGCCGGAAACGGGGCTGAACAACCTGAACGCGAAGGTCAGTGAATCCTGACTAGGGCCTTCCGCCAGCCTGTGTCTAACCTGATGTCATTCAAGTCAGCATTTCATCAGTGGTTCAAAATGACACAGATTTTCTTTGGTTTGTCTTTCACCTTCGTCACCGCCATCATCGTGATTGGCGCGGACACCATTCTCAAGATCGCAGCAGACGGTGGTCGCCCGGTCCTGTCGTCGCATGTGCTGGTCGGATGCGCGCTTTATGCGGTGTCGGCGCTGTTCTGGCTCTTTGCGATGCGGCATGTGACGCTGGCGCAGGCGGGGGTCGTCTATTCGATGCTATCCCTTCTGGCGCTTTGCGCCATAGGGGCCCTGTGGTTCGAAGAGGTCCTTGGCCCGCGCGAGTTTCTGGGCATCATCTTTGCCCTGATCGCCATGGTGCTGATGGTGCGGGTGACGTGAGGCTCAGCGCGTGCGCTTGAGAGGGCTTAATCGCGCCAACTTGCCGACACCACCCTTGACCAGTGATCCTGCTTTGGTGACCGAACGGCCTGCAGCACTCAGAATACGAGTTGGTTTGCCGATCAGTTTTTTAACCCCGGCCCCGCCTGCGGTGGTGAAGGTCATTTCGATCCGGTCGATGGCCATTTCTTCACGTTCATCGAATTGCCCGTCGGCATGGGCGATCTCGGTCAGCCAACCGACAAGTTTCTTGCGCATGAGGGGGGCATTGCAGTCCGGGTTGTTTTCGGAGAAGTCAACGAATGCGCGGGCTGCGTCATCGAGACGGTTCTCATGCGCATTCTCGGAGAGAACGGCCATAGCGGCATCCACGTACGCCTTGGAATAGCCCCAATCTTCAACAAAATGGGCCCGAATTTCAACTTCCTCATCGCTGGTGACCTGTCCATCAGCGGCAGCAACCTTCAGTCCAAGTGCTGCCATGAGATCGAAAAGCGAGATCGCCAGGACATCGAGAGGCGTGTTGATATAGTGGGGCACTTCTGTCACGCGGTCGGCCCCGTAGTCTTTGAGTAGTCGGGTTATTCCGTAATAGGCGCCCGCGCTGGTCACGGCGGCGGCTACCACCCAGAAGATCGGGGTTGCGGCGGCGCCCCCGAAACCAATGGTAGAAAGCCATCCTCCGCCCGCAAAGAATGTTGTTGCGACCGTGCCGGACTTGGCGATGCCCGCCCCTGTCGCCGCGACGCCGCCCACATCCCACAAGGTCTGAAGGCGCCTGCCTAGCCAAATCGATGTATAGGCATCCGATCCAATCCCAAGCTGTGCCTTGAAGGTCAGAGGTGCGGCGATGACCTGCCCGACCTGCGCCATGTCATGTAGCTGACGTCGGGCGGTCTTGCGGTCCATTTACGCAGCCACGGCCAAGGGGGCATAGGTGTCGACAAAGGCCTGAATGCGGCGGCCCAGCATACCGGAGGCGAAATCGGCAAGTGCGCCAAGCCCGACGCCAGCTGTCATGAGAAGGGGCGCCAGCATGGGACCGAACAGCCATCCGAAGACCGGCACGGAGGATATGAGGGCGCTGATGGTAGCCCCGAGAATGGCCCCGAAGGCTGTCCCGGGGGCGACGCCGATCAGTTGCAGGGCGAAGGTCAGCACGCTGCGACCGATGGCGATCAACTTGCCCCCGATATCCAGCGTCACTTCACCTATCCTTGATATGATCGCCTTTGCATCTGCTGAAAAGGACAACCTGTCGATTATACGGTCAAGTTCCCGACGGGGTTTAGGGTCGCCGACCATGACTGCGACCTCTTGATCGGAAACAGGCGGAATGGGTGGGCTCTGAACAGGATTCATATTGGCTAAGCACTCGAAATGAATAGTTAAACCCTAAGTTGTCCGGTGCATCCTATGCAACCCTGTTATTTCCCCCGCTTCCCCTTCCTTTTCACGCCGCCGCGCATGCCGCCGCGGCCCATGGTCGATCGACCGCTGGCGTGTTTGGCATCGCCCACGGCCTGGTCCACGGCGTATTGGCGCGCCATGGGATCGTCGGCGAGGGTAAGTTCGACCGTCTCGAGGCGTTTGAGTTCGTCGCGCAGGCGGGCGGCTTCCTCGAATTCGAGGTTCTCGGCGGCCTTGCGCATGTCGTCGCGCAGTCCGTCCATGACGGCCTTCATGTTCGAGCCGGACTGCTTCGGGTCGATCCGGGTGGTCACGCGGTTCATGTCCACGTCGCCCTTGTAAAGACCGGCGAGGATGTCCTCGACGTTCTTCTTGACGGTGGTCGGGGTAATGCCGTGTTCCTCGTTGTAGGCCATCTGCCTGGTGCGGCGGCGGTCGGTTTCCCCCATCGCGCGTTCCATCGAGCCGGTGATGCGGTCGGCATACATGATCACGCGGCCTTCGGAGTTCCGGGCGGCGCGACCGATGGTCTGCACCAGCGAGGTTTCCGAGCGCAGGAAGCCTTCCTTGTCGGCATCTAGGATGGCGACCAGCCCGCATTCGGGGATATCCAGTCCCTCGCGCAGCAGGTTGATGCCGATCAGCACGTCGAAGGCGCCCAGACGCAGGTCGCGCAGGATCTCGATCCGTTCGATCGTGTCGATGTCGCTGTGCATGTAGCGCACGCGGATGCCCTGTTCGTGCATGTATTCGGTCAGGTCCTCGGCCATGCGCTTGGTCAGGGTCGTGACCAACGTGCGGAAGCCCGCGTCGGCGACGCGGCGCACCTCGTCCAACAGGTCGTCGACCTGCATGTCCACGGGACGGATTTCGATCTGGGGGTCGATCAGGCCGGTGGGGCGGATGATCTGTTCGGTGAAGACGCCGCCCGCCTGCTCCAGCTCCCATGCGGCGGGGGTGGCGCTGACGAAGACGGATTGCGGGCGCATGGCGTCCCATTCCTCGAACTTGAGGGGACGGTTATCCATGCAGGAGGGCAGACGGAACCCGTGTTCGGCCAGTGTCATCTTGCGCCGGAAGTCGCCTTTGTACATGCCGCCGATCTGCGGCACCGAGACATGGGATTCGTCGGCGAAGACGATGGCGTTGTCGGGGATGAATTCGAACAGGGTGGGGGGCGGCTCACCCGGTGCGCGGCCGGTGAGATAGCGCGAATAGTTTTCGATGCCGTTGCAGACGCCCGTGGCCTCCAGCATTTCGAGATCGAAATTGGTGCGCTGTTCCAGGCGCTGCGCCTCAAGCAACTTGCCCTCGGCGACCAGCTGGTCGAGCCTGATGCGCAGCTCTTTCTTGATGCCGATGATTGCCTGCTGCATCGTCGGCTTGGGCGTGACGTAGTGGCTGTTCGCGTAGACCCTGATCTTGTCGAAGGTATTGGTCTTTTCGCCGGTCAGCGGATCGAATTCGGTGATGCTTTCCAGTTCCTCGCCGAAGAAGGACAGCCGCCAGGCCCGGTCGTCGAGGTGGGCGGGCCAGATTTCGAGACTGTCGCCGCGCACACGGAAACAGCCGCGCTGGAAGGCCGCGTCGTTGCGGCGGTATTGCTGGGCGATGAGGTCGGCCATGACCTTGCGCTGGTCGTAGGAATTCCCGACATGGATGTCCTGCGTCATGGCGCCGTAGGTTTCGACCGACCCGATGCCGTAGATGCAGGAGACCGATGCCACGATGATCACGTCGTCGCGTTCCAGAAGCGCCCGTGTGGCCGAGTGGCGCATCCGGTCGATCTGTTCGTTGATCTGGGATTCCTTCTCGATATAGGTGTCCGACCGGGCAACATAGGCTTCGGGCTGATAATAGTCGTAAAAGCTGACGAAGTATTCGACGGCGTTGTCGGGAAAGAAGCCCTTGAATTCGCCGTAGAGCTGGGCCGCCAGTGTCTTGTTCGGGGCAAGGATGATCGCCGGGCGCTGGGTTTCCTCGATCACGCGGGCCATGGTGAAGGTCTTGCCGGTGCCGGTCGCGCCCAGAAGAACCTGATCGCGTTCGCCGTTTTGCACGCCTGTCGTCAGTTCCACAATGGCGGTGGGCTGGTCGCCAGCCGCCTCGAATTCGGTCACCATCCGGAATGCTATCCCGCCTTCGAGCTTTTCACGCTCGCGCACGCTGGGTGCGGGATTTGACAGATAGGCCGCGTCGGAAATCTCGCGCTTGTCGGTCTGGGCGTAGGCCATGGGGCGTCCTTTCGGGGTTGCTTCATACTTGGCGTCCCGGCGCGCAGGATCAAGTCGTTTGGCGCGGTGTCGTGACGGTGGCTTGAGGGGGCCAGCCCCCCCGTCCTGCGGACTCCCCCCGGGATATTTTCGGCAAGATGATGCGGCGGGCACTGGTTGACCGTCTGCGGCAAGGGAGTAGGTATCTTGCAAACATGATGGAGAGACAGATGTCCGAGCAGATCGACGCCGCAAAACTCGACAAGCTGGCCGAAGTGGCCGTGCGCACAGGGGTGAACCTTGCCGAGGGGCAGGACCTGATCATTACCGCACCGCTGGAGGCCGCACCGCTGGTCGCCAGGATCGCGGAACATGCCTACAAGGCGGGGGCAGGGCAGGTGCTGCCCTTCTACACTGACGATGCGGTAACGCTGGCCCGCTACACCCACGCCGACGACGCGAGTTTCGACAAGGCGCCCGCGTGGTTCTTCGAGGGGATGGGCAAGGCCTATCGCGACGGGGCCGCGCGCATGGCGATCACCGGGGATGACCCGATGCTGCTGGCCGAGGCGGACCCCGCCAAGGTCGCGCGTGCCAGCAAGGCCACGTCGATCGCCCGCAAGCCCGCGATGGAGCCGATCGTGGGCTTCATGACGAACTGGAACATCGTGGCCTATCCGACAAAAGCATGGGCGCGGCAGGTCTTTCCGGACATGGAAGAGGGGGCCGCACAAGCCAAGCTGATGGACGCGGTGTTTGCGGCATCGCGTCTGGGTGGCGGCGATCCGGTGCAGAACTGGGCCGATCATACGGCGGAGTTGAAAAAGCGCGTGAACTGGCTGAACGAACAGGGGTTCGACGCGCTGCACTACACCGGGCCGGGCACCGATCTGCGGCTGGGTCTGGCCGAGGGGTATATCTGGAAGGGCGGTGCGTCGCCCGCGCTGAACGGCATCGTCTGCCAGCCCAATATCCCGACGGAAGAGGTCTTTACCTGTCCGCACGCCTACAGGGTGGACGGGACTGTCACCGCCACCAAGCCGCTGGCACATCAGGGCACCGTGATCCGCGATATTTCAGTCCGCTTCGAGGCGGGCAAGATCGTGGAGGCTTCGGCGTCCTCGGGCGAGGCGGTGTTCCGGGACTTGCTGGGTGTTGACGACGGATCGAGCCGGATCGGCGAGGTGGCGCTGGTGCCCCATTCCAGCCCGATCAGCCAGTCCGGCGTTCTGTTCTTCAACACGCTGTTCGACGAAAACGCGTCCTGCCATATCGCGCTGGGCCAATCCTACGCCGACACTGTCGAAGGCGGGTCGGACCTGTCGCCCGAGGAATTGAAGCAGAAGGGCGCGAACCAGAGCCTGATCCATGTGGACTGGATGATGGGATCAGACGCGGTGGATATCGACGGGATCACCAAGACCGGCGAGACCGTGCCGGTGATGCGCAAAGGGGAGTGGGCGTTTTGAAGATCGACTACATTGAATTTGCCTCGCCCAAGCTGGAAGAGACGCAGGGCTTCTTTGCCGAGGCTTTTGGCTGGAGTTTTGTCGATTACGGCCCCGACTATCGTGACATTCAGGGCGCGGGAACGGGCGGCGGGCTGGAGCGGGCCGAGGAGTTGCGTGCGCCCTTGGTGGTGCTGAAGACAGATGATCTGAAGGCGGCTTTTGCGCAGGTGAAGGCCGCCGGTGCGACGATCACACGGGAGGTCTACGATTTCCCCGGTGGCCGCCGGTTCGAATTCATCGAACCCGGCGGCACGGCGATGGCGGTCTGGGCCGATCCCGAATGACGGGACCGGCCAACTGACCTAGTTCGTCTCGAAAACGCCGCAAGCGATGCGGGTGCCCGCGTCGCCCGACGGCTGGCTTGCGTAGTCGTCGGCACCGGAATGGACGATGAAGGCCGCGCCATCGTCATCGTTTATCATGTCCTCGGTCAGGTCCGCATTGAAATGGGTGACCTTCAGGGCACCGTCCGCACCTACTTCGGCATTCGGCAGATCGCCCGGATGCGGCCCGTCCTCGACCAGGACGCCGTGGTCGGCGTCGCCGGCCAGATGCCCTCCGGCAGAGGAAAAGTCGTCTGCGGAACAGTCACCCGTCTCATGGATGTGGATGCCACGGGTGCCCGAGGGCACGCCGGTCAGATCGACGGTGACGATCATCGTGCCAGAAGCGGTCGGGGTGAGGTCCACGGTGCCCGCTATTCAGTCGGGGCCCGTGACCTGTGCGGTCATCGCGGCGGTATGAGCCTCTGCCGCGGCGCCGCCGGCGGCAAGTGTCACGATGGTGGTCAGTGCTGTCAGTTTCATATCGGTCTCTCCGGTCAGGGATGTGGCAGACCAACGGATCCCCTGCGGCCTTGTTCCCCTTGCGAACAAGGACCACTTTGGAGATAAGGCATTTAGCTCAAGGAGACAGCCCATGCGCGCGCGAATCTATCGTCCGGCCCGGACGGCCATGTCCTCTGGCACCGCCAAGACAAAGAAGTGGGTGCTGGATTTCACCAACGACACCAAGCGCGAGATTGATCCGCTGATGGGCTGGACAAGCAGCGACGACACGCAAAGCCAGGTTCGTCTGACATTCGGCACGAAGGAAGAGGCGCTGGACTACGCCGAGGCCAACGGTATCGAGGCCGTCGTGACGGAGCCGAAGAGCCGCCGCGCCAACGTCCGTGCGGGCGGCTACGGCGAGAACTTTGCGACCAACCGCAGGGCTACCTGGACGCACTAGCGCTGTCTTGTCGCTGAACCCGGCCGTGGGGACTAAATCGCAGAACCCTGCGGGATCGTGCGACCTGCGGCGTTCAGGGTCTCGATCGCGAATCCGGCGGCGGCCTTGTATTTCGACATGAAGGCCGCGCGTTCGTCTGCCGGTATCACGCTGTCGATGTCGTCGAAAACGCCCCCGCAGCGGTCGTCCACAAGGTTCAGTAACCCGAAGGGGCCGGCCCCACGGTTGCGCAGGACAAGCGCCGAGACAGGTTCGCACAGTTGCGCGTCGTAGGCGGACAGCGCCTTGTTTGTAATGCCTGACGACAGCATTTTTGCGCCCAGCGTGCGAGCGTCGATGATCGCCTGGCTTGCGCCGTTGGACCCGGTCGGATACATCGCGTGGGCTGCATCGCCCATCAGTGCGACCGGGCCGTCGACCCATGTCGGCACCGGATCGCGGTCGATCATCGGGTTCTCATAGGCCACGTCTGCCTGTGCCAGCATCGCCGGCACATCAAGCCAGTCGTATTGGAAAGCCGAGAAATGGTGGGCGAAGTCCTCGACTGCCACAGGGCGGAACCAGCCGTCCTGCTGCCAGCCTTCGGCGTTGTCCTGCGTCACTTCCGCGATCCAGTTGGTCAGCACGAGGCCGTCAGCGTCGGGGCGCGAGATGGGGTAGATCACCATCCGGTGCCGGTGCGTGCCCAGCCCGACAAAGCTGGACCCCGTCCGCATCGGTTTTGCCCGCACCGTGCCGCGCCACATGACGGCCCCGCCCCAGTGGATCGGTGGCTGGTCCGGGTGCATCTGCGCGCGCACGGCAGAGTGTATTCCGTCGGCACCGATCAGCAGCTTGCCTGCGATTTCGCCTTCGGTGCCGTCGCTGGTGCAGGTCAGGGCGGTGACACCGTCGCCCGTCTTGCGATAGCCGGTGACCTTGGTGCCAAGAATGACGGCATCCCGCCCCAGCCGGTCGATCACGGTGCGATAGAGCAGCATCAGGAATTCACCGCGATGGGCGGCGTATTGCGGCCAGTGATAGCCTGCATCCCGCCCGCGCGGTTCGGAATAGACCTCTTTGCCGTTCAGCCCGACCAGTGCCCATTCGCGGGCCGCGACGCCCACGGTGTCGAGTGCCGCTTCGTCCAGCCCGAGGTTGAACAATTCGCGCACAGCGTTGGGCTGAATGTTGATGCCTACACCCAGGGGCCGCACTTCGCGCGCGCTTTCCAGCACGACGCAGGGCACGCCGATCTCGTGTAGCGTCAGGGCCAGAGACAGCCCTCCGATGCCGCCGCCCGCGATGATCACCCTGTCGGTCATGCCTGTGCCAGTCTTTCGATCCGTTCCGGTTGCGGGTGCTTATCCGCGACGGCGGCGATCCTTGTCCAGACGGCATCGAAGAACAAAGCGACGGTGTCCTGCGCGAAGGCATGCGACCGTGGCAGCGCATCGTCCGCATTTCGCAGTCTGTCGGCGTGGTCCTGCCAGTCTGCCAGTCGGGTCATCAAGGCAGCGTCACCCCCCGCAAGTTCACCGATCAGGTCCGCAAAGTCTGCCGATCCGCCGCCGGGTCGCAGGGCGCGGGTGGCCGTGGTGCGTTCGTGGATACCGTTGGCGCCTTCGTAAATGGAACAGATACGCGCGTCGCGCCAGATCTGTTCAAGCCCGTATTCGCGCAGATAGCCGTAGCCACCGAGGATCTGGATCCCCAGATCGGCGGATTCGACACCTGCCTGTGAGCCCGCGATCTTGCAAAGCGGTGTCAGGAAATCGACCAGCGCGGGCCGTGCGCCGCGTTCCAGCTCTAGCAGCGTGATGTGGCACATCGCGCGGGCGCCGATGGCCAGCCTGTCCTGCCGGTCCAGCATGCGGGCCACGTCCGCGTGCAGGTGCAGCCGCGCGGGCGATTTGTCGGGCAGGCGGCCCTGCACGCGGTCCATCGCGTAGCGTCGTGCGATCAGGGCAGCGCGGGCGGCGTGGGCGACGCCTTGCAGGGCCACGTCGATGCGAGCGTGGTTCATCAGGGTGAACATGACCCCGAGGCCCTCGCCCTCGGCCCCGATCAGCTCTGCCTTGGCAGCGTCAAAGGCCATCTGGCAGGTGGGCGAGGCGTGCAACCCCATCTTGTCTTCGATCCGCGTGATGGTGACGGCGGGTTGCTTGGGACACAGGAAAAGTGACAAGCCGCCCAGACCCGCGCTACCGGACCGGGCCAGAACAAGGTGCAGGATAGTGTCGGACATGTCCTGGTCACCGCCCGAGATGAAGATCTTTTCCCCGGTGATCTGCCACGCGCTTTCGGCACGCACCGCCTTGCAGCGGATGGCCGACAGGTCCGATCCGGCGGCGGGCTCGGTCAGGCACATGGTCGACAAGGCTTCGCCGCTTGCAAGCTTGGGCAGCCAGTCCGCCTGCTGCGCCGCGGTGCCGTCGCGCAGCAGCACGGCAGCGGCTCCCGGCACAAGGTTGCAAACCATCTGCATCGCATGGTTGGCCCCGCTGAAGATTTCCGACACGCCCGCCGCAATCAGGGGCGAGGCGGCCATGCCGCCATGTGCCTCGGGCAACGTCAGCCCCTGCCAGCCGCCAGCCGCCAGGTCTGCGTAAGCCGCAGCGAACCCGTCGGGCATCCGCACACGCCCGTTTTCAAGCTGCGCGCCCTGCCTGTCGCCCACCGCGTTCAAAGGTGCGATGACCCCGGCGGCAAAGTCCCCGAAATGCGAAAGGACACTTTCGGCAAGATCGTCGTCCCAATCGGCCAGAAGTCCGGCCCCTGCAACATGACGGAGCGAAAACAGAATATCCGCGACGGGGGCTTCGAAGGTCATCAAGCAGGCCTTGGCATCGGGTGAAAAGGGAAGCGAGGGGCCACGAAGGGCCCCTCGCTGTGCGGCTCACTCGCAGGTGAAGCTGTCTGCCGCGTCGGTATCGCCGCCGGTATAGCGGGCCACCTGTGGCGCAGGGCAAAGCGGACGGCTGGCATTGGCAAGGGTGTCTGGCACTTCGGTGTTGCCGGCACGGGCCGAGACGGTCACATCTTCAGGGGTCTCGTCGTTTTCCACCCAGTCGACCAGTTCCGCGAAAAGGTCGAACCTGTCGAGTGTCGGACCGCCCGAACAATGCGCCATGCCCGGTACGGGATAGTAAAGCGCGAAGTCTTTGGCGTTGCCGTCGTTGTTCTCGTCCAGCATCCGGTACCATTCGGCGGTTTGTCTTGCCGAAAAGACGGGATCGGATGTGCCGTGGCTGATGATCAGCTTTCCGCCCGCGTCCCGTAAAGCGGCCAGTTCGGGATTGTCCCATCCCGGCGGTGCCATGACCTGCATCGCTGATTCCGGAAATTCATCGGTCGTAGCAAAAATCTCGCCTGACCGCGCTGCAAGGTCGAAGTCGTTCACGAAGCCGACAAGGCTGTCGGGGTCGCCCGCGACTTCGGTTGGTGGTGTGGTGAATATCTGTGCCAGCGAGGCCGATCCCATCACCGCGATCAGGGGGCGGTTGTCCCATGGCGGGATCGGGCTTTCCAGCTTCCAGAACCGCCAGTCAGCGCTTTCGATCCCGGTGTCGTAGTACCAGTCACTGTAGACCGGTTCGCTGCCGTCAAGCGATCCGGCGTGGATCTGCTGCAGTGCGGTGACCTGCGCGCCGGACAGGCAGGCGCTGTTCTGGCCGTCTTCGCAGACGAGAGAGCCGGGGTCGAAGGACATCTGACAGGCTGCCACATCCTGCACCAGACCGTCCTCCAATCCGTCCAGATCGTCGCAGGCCGCGCGGATGCCATCCGCCACGACCGACAGGTCGTCCGGGCTGAATCCGGTGGCCAGATCGCCGGTCACGCTGGACAGGGCCTGCACATCCACGGCGTGTTGCAGCGCGGCGCGTGGCAGATCGTAACCCGGTGCGGCGGCAAGTATGCCGTCGAAAGCATCGGGCATACGGGATGCTGCGACCATGGCGTGGCGTCCACCGTTGGAACAGCCGATGCCGTAGGCATAGCTGATGGGATCGCCATAGTAGGTTTCGACGATGTCGCGTGCGATAGGGTCCAGCGTGGCGACCGCGCCATAGCCGTACATGCGCCGCGCCTCGAAGTCGAAGCCGAACCGCGCGCCGCCCGCAAGACCCGCGTCGGGGACGGCCGCACCATCGTGGCCCGCGTCGGACGATACCACCGCAAAGCCCTGCGCCAAAGGAGAGGTGTCTCCGGTTCCGGCACCCAGCGCGCCTGTCGCTGGAACAACCGAGCCGTCGCTGCCGCCGTTGAACTGATGCACGAAGCGTCCGTTCCAGTCGGCTGGCAAGGCCAGTTCAAAGCTAAGCGCGTAGTCGCGGGCATCGCTGCCGGTGCGTTCGGCGGTGACGCCGCGCAGGCGGCACTGATCGACCGCGCTTTCTTCACCCGCAGCGACCATCGTCACGTCGGTCAGGCGCACGTCAGATAGCCCCAACGACTCTGCGGTCAGGCCCTCGCAGGTCATCTGGGCCTGCGCCGCACTGCCGATCAGGCAGGCGACCAGCCCTGTTGTCATGGTCTTCATTTCTCGATCCTCCCGGTTGGTCGGAGCCTCCTCGCTCCGGTTTTCAGACTTCGCCCAAGAGGCGAAGTGCATTCTCTTTCAGGATCAAGGGGCGGACCTCGTCCTTGAAGGGGGCCTTTTCAAAGTCAGCAAGCCAGCGGTCGGGTGTGATCGCGGGCCAGTCCGAGCCGAAGAGCATCTTTTTCTTCAGGATCGAGTTGGCGTATTTGATGAAGATCTCGGGGAAGTATTTCGGGGACCAGCCGGACATGTCGAAATAGACGTTGGGCTTGTGCTGGGCCACGGCCAGACCTTCCTCTGTCCACGGAAAGGACGGGTGGGCCAGAATGATCTTGAGGTTGGGGAAATCGACTGCGACATCGTCCAGATACATCGGGTTGGAATATTTCAGCCGCATCCCCATGCCGCCGCTCATGCCCGACCCGACGCCGGTCTGGCCCGTGTGGAACAGCGTAATCACGCCTTCCTCGGCGCAGGCTTCCAGAACCGTGTAGGCGGTGTCGCGGTCGTTGGGATAAAAGCCCTGCATCGTGGGGTGAAACTTGAAACCCTTGACGCCGAAGTCGCGAACAAGGCGTTTCACCTCGCGTGCGCCCGCCTTGCCCTTGTGTGGATCGACCGAAGCAAAGGGGATCAGGATGTCGTCGTTTTCCGCGCAGACGCCTGCGACTTCTTCGTTGGAATAGCGGCGAAAGCCTGTCTGGCGCTCGGCGTCTACCGGAAAGATCACGGCGGCGATGTTGCGTTCGCGATAGTAGGCGGCGGTGTCCTGCACGGTGGGCAGCATCCCGTCGACACCGGCGGGGTTCTTGAAATACGCCGCCAGGCCTTCCTGAAATTCGGTATAACCGTCATCGCGGGGGCCGCAGCAGGGCTCTTCCGCGTGGGTGTGAAAGTCGATCGCTTTCACCTTTGTAAAATCAACCATTTGAACGTCTCCCCCGCTTCTCATTCAGAAAATGCTATACAGCAGAACTGTTAACTTATACAACATAAATGACGGTTGAGGAGGAGACGGCAGCATGCATGACGTGGGTCAGGCCAAGCACGTGACGCGGGTCGAGATCGACGGCGATATTGCGACCATCGTCTTTGACCGCCCCGAGAAGCGGAACGCGATGAGCGATGCGCTGGTGACCGATCTGGATGCCTTTTTCTCGCGCCCGCCCGAGGGTGTGAATGCGGTTATTCTACGGGGCGAAGGCGGGCATTTCTGCGCCGGTCTGGATCTGGCCGAACACGAGCAGCGGGCCCCGATCGAGGGCGTCTATCATTCCCGCAACTGGCACCGCGTGTCAGAGTTGATCGAATACGGCGGTCTTCCGGTGATTTCGGTGCTGACCGGTGCCGTGATCGGCGGCGGGCTTGAGATCGCCTGCGCGACCCACGTGCGGATCGCCGAGCCGTCGGTGCGGTTCCAACTGCCCGAAGGCATGCGCGGCATCTTCGTGGGCGGTGGGGCAAGCGTGCGCGTGGGGCGCATTCTTGGCCCCGACCGGATGCGCGAAATGATGTTGACGGGTCGCAACTATGGTGCGTCCGAAGGGCTGTCGCTGGGCCTCGCCCACTACAGCGTGGGTGAAGGTGAAGCCTATGCCCTGGCGCAAAAGTTGGCGCGCAAGATCGCGGACAATGCACCGTTTTCGAACTATCTGATGATCAACGCGATTCCGCGGATCAACGACATGTCGCGCGGCGACGGACTCTTCACGGAAAGTTTGGCTGCGGCCATGTCGCAAACCTCCGATGGTGCAAAAGAAGGATTGCGCGCCTTTCTGGAGAAGCGGGAGCCAAAATTCAGATAGTCTTAGCTACGAAACTGGCCCACAAAGCTGGGCAAGTGGCGCGCAAAGCGCTGCGTCGTCAATCAGGGAGGATGACAATGAAAAGACGTGATTTTTTGAAGACCACCGCCGCCGGTGCGATTGCTGCCGGGGTCATGCCGGGTGCGGCCATGGCGCAGGACGTGACGCTGCGGTTCCACCAGTTCCTTGCCCCCGTGGCACCGCTGCCCGCCCACGCGTTCAAGCCTTGGGCCGACCGTTTGTCGGAAGCGTCGGATGGCCGGATCAACGTGCAGCATTTCGATGCGATGGCACTGGGCGGACGCCCGACCGAGCTGCTCGATCAGGCACGTGACGGTGTCGTCGACATCTCGATGTCGCTAGTCGGCTACACGCCGGGCCGCTTCCCGCGCACCGAGGTGTTCGAGCTTCCGTTCATCATGACCAACTCGATCGCCACCTCGCTGGCGTTCCAGCAGATGATCGAAGAGGATTTTGCGGAAAGCGAATACGGCGACTACAAGGTGCTGGCAGGCTGGGTGCATGGCCCCGGACTGATCCACTCGGAACAGCCGATCGAAAGTCTTGAAGACATGCAGGGCAAGACCCTGCGCGGTCCGACCCGGATCATCACCAACCTGCTGTCCGAACTGGGGGCCGAGCCCGTGGGCATGCCGCTACCGGCCATTCCCGAGGCACTGTCCAAGGGCGTCATCAACGGCACCGTGATCCCGTGGGAGGTAACCCCGTCGATCCGGCTGACCGAACTGGTCGAAAACCACACCGAGTTCGGCGGACCGGAATCGCTGTATACCGCGACGATCATCATGGTGATGAACAAGCAGGTCTACGAGAACATGCCGGACGATCTGCGCGCCATTCTCGACGAGCATATCGGCGAGGTCATGGCCCGCGATTTCAGCCAGGTCATGCTTGACTACGACGCACCCGGTCGCGAGATGGCCGTTGAGGCTGGCAACAACATCATCACGCTTCCCGAAGAGGAAGTGGCCCGGTGGAAGGAAGCGGCACAGCCCGTGATCGACGCCTGGGTTGCCGACATGGAAAGCCAGGGCATCGACGGTCAGGCGCTGATCGACCGCGCCCGCGCACTGATCGCGGAAAAGACAGAGATGCTGAACGGCTGATGTCACCTTGCGGGGCGCCGTGACCGGCGCCCCGTTCTATCTGGGGAAGGGGGAATTCATGTACGGAGTGTTGTCGCGTCTGGCCGAAGTCATTGCCCGGGCGATGGCGATCATCGGCGGGATCGTGCTGCTGGCGGTCATCGTGCTGACCTGCGTGTCGATCATCGGACGCGCGTTCTACTCTTCAGGCATCTGCTGCGGGCCGATCCGTGGCATCTACGACTATACCGAGCTTGGCATGGCGGTTGCCCTGTTTGCCTTTCTACCCTGGTGCCAGTTGCGTAACACCCATGCCTCGGTCGATCTGTTCAAACCGGCCTTTCCCGATGCGATGAACCGTGGGCTGACCGTGCTTGTCGATATCGGCATGCTTGGACTCGCGGTGCTTCTGGCGCAGCGGCTTTATCTGGGTATGCTCGACAAGATCAACTTTGGCGACACGACCTTTATCGCGCAGGTTCCCGTCTGGTGGGGCTATGCCGCAAGCCTTGTGGGTGCGGTCGGCTTCGTTCTGATCGCGGCCTTCTGCGTATTGCGGTCGCTTCGCCTCTTCATTGGCATACCGACCGACTCCGAGGACTACGCATGAGCCATATCGAACTGGCGCTCTGGTCCTTTCCAGTGCTTCTGGGACTTGTCTTCCTGCGCGTGCCGATCGCGCTGGCGATGCTGGGCGTGGGGTTCGGCGGGGCCTACTTGGTTTACGGTACGACCCTGCCGATCATGAACCAGCTGAAATCACTGACGTTCGGCACGTTTTCGAATTATTCCTTCTCGATCATTCCCCTGTTCCTGTTGATGGGCCAGTTCGCGACGCTGTCAGGGATGAGCGCATCGCTGTTCCGCGCCGCCGAAAGCTTTCTGGGCCACAAGCGGGGGGGCGTGGCGATGTCGGCCGTGGGGGCCTGCGCGGGCTTCGGCGCGATCTGCGGGTCCTCGCTGGCGACGGCGGCGACGATGGGGCAGGTCGCACTGCCGGAACTGCGGCGCTACGGCTATCCCGGGTCGCTGGCGACCGGTGCGCTGGCGGCGGGTGGCACACTTGGCATTCTGATCCCGCCCTCGGTCATCCTCGTAATCTACGCCATTCTGGCCGAGCAGAACATCGAGAAGCTCTTTGTCGCGGCCCTGATCCCCGGTCTTATCGCGGCCCTTGGCTATATTCTGGCCATATCGGTCTGGATGCGCGTGTCACCGAACGACGCGCAGGTGCGCCCGCGCGTCCCGTGGGGCGAGAGGATGAAGGCGCTGGCGCTGGTCTGGCCCGTGCTGACGATCTTTGTGGTCGTCGTGGGCGGCATCTATATCGGCGTGTTCACACCGACCGAAGCCGCCGCCGTCGGTGCGGCCGGCACCTTCCTTGCCAGTGTCGCATCCGGCCAGATGAACTGGTCCCGGCTGAAGCAGGCGATCCTTGCGACGGCAGGTGCTTCGGCGATGATCTACCTGATCATTCTGGGGGCTGGCGTCTACAACAGCTTCCTCGCGCTGACCCAGTTGCCGCAACTGGGGGCCGAATGGGTCGGGTCATCCGGTTTTTCGCCCTGGGTCGTGCTGGGTGTCGTCTTGCTGATGTATCTGGTCTTCGGCTGCGTCATGGACAGCCTGTCGATGGTCCTGCTGACGGTGCCGATCATCTATCCGATCATGCTGGCTCTCGACTTTGGCATGTCTCCGCAGGACTTCGGCCTGTGGTTCGGCATCCTTGTGCTGATCGTGGTCGAGGTGGGGCTGATTACGCCACCGGTGGGCATGAACCTTTTCATCATCAACGGCATCGCGCGGGACACGCCGATCCGCGAGACCTACAAGGGCGCCTTGCCTTTCGTGCTGACCGATCTGGTGCGCGTGGTCTTTCTTGCGGCCTTCCCGGCGATTACCCTCTGGCTGGTGTGGTTCATAGACGGGTTCGGGTGAAACCGCGTCACGGAGGCCGGCTGTGGCGATGCTGAGAAAGCAGTATCACTTCCGAAAGATCGGTGGCGACCTCTACGCTTGGGACGTTCACCGGCTGATCCGCCTGTCGGCGTCACTTGCGTCCGTTCCGGTCTGGGTGGCGGACATCCCGGAACTGGACGAGAACTGGTGGTATGAGACCGCATCGGAGGTTCCTACGCCGCGCGCGCTTGCGGGTCACATGCAGCTGGTCCAGCAGGCGGACTTGGCCTATCCGATCCTGCTGTGTGCGGAGGGCCGCCTGATGGACGGCATGCATCGTCTGGTCAGGGCGGTCATGGAAAAGCGCGACCACGTGCAGGCGATCCGGTTTCCGCAGACGCCCCCGCCCGACTACGTCAACGTGTCGCCCGATGACCTGCCCTATCCCGAGGAATCAGTGTAGCTCGGCCAGTGGCCTAGCCTGTCAAACGACGATGGCGTCCGGATGATCTGCGTAAAGCTGTGCAATCCGGTCGGTGCGGTTGCTGCGAAGTGCGCGTTGGTTCAGCGACCCCTTCTCCGTAACCTCGCCCGCGTCGAAGCTGGGCGGGTCTTGCAGAACGATGGCGCGTCTGACGCGTGAGGCCGATCCGGTCGCGGCTTTGGCTGCAATGGACAGCTTGTCTTGCAACGCGGCGCGCAGGGTGTCGGGGTCGAGCGCTGCAGCCTTGTTGGACAGCAACAGCAATGCGCCAAGCTGTGACTGGTCTTCGCCCGTAATCACGGCATCCCGGATCAACCCGACCATCGCGTCGACCAGCTTGGCGCGGACCGCGCCGACCGCGACCCATGTGCCGGTGGTCAGCTTGAAGTTCTCTGCGATCCGTCCGTCGAAGAAAAAGCCCCTGGACCAATCGTCGGGGTCGGCGGGTCGCAGGGCGTCACCAAGGCAATAGAAACCGTCCGCATCGAAGACCTCGGCGGTCTTGGCGGGGTCGCCGTAGTAGCCGGGGGTGATCGTCGGACCCTTGAGTCGCGCCTCCAGCTTGCCGCCGGTCGGGACAAGCTTCAGCACCAGCCCCCGCGCGGGCACGCCCACGTTGCCGGATTTGTCCTGGGGGTCGGTGCAGGCCAGTGCAAAGGGCGCGGTTTCGGTCGATCCCAGACCGGTCGCCAGCAGCACTTCCTGTCCTGTCGCCCTGCGGCTGGCCTGTTTCAGTCGGTCCCACGTGCGCTGCGCCATGCCCGCACCGGCGTAGAACATCATGCCGAGGTCGCTGAAAAAGGTTTCGGACAGGTCTGCGTCCGCTTCCAGTGCGTCGATCAGCAGGTCCCAGCCGACGGGCACGTTGAAATACCATGTGCAGGACACCTCGCGCAGGTTGCGCAGGGTCTCGTCGATCTTGCCGGGGGCAGGGCGGCCATCGTCGATGTAGTAGGTGCCGCCGTTGGTCATGATCAGGTAGAAGACCTTGTTGCCCGCTGCCGTGTGGTTCCACGGCGCCCAGTCCAGCGTGACCGGTGGGCGGTGCGTCAGAAAGCGGTAGCAGTCGCGCACAAGGGCCTGCATCGCGGTGATCATCCCGTTGGTGTTGATGACGGCCTTGGGCGAACCGGTCGAGCCCGAGGTGAAGAGATATTTCGCGACCGTGTCGGGGGTCAGCCGCGCACGGGCGGCGTCTGCCTTGATCGGATCACCATCAAGCAGGCTGGCATAAGTCAGATCGCCATCCAGCGTAATCTCGTGACGGTCGGGGGCCGCGATGGCGGCAAAGGCGGTCCTAAAGGCCTTGGCATCGTCGGCGAAGACGGCACCGGGTGTCAGCAGCGTGGCGATGTCGCGCAGCTTGCCGTGGTCCTTGGAGACCAGCGAATAGGCCGGTGACACGGGCGCATAGGGGACGCCGACATAGACGCAGGCCATTCCCAGCAACGCGTGTTCAAGGCTGTTTTCCGACAGGATCAGCAGGGGGCGGTCGGGGGTCAGGCCAAGGTCCAGAAGGGATGCGCCCAGCCGCCTGACCGTGTCCAGCCCCTGCGCATAGCTGATGCGGGTCCAGTCGCCACCCTCCACCCGTCGGGCAAGCCATGTGCGGTCGGGGGCTGTCGCGGCCCAGTGGTCCAGGTAGTCGGCCAGCAATTGCGGGTGATCGGGCAGCGCGCCCGTTTGCGCCATCAGGACAGAGCCGTCCGGTTGTTCGTCGTAGGTGAAGGCGGGTGACCAGAAATCGGTGTCGTAGGTCGGTATCATCGGATGCCCCTCAGCGCGGTGCCATGCGGATGGCGCCATCCAGCCGGATGACCTCTCCGTTCAACATGGAATTGCGGGTGATGTGATCGACCATCGCCGCGTAATCCGCAGGATCGCCGAGACGCGGGGGAAACGGCACCTGGTTGCCAAGCGAGGCCTGCACGTCTTCTGGCAAGCCTTCCAGCAGCGGGGTCAGGAACAGGCCCGGAGCTATGGAACAGACACGGATGCCCTTGTCAGCAAGATCACGGGCCATTGGCAGGGTCATCGCCACGATCCCGCCCTTGGACGCGCTATAGGCGACCTGTCCGACCTGACCCTCGTAGGCCGCGACCGAGGCGGTGTTGACGATCACGCCGCGTGCTGCGTCCTTGCCCAACGGGTCGGCTGCGACCATGCGGGCCGCGGCCTGACTGGCGCAGTTGAAGCTGCCCATCAGGTTTACGCGGATGGTCTTTTCGAAAAGGGCCGGATCATGCGCCGCGCCGCGTGACACGGTCTTGGCAGCGGGTCCGATACCGGCGCAGTTGACGAGGATGCGCGCCACGCCGTGCCTGCCTTCCGCCGCGTCGATTCCTGCCGCGACCGACGCGGGGTCCGAGACATCGACACTGACGAAATCACCGCCGATCCGGGCGGCATGGGCTTCGCCTGCGCCCGTGTTCAGGTCGAAAATCGTGACCTTCAACCCGCTTTCGGCCAGCTTGGTCGCGGTCGCAGCGCCCAGTCCCGATGCGCCGCCGGTCACGATCGCGCCGCTTCCTGCCCAGTCCATCATGCCTTGTCCTTTCGGTCGCTCTGCCTGACCTTGCGCAGAAGGTGAAGCAGCGACTGTTTCTCGTCTGCCTTCAGATGTGACAGCAGCCTGTCCTCGTGCTGTTTCACGGCGTCGAGCGCACTTTGATAGGCCGCGCTGCCATCGGATGTGGGCACCAAAGCCTGCACCCTCCGGTCGCCAGGCACCGTGGTGCGGATCAGGTAGCCCCGCTTTTCAAGCTCGTCGACGATGGCGACAAGGCCAGAGCGTTCGATCCCGAGCATCCGCGCCAGTTCGCTTTGCGAAATCTGCGGAAACTGCACCACCAGTGACAGGGCCGAAAAGACGCGGGTGCCAAGGCCGTCGTCGCCCAGCGTTGCACGAAAGTCGGTTTGCACAGTCACATAGGCGCGCTTGAGATTGTAGCCGATGAAGCCTTCAAGGTCGGTGGCGGCAAGTGCCTCCTCCGCGTTCAGCCGCCCTGTCAGCTTGCGTCCCATATTGCTGTCCTCCGTCCCCACCGGTTCGAAATACAGCAAATTGTTAAGTTGGTAAACGGTTTTCCATCTAACCGGTATGAACCGGTCGAAGGCCAAGGATCTCGCGCGACTGCTGCCACGTGGCGACAGGGCGTTCGTATGTCTCGCACAGATCGGTGACCTGTTTGACCAGCGCGGCGTTCGACGGGGCAAGCGTTTCGCGGTCCAGCCGCACGTTGTCTTCCAGCCCGGTGCGGGCGTGACCGCCAGACGAGACGGCCCATTCGTTCAACACGATCTGGTTCGGTCCGATGCCCGCTGCGCACCACGCGACGTCCTTGCCAAAGAGGCGCTTCACGGTCTGGACGTAGTAGTCGAAGACATGCCGGTCGGCGGGCATGGCGTTGCGCACGCCCATGACGAACTGCACATAGGGGGTGTCTACGATCTGACCCTTCTTGTGCATCTCGGCGGCCTTGAGGATGTGGCTGAGGTCGAAGGCTTCCACTTCGGGCTTGATCCCGTAGGTCTTCATCTCGGACGCCAGCCAGTCCACCAGGTCAGGCGGATTCTCGTAGACGCGCGTCGGGAAATTGTTCGACCCGACGGAAAGTGATGCCATGTCGGGCCTGAGGGGCAGCATCCCGCCCCGCGTCTGTCCCGCGCCGGACCGGCCACCTGTCGAGAACTGGATGATCATGCCGGGGCAGTGCTTTTCCAGCCCCTCTTTCAGTGCCGCGAACCTGTCGGGGTCGGATGAAGGCGTTTCGTCGTCGTTGCGGACATGGGCATGGCAGATCGTGGCACCGGCCTCGAAGGCCTCTTGCGTGCTTTCGATTTGTTCGGACACCGTGGTCGGCACGGCGGGGTTGTTGACCTTCGTCGGAAGCGACCCGGTGATGGCGACGCAGATGATGCAGGGGTTTGTCATAATCGCCTCAGATATCAAAGAAAACGGTTTCCTGCGGGCCTTGCAGGTGGATGTCGAACCGGTAGGTGCCGTCGCTCTCTGGCTGGGCCAACAGCGTGGGCACGCGGCTTTGGTGTTCGATCCGCATCAGGACGGGATCGACGGCATTGGCATCGGCTTCGTCCGCGAAATACATTCGCGTCTGAAGACCGATGTTGATGCCCCGCGCGACGATCCAGAAGGACACGTGCGGGGCCTGCATCCGTCCATCTACAAAGGGAACCTGGCCGGGCTTGACCGTCTTGAAGGTGAATTCGCCGGTGTTCATGTCGCCGGGCGACCGGCCCCAGCCGGTAAAGTTGGGGTCCGCCCTGCCGCGCTTTTCGGCGGGCGAGGGGAAAAGACCCGCGCCATCGGCCTGCCAGACCTCGACCAGCGCGTCGCGCATCGCGACGCCCATGCCGTCGTAGACTTTGCCGCGAATGGTGATCTCCTGCCCCTTCACGGGGCCGGTCTTCATGGTCGTGCCAAGATCGCCGCCATAGATCTCGATGCCCGAGAAATTCGGCGTGCAGCCGATATGAACGTAGGGTCCGGCGGTCTGGCTGGGGCTTTCCCTGAGGTAGTTCAGCGGCTGGACCATGTCACATCCCCTCCATGCGGTTTTCAAAGAACGTCTGGCGGCGGCCCCGCAGGACGATGTCGAATTTGTAGGCACGGGCGTCCATCGGGATCGTGCGGTTCATGTCGAGCGGTGCGGTCAGGGCCTCGACCGCGCGGGGGTCCTTCAGCGTGCCGACGATGGGGCAGAGCGGGATCAGCGGGTCGCCCTCGAAATACATCTGCGTGATCAGGCGCTGGGCAAAGCCGCTGCCGAAAATCGAAAAGTGGATATGCGCAGGCCGCCAGTCGTTCATGCCATTGGGCCAGGGGTAGGGGCCGGGCTGCACGGTGCGGAACTCGTAAGAGCCGTCTTCGCCCGTGACCGTGCGCCCGCAGCCGCCGAAGTTCGGGTCGAGCGGGGCAAGATAACCCTCTTTCTTGTGGCGATACCGCCCGCCCGCGTTGGCCTGCCAGAATTCGACCAGCGTGTTCGGCACGGCGCGGCCCGTTTCGTCCAGTACGCGGCCATACACCACGATGCGCGGGCCGATGGCGCTTTCACCGGGTTGGGCGAAGTTGTGGATCAGGTCGTTGTCCAGCTCGCCCAGCATGGCGTGGCCGAAGACCGGGCCGGTTTCCTCGCCCAGCGTGCTGGGCATCGAAAGCAGCGCCGCCTGCGGGCTGCGCTTTACGCTGGTCTTGTAGGGCGGATGATAGGGTGCCGGATGCCACGCGCGGTCGCGGGGGATAAAGCCTGTATCGCGTGTGTCGGTCATATCTCTACCCCCAGTTCGGCATAGGTCTGTTTCGCGAGCTTGATCGCATGATTGGCCTTTGGAACGCCCGCGTAAACCGCAACATGCATGAAAGCCTGCATCACCTCGGCGGGTTCGGCGCCCGTGTTGCGGCTGGCGCGGATGTGCATCGGGATTTCCTCGAAGTTGCCACAGGCCGCCAGCAGGGCCAGCGTCAGCAGGGACCGGTCGCGGCGCGTGATCGTGTCGTTAGCCCAAAGCGTGCCCCATGCCCCTTCGGTGATGAGCGTCTGGAACGGCTGGTCGAAGGTGGACTTCTGCGCTTCTGCGCGGTCGACATGGGCATCGCCCAGAACCTCGCGGCGGACCTTCATGCCGGCGTCGATGCGGTCAGACATGGGCGTTCTCCTTCAGGAAGGGTGTCAGGATCTCGGCATGGAATTGGGGTGCCTCGACGCAGGGCAGGTGGCCTGCACCGGGGATGATATGGAACCGGCTACCGGGGATCAGGTCGCAGGTCGCGCCGACAAGCGCGGGTGGGCTCGCGCCATCGGCCTCTCCCGCGACGCCCAGAACGGGCAGGCGCAGGGCCGATGTGCCTGCGGTCAGGTCGCAGCCTGCGATGGCAGCACAGCAGGCCAGATAGCCCGCTTTCGGCGTACGCGTCAGCATCGCCTCCCACGGGGCCGCAGCCGGGGTGTGGCGGAAGGCCGGACCGAACCAGCGGTCGAGGATCGCGCCCGACAGCGCCGCGATGCCGCCAGCGTCGATCTGCGCGATCCGGTCCTGCCACATGGCGGCGTCACCCATCCTTGCTGCGGTGTTCGACAGTACGAGCGCCCGTATGAGGTCGGGACGCCTTGCGGCCAGTGCCTGCCCGATCATGCCGCCGATCGAAAGGCCGACGAAGATCACCGGACCAAGCCCCAGCCCTTCGATCAGCGCTTCGGCGTCCGTGGCCAGCGTGTCCATGTCGTAGGGCGCGGGCGGGCAGGTCGTCAGCCCGTGACCGCGCATGTCGTAGCGGATGTATCGAAAACCCGCAGGCAGCAGCGGCAGCACCGCATCCCAAAGCCGCAGATCGGTGCCCAGCGAGTTGGCGAAAACCACCGGCACACCGCTGGCGTCGCCGTCTTCGCGCCAGTGGGTGGCGATGCCGTTGGTCTGGAGAACCTGCATCAGTAGGGCAACCCGACGTAATTCTCGGCCATCGCCTTTTGCGCCGCCTCGTTCGACCGCAGGAATTCCAGCTCTGCCACCTGCATCCGGTGGTCGAAGGTGGTCTGGTCGGGAAAGCGGTGCATCAGCGACGAGAACCACCACGAGAACCGTTCGGCCTTCCAGACGCGGGCAAGCGCCTTTTCCGAATAGGCATCGAGGCCCGCATCCGATCCGTTTTCGTAGTGGTCGCGCAAGCCATGATAAAGGTAATGCACGTCCGAGGCGGCGGTGTTCAGGCCCTTTGCGCCGGTCGGCGGCACGATATGGGCCGCGTCTCCGCACAGAAACAGCCGCCCCCAGCGCATCGGTTCGGTCACGAAGGACCGCAGCGGCGCGATGCTTTTCTCGATGGTGGGGCCAGTGACCAGTTTTTCGGCCTGATCGGCCGGGATGCGACGCTTGAGTTCCTCCCAGAACGCCTCGTCCGTCCAGTCGTCCGGGCTGTCCGACAGTGAACACTGGATGTAGTAGCGGCTGAGGTTCGCGTTGCGCATTGAACACAACGCAAAACCCCGTTCGGAATTGGCGTAGATCAGTTCGTCATTGACGGGTGGCGTTTCCGACAGGACGCCCAGCCAGCCGAAGGGGTAGACCTTTTCGTATTCGTTCCGGACGTCCAGCGGGATCGTCTGGCGGCTGACACCGTGAAAGCCGTCGCAGCCGGCGACGAAGTCACAGTCGATGCGACGCTCCTCGCCGTGAACTGCATAGGTCAGGTGCACCTTGTCCGTATCGGCGCCGTGTATCACGACGTTTTCGACCTCGAATTCGATCTTGCCGCCCGCCGCTTCGCGTGCGCCGTAAAGATCGCGGGTGATTTCGGTCTGGCCGTAGACCATCACCTTGGTGCCGGTGTGCTTGGCAAAGTCGACGTGGAACATCTCGTTTCCGTAGGAAATCAGCGTGCCGTCGTGAGGGAAGCCTTCGGCGTGCATGCGGTCTGCGACACCGGCTTCTTCCAAAAGAGCCATCAGGCCTTTTTCCAGCACGCCGGCGCGGATGCGCGACAGGACATAGTCCTTGGTTTTCCGTTCCAGCACGATGCTGTCGATGCCGCGCTTGTAAAGAAGCTGGGACAGCAACAGACCCGACGGGCCGCCGCCGATGATGGCTACTTGAGTCTTCATGGTGCCTCCTGTTTGGCACAGGATACCCTGCCCGAAACGGCAAGGAAAATGACAAATAGTCTCGATTGGTTTCGATATTGGCAAGTAAGCCGCGCTGCAGGCATCTGGTTTCCGCCCCAATGCACCCCATGTTAGGCAAAAAGCACATTCAACGCGAGGTACGCCATGACGCTCAACACCGACAAGTTCTACATCGATGGGCAGTGGGTCGCCCCCCAAGGCACCGACACCCTGCCGGTGATCGACCCCGCGACCGAAGAGCCGATCGCCACCCTGTCGCTGGGGGCTGCGGTGGACGTGGACGCGGCCGTCGCGTCCGCGCGCAGGGCGTTTCCGGCCTTTGCCCGCACCACACGGGCCGAACGACTGGACCTGCTGGCCAGCATCCGCGCGGCCTACGAAAAGCGGCAGGACGAGACGGCCGCCGCGATCACATCCGAGATGGGCGCGCCAAGGGCGCTGAGCCGGAATGCGCAGGCCCCTGTCGGTATCGGCCACCTTGACGGCACCGTGAAGGCGCTTGAATCCTTTGCCTTCGAAGGCAGGAACCCCGGTGGGGACTTGATCCTGCATGAACCCATCGGCGTCTGCGGGCTGATCACGCCGTGGAACTGGCCAATCAACCAGATCGCGCTGAAGGTGCTTCCGGCACTGGCGGCTGGCTGCACGATGGTCCTCAAGCCGTCCGAGCTGACGCCGCTCAACGCGCTGATCTATGCCGAGATCCTGCACGAGGCGGGGGTTCCCGCGGGCGTGTTCAACCTTGTGAACGGCGACGGGCCGACCGTCGGTGCGGCCATGTCCGCGCATGACGGCATCGACATGATCTCGTTCACCGGATCGACCCGCGCGGGGGCCGAGATCACCAAGGCCGCAGCGCCCACCGTCAAGCGCGTGACGCTGGAACTGGGGGGCAAGTCGCCCAACGTGATCCTTGACGACGCGGACCTGGAAAAGGCAGTGACGCGGGGCGTGCGGCATTGCTTTCAGAACACCGGTCAAAGCTGCAACGCGCCGACGCGGATGCTGGTTCACAAGGACCAGTATGCACAAGTCACTGACATTGCAGTCAAGGTGGCCGAGGCGACGCAGGTCGCAGCGCCCGATCAGGACGGGCGGCACATCGGCCCGCTGGCGTCTGACGTGCAATACGAGCGTGTTCAGGAGATGATCCAGACCGGCATCGACGAAGGTGCGACGCTGCTGGCAGGTGGCCTTGGCCGCCCTGACGGGCTGAACCGTGGCTTTTATGCCCGTCCCACGATCTTTGGCGACGTGGCCAACGACATGAAGATCGCCCGCGAAGAAATCTTTGGCCCCGTGCTGGTCATGATCCCCTACAGGGACGAGGAAGACGCCATCGCAATAGCAAACGACACGCCCTACGGGCTTGCGGCCTTCGTGCAAAGCAGTGATCCGGCACGGGCGCTGGGCGTTGCCCGCCGCATCCGCGCGGGTATGGTGCATATCAACGGCAACGATATCGCCTATGGCACGCCCTTCGGCGGCTACAAGATGTCCGGCAACGGGCGTGAAGGTGGGGCGCATGGCATCGCTGATTTCTGCGAGGTAAAGGCGATTTCGGGCGCCGAGGGCTGACGCGCGACTGCATTCCTTGTTAACTGAGCAAGCAAGTCGCCCTGTTTTTGGATTTGCTTGCCAAGATGGAAACCAACCGCCTGCGCCGGATCAAGATGCGGCACCTGTCTGCCTTCGTCGAGACGGTGCGCTGCGGCAGTCTCAAGTCCGCCGCCGAACGGATCGGGCTGACCCAGCCTGCGATCTCGAAAACGCTCAAGGATCTCGAGGATATTCTGGGCGTGCCGCTTTTGCTGCGCGACAGGGGTGGCGTGACGCTGACCCGCGAAGGGGCGGTCTTCCGTCAGTTCGCCGAAGGCGGACTGGCTGCACTGGGTCACGGGATGGCCGCACTGGATGCGCTGGGCGCGGGACAGGGCGCGCCGGTCAGGATCGGCGCGTTGCCGTCTGTTGCCGCCGACTTTCTGCCCGACGTGGTGCAGCACTTTGCCGACCTGTCGCCCGCGACGCCGATCACGGTCGAGGACGGGGGCATCGGCGGGCTGGTTGACCGGCTGCGGTCCGGTGATCTGGACCTTGTGATCGGGCGCATGGCACGGCCCGAGACAATGACGGGCCTGTCCTTCACGCCCCTTTACGCGGAACAGGTGATCTTTGCCGTGGCTGCCGATCATGCCTTGGCGGCAAAGGGCGATCTGGAATCCGTCCGGGCGCACCGCGTCCTTTATCCGCCACCGGGCTCTGCCATTCGGCCCTTGGTGGACCGCTTCATGCTGACCGAGGGCGCGGGCAGCTTTCCGAACCAGATGGAAACCGTGTCGGGCGCTTTTGGTCGTGCGATGACGCTGGGCCCGGCGCAGGCGGTCTGGATCATCAGCCAAGGCGTCGTCGCGCGCGACATCGCAGCGGGCCGGATGGTCGCGCTGCCTATCGATACGCGCAGCATGGAAGGTCCGGTCGGCATCATGGCGCGGTCAGAAGAGGAACCGGCCCCGGCGGTCAGGTTGCTGCGTCAGGCCCTGCTGGAGGCGGTCCCAGCCGCGTGATCTGCGCCAGCAGCGTCTCGGCATTGTTCAGCGCCGCCCCCGTCATTTCCAGCATGGTGGGCAGGGTCAGCCATTCGATGGCCCAACCGGCACCCGACCTTTCCTGTTCATGCACCATCGCCTGCCCCAGTGTGCCCTGATGCCCTGCGACAGTCCGCGCCAGCGCCACCAGCACCTCGGCGCGCACCGGGTTCTGCTTGTGGGGCATGGCAGACGATCCGCCGCCGCCCGAAAGACCAACCTCGCCGATCTGAGCCATCAGGGCAATATCCTGCCCCATCTTGCCAAGCGTGCCGGACAGCTTGACCATCAGATGCCCCAGATCCAGCATCCGCGACCTGTCGCTGTGCCAGACCGGCCCCAGCCGCAGCCCGAGTGAGGCCGCGACGCGGTCCGCGACACCGTCCGGCACATCGCGCAGGCCGACAGGGCCGCCGATCTGTACGTAGCCAAGCGCGTCTTTCAGCGTCTCAATCGCTACCAGATGCGCGACCAGTGGGCTGCGCCAGTCTTCGATGCGGTCCGCGACGGTGATCGGCAAGGCAGCCTGCATCCGTGTGCGGGCCATCATGGGGGCGGACCCGAACCGTTCGGACAGCCCGTCCAGCCCGTCGACCAGATGGCGCGTGCGGTCCCTGAAAAGATCGAGCAGCGCAAGGCCCGTAAGCACCATTGCCGTGTCCAGCACGTCCTGACTGGTTGCACCGGTGTGGATCGCGGGCCGCGCCACTTCGGTGGCGGCGGCCTTCAGCGCCTTGATCAGGGCGGGCACCGGCAGGCCGTCGTTTTCGGACGCCCGTGCCAAAGCCGACGTGTCGGGTGTGAACCCGTCAATCGCCGCCAATGCCTGTGCCCCTGCATCGGCGCTCACCGCACCGCTGTCGCGCAACGCCTCGGCCCAGACCCGCTCGAAGGCAAGTGCGTGGTCCAGCATCACCTTTGCCGACAGGGCGCGGGCGACCTCCTGATCCTGAAAGAGCGACCCCCAAAGGCCATTGCGAAGAAAGCTATTCGTCATACGCCGCAGCCTAGCGGTTTCAGGGGCAGGCGCCAGACGGCGTGACACGAAAATGGCACCCTGTCGCCAGCCCTCTGCAACCAGTCGGGCAGATCACGACGCAACGGTTCGGCGCTGTGAAGTTCCAAGGTCGTTCCGCCGCTGAAAGATGTTCGGGAGCTGGGCATGTTGAAAGCAGATTGTCATGGATCTTGTATCCATTGAGCCACACCATGGACCGCGCCATCGGGCCGAAAGTGTCGTATCGCGTCAGTGACCGTGGGCATCTTCGCCACGGGCCATCATCAGATGATGTTCGCGATGATGGTCTTGGCTTGCCATCAGTCCGAAGAACCCCAGTCCCTGTATTCGCGCCACCACAGCGGGATGGCTGCTGGTCACGCGAAGCTCCACTCCGTCTTCCGTAGTCACGGCCTCGACGGTCCAACGGTCGTCCTGGGCCAGCTGGGCCGCGTGTGCAGGCACCATGCGGCGAAGAGTGGCGATCGTGGCGGCATCGCCCGTTGCCATCGTGGAAAGGCCGTCTGGCAATGGTGTCTCTTCAACAATCGTGTCTGAAATCAAGCGGTCCATATCAACCAGATGCGCCCGCAGGCCCGTCAGATTGACTTGGTCCCAGTCTGTGTCGGGATCGGCCTCCAGCACACGCACGACTTCGGACAGGGCTGCAAAAGCCCCTTGTCCCGGTTCGGTCAGGATCGTGTCCTGAAGCGGCTGGTCCTGAGAATGTGTCGCGTGATCCATACCGTCACCGTGGCCGGAGTGTGTTGTCTGGGCAGCCGCGAAAGCCGTTCCCCCGAGCAGCGCCATTGCCATCAAGATCATCTTCGTTTTCATACCGTGTCCTCACATTTTCCGGGACCACCCTATCAAACACTGCGGCGCTGCCATATGATCTCTATCATGTCAGACTGGCAGCACATATTTGATGACGCACCGACAGAGACAGTCCCGCAGGGGGCGGCCGTCTTCCGTAGGGAAAGTGACGTCCATGCGATGTATCTCGTTCGATCCGGCGTGATCGCGCTTGAACGCCCGCTCAGGGATGGAACAGCACTGACGCTGAACGTTGCCACTGTCGGAATGGCACTGGCCGAGGCGTCCGTTTTTGCCAAAACCTATCATTGCGACGCGATTGCACGCACGAATGCCCAGATCGCGATCGTGCCCCGCGCGGCCTTCCGGTCTGCGCTGTATGAACGGCCAGACGCGGCTTTGAGCCTTGTCGAAACACATGCCAAAGAGGTCCAGTCCCTGCGAGCGCGCATCGAGATCCTGCGCCTGCGTCGGGTATCCGACAGGCTGGAGGCATGGCTGGAGCTGAATGGTCAGCCACCGGCGGGTGAATGGATAAGAGTTGCAGATCAGATCGGTGTTTCGCCACCCGCTCTTTATCGAGAGCTTGCACGCCGGCGAAAGTGAGGATGTTCATCATCCAGACCCGTGTTTGATAAAACAAAGACCGTCGCGGCACAGCGGCATTCCGGTGCGATCTGCTCGGAGCGCGCTTTGCGCTCCGAGCATCGGCATCAGTCATCGACACCATTCACTGGAAAGGGCGGGACCCGGTCGGGTGGCCCCTTGAGTGATCGGTGCAGAGCCTACATGCTGGATGCGTCGGTCAACGGACCTGCGTTGACGGCGTTCTCATAGCTGTCGAGCGATCCTGAAATCGAACCTGCCTCGACGAATACACCGGCCACGCCCTGCATGAATTCGGCAATGCCGCCCTCCATCCAGGTTGCGGACATCTGCGTCTCAACCGACGGGAAGCCCATCGTGGCGATGAAATCGCGTGCGGGTTCCAGGTCCATGCCCGATTCAGCGGCGATGGTTTCCATCATCTCTTCACCACCTTCGCCGGTGTTCCACATCTCGTTGTAGCGGGCGGTCACGCCCAGGAACGTTGCGACAAGATCAGGGTTTTCCGCGACGAAGTCAGCCGGAGCCGAGGTGACGTCGAAGACAAGGATGCCCAGTTCCTCTTTTTCCGCGCCGGTCAGCAGCACATTGCCGTATTCCTTCATCGTGGTCAGCGAGCCGCCGTAGCCACAGGCGAAATCAACCGAACCCTGGCTCAGTGCCGCGGCACCCTCTGGCGGGGCCATGTCCACAATCTCGAGGCTGTCGAGCGGGACGCCGAAGTGGTCCATCTGTCGCAGGAAGCCATAGTGGGCTGCGGTGCCCAGCGGTACGGCAACCTTCGTGCCCTCCAGTTCAGCCGCGTTCGACTTGTCGATCTCGAGGTCGGACCGCACGACGCAGTTGTCGTTTTCGGAATAGGTCACGGCCACGTCCAACACCTGAAGCGGCTGTCCGGCAGACGCGGCGACCACGAAGGGCGGCACGCCTTGGCTGACGGCGATCTGAACGTCGCCAGACGCCATTGCGGCCGACATGGCGGTGCCGGTGTCGAACGACACCCAGTTCACATCGACGCCCAGCGCTTCGGCATAGGCGCCGTCGGCCTTGCCCGCGAGGAACGGCATCGGCCATTCTAGGAAATAGGCGACCGTGAGTTCATCAAGATGGGCCTCTGCCGTCGCCATGCTGGCAGAGGCGGCAATGGCCGTTCCGGCCAAAAGACAAGTGAGTTTCTTCGTCATATCAATCTCCCTGTGGCTGCCTCGTTCGGTCGGGCAGCGCTTGTGTTGCGGACAAGGGACGGCTGGCAGCGATGCGCGCAGCCGTCCTGAACCAGTTTCAGAATGACGAAGGTGCCCCCCGTTGCCAAACTAAATTTTGGAATCGGAGGGAACCGGATGGGTGCATTGGGTCGTTTGTTTACTAATTTTGCATAACGGCGGTTCGTTGCCTGTTTGTCCACTTGGTCGCAGGTATCCGGTTGCAGGCGCGCGTGACCGGACTGACCATCGAGAGAAAATCTAGACACCCACCGGGTATGGAGTGATCCAGACGCGGTCCGGACGGATCAAGTGTGGTCAGAAAGCGGGGCAATAGGATGGGAAAGCAGCCGCAGGTACAGTCAGCGGAAGTTGCCGAACTGATGTCCATGGTGACCTTTCGTCTGGCGCGGACGCAGAACAAGCTGTCGGCGCAGATGAGCCACCTTCTGCGGACACGCAGCGCCCTGACGCTGGCCGAATTCCGTGTGCTGCGTCTGCTTGCGGTGCAGCCCTCGACCAGCATGGCAGATCTGGCCCGCCAGATGGGCATGGACAAGGGTCAGCTCAGCCGCAAGATCAAGGCGATGCAGGCGCAGGATCTGGTTGATCTGACACCGAACAGGTCCGATCAACGCAAGCAGGACCTTCAGATCACATCACAGGGCAGATCGGCGGTCGAGGCTCTGATGCCGCTGGCTGTCCATCGTCAGGAGATGCTGCGCCGGGACATTTCGGACGATGAGATGGAGGTTTTCCTGAGCGTGCTTGCCCGGCTCGAAGATGCTGCGGATATTCGCGACCTGTGACTTGACGCGGGTGGCGCACGGCATCATCCGTGATGGTCAAACCGCTTTGGCAGCGCGGATTATCCGCCGCGCGCTGGCAGTGCATGAACGGAAAGGGGCAGCATGGCCGGTTCGAAACCGCTGACGAAAAGCGAAATCTTCGATCTGCGGTGGCAGCGGGCGCGGCGCGACCTGATCGGGCCGTTCACGCGCCTGTTCTCGGGCCGGATCGACCCCGAAGATATGCTGGACCGCACCCGCGATCTGTCGCTGCGGCACTGGAACGACAGGTCTGCCGATCTGCGCAGGCTCGATCTGGAACGCGACCTGAACCCCGACTGGTTTCTGGGGCAGGACATGGTCGGCTACGTCTTCTACATCGACAAGTTCGCGGGGCGGCTTGACCAGTTGCCGTCGCGGATCGACTACCTTTCGGATCTAGGCGTCACCTACGCCCACATGATGCCCTGCCTGAAGCCCCGCCCCGGCGCATCCGATGGCGGCTATGCCGTGATGGACTACCGCGAGATCAATCCCGATCTGGGCCCGATGGCGGATTTCCAGAAGGCCAATCTGGCATTGCGGGCCAGCGGGATCAGCACGTGTATCGACATGGTGTTGAACCATACGGCCAAGGAACATGAATGGGCCGTCAAGCCCCGCGCGGGCGATCCGTTCTATCAGGATTTCTACCGTATGTTCGATGACGACACGCTGCCCCGGCAATACGATGAAACGCTGGTCGAGATCTTTCCCGATCAGGCGCCGGGGAACTTCACCTACTACGACGACATGGGCAAATGGGTCTGGACGACCTTCAACGAGTATCAGTGGGACCTGAACTGGGAAAACCCCGAAGTCTTCCTTGCCATCCTCGACACCATTCTTTTCCTTGCCAACAAGGGCGTGCAGGTTTTCAGGCTGGATGCCGTGGCCTTCATGTGGAAGCGGATGGGAACCGCTTGCCAGAACCTGCCCGAGGTCCACGATATCCTTCAGGCGCTGACGCAGGCCACGCGCGTCGCGGCCCCCGCCGTCATCCACAAGGCCGAGGCGATCGTCGGACCGCAGGATCTGGTCCCCTATCTGGGGACAGGCACCCATGCGGGCCGCGAAAGCCAGCTGGCTTATCACAACAACCTGATGGTGCAGTTCTGGTCGTCGTTTGCGTCGCGCGACACGCGGCTGATGACCCATGTGCTGCAGACCCACTTCCCCGAACAGTTCCGCCGCGCCTGTTTCGCGCCCTATATCCGCTGTCACGACGATATCGGTTGGGCGATCACCGACGACGATGCGCGGGCCGTGCCGCCGATGTCAGGTTTCGGCCACCGCACCTTCCTTGCCGATTTCTACAACGGCACCTTTGACGGCAGCTTTGCGCGCGGAGCCGATTTCCAGTCGAACCCCGAAACGGGGGACAGGCGGACGAACGGCAGCTTTGCCAGCCTTGCGGGGCTTGAGGCGGCGCTGGAGCGGGACGACCCGACAGAGGTTCACCTTGCCATCCGTCGCATCCTGATGGGCAACGCACTTATCGCAAGCTTCGGCGGTATCCCCCTGCTTTACATGGGGGATGAGCTGGGGTTGACCAACGATCACGCCTACCGCGACGACCCCGCGCTGGCGGACGATGGCCGCTGGATGCAGCGCCCCGCGATGGACTGGCAACGGGCGTCAGAGACGGCAGAGACGGATGCGCCCCACGGGCGCATCTACCGGGGCGTCCGGCACATCATGGCGGTGCGCAAGGCGACGCCGCAACTGGCATCGGACAACGGCACCCGCGTTCTTGACAGCGGTAATCCGGCGGTGTTTTGCTACGTCAGACTGGGTGATGACCGGGATGTGACCTGCATTTGCAACTTCACGGAACTTCCTCAGCGGGTCGCACTGGACCTGCCGCAAGGGGCCACCGACCTGCTGACGCGAAAGCCCGCCCCGATGCAGGGCGCGCATGTCGTGGTGGAACCCTACGGCGCGCTTTGGCTGCGGGCGTGATTCAGGTCACGACATCGGGGGTGGTGCGCCCGATGTGCCGCTCGAATTCGGCCAGTTCCATTGTGGCATGGCGCACAGGGTCCAGACGTGACGGATCGTCCAGAACGGTGGCGCTGAAGGCTTCGAGGTAGCAGCGGATCGTGGCGCCTACGGTGCCGGTGCCCGACATCCGCAGCACGGCGCGTGCACCGCCCTTGTACCAGACGCGCAGGCCCTGACCGCGGCTGACGCCTTCGTCCACCGGATCGGTATAGGTGAATTCGTCGGCGTTCGAGACGACGCAATCGCCCACTTCGCAGCCCTTGAGGGTGTCCAGCCGGTCGCGTAAGCCCTGCATCAGCGTTTCGGCCTGTTCGACGGGGACACCTTCGAAATCGAGACGTGTGTAGTAATTGCGCCCGTAGCTTTCCCAATGGTCGTCCATCAGGTCCTGCACCGACATCTTGCGCACAGCCAGAATGTTCAGCCAGAACAGGACGGCCCAAAGCCCGTCCTTTTCGCGGATGTGGTCTGATCCCGTTCCGGCGCTTTCCTCGCCGCAGATCGTCACCTTGCCCGCATCCAGCAGGTTTCCAAAGAACTTCCAGCCCGTGGGTGTCTCGAACATCGCCACGCCCAGTCGTTCGGCGACGCGGTCTGCGGCAGCGCTGGTCGGCATGGACCGCGCGATCCCGTTCAGACCGTCCTTGTGGGCGGGCACGAGTGTCGCGTTGGCGGCCAGCACGGCCAGACTGTCAGAGGGCGAGACATAGATACCGCGACCGACGATCATGTTTCGGTCACCGTCACCGTCCGAGGCGGCCCCGAAATCCGGCGCATCCTTGCCCATCATGGTGTCCATCAGGTCGCTGGCCCAGACCGGGTTCGGGTCCGGGTGGCCGCCATTGAAGGTGGGCGAGGGATCGCCGTTGACGACCGACCCCGCTGCGGCACCCAGTGTATTTTCGAGGATCGCCTTGGCATAGGGGCCGGTTACGGCGTGCATCGCATCAAAGCAGATCGTGAAGCCACCGGCAAAGAGATCGCGGATCGCGTCGAAATCGAAGATGCTGCGCATCAGGTCGCGGTAGTCGGCGACCGGGTCGATGACCTCGACCACCATGTCGCCCATGGTCCGCTCGCCAAAGGTCGCCAGATCGACGTCCTGCGTTTCGATGATGTGGTAGGCGGCGATGTCCTTGGTGCGGGCAAAGATCCTGTTGGTCACGCTTTCGGGGGCCGGGCCGCCGTTGGACGTGTTGAACTTGATGCCGAAATCCTCTTCCGGACCGCCGGGATTGTGGCTGGCAGACAGGATGATGCCGCCGTCCGTTTCGTTCAGCCGGATCAGGTGCGAGGCGGCGGGCGTGGACAAAAGGCCGTTCTGCCCCACGATCACCCGCGCGGCCCCGTTCGCCGCCGCCATCTTGAGAATGATCTGGGTCGCTTCTTCGTTGAAGTAGCGCCCGTCGCCGCCAACAACGTATGTCTTGCCCTCGGCGCCACCGGTGCCATCAAAGATCGCCTGCACGAAATTCTCGAGATAGCCGGGCTGCTGGAACGTCGGCGTCTTCTTGCGCAGTCCCGAGGTTCCGGGCATCTGCCCGTCGATCGGCATTGTTTCAATCTTGGTCATTGTCTTGCTCCTTGCGGGAGAGTGTGACGGCCACCACCGACCGTGCCGCGATCCGGAAAGCGGACTGGTCGACGACGGGACGAGGATGCATGTCGGGCTCGTTCGTGTCGAGGTGGCGTGTCCAGTGGCCCCATGCGGGGGCTTTGGGCAGGACGACGGTTTCGTCTTCGTAGGACCGGTTGAACGCGATCACGACGACGTCGTCTTCACGCTCGGCAAAGGTGCTTTCGGCCGAGGGGCGCAGGGTCATGCAGAAATGCTGCAGACCCGGATCGCGCCATTCGATCTGTTGGCCATCGAACCCGGTCCAGCGGATGTCCTGTTCAGCGTCACGGGCGCGTTGCTGGCCGTGCAGAAAATAGCTTTGGCGCACGACGGGATGGTCCCGGCGGAACGCGGACAGGCGGGCGACAAAGTCCGTCAGCGCATCCGACCCCTCGTCCCAGTTGATCCACCCGATCGGGTTGTCCTGGCAGTAGGCATTGTTGTTGCCGTTCTGGCTGTTCCCGATCTCGTCGCCGCCCAGCAGCATCGGCGTGCCTTGGCTCATGAAGAGGGTGGCCATCAGGTTGCGCATGCGGCGCTGGCGCAGGTCTTCCAGCTGGGGGTCGTCGCTTGGCCCCTCGACGCCCATGTTGTCAGAGTAATTGCTCGAATGGCCGTCACGGTTGTCTTCGCCGTTCGCCTGGTTGTGGCGGCGGCTGTAGGAGACGAGGTCGCGCAACGTGAAGCCGTCGTGGCTGGTCAGGAAGTTGACCGAGGTCCAGGCCCGCCGTCCGTCGTGGTCGAAATGATCGGCAGAGCCCAGAACGCGCGCGCCCAAGTCCTGCGTCTGATGTTCCTCGCCCTTCCAGTAGCGGCGGGCGGTGTCGCGGAACTTGTCGTTCCATTCCGAAAATTCCGTCGGGTAGTGGCCCAACTGGTAGCCACCGGGCCCCAGATCCCAAGGCTCTGCGATCAGACGGACCTTGGACAGCACGGGGTCCTGACGGATTGCATCGAAAAAGCCGCCGTTGGGGTCGAAGCCGTAGCTTTCCCGCCCCAGCACGCTGGCCAGATCGAAGCGGAACCCGTCGATGCCCATCTGCGTGACCCAGAACCGCAGCGAATCCAGAACCATCCGCAGCACGGGCAGGTTGGTGATGTTCACCGTGTTGCCGGTGCCCGCATCATTCACATAATAGCGCGGCTGCCCTTGCATCAGGCGGTAGTAGCTGGCGTTGTCGAGACCGCGGAAGCTGTAGGTCGGGCCGCGATGGTCGCCTTCGGCGGTGTGGTTGTAGACCACGTCCATCAGCACCTTGATTCCGTTGTCGTGGAATTTCTGCACCATCTTGCGGAAACCGATGAAGCCCTCGGGGCCGAAATAGCGTGGCTCGGGGGCGAAGAAACCGATGGTGTTGTAGCCCCAGTAATTGCGCAGGCCCTTTTCCACGAGGAAGCCATCGTCGGGGAAGGCCTGCACCGGCAAAAGCTCGATACTGGTGACGCCAAGGCGATGCAGATGTTCGATGATCGCGTCCGAACACAGCCCTTCGTAGGTGCCGCGCAACTTCTCTGACACGCCGGGGTGCAACATGGTCAGACCCTTGGCGTGGGCCTCGTAGATCAGTTCGCTGACCGGGGTGCTGTCCAGGGGTGCAAGTGCAGGTTCGAAAAGGGCCGGGTCCGAGATGACGGATTTGGGAACGAAGGGCGCGCTGTCCTTTTTTGAAAACGACAGGTCTTCGGTCGTGCTGTGCGGGTCGTAGCCGAAGATTTCGGGCGACTGCACGAAGGACCCGTGCAGTTCGCGGGTATAGGGGTCGATCAACAGCTTGTTGGGATTGAACCGGTGGCCGTGGTGAGGGTCGTAGGCACCATGCGCGCGCAAGCCGTATTTCGTGCCGGTGGGCAGGCCCGGCAGATAGCCGTGCCAGGCGGTGCCGGTGCGTTCAGGCAGCGCGATCCTCTCGACTTCGCTCGCGCCGTCATCCGAGAAGAGGCAGACCTCTATTCTGGTGGCATTGGCCGAGAACACGGAAAAATTCGCGCCTTCGCCGTCGTGGGTCACGCCCATGGTCCAAGGCGTGCCTTCGGTCATTCTATGCTGCGGCATTTTCAGTTGTTCTTCAAACCTTTGAAGAGGGACAGGTAGGCCAAGGCCGAGGCATTCCAACCTACGGGTTGTTTCATGCCACGCTTTTGCAGGCCCGACCATAGGTCTTTGCGCCCAAATAACGCGCAAGCCCGCGCGATTGCCTGTTCCAGCGCCAGTGCCGTGACCGGCGTGAACTGAACACCGGTGCCGCAGCCCGTGTCGATGGCGGCAAGGTTTGCGTCAACGACGGTATCCGCCAGACCGCCGGTACGGGCCACGACCGGCACGGTGCCGTAGCGCAGGGCATAAAGCTGCGTCAGGCCGCAGGGTTCAAAGCGTGACGGGATCAGGATTGCGTCCGCACCTGCCTGCATCAGGTGGGACAGGTCTTCGTCATAGCCGATAATGGCCCCGACCTGCCCCGCATGGCGGCGCGCGGCGTCGGCATAGGCGTGTTCCATTCCCTTGTCGCCCGACCCCAGCAGCGCCAGTTGCGCGCCCTGCTCGATCAGCGCGGGCAGAACCTCGAGCAACATGTCCAGACCCTTTTGTGTGGTCAAGCGGCTGACGACGCAAAACAGCGGACCGCCGCTGTCTTCCAATCCAAACCGTTCCCGCAGGGCGGCGGTGTTCACCGCCTTCTTCCTGAGTGTCCGGCTGGTAAAGGTCTGCGGGATGGCGGGGTCGGTTTCGGGGTTCCACACATCGAGGTCGATACCGTTCACGATGCCCGACAGCACGTCGCGCCGGACACGCATCACGCCGTCGAGCCCCATGCCGAAGTCGGGCGACATCAGCTCGCCTGCGTAGGTCGGGCTGACGGTGCTGATCCGGTCGGCCAGCATCAGCCCGCACTTGAGAAAGCTGAACTTGCCCCAGAACTCGCCCACGTCCTGCCGCCAAGCGAAATCAGGCAGGTCCAGTGTCGCGAGCGTTGCGCTGGGAAAAACCCCCTGAAACGCGATGTTGTGGATCGTCATCACCGTGGGCACATCGCTGCCCGCGACGCGCAGGTAAAGCGGCACAAGCGCGGCCTGCCAGTCGTGCGCGTTGACCACGTCAGGTGCCCAGCCGGACAGGGCGCCAGTCGCGATCTGCGCGCCGACAAAGGACAGCGCCGCAAAACGATGGTGGTTGTCGTGCCAGTCCGCGCCGCTGCTGTCGAGGTAGATGTTGCCGGGCCGGTCGAAAAGGTGCGGCGCATCGAGCAGCAGCAAATCGATGCCCTTGGCTGTCACGGCGACGACGCGGGCCGGCCCGCCGAACAGCGTATCGAGCCGCAGCACCTCGGTGCCCGCCGCAAGCTGATCGGCCAAGGCGGGGTAGGCGGGCAACAGCACACGCACCTGCGCGCCTTCGGCGGCCAGCGCCTTGGGCACGGCACCGATCACATCGGCAAGCCCGCCCGTCTTGATGAAGGGCGCACATTCGGAGGCGACGAACAGGAGTTTCATGATGCTCAGCTATCCAGCCTGTCGATCATGTTTTGCGTGATCAGGGTGATGCCGCTGTCGGTGACGCGGAAGCCGCGCTTGCGGTCCGCGTCATGATCGAACCCGACCTCCAGCCCTGCGGGAATACGCACGCCACGGTCGATCACCACGTCCCTGAGCTTGGCGCTTTCTCCGATATCGGCGTAGGGCAGGGCGACCACGCCACTGAGTTCCGCGAAAGAGTGTGTGTGCACGCCCGTGAACATCAGGCACCGGTCGAGTGTGGAGCCGGAAATGATGCAGCCGCCCGACACCATCGAGGATGTCGCATGGCCTTTGCGCTTTTCCTCGTTGTGAATGAACTTCGCAGGCGGTGTCAGTTCCGAGTGGGTCCAGATCGGCCATTCGTTGTCGAAAAGGTCAAGCTCTGGCTCGAAGTCGGTCAGGTCGATATTGGCCTGCCAGAAGGCGTCGATCGTGCCCACGTCGCGCCAGTAGGCTTTCTTTTCAAGGCCCGTGGTCACGCAGGACCGGCTGAACGGATGGGCCACGGCCAGACCCTTTTCCACGATCTGCGGGATGATGTCCTTGCCAAAATCATGCTCGCTTGCGTCATCGTGACGGTCGGCCTCCAGCAACTCGATCATCTTCGCGGTCTCGAAGACATAGATGCCCATCGACGCCAGCGCGAGGTCCGGAAAGCCCGGCATGGCGGGCGGATCGGCGGGCTTTTCCACGAAGTCGAGGATCTTGTCGTTCTCGTCGACGTGCATCACGCCGAAGGCCGAAGCCTCCATGCGCGGCACCTCGATACAGCCGACGGTCACATCGGCGCCGCTTTCGACGTGGTGCTTGATCATCAGGGAATAGTCCTGCTTGTAGATGTGATCCCCCGCCAGGATGATGATGTACTTTGGCGCGTATCCCTTGATGATGTCGATGTTCTGGGTGACCGCGTCCGCTGTCCCGCGATACCAGTTCTCTTCGTCCATCTGCTGCGAGGCGGGCAGGATATCCAGCCCTTCGTTGCGCTCTTCGCGCATGAAGGACCAGCCGCGTTGCAGGTGGCGGATCAGGCTGTGGGCCTTGTATTGCGTTGCGACAGCGATGCGGCGGATGCCCGAGTTCACGGCATTGGACAGCGGAAAGTCGATGATCCGGGTCTTGCCGCCGAAATACATCGCGGGTTTGGCCCGGATGTCAGTCAGTTCGTGCAGACGGCTGCCGCGCCCGCCGGCCAGTATGAAGGCCATCGACTGCTGTGCAAGTCGCGTGGATTCAGTGTTGATCGGTTCGGCTTCGTTCAGTTTCCGCGTTTCCATCTCAGTCCTCCAGTTCGAACATCAGGGTCGAAAGCGGCGGGATCGTCAGCACCAGCGAATGGGGCCGCCCATCTGCTGCGACGTTCTCGCTTGTCGCGCCACCCATGTTGCCACTGCCACCTCCTCCGTAGCTGTCGGCATCCGTATTCAGCCGTTCCGCCCAGCGCCCAGCCTGCGGCACGCCCACACGGCGGCCGCTGCGGGTTACCGGTGTCATGTTGCTGATCACCAGCGCGGGTTTCGTCCCCGGTTTACCCTGCCGCAGCCAGACGAACAGCGATTCCTCGACCGCACCGCCTTCGACCCAGTCGAACCCTTGGGGCTTGGTGTCCAACTCGTGCAGGGCGGGAACGCTTTTGTAGACCGCATTCAGGTCGCGTACGAGGTTCTGCACGCCCCTGTGCAAGTCCTGGTCCAGCAGATGCCAGTCGAGAGAGGCATCGTGGTTCCACTCGACGCCCTGAGCGAACTCGCAGCCCATGAACAACAGCTTTTTGCCCGGATGCCCCCACATGAAGCCCAGATAGGCCCGCAGATTCGCAAACTTGTCCGCGCCGCTGCCGGGCATCTTGTCCAAAAGGCTGCCTTTGCCGTGGACGACCTCGTCATGGCTGATCGGCAGGAGGAAATTCTCGGTAAAGGCATAGTGCAGGCCGAAGGTCATCTTGTCGTGGTGATATTTGCGGTTGATCGGGTCTTCGGCCATGTAGACCAGCGTGTCGTTCATCCAGCCCATGTTCCACTTGTAGCCGAACCCCAGCCCACCGTTGTCCACCATGCCCGACACGCCCGGAAAAGCCGTGCTTTCCTCGGCGATGGTCACAGCACTTGGGAAGTGCCCGTAAACCGTGACGTTCGCCTCTTGCAGGAAGGATATCGCTTCGAGGTTCTCGCGCCCGCCATGCTTGTTGGGCAGCCATTCGCCGGCGTTGCGGGAATAGTCGCGATACAGCATCGAAGCCACGGCATCGACGCGCAGACCGTCGATATGGTGTTCGTCGATCCAGTAAAGCGCGTTGGCGACAAGATAGTTCTTCACCTCGGCGCGTCCGTAGTTGAACACCAGCGTGTTCCAGTCGGGGTGAAACCCCTCGCGCCGGTCGGCGTGTTCGTAAAGGTGCGAGCCGTCGAACATGCCCAGACCGTGCGGGTCTTCCGGAAAATGTCCCGGCACCCAGTCAAGAATCAGGCCAATGTCCGCCGCGTGGCAGGCCTCTACGAAGGCGCGGAATTCCATCAGTGTGCCGTGGCGGATCGTCGGTGCGAAAAGACCGACCGGCTGATAGCCCCATGACCCGTCGAAGGGGAACTCCGAGACCGGCATCAGCTCGATATGGGTAAAGCCCAGATCCTTGACGTAATCGACAAGCTCTTGCGCCAGTTCCATGTAAGACAGGGGGCGATTGCCGTCGTCCGCTATGCGTCTCCATGATCCCAGATGCACCTCGTAGATGCTGACAGGCTGGTCGACGGCGATGGCCCTTGCGCGTTTGGCCATCCAGTCGCTGTCGGCCCAGTCGAAGCCGTCCAGTTGCCGCACGACCGATGCCGTGGCAGGCGGATGTTCCGACCCGAAGCCGAAGGGGTCAGCCTTTTGCGGCAAAAGCTCGCCGTGTTGGCCGATAATCTCGTATTTGTAGTGTTCGCCGTCGCCGATGCGGGGAATGAAGATTTCCCAGACGCCGGTCGCACCTCGTCGGCGCATGATGTTGCGCCGACCGTCCCAGGTGTTGAAATGGCCGATGACCGACACGCGCCGGGCGTTCGGTGCCCATACCGCGAAATGCGTGCCCGCGACGCCTTCGTGCGTCATCACATGAGCCCCCAGAACGCGCCACAACTGGCGGTGTGCGCCTTCTCCGATCAGGTGTTCGTCCAGATCGCCCATGACGGGACCGAAGGCGTAGGCGTCTTCGGTTTCCCATGTGCTGTCGTCGCGGGTGATGCGCAGGATATAGGGAAAGTGCGTCTTGCGTCGCGGGGCCGTGCCTTCGAACAGCCCGTCGCGGACATGATCCAGCGTGATGATCGTCTTGCCGGTCTTGCTGTCCAGCGCCACGATGCTGTCGGCGTCCGGCACAAAGGCCCGCAGGACCATCTTGCCGGCCATGTCGTGCAGCCCCAGCAGACCGAAAGGATTGTCATGCGTCCCAGAAGTGATCCGGTCGATGTCGGTCTCGGTCAGGTCTGTCATGCTGCCCCCTCTTCAAGCAAAATCGTCAAAGGTGGGATTTGGTTCCCCAAACGTCACCCGCATAGCCCAGAATGGTCCGGTCCGAACTGAACCATCCCATGCGGGCTGTATTCAACGCAGCCTTCCGAACCCATGCATCTTCGTCGCGGTAGTCTGCGTCGATCCGGCGCTGGATGTCAAAATATCCATCGAAATCAGCCGTCACGAGGAAGCGGTCGCTGTTCCACAGCATATCGAGGATATCGCCGTAACGGTTCTCGCCGTCGGAAAAGACGCCGTCAGCGATCTGGCCAAGGACACGCGACAAACGTGGGCTGGCCTCGATTGCGGTGCGGGCAAAGTCGGCCTCTTCGCGCTTGGCGCGGACCTCGGGTGCCGTCAGGCCGAAGAGGTAGAAGTTGTCGGCGCCCACGTGATCGCGGATCTCGACGTTGGCCCCGTCAAGCGTGCCGACCGTCAAAGCACCGTTCAGCGACAGCTTCATGTTGCCCGTGCCGGATGCCTCTTTTCCCGCTGTGCTGATCTGTTCGGACAGGTCGCAGGCGGGGACCAGCCGTTCGGCCATCGAGACGTTGTAGTTTTCGGGAAAGACGACCGTCAGCCACTTGCCTGTGACCGGATCGGCGTTGAGAACCGTGGCCACGTCGTTGATCAGGCGGATGATCTGCTTGGCCATGTGATAGCCGGGCGCAGCCTTGCCGCCGAAGATCTTGACGCGCGGCGTCCATGTGGCTTGTGGCGCGTCGCGCATGTCGTTCCACAGGGCCACAGTTTCGAGGATGTTCAGAAGCTGGCGTTTGTATTCGTGGATCCGCTTGATCTGGATGTCGAACATCGCGTCGGGGTTCAGCGGGGTATGTCCGCGGGCAACCAGCCAGTCCGACAGCGCCAGCTTGTTCTCGCGCTTGGCGGCGGCAAAGCGGTCGCGGAAGCCCGCGTCGCTTGTCGCGGGCTCGATCCCGCGCAGGCGTTCGAGGTCCGCGACCCAGCCGTCACCGATGGTGTCGGTGATCAGTTCGGACAGGGCGGGGTTCGCGGCATGAAGCCAGCGGCGCGGGGTTATGCCGTTTGTCTGGTTGATGATCCGCGTCGGATAGGCCTTGTGCAGATCGGCAAAGACCGTCTCCTTGACCAGTTCAGAATGCAGCGCCGAGACGCCGTTGACCCTGTGCGCCATGATGAACGCCAGTTCACCCATCTTGACCTGACCGTGCTCCACGATTGGCACACCGGCCTGCGCCAGCGTGCGGTTCTGAATTTCGTGTACGATGGCATGGTGGCGCGGCAGGACGCGGGCGAACATCTCTTCGGACCACCGTTCCAGCGCCTCGGGCAGCAGGGTGTGATTGGTGTAGCCAAGGCAGTTCCGGGCCAGCGTCATGGCCTTGTCAAAGTCCATGCCGTGCAAGTCGACAAGAATGCGGACAAGTTCGGGACCGGCCAGCGCGGGATGCGTGTCATTCAACTGAATCGCTACGTGATCGGCAAGCGATGTGATGGCATAGCCTTCGGATTCGAAACGGCGCAGAATGTCGTGAAGCGAGGCGGCGGTGAAGAAATATTCCTGCTTCAGGCGCAACTCCTTGCCGCCATCGGTCGTGTCGTCGGGGTACAGCACGCGCGAGAGGGTGCGCGCCAAGGCTTCCGGCACCTGCGCGCCGATGTAGTCCGAGCGGTTGAATGCGGCGAGGTCGAAGTTCTTGACGGGGCGGGCGGACCACAGGCGCAGGGTGTTCACCCATTTCGCCTCCCAGCCGACGACGGGGGTATCATAGGCCTGTGCGATCACCGTCTCGCCGGGGTGCCATGTCGCTTTCCGTGCGGCGTCATAGTCGACGTGACCGCCAAAGCCGATCTCGTAGCGGACTTCGGGGCGCTCGAACTCCCAGACATGGCGTTCGGACAGCCAGGCTTCGGCGGTCTCGACCTGCTGGCCATCCTGAAAGTGCTGTTCGAACAGGCCATGTTCGTAGCGGATGCCGTAGCCATAGGCGGGGATGCCCAAAGTCGACAGGCTGTCCATGAAGCAGGCGGCCCGACGCCCCAGACCGCCGTTCCCCAGTGCAGCGTCGGGTTCCTGCACGACCAGCGCGTCGTAGTCCTGCCCCAGCGCGTCCATTGCGGCCTTGGCCGTCTTTTCGAGCCCGAGGTTCACCGTCACATCCTCGATCAGGCGACCGATCAGGAACTCCAGCGACAGGTAATAGACACGTTTTCCCTTTTCCGCGTAGGTGCGGCGGGTCGATTCGAACCACGGATCGACCACCTTGTCCCGAATGGCGAGCGACAGGGCCAGACGCCAGTCGGTGTCGGTCGCCTTGTCGGGATCCTTGCCGACCGACCGCTTCAGGCGTTCGAGGATGTCGTTGGACAGGTCGGCTGTGGTCAGCGTCGGGTGGAGGTCTTTGGGCATGGGATCGGCCTCGCGGAATCGGGTCATTCATGGGGGCTTATGCGCAATCACAGCGCTTTGGAAAGGCCGAACTGAAAAGAACCGCGCGCCACGCACGGGGTGTGACCTTGAAAGGGCGCTAG
>Ga0307978_1000105_pt1 | contig 78286 bp, 67 predicted proteins | sample OrgLakmetage1056_FD_203151 | JGI IMG/M metagenome (GOLD analysis project Ga0307978, IMG submission 203151) | Saline water microbial communities from Organic Lake, Antarctica - #1056 | ecosystem: Environmental > Aquatic > Non-marine Saline and Alkaline > Saline | place: Antarctica: Organic Lake... | reverse complement strand
TCAACAACATCACCAACAGCGATTTCTAATGAACCGTCAGCCGCTTTAAATTGGTCTACCGGAATAGCACTTTCTGATTTCAAGCCTGCGTCAACAAGAACAATGTCCTTATCGATAGATACTACGGTACCTTTAACGATTGCGCCCGGGCGAGTTTCTATCTGTTGTAAGCTTTCTTCAAAAAGTTGTGCAAAATTTTCAGTCATATTATTTGATAGTCTTTTTTAATCCGTAATATCATCCGTGGGGTTACGGGGTTGTTAATGATACCGCCGTCGTCCTAACAACAGTCTTTAAACATTGCCACCAAACAGCTTGGCTTCAATGAAATCTTTTGCCTTATCAAGGACTTGCTTTATACCCATTGAGGTAGAATCAAGCACTAAAGCGTCGCTTGCCGCCACTAAGGGAGCAACCGAACGATTTGAATCACGCTCATCTCGAGCTTGTATATCAGATAAAAGGCGCGAAAGGTTAACATCATAACCTTTAAGTTTCAACTGATCGTATCGTCTTTGCGCTCTGGATTCAGCACTTGCCGTCAAAAATATTTTTACGTCCGCATTTGGAAACACCACAGTGCCCATATCTCTGCCATCGGCGACCAGTCCTGGCGCTTCAGCAAACGCTCTCTGTCTTCTTAAAAGCGCCTCTCTTACTGTTGGCAGAGCAGCTACTTTTGAGGCAACCGAGCCCACTTCTTCGGTTCGAATATCGTCAGTAACATCCTCGCCTTCTAAGATAACTCGGGTTGCTCCATTTTGGGTATCAAAAGTGACGTCCAAACTAGCAGCTAATGGCACTATACCAACTTCGTCATCAGGCTCAATACCGTGATGTGTTATTGCTACGGCTAACACTCTATAAATTGCGCCACTGTCTAAGAATTGCCACTGATAATGTTCAGCTAAAAGCGTACTTAGGGTTCCTTTCCCTGCTCCGCTTGGTCCGTCAACAGTTACGACTGGCACTTTTTGCATAATTACTCCATTATGTTTACTGGCCGAAAAACGCCGCAATTATACGCACATGTATCCTCAGTGCAATGCCCTCTGGACATTCACCTGCGTTGAAACTAGCTATCTGCTAATTTATGCGAGCACTATTTCCCTAGCTATTTTGCGAAATTCGTCAAAATAGCTAGGGAAGGTTTTAGCTGTGCATCCGGGATCATTAATTGTGATGCCAACATCACCCAAAGCTAGCAATGAAAAGCACATTGCGACTCGGTGATCATTATACGTATCAATTGTTGCATATTTAAGCTGTTCCGGTGGCGTGATTTTAATGTAATCATGCCCCTCTTCAACCATAGCACCCACTTTTTTTAATTCAGTTGCCATTGCATGTAAGCGATCAGTTTCTTTTACACGCCAATTATACACATTTGAAATACAGGTTGTTCCTTGAGCAAATAACGCGGTTGTTGCTATGGTCATTGCGGCATCTGGAATATGATTCATATCCATATTAACAGCACTTAAAGGAGCACCCGTTACCGATATAAAGTCGTCACCCCAGGTTATTTTTGCACCCATTTGTTCAAGTACATCAGCAAATGCAATGTCGCCTTGAATCGAATCTTTACCTACCCCAGTGACTTTAACCGTGCCGCCTTTTATTGCACCCGCTGCAAGGAAATATGACGCTGAAGATGCGTCCCCCTCTACAAGAAAGGTACCAGGCGACTGATATTGTTGCCCCGCCTTAATAATAAAAGACTGGTAGTTAGTGTTCAACACGCTAACTCCAAAAGTTGCCATCGTCTTCAGCGTAATATCAATGTATGGCTTGGAAACGAGTTCCCCTGCAATATGAATACTCACTTCATGTTCAAGCAGAGGAGCGGCCATTAATAGCGACGTTAAAAACTGACTTGAAACAGAGCCGTCAATGTTGAATAACGTAGCCTCTAATTTACCACCTTTAATACGCAGCGGAGGATAACCTTTATTTTTTAGGTAACTTATGTCCGCACCCGCGTTAATTAACTCATCAACTAAATCACCAATAGGACGTTCCTCCATGCGTGGCTCGCCGGTTAACTCAACCTCAACATTTGAAAACGCTAGCGCCGCACAAAGGGGACGCATAGCCGTTCCTGCATTGCCTAGAAATAATGAAAGTGGTTTATGCGTCGAAAATTGACCACCAAGGCCAATAACCTCACACTCAGTTTTATTATCATTTAAACGGTAGCTAACACCTAATTGGGTTAGTGCATTTAACATATGCTTTATATCATCACTGTCTAATAAGTTGGTCAGTGTGGTTTTGCCCTTTGCCAGAGCGGCTAGCAGTAAGGCCCTGTTTGATAAACTTTTTGAACCAGGAACGTTTATTTCGCCCTCAACATGGCTAATAGGCTCAAGAGTTAAACTTTCCATCTATCCGTTTTTCCTTTCAAATTCTTGCATGAAATCAGCTAAGGCTTGAGCCCCTGCTAATGGCATTGCATTGTATATACTTGCCCGCATTCCGCCGACCGCTCGATGCCCTTTCAATGCCACTAAACCGTTGGATAGAGCTTGCTCTAAAAATAATTCATGGAGCGACTCATCACGCAACTGAAAGGTAACATTCATTTTTGAACGATAATCTGCGTGTACCTTGTTTTTATAAAAGCCAGTGGCATCAATTTGTTGATATAAAACGCGACTTTTCTGCAGATTTAACTGCGCCATAGCTTCTAATCCGCCTTGCGCTTTCAGCCATTTAAAAACTAATCCAGCTAAATACCAAGAAAAGGTAGGCGGCGTGTTATACATCGAGCCGCTGTTTGCCTGTAACTGATAATTAAAAATTGCAGGTGTGTCTTTTCTAGCCTTACCGATAAGATCATTTCGTACAATCACGACCGACAGTCCGGATGGCCCTATATTTTTTTGTGCACCTGCGTAAATTATCCCAAAGTCTTCTATATTGATGGGTTTTGATAGAATGTTCGAAGACATGTCAGCTACAATCGGAACGTTGCCGCTAGCAGATTTTGGTACCCAATTAATTTCAATACCCTCTACGGTTTCATTACTACAATAATGAAAATACCCAGACTCTTCAGCAATTGACCACTCGTCTTGTGTTGGTACGTGCATCTTGCCGTCAATTTCCTTATTAGTTGCGACAATGCTGGTGCGACAAAATTTTTGTGCTTCTTGTTCCGCGCCAATAGACCACTGTCCGGATACTAAATGCTGGCTTAAATCAGATGGTTTTGAAATATTCAAGGGTACTGCTGAAAACTGTCCCTTGCCACCACCATGCATAAACAGGACGGTATAGTTAGAAGGGATCTGAAGTAGTTCACGAAGGTCAGATTCAGCTTGTTCAGCCACCTCCATAAAAGGCTTACCTCGGTGGCTTATTTCCATTACTGAGGTACCAAGCCCCTGCCAATTGATCAGCTCTTCTTGAGCTTGCTGCATAACTTCTTGCGGAAGCATGGCGGGACCAGCACTAAAATTAAATATGTTTTGCATTAACTTTCATTTTCCAAAAACAAAATAAGCGACAAAACGCCGCTTATTTATATACTTTAACTAATTACTTTTTTGCGTAATTAATGCTTATTCTGAGTCAGTTGGCGTATCTGCATCAGGGGTTTCACTAGGTGAATCAGTTTCATTAGACTCGGCGGTTTCGGCTGTCTCCTCGAGTGACTCTCTATCGATGTCTTCAAGTATTTCTTGTTCGACCTCATCAATACGTTGAAGAGCGACCACAAGTTCGTCGTCCGCCGTTCTAATTAAACGAACACCTTGCGTATTTCGTCCAACCGTTGACACTTCTGAGGCACGTGTGCGAACCAGCGTACCCTTGTCACTGATAAGCATAACTTCCTTACTTTCGTCTACTTGAATAGCGCCAACGACAAGGCCATTTCGCTCTGATACTTTGATAGAAACGACGCCTTTAGTTGCTCTACTTTTCGCTGGATATTGCTGTATTGGTGTGCGTTTACCAAAACCATTCTCAGTAGCAGTTAGAATATCGCCTTCACCTTGAGGAACAATAAGAGAAACAACTTTCTCATTTTCCATTAAGCGAATACCGCGAACACCCGTTGCTGTTCTGCCCATTGGACGAACTTGCTCTTCACTAAATCTTACCACTTTACCAGCATCAGAGAACAACATGATTTCACTTTCTCCGTCGGTTAAGTCAACACCGATTAATTCGTTCCCATCATTTAGATTAACCGCAATAATACCGTTAGTTCTTGGACGTGAATACTGAGTCAGTTCGGTTTTCTTGACCGTACCGTTTGTGGTCGCCATAAATACATATTTGCCAGCTTCAAATTCTTGAATTGGAAGGATTGCAGTAATACGCTCGCCTTCTTCAAGAGGAAGAATATTGACAATTGGACGACCGCGCGCATTTCGGCTCGCAAGCGGCAATTGATAAACCTTAAGCCAATATAATCTGCCTCTTGTTGAGAAACAAAGTATATGATCATGAGTATTAGCAACTAGCAACTTCTCAATAAAGTCTTCGCCCTTCATCTTCGTTGCAGACTTACCTTTACCACCGCGTCTTTGGGCTTCATAGTCAGATAATTTCTGATACTTAACGTAGCCTTCACGAGATAACGTAACAACCACATCTTCGCGCTCAATTAAATCTTCAATATCGATATCATGAGTCGCTGCGGTGATTTCTGTGCGACGTTCGTCACCAAACTCATCGCGTATGGCTTCTAACTCTTCACGAATGATTTCCATTAAGCGTTCTGAGCTTGCTAAAATGTGTAATAACTCTGCAATAATATCGAGTAACGCTTTATATTCATCGAGTATCTTATCGTGCTCAAGACCCGTTAATTTGTTTAAGCGCAAATCTAGGATTGCTTGAGCTTGCTCTGCTGTTAAGAAATACTGTCCGTCGCGAATACCAAAATCTGGTGCTAACCAATCTGGACGAGCGGCATCGTTGCCTGCTCTTGAAAGCATTTCCGCAACATCACCTAAATCCCAACCGCGAGCGACTAATGACTGTTTCGCCTCAGATGGATTTTGTGACGCTTTGATCATTTCAATGATTGCGTCAATGTTGACCAATGCGATAGCTAAACCTTCAAGAATGTGAGCTCTATCGCGGGCTTTTTTCAACTCGAAAACAGTTCTTCGAGTAACAACTTCGCGACGATGCAATACAAATTTTTGCAATATTTCTTTTAGGTTAAAAATGCGTGGTTGTTTATTATCCAACGCAACCATATTGATACCAAACACGGTTTGAAGTTGTGTGTTTGCATACAAGTGGTTTAATAATACTTCGCCTGACTCATTGCGTTTGACTTCAATGACGATGCGCATGCCATCTTTATCAGACTCATCGCGCAATGCAGAGACACCTTCAATCCGTTTTTCTTTAACTAAGTCGGCAATTTTTTCAATAAGGCGTGCTTTGTTAACTTGGTAAGGCAGTTCGTGAACAATGATAGTTTCTTTACCATTATCTTCTTGTTCAATTTCGGCCCTAGCTCGAAGGTAAATTTTACCACGACCTGTTTTATAAGCATCTACTATACCTTTTCGGCCACTAATAAAAGCTGCTGTAGGGAAATCTGGGCCTGGAATGATTTCTAATAATTCATCGATACTTAAATCGGGATTATTAATAAGTTCAATACAACCGTTTACCACTTCGGTTAAGTTATGTGGCGGAATATTTGTTGCCATACCAACCGCTATACCAGATGAACCATTAATCAATAAATTAGGCACTCTAGTGGGTAAAACCTCTGGAATATGTTCCTGACCATCGTAGTTTGGTACAAAATTAACGGTTTCTTTTTCAAGATCAGCCAGCAATTCATGCGCAATTTTTGACATGCGAATTTCGGTATACCGCATTGCAGCAGCTGAATCACCATCAACCGAACCAAAGTTACCTTGACCGTCAACCAGCATGTAGCGTAGTGAAAAGTGTTGCGCCATGCGGACAATGGTGTCATAAACGGCTGAGTCGCCGTGAGGATGATATTTACCAATGACGTCACCAACGACACGAGCAGACTTCTTATAGGGCTTGTTGAAATCGTTTTTCAACTCATTCATCGCAAATAAAACTCGGCGGTGAACTGGTTTTAAGCCATCTCTTACGTCAGGAAGAGCACGACCCACGATGACACTCATCGCATAATCTAGGTAAGAGTTCTTTAATTCATCTTCGATATTAATCGGCAGGATTTCTTTAGCGTTATCAGTCATGAACTGCACTGTCCTTTATTATTTGTAGAGCATTTACAAACTGATGCTATCTATTCTATAAATAGACGTCGACCTGACGTAAACTGCTCACTTGTTATTGTTAGCCAAGATTTGGCAAATAGATATTATCATTAAGGCTGTTGAATATGTAGATGTATGTCATAATAATTGGGATAAAAATTGTCAGTTCATACGCTTCATAGCGCTAGAGATTGAAAAAAAACAAGAATTCTTTGAGGATGACATGGCCACAGTTAATGTTGATAACAATGAAATAGCGAAGTTTTCCGCTTTAGCATCGAAATGGTGGGACCTTAATGGCGAGTTTAAACCTCTTCACGATATAAATCCGGTGCGACTCTCTTTTATAGAAGAAAAGTCGCAGGGATTGTTGTCAAAAGAGATATTAGATGTTGGATGCGGCGGCGGGATCCTTGCTGAATCGATGGCTAAGATTGGCGCCTTAGTGACCGGCATTGATTTAGCTAAAGATTCGTTAGATGTGGCTAAATTACATGGACTGGAATCGGGGGTCAGTGTTAGTTATGAATTAACTAGCGCGGAAGATTATGCGCGTGACTTCCCTGAAAGTAAGGACATTGTTACTTGTTTAGAGATGCTAGAACATGTGCCAGACCCTGCTTCTGTTATTCGAGCCTGTGCAAATATCGTAAAGCCCGGAGGTCGGATTTTCTTTTCTACTATCAATAGAAATATAAAATCGTGGGTGATGGCAATATTAGGCGCGGAGTACGTTCTTAACCTAGTTCCCAAAGGAACTCATGAGCATAAGAAGTTTATTACGCCCGCTGAAATGACGGGATGGATAGACAGCACAAGTTTGGTTCCAAAAGCAATAACCGGGTTACATTTAAACCCGTTTAACAATACTTATTATCTGTCGGATAAAAACGTCGACGTTAATTATATACTTTATTGTGAAAAATCTCTATAACCACTATATCTAGTGGTTTTTATACTAAGCAACACTAGATAAACGATTTTACTTAAAACAAAAAAGAATAAAAAAAACACTTTTTAGACTAATTTATTTTATAAAAAAATAAATAAAAATAATTTAGTTGCATCCTATATAACCGTGGCAATTTGGTTGCGTTATCGTAAGTCCCTACTAACTGAACTATTAACCCGTGCCCCAATTAGTAAAAAACACTATATGTTGGGTTGCATCTAAGCCAAAACCTCTCTATCTTGTGTTTTTCCAATGCAGCTTACCAAATAGTAAGTGTGTAAATTCATACACTACACACTGTGGTTTTTTAGCAGGATTTTAAGGGATTTTAAATCACGCTAATTAACTCGGCGTAGACCAATGAGTGATAATAAAAAATGAACAGTACTATTCTAGTAACAAAAAGAAATGGCAGCCAAGAACCTATTGAATTAGACAAGATACACAAAGTGGTGAAATGGGCGGCCAACGGCCTAACAGATGTGTCAGTGTCACAAGTCGAAATAAAAGCCCAGCTTCAGTTTTATAACGGTATTAAAACAGCAGAAATTCACGAGACGATGATTAAGTCTGCAGCTGATCTTATTTCAACCGATGCACCGGATTATCAATATCTAGCCGCACGTTTAGCTATTTTCCACTTACGTAAAAAAGCTTACGGTCAATTTGAGCCACCAGCACTCTACACTCATGTAAAGAAGATGGTTGAAGCTAAAAAATATGATGACCATTTAATGCTAGATTATACCCAAGCTGAATTTAAAGAAATGGATAGTTTCATCGATCATTGGCGTGATATGAATTTCAGTTATGCAGCCGTTAAGCAGTTAGAAGGAAAATACCTGGCACAGAATCGTGTTACGGGTGAGATTTATGAAAGTGCTCAGTTTTTATATATTCTGGTTGCTGCATGTCTGTTCGCGAAATACCCAGTTGAATCTCGCATGGATTATATCAAGCGTTTTTATGACGCCGCTTCCACTTTCAAAATATCTCTGCCAACGCCAATAATGGCCGGTATTAGAACCCCTACTCGTCAGTTCAGTTCATGCGTATTGATTGAGGCCGGTGACAGCTTAGATTCAATTAATGCAACAGCTTCAGCGATCGTAAAATACGTTAGCCAACGTGCGGGTATTGGCGTTAACGCCGGTCGTATTAGAGCACTGGGTAGTCCGATTAGAGGCGGCGAAGCTTTCCATACAGGTTGTATACCTTTTTATAAGCACTTTCAAACGGCAGTAAAAAGTTGCTCTCAAGGTGGCGTTCGTGGCGGCGCCGCGACTCTTTTCTATCCTTTATGGCATATGGAAGTTGAATCATTATTGGTATTGAAAAATAACCGTGGTGTTGAAGAGAACCGAGTTCGTCATTTAGATTACGGCGTACAATTTAACAAACTGATGTATACCCGAATGATCAAAGACGATTACATCACCTTGTTTAGTCCATCAGATACACCAGGTTTGTATGACGCTTTCTTTGCCGATCAGGATGAATTTGAACGTTTGTATAAAATATACGAAGCTGATGACAGCATTCGTAAAAAGCGCATCAAGGCCATTGAACTATTCAGTTTATTTATGCAAGAACGTGCAAGCACGGGTCGAATTTATTTGCAAAACATTGATCACTGCAACACTCACAGCCCATTCAACCCCAAATTTGCTCCTGTGCGTCAAAGCAACTTGTGCTTAGAAATTGCGTTACCCACCAAACCACTGTCACACATTAATGATGAAGAAGGTGAAATAGCACTTTGTACCTTGTCAGCATTTAACTTAGGCGAAATAAAGAACTTGGACGAGTTCGAAGAATTATCTGACTTGGCAGTGCGCGCGCTCGACAGCTTGTTGGATTATCAAGACTATCCGGTTCCTGCGGCATACAATGCCACAGTGGGCAGACGTACCTTGGGTGTTGGTGTTATTAATTTAGCTTATTACCTTGCTAAAAATGGTGTTAAGTACAGCGATCACAGTGCCAACAGCCTAGTTCATAAAACATTTGAAGCAATGCAGTATTATCTACTGAAAGCATCCATGGAGTTAGCCAAAGAAAAAGGCGCTTGTCCTAAGTTCAATGAGACCACGTATTCACAAGGCTTAATGCCTATTGATACCTACAAAAAAGACGTTGACGGCATCTGTAACGAGCCTCTTCATTACGATTGGGACACCTTGCGCGACGATATAGTCAAGCATGGTTTACGAAATAGCACATTATCAGCGCTTATGCCCTCGGAAACTTCATCACAAATTTCAAATGCAACCAACGGTATTGAACCACCACGCGGACATATCAGTATAAAAGCTAGTAAAGACGGCATTTTGAAACAAGTTGTTCCAGAATATCAGCGTTTGAAAGATAACTATGAGCTTTTGTGGGAACTTAAGTCGAACGACGGTTACTTGCAGTTGGTTGCAATTATGCAAAAGTTTATTGACCAAGCTATTTCGGCAAACACCAGTTATGAACCAGGCAAGTACGAAGGCAATAAAGTACCAATGAAGTTATTGTTGAAAGACTTACTGACAACCTACAAACTAGGTATTAAGACGCTTTATTATCACAACACCAGAGACGGCGCTACAGACAATACTGACAAAGCCTATGTAGAAGAAACCTCCTCTAAACCAGCACAAGAAGTCGTTGTTGAGGAAGATGACGATTGCGCTGGCGGTGCTTGTAAAATATAGCCTCATTTGATTAAACCAATAAGTGAAAATATAAAATAATGAAATATACAACATTTAATCAAGAAAATAACAATGCGATGCTTGAGCCTATGTTTTTCGGTAATCCGGTTAACGTGGCTCGTTACGATCAACAAAAGCATCCGATTTTTGAAAAGTTAATTGAAAAACAAATTTCATTTTTCTGGCGTCCTGAAGAAGTTGATGTCAGCAAAGATAGAATGGATTTTCAAAAGTTGTCCGATGCTGAAAGACACATTTTTACTTCTAATTTACAGTATCAGACCCTGCTTGATTCAATTCAAGGTCGTAGTCCAAACATTGCTTTTCTGCCGATTATTTCTATTCCAGAATTAGAAACGTGGGTAGAAACGTGGTCGTTCTTTGAAACCATACATTCACGTTCATATACACACATTTTACGTAATCTTTTTTCTGATCCCAGTGCGATTTTTGAAGACATTGTGGTGAATGATGAAATTAAGAAACGTGCAACTGATATCTCTAAATATTATGACGACCTCATCTTTGCGACGCAGTTGTGGCAAACACAGGGTGAAGGCGAATATGTTATTGACGGTGAAACTCACGTCATTAATATGCGCGAATTGAAAAAATTATTGTACTTGTGCATGAATTCAGTCAATGCGCTAGAAGCCATACGTTTTTATGTGTCATTTGCGTGTACATTTGCATTTGCAGAACGTGAATTGATGGAAGGTAATTCTAAAATTATTCGACTCATTGCTCGTGACGAAAACATTCATTTAACCTCTACCCAACATATACTGAATTTGTGGGCGAAAGGAAAAGATGATCCTGAGATGGCTGAAATTGCGGCAGAATGTCATGAAGAAGCAAAAGCTATTTTCTTGAAAGCGGTAGAACAAGAAAAAGAATGGGCTCATTACCTCTTCAAAAATGGCTCAATGTTAGGCCTTAACGAAGAAATATTGTGTCAATACGTGGAATATATTGCTAACCATAGAATGGCTGCCATTGGCATGGGGCAACCTTTTGATATCAAAAGTAATCCACTTCCTTGGATGAACAACTATCTTAGTTCAGACAATGTCCAAGTTGCTCCTCAAGAAACTGAAATCAGTAGTTACCTTGTTGGCCAAATTGACAGTGAAGTTGCCGCAGAGGATTTCGAGGCATTCGAACTCTAAGGTGGTAGAAAAATTAGGTACGTATGAAGTCCGAGTCGAAGGCTCGGACACTTTTAATTGCAGGAATGATGACGATTCATTATTGTCTCACCTCGAACAACAAAATATCAACGTTCACTTTCATTGTAGAGATGGCTATTGTGGCGCTTGTCGAACCAAACTCATATCTGGTGAGGTTGAATACAGCACAGATCCCCTCGCCTTTATAGATGACGACGAAATATTACCTTGTTGTTGCAAGCCAACTACCGATATCCAAATCAAACTATACTAAAACGCTTTCATTATGGTACCAGCACTGTTGTATTATTGGGTCGTTTTTATCTACTAACCCAATATCGCTTTTGTATATCGCTTTTGTATTTACTTGGTAAGCTTTTGTATTTACTTGGTAAATAGCGCAATAATATTCTTTGACGGTTGATAGCCTGGAATAATTTGTATCGCACCTTTGCTTAAATACATGAACGGCGTTCCTTCTAATTCGACGTTTCCTCCAGCCATCTTTCCTTTCTTAATGCTGTCTACACATTCTGCCGCATAACTTTCTTGAACGAATTCGCCGTTGTCAGTACCCGCTTTAATTTTTGTCATTGCAGCCGCTTTATCTTTCGCACACATAACCTGTTTCATGTTTTCAAACGCAGGTTGACCGTCAACTAGTTCGCTTCTTGGGTATGGAATGTACTTAACATCTATGCCTGCATTTTGATAATCTTGAACTTCTAAATGTAGTTGCTTGCAGTAACCACAGGTGGTATCAGAGAATACGTAAAGTTGACCAATCGATTTTCCTTTTGCAGGATAAATAACGAAATCATTTTCATCCAACTTAGCAATCTCTTGCTCCACGATAACGACTTGTCTTTTTTGCTTTTCTATTCGCGTTAGGTTGATCATCTTCTGTAAATCAAAGACATCACCAACAATAGCTCTAGTCCCATCTTTAGACACAACAAGTGATTGACCATCAACGTTCACCTCATACAACCCAGGAAATTTTTCATTGCTTAATTCACGTAAAACAACAATTTTAGCACTGCCAAATTGCGCATTTACATTCCTTAAGTTATTTTCGACCTGCTCCAAATTGCTCTGTTGCGCATAAGCGATATTAGCAAAACTAGTCATGGCAATGAGTACTAAAAAACTTCTTTTAATCATATTTTCTCTCTTAAAAAAAGAGTACCTAAAGGTACTCTTAAAATAGCATTATCAATTAAATAGGCATCTAAAGGTCGAGACCGATCCTTTTCGCCACTTCAATATATGATTCAACGACTGAACCTAAACCTTGTCTAAATCTGTCTTTATCTAACTTTTTACGAGTTTCTTTATCCCAAAGTCGACAACCGTCTGGCGTAAATTCATCACCTAAAATGAGTTCGCCGTTGCTCACACCAAATTCCAGTTTATAGTCAACAAGCAACATACCACCTTCTTCAAATAATGCTTTCAAGACATCATTGACAGCAAAAGTAAGGCGTTTCATTTCATCTACTTGCTCTTGAGTTGCCCATCCAAAAACGGTAATGTGATGATCGTTCACCATTGGATCATGCAAAGCATCATTTTTCAGGAAAAACTCAAATGTTGGGGGCTCTAAAACAAGCCCTTCTTCTATACCAAGACGGCGCACCATGGAACCTGCTGCAATATTTCTAACAACACATTCAACCGGTATCATAGTCAGTTTTTTTACGACGCATTCAGTATCTGACAGCAAGGACTCAACTTGCGTTTTTATGCCGGCTGCTTCGAGTTTCTGCATAATAAAATGATTGAATTTATTGTTTACTTCGCCTTTACGCTCAAGTTGCTCAATTTTTTCTCCGTCGAAAGCCGAGGTATCATTTCTAAAATATAATACTAACTTGTCAGCATTGTCAGTTAAAAAAACAGTTTTCGCTTTACCACGATACAGTTCATCTCGTTTTTGCATGGAAAAAATCCCTAAGCCTAAATATCTAGATCTTCATTGCCCATATAATCTTTAAATGGTGCAAATATTTTTATTATCTGTTTCGCGTCAAAGGGCTTACTCTCATTATCCATAAAGGTAACCGTGGTTTTCTCACCTATCTCTTCTAACTTAAGGCGGTACTCGTCTTTCTCGATATCAAGTTCACCTTTACTGCCCAATAAACCTGACCACCAAGAACTTTCAACACCATTATATTGTACAAACAACAGACCCGTTGATTGGTCTAAATCTTTAACGTCAAAGCCCATTTTACGTAAAACAAGTAACAACCGCGGCCATGTATTTTCATAAACGGCATCAACCATAAATGCAGGGGCACCATCCGAGTTGAAGCCCATTTTACTATTGAAACCTTGACGGATTGTTGCGATCCGTTGAGTGTTCGCAAGGCGAATACCAAAATCGTATTTAATAATAACGTTATTTAGGAAATTTGATTCGTCGGTACGTTTACTGATCGGATCAATCTGCTCTATTACTGATTGACCATTTTCATCTACATAATCAATAAGTTCTGTTTTAAGTGATGCTGTGCGGCCGTGTGGAGCTAACTCCATAGTAAACTTGAATTTTTTGTTCACAGATATAAAATTGTCGGTAAAGTCATACCACCTAGTGGGAACTTCGAGCGCTTGGGTTACCCAATTGGTAATTAGTATATTGTTGTCTTTGTCGAATTTTTCAACGCCAACGTTACTTTCTTCCAAATAAGTTAATACGGTATCCCAAACGGTTTTTTGTAACGGTTCGCTATCATCAATTTGGTCAAACAGAACTTTAGCTATCCCTGAGCCTTCCTCTACATGCGTTCCGGTCACCAATGGCAATATTAATGTCGGTGGGCTCACCTTTAATTTTTTACCTTTTAGATCGGTTAGCGTGTTCTCACCCAAGTCAGGCAATATGTATCGTTGAGAATAATTTGGAGAATCTAAATCTTCAGGAACATCCATTGTCTTATGTTGTGACGCTTCCAAGTATTCATAACTACCTGATGCTAATTCACGTTCTGCCTTACCCGCACAGCCAGCTATGGCAAATGCAACGAGACTCAAACCTACCGCTTTATATTTCATTAAAAACCTAACTAAATTAAATTCAACGCACTAAGAGTTTCTTCGATTGCTTTTTTACTATTAAGTTCAGGTAGAACCATTGGAAGTCGCAAAAAAGCATCATCGATCAAACCCATTTTGTATAATGCCCACTTGGGCATAACCGGATTTGGTTCAATAAACAAGATCCGATGTAACTCGATTACTCGACTGTTTAATTGCTGCGATAATTCTGCGTCGCCTTGCAGCGCGGCTTCACACATTGCAGCCATTGCTTTTGGTACTATATTGGCAGTTACCGAGATAACACCATCGCCACCCTGACACATGAAGTTGCAACCAGATTCGTCATCACCACTGAAAAATAAAAAATCATCAGCTACTAACGATTTGGTTTGCTCTAACCTCAATAAATCGCCAGTCGCATCTTTAATACCAACAATATTCTTATGCTTAGATAACTCAGCAACCGTCTCTGGCAACATGTCAGCTACAGTTCGTCCGGGCACATTGTATAACATTAAGGGAACATCTGTCGCATCCGCAATTGCGTTAAAGTGCGCAACCATGCCGGCCTGTTGTGGTTTGTTATAGTAAGGAACGACACTTAAAAATCCATCAAGCCCTAAACCACACATTTGTTCACTTAGGAATATGGCTTCTGATGTAGAGTTCGCGCCGCTACCCGCCATCACAGGTATCTTTTTATCGACAAACTCAATGATCAGTTTAACCACGTCAATATGCTCTTTAAATGGCAAGGTTGCTGACTCGCCTGTAGTCCCTACCGCAACAATACCATGCGTACCGTTGTCTATATGAAATTCAACCAACCTTTTCAAACTAGTAACGTCTACACGGCCATTTGGCAACATAGGTGTTGCTAATGCAACATAACTTCCTTTGAACATCATTCCCCCTTTAAATCTGCTCGACATGTTAGTGTTCACAGGCAATAAACACAAGCACATAAAGCCTAAGGCAATACATTTTTTTATAATATTTTATGTGACAACATATTTTGACTAACAATGTCCCTCAATTTTTACTTGTGCTAATATCCAGTTTCCTATCGACAAGTACAAAATTAGTATGAATCAACAGATTATTGTGAATATTTTAGGTGCCGACAAGTTAGGCATTTTAAGTGAGATTAGCGCGTGTGTGCATGATAAATGCTGCAACATTCTCGACAGTCGTCATGTTATTTATGGTACCGACTTTTCGCTTTCCATGATTGTTGAGGGTACCCAATCAGCGATTACTAAATTGGAAGTGCAACTGTCGAGTTTGTGCATGAAGTATGATCTCCTGTCAATGATAAAACGCACGAGTGGTCACGCAAAACAGAATTTAGAGCAACTTATTAATTTGGAATTTTCTGGAGAAGATGCCAAAGGGATAATTACGCGGGTCACTGGTTTTCTTGCTGAACGCCAAGTCTCTGTTAGTGCTTTTAGACAACGAACCTTTATTGATAAGACAACGACCGTCGAAAATGTAAAATGTAAAATGGTACTCAGTGCAACCAAAAAATTAGATTTAGTTAATTTTGATGAAGAAATAAAACAACTCATGTGTAAATTGGGCCTCTCTGGAAAGGTAACACACAATGAAATTAAGGAAGAAAATGAACACATTGAAAGCTGGTGATAAAGCACCACAATTTACGCTACGAAACCAATCGGATGACGTTGTAACTTTAGCCGATTTTGCGGGTAAAAAAGTTTTGCTTTATTTTTATCCAAAAGCAATGACGCCAGGTTGTACGATCCAAGCTCAAGGCTTGCGCGATATAAAAAGTAGTTTAGACAATAAAAATGTTGTGGTGCTTGGTATTAGTCCGGACGCAGTAAAACGTTTGCCTAAGTTTATTGAAAAAGAATCATTAAACTTCTCGCTACTAAGTGACGAAGACCATGCTGTTGCTGATGCCTTTGGCGTATGGGGCTTGAAAAAATTCATGGGCAAAGAGTATGAAGGAATACATCGCCTCAGTTTCCTAATAGACGAAAATGGCGTTATCAGTCATGTGCTTGATAAGTTTAAAACCAAAGAACATCATCAAGTTGTTTTAGACTTACTAGCCTGACGTTGGCATCAATAAAAAGACGGTCTGAAATGACCGTCTTTTTTTGCGCTACTATTCAGTTTCAGTTTGCTCAGGGCTTGGATCGTCCTCAATGGGCGACGACCAAGCAGCCATAACAGCTTTCACTAGGGTGGCTAAAGGAATAGCAAAAAATACGCCCCAAAAACCCCACATTCCACCAAACACCAACACAGCAATAATGATGTAAAGAGGATGCAGACTGACTGCTTCGGAGAACAGTACTGGTACGATAACATTGCCATCTAATGTCTGAATAATGGCATATACTAACATTAAGTACCAAAACTCAGAGCTCACTCCGAATTGAAACAAGCCCACAATAGCGACCGGTATAGTTACTACCGCAGCGCCTATGTAAGGTATCAATACCGAAAATCCAACCAATACCCCGAGCAGTAAAGAATAACGCAAATCCATAAATGCAAAGGCAGCGGATGTTACACCGCCGACAATCAGAATTTCGATTACCTTGCCTCGAATGTAATTTGCGATCTGCAAGTTCATTTCCTCACCAACCTGACTGATTAGGCGACGCTCGTTCGGTAGTACCTTGGAAATACTCTTAAGAAATAATTCTTTATCCTTCAACATGAAAAAGACCATTAAAGGTACCAATATCATATAAATCAATAAAGCAGCTAAATTACCAATTGAACTAACCGAAATACTAATTACCTGCTGACCTATTCCAACCATTCGCTGATTCAAACTAGCCATCGCATTTTTAATGTAATCAACTTCAATCAAATCAGGATACTTACGAGGCAAACTCGCGAGCCATTTTTGTGCGGAATCCCATATCAAGGGCAGCTCTTGAACAAGATTGATGCTTTGTTTGCTAATAATAGGCACTATTCCAATTAACATCAGAATACTGATAAGAATAAAGATAATCAGTGTTATAGAAGTCGCGAGCGTTCTATTTATACCGCGCTTATGCAAGTGCGTCACCGGCCAGTCTAATAAATAGGCAATGATGGCAGACACAATAACAGGCAATAAAATCCCACCCCATACAAGCAAAATTACGGTAGTAACGATGATTAACATCAATAACATCATTGCGTTAGGGTCTGAAAACTTGCGTTGATACCAACGATCGAAAACACCAAACATACTGTGTATTTATCCTTCTTTTTGATTTTTTGCTCAATTGCAATTATGGTAAACCTAGTTTCAACTTAAAACCAGAAAAAGTGAAACTATCTTGTGCTATCGAAGTCTATCTTTCGTATATACTGTTACTTACGTTAAGGGCAACTAAAACGACCCATGAGCATGAATCTAATAAAGAAAGCATTTATCGCCGTCACTTGCTTCTTAATACCCATTATAGGCAATACACAATCTATTGATAGCAACAAGAATCAGTTACCAGAGATTGGGGTAGTCGCGTCTGACACACTGACAATTGATAAGGAATTATTGATTGGTGATGCCATGATGCGTCAATTAAGGGGCCAAGCTCCGATTATTCATGATCCCGTAATTAACGAATATATTCAAGATTTAGGAAATAGGTTAGTTATTGAAGCTGATAATGCGAAATTTCCTTTCTCCTTTTTCATGCTTAATAACCCCACTATTAATGCCTTCGCATTTTTTGGTGGTCACATCGGTATTCACTCCGGCTTGATCACTCAAGCTGGCTCAGAAAGTGAACTTGCTTCTGTGTTCGCACACGAAGTAGCGCACGTAACACAACGCCATCTTGCCCGCGCTAGTCAGGCTCAAAAACGCGGTGCGCCACTGCAAATAGCAACACTCATTGGTGGTATTTTATTGGCAATGGCTAACCCTGAAGCAGGTATTGCGGCTATCAGCGCAGGAAATGCCGGCGCAGCGCAAAGTCGAATCAATTACACCAGAAATATGGAACAAGAAGCAGATAATATCGGTATTTCAATGTTAGCTAGAGCGGGCTTTGATCCAGCTGGCGCTCCTGCGTTTTTTTCAAAATTAGCGAAGCAATCTCGGGAGCAAAGCAATCAATTAGAGTTTTTACGGACTCACCCTGTGCCAGAAAATCGAATTGCAGAGACACGAGCTAGAGCGGCAACCTACGGTACTCGTAACGTACCAGAAAGCTTAAATTTTCAGTTAGTTAAATCCAGGATCATTGCAAGGTACGAGGGTAACCCACTGCGTAACATCAATTATTTTGGTTATCAGGTGCAAGAAAAAAAATATATATTTCGCGAGGCCGCATTGTATGGTTTAGCCTTGTCCTATCTTGAAAGCGAACAGTATGCATCTGCAGCACAAATTTTGACTGAATTGTTGAGTAATGATGAAGAAAATTTATTTTACTTAGATGCCATGACGGACGTGTTAATAGCCCAGCAGGATCCTAAAGCGGCGGTAGAAATGCTAACCCCACTATGGCGGTTTAAACCACAAAACTTGGTCCTTGCACTAAATTTAGCCAACGCAATGATAAAAGCAGAACAATATCCACAAGCAATACGAATCTTGCGCGATCTGGTGTTGGTTGACCCCGAACAATTCTTATCTTATTCATTATTAATTGACGCCTACATTGCTACTGGCCAAAAGAGACAAATGTACCGAGCTAGCGCAGAACGATTTGGATTACTACTTGCCTATCCTAAGGCCATTGACGAACTTCAGTTCGCCTATAATGAAACCGGCATGGACTTTTTAGAGAAACAACGAATAAAAGCAAGAATAGAACAATTTAGAAATGAAATGGAAACACTAGAGAGACTCTAATCGTTTGCAATTGCTTGATTGAGACTTTTACTATTTTGCTCACCTAGAAGCTGCCCAGCTAGTGTACCGTCAGGTCGAATAAGGTAAGTTGCCGGTAAGTATTTTGGTGTTTCAAAGGGTAAAACAGTTTTAACATTGTTAATCAGTGGGAATTCAATGTTGTATTTTTTTGCCAGTAAAGAGAGTTCATGATCCTGCATCGCATCATAACTTACGCCGAATAGAACGGCATTTTGCTTTTCATCAGTCAATGCCTTGAACTCGTTAAGTTCTGGAATTTCACGCAAGCAAGGCGCGCACCATTCAGCAAAGTAGTTAATGACAACCCACTTACCTTGTAATTCTTTGAATCGATAAGTTGAACCATCAAGGGTAGTAAAATCGTATCTGTTGTTTAATTGATAGGTGACGCCTAGCGTAAGGGAACCAATACCAACAACCAGATATAATAGAATTTTTTTCACTCGTCACTCCTTGCTCGATTCGAACCCAATAAGGTAATATTAGGTTGCTTAGACTGTTCATGATAATTTTCAGTATATAGTAATACACTAACTGATAATAAAGAATCAATAGAGACAATAATAATGACTAATTACGTTTACTATCATAATCCTAGGTGTACAAAAAGCAGACAGGGCTTGGCTTTTTTAACTGAAAATAATGTTCAAGTAGACATCAAAGAGTACCTAAGGGTTCCCTTTGAGGCGAATGAAATTTCAAACCTGTTGCAAGCCTTAGGTTTCCAGAGTGCAATTAATATGGTCAGAACCAAGGAAACAGAATTTGCAGAGTCAGGATTGACGCAAACGTCATCTAATTGCGACGTTATCAATGCAATAATGTTATTTCCAAAACTATTAGAGCGTCCTATTCTCACTAACGGCGAAGATTCGGTTATTGGTCGCCCACTAGAAAACATCCAAAAATTAGTCAGACTCTAACTAAAGAGATAGAAGGAAAATAATGAACAGTGCATTATGCCAAGTACTCGTGCTGTACTACAGCAAACACGGATTAACAAAAAAATTAGCGGATTCGATAGTAAAGGGGATCGAGTCTGAGGGTGTTGAGGCTTTGTTGAGAACGGTACCCGATGTTAGCAATAATATCGATGCCAAGGTTTCAGCGGTTCCGGCAAGTGGCGCACCTTACGTTACATTAGAGGAGCTAGCGAATTGTGATGGATTAGCACTTGGCAGCCCAACCCATTTTGGCAATATGTCTGGCGCAATGAAATTCTTTTGGGATAAAACCTCAGGATTATGGCTAAAAGGAAGTCTGATCGATAAACCTGCCTGCACCTTTACATCTAGTTCTAGTTTGCATGGTGGTCAGGAGACAACACTAATTAGTATGATGATGCCCTTAATTCACCATGGCATGATTTACATTGGTGTTCCCTATTCTGTTACAGAGTTACACAAAACGACTTCCGGTGGCACGCCTTATGGCGCTTCTGCGGTTGCTTTACCTAATAAAACAAAACTTAGTCATGAGGAGCAAGAAATAGCCATTGCCCAGGGCAAGCGTCTTGCCACTATTGCTAAAAAGTTAAAGATGAATTCAGGAATCTAATATGAGCAAAACTAAAACAACCGTCCCAATGACCAATCTTGTTAAAACACTGAGATACCTCGCTTTGTGCTCTCATGTTGGGCTACTTGGGTGGATGATTACTTGGTATTTCTTTTTGCCAATGACGGCTGATTACTCTGTTGGCTTTATAGTTCTTATCTACATTGTTCCTCTGTTACTGCCGTTGCCGGGAATTATACAAGGCTTACCATACACCCACGCCTGGGCTAGTTTTATTGTATTGTTATATTTTTTACATTCGATTACGGTTATATATGCTGAACCTACACAAATTATCTATGCAAGCATCGAACTGGTTCTGGCGATTGGCATGTTTGCAGGATGCAGCAGCTTCGCTCGCTTACGCGGCCAAGAGTTAGGCACCGGTTTACCAAAGCTAAAAAGGGTAATGGATGACGAAAAAAACTTATATGAGGGCAAGTCAGATGAGTAATCAATATCTTGTTAATAATCGTATTTTTAATCTAGTCACTGTTTTTTGTTGTTCATTTTATTTAACTGCATGCGGTGGTTCTTCAGATGACGGACAAACTAGCGGTCGTGCAGAGTTACCGCCGGCAGTTATCACTGATAGCGTAGATGCCATTGATCCCATTATGACCTTTGGTAACATTGAGCTATATGGTGATAGCGAATTTATCACTAATGGTTCATATGGTTTTGCCCTTACCACCAATGATAATAGCCAGATAACAGCTGTTAATTGGCAACAAATGAGCGGTCCAGAATTAGTAGTGTTGGCAACTAATTCTCAAACCATCGGCTTTGATACGCTGCAAGCAGGCAATTATACCTTGCAAGCTGAGGTGACTACCAATACTGGAACTCAGCAAATTACGCACCAGTTTGCGGTGCAACAAAGCGACTTACCAGTAGCCAACCTAAGACTTGATCATACGGTAACAGAACGGGGCAAAGTGTCACTTCGCGTCGACTCATTTAACAATGATATAAGTACCGCCGCCATTATCTGGAAGCAGGTGGCAGGCCCAGCGGTTTTAGACTTGCAAACTCAAGATAATAGAGCTTTTTTTAATGCACCCGCAGTAAACCGGGATCAGATTGTTCAATTTGAAACCACCGTCACATTTTCAGATGGCAGAACCTCAATTGATAAAAGCATCGTTACGATTAATGATACACAAATAATTGATGCGGCATATTTCCCTAACAGTAATATTATTACGAGTGAAGATGTATTTTCTTTTAAGCCTGACTCGGCTTATAAAACCGCGATTGAATCGTGCATATACACCAATTCGCTAAATAGCACTTGCACTTTTGCCACTTTACCTCTTATTGGTCAACAGTCGACTGATCCAGCGATTACCGACATCTTGGATAGAACGCTAGTATCTCATGATTGGATGGGACAGCGATTTACGCAGTACCTTGAGCAATCTGCAGCGGGTCCTGATATGTTAAAACTATTACGAGGTGTTACCGCGGTTGTTATCTCTTATGATGTGCGCCCTTCGTTTTATTGGGCTGCCACTGGAGCGATTTATTTAGATGCTCGAAACTTTTGGGTAACACCAGAAGAAAGAGACACACTAAATGAGGTACCCGACTTTAGAAGTGGATTTGGTGATGATTTACAATTTAGAGTATTGTGGCGCTACGTTAAAGATAACGCCCCTTATATGCCCGGTGCAAATTTCTCTTCTGCGGCCAGAGACGAGAGAACATTTGATGCATTGGAAGCTGATATATCTTGGTTGATGTACCACGAATTAGGCCATGCTAATGACTTCTTCCCCTCTACTGTTTGGGCGGGCTTGTCGAACTCAGACGATCCACTTAGCTTTTTTAGAAACAATGGCACAAACTCCGACCTAATGATTAATAGCTTCCCGCTCAACTCGGCGCAAATGAAAGGACTAGCGCAAGTTAGTTTTGCAGGTGAAACCGCGAGTGAGAAACAAAAGACCTATGTTGCCAGCGATATTGAATCATTTTTCACTCCGGATATAGCCTCTTCTTATTATTCATATTTAAATGAAAGAGAAGACTTTGCAACATTATTTGAGCGTTTCATGATGCAATATAGATTAAACGCGTCTGCTGATATTGGCATAGTAAACACGCAAAACAATGCTAATTTTTTAGTTACGTGGGGGCAAAGAGACCGTTTCAATCACTCGACTATTCAAGAAAGGACGCGATCCACGGTAGAAAATATTTTACCTGAGCTGGAAAATATAGCCACATTGCAAGCCGAAATGCCGGCCCCCATTCAATTGCGTTCGAACGTGAGTTGGTTTGATAATGTTGATTTACGTGAAAACGCACAAAGCCAGAATTCAATTAAAGTCCCCTATCGGTTGCAGACAACATCAATTATTAATGAAACTAATAGACACCTTGGAAGGCCAACATTACCGGACTAAGACTGACTACAAGTTAAGTGCTTGCTTGATGAAGGGGATCGTAAGCTTGCGCTTAGCTTGTAAAGATTTTTTGTCTAGTTCATCGACAATTAACATCAGATTGCTAAGTTCTCTATCCACCCTTGTTAGCAGAAACTTGATACAGTCATCGCTGGCTTCTAGACCTCGGTGCTCTATTCTAAATTGAATAATATGACAAAGCGATTCATCTGAACGTGATGCAAGCTGAAAAACAGCACCCCATGTAAGTCGTGAAACTAAATCAGGTAATTGAAAGCCAACAGCTAAGGGTGACGCATTCGCAGCCATAATGATCCTAGGTTGATGACTTCGTTCTAACGCTTGGTTAATTAAGTCGAATAAGGTTCTTTCCCAAGTCTGGTGGCCAGCAATTTCATGTAAATTATCAATACAGATCACATCATAATCAGCAATGTCACTGATAACTTCGCTTGGCATTTCCCTTAATTCAAGCATATTGAGATAAACGGTTTGCAGCCCATTCAGAGTCGCTTGATGGCAACAAGCAAATAACAAGTGTGACTTGCCCAGTCCCGAAGCCCCAAATAAATAACACAAGGATTTGTTGCTGTTGTTGTCGCGATCACAAAACACCTTCAAGTACGAAGCAGCAAATTCATTGTCAACTTCAAGGAAAGAATCGAAGGTCTCATCATCCGGCAGTGAAACGGGTAGACTTAATTGCAAGCCTATTTACCCCGCCATTCATAGTCAATAACAACGGCAGAACCTAGGCGCTGATATTCGGGCTCTCGCAGATTTTGCTCAAGCTTCAAAATTGTTTTTAAGCGCTGCAGAGGAACATTGGATGCCAATGTAAAACTCGCCACATCTTTTGATTGAGCATTCAACTCAACCGTTCGGGTCACTGTTAGTGAAGATAATATTTCTAACACTCTTCTGTATTTGACGAGTGTGTTTACGTTCGCAATATTCAAGGTCAACGAATAAATATGACCGCTTTTACTCGCCTGTATCGAATACAGATTGGCTAAATATGTTGCGTATTCATTCACAAACTCAGCAATCAGCGCGGCAATATTATCCCGAACGATTTCATTTGTTTCAATCGTTTGGCCGTTCGTTATAAAGTAAGAAAGTTGTAGTTTTTCACGGGCACTAAAATCATCGAATACAACACCGACTCTTGCACCAATTACATAGTTCGTACCATAACGAGTTGACTGATTAAATATGGATGAAGAAAACAAGCCCCAAACATCCAGAGTAGTGACATTCATTGAATCAGTTAAATCACCAATTGGCATTAGCAATTCAACGCCTCTGTCATATGCAGCTTGTTGGATAGTTTCTAGGTATTTACTAGTGCTAGATTGCATAATAAGAGTTTTGTTTTTGCTAACATCATCTTCAATCGCCAACCAAAATAAGCCAGATGGCCTGCGTTTGCCCCAGACATTAAGACTTTCTGAACGCAATAAATCGACCACTTTTTGTTCATTAAATTCTGCTTGATATCGCAGTTTATCACCATCTTGAATAAACTTACTTGCGACCAAATATTGTTCAAAATTCGTCGCAGAGCGCTTTACTTGAATATTTTCAAGCACGGTAACGTCACCACTTAACTTTACAACAACTTGCTGAAATGCGCGTTTGCCCGCTTTCTTTTGGGTGGAGTTTGATTGATCAGTGACAATGATTTGTCCTTTATTCAAGTGTTCAATGGGCGTGCTATGGCAACGCATTGATGCAACAAAGCACAAAGTAAGCACGAAGATGGCAAGCAATTTATTCAAAACTAGAAAATCCTTATAAGGTTCTGCCGCCATTGTCAGATATTTCGGCCTTTTTTGCATCCGATATTTAATCTTAGTCGTTTTTTATACCTTTTCGTTCATTGAGCTGTTAAAATTCCGCCTTCAAAATTTTAGGAGCAAAGCGCGTGACTGAGCAAACAAAACCCCTAAGTTATAAAGATGCCGGTGTAGATATTGATGCAGGGAATCAATTAGTTGAAAGAATCAAATCTGTAAGCAAAAAAACGCATCGTGCAGAAGTGAAAGGCGGTTTAGGTGGCTTTGGTGCTTTGTGCTCTATTCCTACAAAATATAAACACCCCCTTTTAGTTTCAGGCACCGATGGCGTTGGTACTAAACTGCGTTTAGCAATGGACCAAAATAAACATGATGGCATTGGTATTGACCTAGTTGCAATGTGCGTTAATGATCTTATCGTTCAAGGCGCTGAGCCACTCTTCTTTCTGGATTATTATGCAACCGGTAAGTTGGATGTCGATACCGCTGCAACAGTGGTCACCGGCATTGGAGAAGGTTGCCTTTTAGCTGGGTGTGCATTAATTGGCGGCGAGACAGCTGAAATGCCTGGAATGTATGACGGTGAAGATTACGACGTAGCTGGATTTTGTGTTGGCGTGGTTGAAGCAGAAAACGTTATCGATGGTTCCAAAGTTGCTGCCGGCAATAAATTGATAGCCTTGGCATCGTCTGGACCTCACTCTAATGGTTATTCATTAATACGCAAAATCATTGAAGTCAGTAACATGGATTTAAGTACTGATTTGGATGGTAAGACAGTGAGCGAACATTTACTTGAACCAACCAGAATTTACGTTAAATCAGTTTTAGCTATTTTAGAAAAACACAATGTTAACGCAATATCGCATATAACGGGTGGCGGATTCTGGGAAAACATACCACGAGTATTGCCATCAGACATGCAAGCAATTGTGAATGGCAAAAGTTGGCAGTGGCCGCAAATTTTCACCCTTTTGCAGAACAAAGGAAACGTAGCAACTCACGAAATGTATCGTACCTTTAATTGCGGTGTTGGTATGATATTGGCTGTCGAGTCAGAAGATGCACAGACAATTGCAACAGCCTTTAACGACTTGGGAGAGAACGCATGGGTTATTGGTGAAATCCATGCACTAGCCACAGGTCAAGAACAAGTGGTAATAAACTCATAATGGCGAGCAGTCAAAAGCGTATAGTGATACTCGTATCGGGCAATGGTTCAAATGCACAGGCTATCATCGATGCTTGTGCGAAAAAGGCGATTAATGGTTCAGTTGTAAAATTAATATCCAACGTGCAGAGCGCCAATGCATTAGAAATAGCGGCACAATCAAATATTCCATCGACCTGTCTTGATCATAAAACATTTCAGGATAGAGATTCTTTTGATATTTCATTGGCACAAGAGATTGACGCGGCGCAGCCTGATATTATTGTACTAGCGGGCTTTATGCGGATCCTTAGTGACGCATTTGTTGCAAAGTATTTGGGAATATTATTGAACATTCATCCGTCTTTGCTGCCAAAGTACACAGGTTTAGGGACGCACCAACGGGCGATAGACAACGAAGACAGTGAACATGGCACCTCTGTGCATTTTGTCACTCCAGAACTAGATGGTGGTCCTGTTATTTTGCAGGCAAAGGTTCCTGTGTTCGAAGATGACACCGTTGATGATCTAGCTTCGCGTGTACTAATACAAGAACACAAAATTTATCCACTCGTGGTTAATTGGTTATGTAACGAGAGACTAGCGCTAAACAACAAGAAAGCCTTTTTTGATGGACAAGAATTACCGGAGTGTGGATATGCAAGTGACTAAAATGTTGAAGGGAATTAGCGCTGTTTTGCTTGCACTGTTGTGCACTGCTAGTTTAGCAAAAGATATTGTCGAATTACCTTCTCCTTTTGTCGCTCATTATGAAGCGTATCGTCATGACAGAAACATCGGCAGCGCGGAACTTAGTTTAAAGCCAACCAGCGGTGACCGCTATGAACTCAAATATTATTCAAAAGTGTCACGTTTCTTTCTTTCTGATAAACGTTATGAAACGACCACCTTTTCTTTTATCGATGGCAAGATCACGCCCATCACTTACAATTTCAAGCGCAGAGGAACTGGTCCTAATAAATCCTTAAGCGCTAAGTTCGACGCCAAAACGCAAACTATCATTCTACGAGACCAAGACAACTTAAAATGGGATGGCGAATTTGATAACCAATTATTTCGTGTCGATATATCAAGGCAGTTAGCGCAAGAAAAAACACACTTTGAATACAAGTTCCTTAACTACCGCGGCCAAAAGCGGATTTACAAAATCGAAGTGCTTGAAGAAGAAATCTTAACGCTCCCCTATGGCAACATCGAAGCAATAAAGGTAAGAGTCAACCGCGATAGCAGCAAAAGGCAAACTTATGCTTGGTTCGCCCCCACCCTCGATTATGTCCTAGTGCGACTGCAACAATTCAAAGATGATGAAGAGCAAGGTGATATTCGTTTAAAAACATACCAAAAAAATTAGTTCTTTTTTACTGTATACTGCGTACACAGACGTTAAGATATACATTCTTTTTAACCCTAAATTACTTGATCTTTGACTGATCAAGTAATACCGTTAACATTCTGGTCAGACCTGCGGGAGCATACATGAACGAATTATTATGGTTACTTATATTACTAATTGTTTATGGCGTCACAGCCTATAAACAAACATCTTCACAGACAACACTTATCGCGATTAGCGTTGCAATGGTGATTGGCAGCGTTGCCGCAGGCATAGGAATTATTGGCTGGATTGTATTCGCCATTGTAGTGATACCACTCGCCTACGCGCCGTTTCGCAAAGATTACATCAGCACAAAACTATTGGCATTTTATAAAAGTGTCATGCCTGAAATGTCAAGCACAGAACAAGAAGCAATCGATGCTGGCACTGTTTGGTGGGACGGCGATATATTTAGTGGCAAACCAGATTGGCAGAAATTTCACGCCATCTCACAGCCACGACTCACCCCTGGTGAACAGGCATTTATAGACGGCCCATGTGAAGTAGTCAGTCGCATGGCTGATGAATGGCAGATAAATCATGTCGACGCTGATATGTCGGATGAAATTTGGCAATACCTAAAAGACGAGAAATTCTTTGCCATGATTATTAAGAAAGAGTATGGCGGTTTAGCTTTCTCTGCTTATGCGCAATCAAGAGTTTTGCAGAAATTGGCGGGTGTTAGCGCGGTATTGTCCAGCACCGTTGGCGTACCAAACTCTCTTGGCCCTGGTGAATTACTCCAACACTATGGCACAAAAGAACAACAAGATTATTATTTGCCGCGTTTAGCGGTTGGTGACGAAATTCCGTGTTTTGCACTCACAGGTCCCGAGGCTGGTTCCGATGCTGGTTCTATTCCTGACTTCGGTGTTGTTTGCAACGGCAAGTTTGAAGGCGAAGAAGTGCTAGGCATGCGTCTGACTTTCTCAAAGCGTTATATCACATTAGCGCCGGTCGCGACGGTAATTGGTTTGGCATTTAAGCTACAAGATCCAGATGGATTGCTTAGTGATACTAAAGACTTAGGCATTACTTGCGCGTTAATTCCACGAGACACAAAAGGCTTAGATTGCGGCCGTCGTCACTTCCCACTGAATGTACCATTTCATAATGGTCCTGTTCGTGGAGAAAATATTTTTGTGCCACTAAGTTACATTATTGGTGGCCAAAACATGGCTGGCAAGGGTTGGCGCATGCTGATGGAATGTCTATCAGTGGGTCGTTGTATTACGTTGCCATCATCTGCAGCAGGCGGCGCGAAATCACTTGCTTTAGCAACCGGTGCTTATTCTCGAATTCGCCGCCAATTCCGTATGCCTATAGGGCAAATGGAAGGTGTTGAAGAAATGTTAGGACGCATTGGTGGTAACGCCTATTTAATGGATGCCGTTACTTCTCTATCAACTGCGGGTGTCGATTTAGGTCATAAGCCCTCAGTTATTTCTGCTATTTGTAAGTACCATTTAACCGAAAGGATGCGTCAAGTAGTTAACGATTCCATGGACGTGCATGGCGGTAAGGGTATTTGTTTAGGTCCAACCAACTACTTAGGTAGAGCATATCAAGGTGTGCCCATTTCTATTACAGTTGAGGGTGCCAACATCCTAACCAGAAATATGATGATTTTTGGTCAAGGTGCTATGCGCTGTCATCCCTACGTATTGAAAGAAGTCTATGCATCGCAAATGACAGACCAAGAAGAACAACTAGAGGCATTTGATGACGCGGTGTTTGGTCACATCCGTTTTGCTGTTAGTAATACGTTCCGCTCAATTTGGTTTAGCTTAACTGGCGGTCGCTTAAGTTCAGCACCATTTAAAGACGAAACTGCAAAATACTACAGAAGCATGCAAGGCTACAGCGCAAACTTAGCTTTATTAACAGATGTTTCGATGGGTGTACTAGGTGGTTCACTGAAAAGAAGAGAAAGATTATCAGCGCGTCTTGGTGATATTTTAAGTTACTTGTATCTTGGTTCCGCGGTAATGAAGCGTTTTGACGAACAAGGTCGTAATCATGACGATTTACCCTTCGTCCATTGGGCGATGCAAGATTGTTTATCGAAGTTAGAGGAAGCGCTTGATAATTTCTTGAGAAACTTCCCTAACCCGGCTATCGGTGCTGCAATGCGCGTATTGGTGTTGCCATTTGGGAAACGTTACAGTGCACCCTCAGATAAACTCGAACACAAAATTGCACACATTTTGCAACATCCAAATTCAACCAGAGACAGATTAGGCCATGGTCAATATTTAACTCAAGAAGATGGTAATTTGCTGGGCGACTTAGAAAAAACACTAATTAATATCGTTAAGTGCGAACCTATTTTTGACAAGATATGCAAAAAATTAGGTGAGAAGTTACCGATGACTAATCTTGACACGCTTGCTGATCGAGCGCTCAAAGAAGGTATCATTACTAGTGATGAAGCGGAATTAATGAAAGAAACTGAGGCGGGCCGATTAAGAACCATAAACGTCGATGATTTTGACAACCAAGAGTTGTTGATGTCGACTAGTAAGAATGTAAAAAAACCTTCAGCAAAGCGCAAGACGACCAAGGCATCTGAAGCTGCCTAAGCAGTCAGTGGGGTGAATAGGCAATGAAAGGGTCACAGATAATCTGAGGCCCTTTTTTTATGCTTTTAAAAAGCGCTGATTTTGGCCGTTTAACTGAATTTGCTTTATCTGTTTTAGGCTCAGGTTAACTGTATTACTAGCAATACTGTATTCATGTTTAATATCTATGTTAGATATACCTGGGTCATCAGTATTCAAACTGACGGATAAACCACTTTCCAGAAATGTTTTTATAGGATGGTTTTTAGTATCAATCCACGCACCCGTTTGGTAGTTGGAGGTTAAGCAACTTTCAATACCAATGTCGTTTGTAAACATAAAATCAACTAATTTGCGATCCTGTGCAACTGCGACTCCGTGTCCTACTCTTTTGGCGCCAAGTAAATTAATAGCATCCCATACACTTTGCGGCCCTGCAGACTCCCCCGCATGCACGGTAACTTGCAAACCAGCATTTCTAGCTAGTTTGAAATGCTCAACGAACAAATGAGCCGGGTAGTTAAACTCGTCTCCGGCCAAGTCCAGCGCAATAATATTGTCTGCATACGCCAAAATAGAAGCGAGTTCACGGTGGCATGCTTCCACCCCAAACGTACGGCTAAGAATACCGATTAATTGATATTGGGTTTTATGCTCAGCATTACCCGCTTTCACGCCCTCAACGACCGCTTCGACTACCGCATTTAATGATAGACCAAAAGCGTTAGCCATAAAAAAGGGGGAAAACCGAAATTCGGCATAATCGATGCCTTCAGTTTTTGCCATAAATACATTTTCATAAGCGACTTTATAGCAAGCTTCAGCAGTTGCTAAAACGGATACGCCATAATCCAATTTCTGTAAAAAAGACAATAAATCACTCGTCTTATCCTTTATAAAAACAAGCTCAGCCAAGTCAGATTCAGACGTTGCAGGCAACTCAATTGAGTGCTCGTGGGCTAGTTGCCAAATGAGTTCAGGTGGTATGTTACCGTCCAGATGGCGATGCAAATCAACTAAAGGTAAGCTTTTATCGTACACTTCTTAGCCTCAATTAATTTATTGTGAAAAATATTGATTACCCAAACCTACTCAATCTAGATGCAGTTTTTCTATCGCCAGCACAACTTGTGTTCTGGTCTTTACCTCTAACTTCTTAAAGATAACCCCTATATGCGCTTTAATTGTCGCTTCGGTAACCTTAAGTTTATCTGCAATTTGTTTGTTCATTAAGCCATCTTTTAATAGTTTCAAGACTTGAAACTGCTTAGGCGTAAGTTCTTTTAATTTTACGGCGATACCTTTAGCATCGCTATCAACCTCTAGTAATGCTGTCTGCATACCTGCTGGTAACCACTTTTCACCTTTTAAAATAGCCAATATTGCGTCTTTAATCATCGGCGTTGCAGTCGTTTTGGGAATAAAACCATCTGCACCAAAGGCCATAACTTGTGAGATGGTTGCTACCGAATCACTGGCAGAAAGCACCACGATAGGAATCGTTGGAAATACTTCCTTTACACGAAGTAAACCATAAAAATTATCACAACCAGGCATATTCAAATCTAAAATAATAATAGAAACTTTGCGATTTTTGCGCAAAACCTCAATAGTTGAAATAAGCGAGTCTGATTCTAAAAAGGTGACATCTGGGAAACAGCTTGATAATGCGCCTTTTAATGCATCACGAAACAAAGGATGGTCATCTGCAATCAAAAAGTTGTGCATGGTTGTAATCAGCCTATTTATTTATGATTATTTTATAGCAACGGTGATTTTTATATACTTCGCTACGCCTAAACGTTTATATTATCAGAGCAAGGTACAACATCCCACAGCTTTATTGCTGCCAATCTAAATATAAGTTTCAAAAATAATGTCAGAATACGAAAAAAAAACATCACCAGATACGATATACCAAAATGCACAAAATAAAGTAAATGATTTCAGCTTCAATCGACAGGTGGTTGATGTTTTCCCCGATATGATTGAAAGATCAATTCCAGGTTATGCGAATATTATTGATGGGGTTGGCAGACTAGCAGCCAAATTTACAGTTCCTGGATCCAAGGTTTACGATTTAGGTTGTTCTCTTGGCGCTGTTAGCCTTTCAATTGCAAAGCATAATCAACAAAACGATATACAAATTATTGGCGTTGATAACAGTTCCGCAATGGTTGAACGTTGTCAACGGCATGTTGATTCCTACACCTACGCTAACCCTATTCAGATCAAAGAAGCCGATATAGTCGACTTCGACCTAAACAAGGCATCAGTCATTGTAATGAACTTTACCCTGCAATTTATTCAACCTAAACGCAGAGATGCTTTAATGACAAAGCTGTTTGATGCACTCATTCCAGGTGGTGTTCTCATCTTATCTGAAAAAATAAAGCTAAACCATGAAATCATGGATTCTGCCATAATCGATCTGCACCATGATTTTAAAAGAGAGAATGGCTATAGTGACTTGGAGATCAGTCAGAAACGCACCGCGCTTGAAAATGTTATGATCCTTGATGAATATTCGCTACACGAAAAAAGACTATTAAAAATAGGCTTTGAAGCTGTTAGCATTTGGTATCAACAACTTAATTTCGTTTCATTTTTTGCCATTAAAGGACAGTAATATGAATTGGAAATCCGCTTTGTATTCCGATTTAATCGACACCGATTTGGAAAACTGGATTGCGACTCTTATTCCTCAACTAGACCGTTGGGAGCGGAGCGCGGATCATGGCGATACAAGAAAGTGGCAAAAACAATTACAGCAACTGCCGTGCATCAGCCCAGCCGAAATTGATTTAAAGACGCGAGTTTGTTTGACGCAAGATGGCACGCTTGGAAACGGTCAACTTGCGCATATCGAATCAGTGTTAAAGCAATTTATGCCGTGGCGAAAAGGCCCATTCCAGCTATTTGGCATTGACATTGACACTGAATGGCGCTCGGATTGGAAATGGGACCGTGTCTTGCCTCACATTGCACCGTTAGCAAACAAAAACGTACTTGATGTTGGCTGTGGCAGTGGTTATCACTTGTTTAGAATGTTAGGTGAAGATGCAAAGCTAGTTATTGGCATCGATCCCACCGATCTTTTTTTCTATCAATTTCAGATTTTCAAAAAATATTTACCACAACACAAGGTACATTTTGTCCCTCAGGGCATCGAAGATATGCCTGAATTAAATGTGTTTGATACGGTTTTTTCTATGGGGGTGCTATATCACCGTCGTGATCCAATTAAATTTTTATATCAGCTGAAAAATCAATTAGCTAGTGGTGGCCAATTGGTTCTAGAAACCATCGTTATTGATGGCGATGAAAGCTCGGTTTTAATGCCTGGTGAACGGTATGCACAGATGCGCAACGTCTGGTTCTTGCCCAGTTGTGATGCATTAACGCAATGGCTTTCAAGAGTCGGGTTTGTGGATATTAAAAAAGTGGAGGAAAGCACCAGCTCCATCGAAGAACAGAGAGCAACCCAGTGGATGACAAGTCATTCATTGGTTGATTTTTTAGATCCACACAACCCTTCACTTACAATAGAGGGCTACCCTGCTCCTAAACGAGCCATTTTTATTGCGACAAAAAAATAATAATAATAATATAGTCATACGTGAGCCAAAATAACAAAAGCAAATCTTCTCCTAAAATAGGCACTATTGCTTGCACGATAAAGTAATAATCAACAGCTAGAAAACATCTTTATTCGATTGCAATAGTTTTTGATTGGCATAGTCTTTGAATAACTCGTCAGTATATTGGTGTTCATTTGCTATCTTTATACTGCTATTAGGTGGCTATCAAGATAATATCTGACTGATGATTGTTATCGTTTAGTATCAATGCAATGCGCTACACTCTTTGCTATATAAGGCTTTAATGCAAGAACTAACAACATTGATTGAACAATACATCGTTAACGAAAAGCTCCCAATGGCCTATCTGGATGTTGCACTAAAGTGGTTCAAGCCACTGTGCGATTCAATTCAACTGCACCAAAATAAATCAGATGGTTCGCAAACTGCCAAAAGAGGTCCTTACTTTATTGGGGTTAATGGTTGTCAGGGCTCAGGTAAATCAACGTTAAGTGGCTTAATGAGTTATTTGTTTAATCAGTATTACGGCAAAAAGTCGATTGTTATGTCTCTTGATGACTTCTATTATACAAAAGCACAACGCTTAAGCTTGTCGCAAACCGTGCATCCGCTGCTAGCAACAAGAGGTGTACCCGGCACGCATGATACTGAATTGATGTCTGCGGTATTTCATTCATTAGCCCAAGGTAACGCCACCCACATTCCCACTTTTGACAAATCAATTGACGACCGCGCAACCATCAACAAATGGCAAAAAATAGAATCACCCGTCGATATTGTCATCATGGAAGGTTGGTGCTGGGGAACACAAGCACAAGAAAGCGAAGCATTAACGTTAGCAGTTAATGAATTTGAAGGTAAATATGATCACGAAGGTACTTGGCGCCAGTATGTCAATTCTGCGTTAACAACGACTTACACCCCGCTCTATGCATACATGAGCTGTTGGGTGTTTTTAAAAGCCCCGAGTTTTGATGCGGTCTATGCGTGGCGGCGAGAACAAGAAGAAAAGTTGCAACTGCGTGTCGGTGATGCATCACATATAATGAGTGAGGCGGATATTCTTACATTTATTCAATATTATCAGAGGCTAACTGAACATACTTTACGTACACTGGGCAAGTACGCTGATTTTATATTCGAGTTAGATAATGAAAGAAATATTACCAAAAGTAGACATAATGGAAAGTAAATTAATTAGAAAATACAACCGACAAGTCCTGATTTTTACGGACCTCGACGGCACACTCCTAGACCACTATAGCTATGAGCACGAAGATGCCAAGGTTTGTATGGAAAGGCTGATGGGTCACGGAATTCCAATTATTCCAAATACTAGCAAAACCTTTGCTGAACTATTAGAACTGCGCAAAAGATTAAATTTAAATGGTCCTTTTATCGTTGAAAATGGTGCTGCTATTTTCATTAATAAAAATTTCCTACTAGAAAAGCCCAAAGGCGCAGTTTGGCAGGATGGTTTTTGGGTAAAATCATTTAGTTCAAAACGCAATTACTGGTTGGGCCTGATTAAAAAGATTGCCCCTGAATACGGCCATCTTTTTGAATCATTTGTAGATATGACGCCTGCACGAATTGTTGAGTTAACCGGGCTTACAGAAGAAGACGCCCTGCTCTCATCGAAACGCCAATTTGGCGAACCATTGCTGTGGAAAGGCAGTGAGGACGAGTTGGAGAAATTCATTCTCATGTTGCGTCGCATTGGAGCGCATCCGGTCAAAGGAGGGCGTTTTTTACACATTGGTGGGCATTGTAATAAAGGCATCGCATTAGCTTGGTTACTCAGAGAATATCAGCGTCAACACAAGGGTGTTACAGTAAGTACGATTGCTTTGGGTGATAGTAAAAACGACGTTTCGATGTTAGAACTTGCCGATACCGCAGTCAGAATTGCGTCTCCCGTGCACGAGCCCCCCAAATTAAAACGGACCCTTAAGTTATATACTAGCAATCAACTGGGTCCAAAAGGTTGGACAGAAATACTTGATCAGCTCATCCCTGAATCGGTATTTTTTAGTTCACGCAACAAAACTGATAGAACAACTTAAGGAGCGGCATGTGGCTGATTTTTATCAAAATGGCATAGTGACCACGTTACACAACTTAGAAGATCGTTCGATTGAAGATCTGGAAGCCGAGTTAAGTGAGTTTTCTAAGCAACGTCCTTTAGGATTAATCCTTCCTTCATTATTTTCTGAATTAGAAGGGCAAGCGCTCATAGCCACAATAGAACACATCAAAAAAGTCCCCTATCTCTCTGAAATAGTTATCGGTCTTGATCGGGCTAACTTAGAAGAGTACAAATATGCACTTAACTTTTTCTCTACGCTGCCCCAACACCATCGAATATTATGGAATGACGGGCCGAGGCTAAAGGCACTCGACGCAGAATTACTAGAACTCGGTTTGGCACCAAAGGAATTAGGAAAAGGTAGAAATGTTTGGTATTGCATGGGCTATATACTTGCATCAGGCAAGGTGGAAAGTGTTGCTCTACATGATTGTGATATTTTAACCTATGAACGTTCTTTGCTTGCAAGACTTATTTACCCAGTCGCAAATCCACAATTTAACTATGAGTTTTGCAAAGGGTTTTACGCACGAGTTGCCAACGGAAAAATAAATGGTCGGGTCTCACGATTATTAGTTACGCCTCTTTTGCGAGCGCTTAAAATGACCTTAGGGCACAATGATTACTTGGAATTTATGGATAGCTTTCGCTACCCATTGGCAGGCGAGTTTTCATTTAGACGAGATGTTCTCAATGACATTAGAATTCCGAGTGACTGGGGCTTAGAAATCGGAGTTTTATCTGAAATGCACAGAAACTATTCGCATAACCGACTCTGCCAAGCTGATATTGCAAAAACATATGATCATAAACACCAAGACCTGTCGTTAAATAATGAGCAAGGCGGTTTATCTAAAATGTCGATTGACATCACTAAAGCCTTATTTAGAAAATTAGCGACGCAAGGCACCACTTTTAGCACTGAAACATTTAGAACCATTAAAGCAACGTATTTTAGAATTGCCTTAGATTTTATTGAGACCTATCACAATGATGCGGTTATGAATGGCTTGAAACTGGATATTCATAATGAAGAGAAAGCGGTGGAGATGTTTGCCCATAATATTATGAAAGCGGGCCAAAGCTTTTTAGAAAACCCGATGGAAACCCCGTTTATTCCAAGTTGGAATCGTGTCGTCAGTGCCAAACCAGATGTTTTAGAATGTCTCAAAAGAGCAGTCGAAGAAGACTTTCAAGAATTTAGCCAAGGACAATAAAATGGCAGATCACTTTCTTCAATTTACGGCAAAACTTAAACACCACGTAGAAGTTATTTATCAAGATCGCTTGAGCCCTTCTGAAATAGAATTACTGGTAACCAAATTACACATGAGTATCGGGGTCACCGGTAAGAGTGATTGCCACTACCCAACGCCGCATAAAAACCGTTGGGATGAGTCAGACGTCATTATGATTACCTATGGTGATAGCATTGTAGAAAATACGAAAGGTGTTGATTTTGGCTTTAGTCAAAAACCATTAAAAACACTTTTACGCTTTATTAACGACTACTTTGCCTCGATTATTAGCCATGTGCACATATTGCCCTATTTTCCGTATAGTTCCGACGATGGTTTTTCTATTATTGATTACTCGATAGTGAATCAAAGTTTAGGTGACTGGGACGATATAGAAGCTATCTCGAACGAATATGGACTTATGACAGACGTCGTGATTAACCATTGTTCGGCACGAAGTCAATGGTTTGAAAATTTCAGCAAACAAGAAGGAATTGGCAGCGACTACTTTTTTATAGCCTCACCCACTGACGATGTAAGCATGGTCGTCAGACCCAGAACATCAGAGCTGTTAAAAGAAGTTGATACCCCGAACGGTAAAAAGCACGTATGGTGCACGTTTAGCCATGATCAAGTGGATTTTGATTTTAGGAATCCAAGTGTTTTGATTGCCTTCGTTGACATTATTCGTTTGTATTTGGATAAGGGTACAACCGTTTTTCGTTTGGACGCAATCGCATTTTTATGGAAAGTTACCGGTAGCCCAAGTATTAATTTGCTGGAAACCCACGAAGTTGTTCGCCTCTTGAGGACGCTGATTGAGCATACCGCGCCAGAAACCATCATTATTACTGAAACCAACATTCCAAATAGAGAGAACCTGACCTACTTCGGTAATGCCAACGAAGCTCATGCCATTTATAACTTCTCGTTGCCGCCATTGCTCATAAATACACTGGTAACCGGTGATTGTCGCTATCTAAAAAATTGGATGATGAGCATGCCGCCAGCACAAAATGGCACAACATATTTCAATTTCGTAGCTTCACATGATGGTGTTGGCTTGCGTCCTGCTGAAGGTTTGCTGAATGATCAAGAGATCACCAATTTTGCACATTGCATGCAACGTTTTGGTGGTAAAGTGTCTTGGCGAAAGACAGAAAATGCTCAGCAAAAGCCATATGAAATGAATATTGCTTTAATCGACGCACTCAAGGGAACAATAAAAGGGCCGGACCAATATCAACTACCGCGCTTTCTTTGCGCACATGCAATAATGCTTGGGCTCGAAGGTATTCCTGGGATTTATATTCATTCATTATTGGGTACGCCAAATGATGAGGATAAAGTCAGAAACACAGGTCAAAATCGTTGTATCAATCGTCATCGTTGGGATTTTGAAGAGCTGATTACAGAATTAGAAAATCCACAAAGCACTCATGCTAAAGTGTTATTTGGTTTGTCTATGTTGATCAGGATTCGACGTTCTCAGCCTGCATTTCATCCAAATGCAACCCAATTTACATTGCAGTTAGGCACTGAAATATTTGGCTATTGGAGGCAGAGCATCGATCGTCAACAAAGTATATTTTGTTTGTCGAATATCACCGATGAAACACAAGAGGTACGATTATCAGATATTAACCTTATTGAAAATAATTTGTGGCATGACTTAATCGCCAAACAGCCAATAAATCATGCTATTGAAGAGCTATGCCTTGCTCCTTACCAAACAATGTGGATTTCAAACAAAGCCACAGCCTGAGGCCTGTGTTTTGCAGCAATAACCTAACAATTATCTGAATAAAGAACCTATAAAGAACCTACTCATAGGTTCTTTTACGTTTTACGTCAATTGTGTCTATGTAGCCATGCCAACTGGCATATCCAATAATTGGCATGATAACTAAGAAGGCAACAAAGAAAGTAACAAAACCGATAAATACTGATAGCAGAATAATGGATGCCCAAAAGAACATAGCACCCTTGTTGTGCCAGACTGCATTCATGCTAGTTAACACTGCTGTTGGCAGAACAACTCGCCTTTCCATCAATATTGGTTGTGTAAATGCAGTTATAAAGAAAACGAATACCGTCAGTGCGGCACCAACTAGCGAGCCTACAATCAAAAACGTGGCAAGACTCAACAAGGTGTATGCTTGATTTTCAGGATAGAAGGCATGGATAAGAGATGCAATGCGCAACCAGAAAATCATTAACACCATAAGTAAGAAAGCAAAACCCCATTCGTTAACAGCGTTTCTAGACATTGCTTTTAAGGAGTGTCTAAAAGACGGTTTATTTTTCTTCTCTAATTGCCATGAAACGTCATACAAGCCAGCCGCCAAGAAGGGGCCAATCAACATGAAACAGACCATCGCTGGAAATATAATCATGTACCAACCGGTTAAATCTACCAAATAGTAAATAAACCAAGGAATAACCGTAAAAATGACGCCATAGGTCAAGCTAATGGTAGGCGCTCGTTTAAAATCATCAAAAGCAAGTGCTAACCATTTTATTGAATCAAATATTTCTAGCTTTTTACAAGGTATTATTAGACCGATACCAACGTCCTTACTCTCGGTTTTTGGAATTTCTTCTGACTGCTCAGACATAACATCTCCTGTTAAGCGTAAATAATTAACTCATTGTGGAGTATAAGTTTTTTGCATATTGAACATGAACTTCAATAGCTACACTTTATACTAATCCAGAAAGCCAATAAGTTCAAAAATTACTCAACGAAAACTAACATTAGCTTCATGCCAATTGATATTGGTTAAGAAAAGTGCAGAAAGTGCTTTATTTAATTCATTAAAACTGGTGATTTGGGGTTTTTCTCCTGTCAGCATTTCTAATACGAACTGATGACAGTTGCTATCAATCAAATGATATTTGCGCAACCCATACAAATTATCCATACATCGCTGCGCTACTTCTTCAGCCGCTAAGGGACTAAAATTTTCATCACAAGCAATATATATCTTTTTGCCACTTCTATTGTCCAAAAATCGACCAGGAGACACTGAGCGAATTAAGCCTTTTCCGCTCAATTCAAAAATATTGCCATTTACCCAAACCCCTGTGTGGTCGAATACCCCATAAATGCCGCAGGTAACAATAGCGCCATTTTTTGGGACAACACGTTGTGACGACTCACCCGGTAATTTACGAACGTTACTGGTACTTCTAAAATAAGCATCCGTTGCCTTGTTTGACGCATATAGCCCTAAACAAGCAGCACCTAACCATAATAAGGGAGCAGGCATAAAAATCTCCAAATTAGCCGTAAAACAACGAGGTTAACCTAAGCATACGTTAAGAGTTGATAATTTGAGCAATAATAAATGTGACAAAACTTGTCATCACCCCTTAACAGGAGACCTCAGCTGTATTATTCTTAACGGTAATCACCTATCTAGTGTTAAGACCAATATTTAATGTCAAAAATCAATCGCTCGAATAAATTAGCTAATGTCTACTACGATATCCGCGGGCCTGTATTAGAACAAGCAAACAAAATGGAAGAAGCTGGAGAACGGATCTTAAAACTAAACATAGGCAACCCTGCGCCGTTTGGTTTTGAAGCACCTGACGATATTTTGAAAGACGTTATTTACCAACTGCCAAGTGCACAAGGCTACACCGACTCCCAAGGCATATATAGTGCGCGCGTTGCAGTAATGCAGTATTACCAGCAAATGGGAATCAAAAATATTCAAGTCAAGGATATATACTTGGGTAACGGGGTAAGCGAATTGATAATGCTAGCAATGCAAGCACTACTTAACGATGGTGATGAAGTATTGTTACCTGCGCCGGATTATCCTCTTTGGACAGCCGCGGTGAATTTATCATCTGGCACTGGCGTGCATTATCGATGCGATGAGCAAGCCAATTGGTTTCCCGATCTTGATGACATTGAATCAAAAATTACCAAAAGAACCAAAGCCATTGTATTAATCAATCCAAATAATCCGACAGGTGCGGTATATAGTGTCGCGTTATTAAATCAGGTTGCGGATTTAGCGCGCAAACATGGCCTGATCATATTTAGTGACGAAATTTACGATAAAATACTTTACGACAATGCAAAGCACACATGCATTGCTTCGCTTGCGCCTGACTTATTTTGTGTCACTTTTAGTGGTTTAAGCAAAAACTATCGGGTTGCCGGTTTCAGAGCAGGCTGGATGTTAGTCAGCGGCGACAAGCAATCTGCAAAAGGCTATATAGAAGGCTTAACCATTCTCTCTTCTATGCGCATGTGCGCCAATGTACCTTGTCAGCATGCAATTCAGACCGCACTAGGTGGCTATCAAAGTATCAATGATTTGGTTTCTGGCGATGGACGTTTGTTATCACAACGAAATCTAGCATTCGAAGGCCTCAATGATATTGATGGTATTTCGTGTGTAAAACCAATGGCCGCTATGTATTGTTTTGCCAAGGTAGATAGCAAGAAATTTAATATTTCTAACGATGTCAATATGGTGCTCGACTTGCTCAATAAAGAAAAAATATTGTTGGTTCATGGCAGCGCATTTAACCTGCATGAGGGGTGCTATTTTAGATTAGTGTTTCTTCCCCATAAAGAACAACTATCGCCGGCTCTGTTACAAATGAAAAGCTTTTTTAATGGTTATCAGCAGTAGCTTTCATAAATAGCCTTTATAAATAGCCTTTAGTAATGACTACCTGACATTCATGACTAACAATTACCTAAATCGATGCATAACACGCACTCAATAATAAGCATTAATAATCGCGTGCAGCGCGACAAGGAAATATAAATAAATGAATAGTGCATTTTTAGCATGGATACTACGTATGCCGCTAATAAAACGATGGGCATTAATGCATGCAGTTAAAAATGAAAATGTCGCAGAGCATAGTCATCAAGTCGCGGTTATTGCTCATCTTCTTGCTGTTATCAGAAACACCTACTTCAAGGGCACAATAAATGCAGAAAAGGCAGCCACTATTGCCTTATATCACGAAGTATCTGAGACCAAGTTACAGGACATTAATCATGTCACCAAATATCACAATCCAGATCTAACTCGTGAATTCAAAAAAATTGAAGAAATGGCGGAATTAGAATGTTTAAAAACCTTACCTATTGCGCTGCAGCCAATTTTCAAGCCCTTATTAGTGCAAAAAGAAGTTGACCCCGAATATAAAACACTAGTCAAGGCTGCCGACCTTATTTCAGCGTACTTAAAAGCTTGTGATGAACTGCGCTTTCAAAACTCAGAATTTTCACATGTAAAAACCAGACTTGAAAAGATGCTTATGGAATATAGAAACACGATGCCTGAAGTTGACTATTTCCTGACTATTTTTCAGGAAAAGTGTTTTGTCAGCGTCGATCAACTTGCAGAATAGCGACCAACTCGAGCTAATTTCAAATAAGCAAAATTTAGGGGCAATATGACGCATAGCAACGAATGGACAGAACGAAGACTTACACGACTAGAGAAACGCGACGGTGATCACCGTAATGCTTATCAACGCGACAAAGCCCGTATTATGCATTCAGCAGCGTTTAGGCGTCTGCAAGCTAAAACTCAAGTACTTGGTATTGGTATTAGTGACTTCTACCGGACACGATTAACCCACTCTTTAGAAGCAGCACAGATAGGCACCGGTATTGCCGCTCAATTATCCAAAAAACAACCTGAACTTGCATCACAGTTAGGCCTTGATGAACATCTTATTGAGAGTTTATGTCTGGCGCATGATATTGGTCACCCTCCTTTCGGCCATGGTGGCGAAATCGCTCTGCATTATATGATGCATGAACATGGCGGATTTGAAGGTAATGGACAAACATTTCGTATTCTTACCAAGTTGGAAACATATAGCCCTTCGGATGGAATGAACTTGGCACGACGTTCGCTGCTAGGCTTAATCAAATACCCTAATTATATTGACGTGTTAACCAACCATAGCTTGGAAACCGATAAGCCAAAATCACACCGCTTAGTAAAATCAAAACAATGGCATCCACCCAAAGGATTGTACTTGTGCGACAAAAAAGCATTTGATTGGGTGATCGCTCCATTTTGTAAAAACGACCAAGAACGCCTCATCGAATTTTTAGTTAGCCACGATGGGCACGCCAAAACACGCTATAAATCGATTGACTGCTCAATTATGGAGTTAGCGGATGATATTGCTTATGCAATTCATGATCTTGAGGACGCCATTGTCATGTCAATGGTTACGCGGGACTTATTTGAAGTTGAAATAGTTGGCCCTATTAAAACCCTCGAAATTCCTTGGTTATCTAGTGAAATTGATATTTTGACTAACAATTTGTTCAGTGCTGCGCCTTATCAAAGAAAGAATGCGATTGGCGCTTTGGTCAATTGTTTTATCACTGCCATTAGTATTCAAAAACAAGACTTATTTGAATCAGAACTGATTGACTTCAACGCTTGTTTTGCGAAGAATTATCAAATTGCACTCGGCCTCTTCAAGACCTTTGTGTTTAATTACGTTATTCGAAAACCCGAACTTCAGCTTTTAGAATACAAAGGTCAACAGATAGTAATGGCATTATTTGAAGCATTCAGTTCGGAGCCCGAAAGATTATTGCCAACTAATACTGCAAAGCGTTGGATCGAAGCTGATACCGGCAACGCAAGGCACAGAGTGTTAGCTGATTATATTTCGGGGATGACCGATGAGTACGCCACTCGGTTATATAACCACCTGTTTTTGCCTAAATCGGGGGCAGTTTTAGACTCGTTAACGCCTTAGCTGAAATATAACCGGCTCAGAGTAGGTCATATAGTCCAAGTCGTCAGTGATAAAAATAAATAAACCGATACGGACTAACCCTAGCTTTATGAAGGTTGTTCGTCCGCTCGAACATGTGTTATTTTCGCTTGCTTAGATATTATATTTTATCAAGGCTTTAGCGACCAACTTGGTGGCGACCCCGTTCAAGCATTACTCGACTTCACCGGCATTGGTGCGCTCAATTTACTTGTGATCAGTTTGATTATCAGCCCGCTTGCCATGTTCTTCAAATTTGCCCAATCACTCACTTTCAGGCGCCTTATTGGATTGTACTCTGCACTATATGGCATCAGTCATTTTTACGTATTTATTGCTTTTGACTTACAGTTTGAAATGCAACTAATTGTCTCTGAAATAATTAATTGTCCGTATATAACCGTCGGATTTGTGACTTTTATTATTCTCATAGTGCTTGCTGTGACCTCCGTCAATAGGATTAAAAACGCATGGGCGCTAAATGGTTAACATTGCATGGCCTGGCATACGTAGCCTTAGTTTTAGATGGCCTACACTACTTTTGGCTGGTTAAATCTGCATGGTATGAAACCGCAATATACTTGGCATTTTCAGCTTGTTTGTTGTTATTAAGACGTGCCAATATTAAAATAATATTTAAATAGTGCTTGCATGTTTATTTATACAGTACTACTGTACGTATACACATAGTGGATAAACGGACAGTAGGTCGCTCATATGCAAACTCAATATTTAAGCAGTCAAGCATTAGAAAGTTCATTGGTAGCGAACTCTTCAATGATGAAACCTGGTCTTACTCAACCAAGCCACCGGGATGACTTATTGGGTTTCTCGTTCACTAACCACCCTGCCTTTCAATTGCAGAAATCGAACATAAGAAAGCGTCGTTGGGTAGCACATGTTTCATACAAAACTAAGTTAGCAGCATCGCATAGGTTAGTGTTAAATATTAAGCCGACACAAACATCGTCAGCATTCGACATCCTTGAACGACTGCTTTTCTCAAAAACTTGCGCTGCCATTTACAGCGATGAAACGCTTCCTCTACATCAAGTTCAAATGCTAAAGCAAATGGCAATATTTAGCGGCACAGAAGTGATTTTTATTGCTGATAAAGTAGAGTTTAATTTATTGAGATTGGATGACTTAGAAAAAGCATGAACCGCTTGCGCTAGTAAACCAGTGCGAGCAAATCAGTATTTTTGAACATTAGCGGTATTATCAAAAGTTACAATATTGCTTCAGTTGCATCTGAATATTAGAAAGGTTCAACCGTGTGACTTTCGATAACCTCTCCACTAACACTAACACTAACACTATGCATTAACGACGACTTCTAACCAATCATTTTCAAAGTCGGACAGACACCTCAGCTGAGGTGAACCTTTTACATTTAAGTAATCGACTGAGAGGGGAGTAAAAATGACTGCACAAAAATGGTCGCTTATATCAAAAGCACTGTCAGCTGCACTGCTGTTCACTCTGCTGTTGACCTGTGATTCATTATTGGTTTCTTTTGTCTGAATATCGGCTTCTTCGGCTTCACTATCAAAGGGAGTTTTTGGTGACGGCCAAAGAAACTGTTCTTGCCCACCACGAGACAAATTAGCCCACTGTTGATGTAAAAACTTCTCTGAAAAGAAAACAGATTGCCTTTTAGAATTAGCCCCATTCTCATCTTTAAGTATGTCATTACTGACTAATGAAACATGCCCGGCAATCCGGTATTGTTCTCTGGAACCTGCAAAATACCAACATATTTCAAACTTTTTTGGGGTAGTTGATAGCCAATCCGATACTTTTTCACTGCGAATATCTGTGACTGAAATCAAATTCAAAGAATCAGGTATAAAACCTCTAAATACCATCGTCCTGTTTTTAGGAAGCCCGTCCACAGAGATGCTTGCAACCTGAAAGTATTTGGATTGCGCCTGACTACGATTGATATGCAAACTTCTTACAAGGCGTTGTCTCCAGCTTGGAAATTTAAAATCAGACATTGGGTTTAGCTACCATTGAAAATAATTTATAAAAATTAGCTGTCGTCGCTGCGGCTAACTCGACAACTGATATACCACGCAACTCTGCAATAAAGTAGGCAACATCAACCACATTTGCGGGTTCGTTATCTTTTCCTCGATGAGGAACCGGCGCTAACCAAGGACTGTCGGTTTCGATGAGTAATCGATCAAGTGGTATCTGTTTAACTGTCTCTTGTAACTCTTTAGCTGAGGCAAACGTAACAATGCCTGATATACTTATGTAGAACCCCATTTCCATGGCTTCCCTAGCCATTTCGAGGGACTCAGTGAAACAATGCAAAACGCCGACAGTCGAAGGCTCTCTATGTTGATTTAGCAGCTCGATTGTATCTTTACGTGCATCTCTAGTATGAATGATCAGTGGTTTTCGAACCACATTGGCGACTTTTATGTGATCAACAAAAGACTGTTTTTGTATCTCTTTGGTTTCTGCGCTATAAAAATAGTCAAGACCCGTTTCACCGACCGCAACAACATCATCTCGCTTAACATTAGCTAGCAATTCATCGTATCTACAAACGTCTTCATTGTGCAAAGGGTGAACGCCGCAAGACATTGACACATTATCAAATTTTGATACTTTTGCTTTCATATCATTAAATTCTTTTACCGACACAGCAACGCAAAGCATATGCTCAACTTTTCTTTTTTTAGCTGCAGCGACGGTTTCGACGAGTTCGTCGCCATTTTTCTTTAATCTATCTAAGTGGCAGTGCGAGTCTACAAACAAAAAGGTTCTCCCGTGGGGAATCTGGATTTATTACTAAATAAACCAAAAGGCGTTAATTTTACAGTGCCTAAGGTTAATGAAATTAAGCTACTTGTATACTACGTAATTGGGCAAACAATGAGGTCAATATTAACGATTTATTTAGCCCTGGATGGTTAATGCGCTTTGACGCAATTAAACAGCCTTGATAGTTTTCATAAGCGAATTCATTTTGATTATTTTTATATATTTCAAGCCAATGTTGCGCCAACCACTTGGCCACTTTAGACGCATCAACGTGCCATTTTAAGGCGGCCCTATTGGCTGTATCGCTACCATCAATTATGCCTTTTAGCGTTATTACAAAATCATCAAAACCAATACTATCTGCGTCTTCTAACTCATTTCTATAGGTAATAGGAGAAGAACCATGGGCTATAAGAGCCGCTTTACTCGGCTCTGGTATTTGTAGCATGCGCAACCAATGACAGCTTTCATCGTAACTAGGTAGCGCAATGATTTGTTTCTCACAACGACTCAGTATGGTTGCAAGCAAACGCTGAGATTCGTTAGTCGTCATCAGCAAATACGTATTTGCTGTCGGTTCTTCAAGTGTCTTTAACAACGCATTGCTAGCTGGTTCAGACATAAGTTCAATTTGTGGAATAATAACCACCTTATTACCACTTAGCTGAGCAGTGTGTGTCACCTTTGCAATTGTTTGTCTAATAGCATCAATACCAATTTGTGACTTATCTGTGGTAATCACATGCAAATCCGGATGTGAGCCTGCGTCAATTAATAAACACGATTTACATGTCCCGCAGGCTTCTTGTGCTGTCTTGTGAGGCTGTTCAAAAGCGTCATCAGATACAAAAAAGCGGGTGCTTTGAGCTTCAACATGAGTGTTAGCTGACACTGATTTACACAGAAGAGCCTTCGCTATTGAATGACAAAGTTGTGTTTTGCCCGCATCTGCTACCCCCATAAACAATAAACCATGGTGTAATTTAGCCCCTCGATAGCGCGCCATTAAGGCGTTAAATGTACTTTCCAACCAAGGATACATTATGCTTTCCCACTATTATTGTCGCTACTGTATTTATGACTTAGCAGATAGCTTGCATACCAATTTTGAAGCACCATTGTTACGTCGGAATGCACTTCATCCATCGTTTGCATCGCATCTATTTCGATAGCCTTATTTGATGCAATGACCAATTCTTTATAGGTTTTTCGGGCATTTTCAAAAAATATTAAACCTGATAACTCGATGCGATCTAATTCACCCCGTCCTCTCGCTCTAGCAAGTCCAACGCTTGGTTCAACGTCTAAATAAAGAATTAAATCAGGCTCAAAATTTCCTAATGTCATTGTTCTTAAGGCACTCAACACACTTAGGTCTATACCTCTCCCTCCCCCTTGATAAGCGACGGAGGACATATCGTGGCGGTCCCCAATTACCCATTTATTTGCAGACATTGCGGGTTTGATTTTATTTTCTACCAATTGACTGCGCGCTGCATACATTAACAATAGCTCCGTTTCTTGGGTAACAACTTCATCCCAACTTTGTTTCACACATTCTCGTATTGCTTCAGCCATAGGTGTGCCACCAGGTTCACGCGTGCACTCAACCGCATGACCTTTGGTCAGTAAAAATGAACGTATTAATTCAATGACTGAGCTTTTTCCTGCACCCTCTAACCCTTCGACAACGATAAATGATGGGTTCATTACTTTCCTTTTTTCAATTGGTATTTACGAACTGCTGCATTATGTTCAGCTAAGGTTTCTGAGAATTGATGAGTTCCATCACCTTTAGCAACAAAGTAAATTGCTTTGGTTATATCGGGCTTGGCAGCAGCTTGAATAGAAGCAGGACCAGCCATCGCGATAGGAGTAATTGGCAAGCCTCTAATCATATAGGTATTGTAAGGGGTTCTCTGTCTTAAGTGCTTTCGGGTTAAATTACCATCAAAACTTTCACCAATCCCATAAATAACAGTGGGATCGGTTTGCAAGCGCATGTTTTGCTTTAATCTGTTATCAAACACACCCGATATTAATCCTCGTTCACTTTCAACAGCGGTTTCTTTTTCAATAATAGAGGCCATAATCAGCATCTCATACGGCGAATCATATGCGCTATCAACATATCGTTCCTGCCACTGCTGATTGATTACTATTTGCATACTCGTATAGGCACGTTTGATAATCTGTGAAGCACCTGTTTGATAATCGAAAAAGTAAGTATTAGCCAATAAGCAGCCTTCCAAAGAACGATATTCATTGAGACAGAATGAAGTATCAGGACTCGCTACATTTTCACTAGCCTCACTGTTGCTTGCAAAACCGACAACGTCATCATATAACGCGTTAGTATCATCAATATCATAATTAACTGCGTCATTATTGGCCAATAATGCTAGCCATTGCGTTAATGTAAGCCCTTCGATTAATGCAATTGAAAACTGCTTTACCTTACCTTTCGATATAGCGTAAAAGATACTTTCAATACTGGCACCAGAAGCGAATTCGTAATACCCCTTTTTTACCGTGCTGTATTGTGGATGAAGTTTTAACCACAGCTTAGCAAATAGTGGATTTCCAAAAACACCTTTTTCTTTCAACTTATTTAATACTGACGTGCCTGAGTCGCCTGCTTTTAACTGAATAGTTAAGATTGAGTCGGCTGTGCCGGCGTATTTATTTTCAACACCGTATTGGTCAATACTTTGATAAACATAGAAAGAAGTTATGAGCGTAATAATGAGCAATATCAAAGCGAAAATAACAAATTTTTTCATTTTTGTTCCTGCACTATTTCGACTGAAATTTTTTGTGCTAATAGTTGACTCGATTGGGTCTCAAATTTAATACAATCGCCGTTCATATTAAGGCAAGAAACGGGCACTATTTGTGTAACTGCATTACAACTAAATGCGCTTTGTGCGGATGCTAATGCTGACACGTTCATTTCACAAACCGTGCAAAAAATCTTATTACGGTGCATATAATCCAATATAAATTGTCGCATAACGCCGTTAACACCTGATTTATCTACACAGGGCGTATGCCAACGACCGTCAATACAATAAAACAAATTCGATGACGTTAATTCAATCATGATGCCTTTTGTATTTGTTAGCACTAAGTCATCAACATCTTTATGATCAGCTAGTTCAATTTTAGCCATCACCTGTTCTAATCTATTTAAATGTTTAATGCCCGATAATACCGGCTGTTCTGCTAATGTCATTTTAGCAATCCCTAAACCCATGGTTCTGTTCGCGATCCGATGATAATCTTGTGAACTCGGCACCAACACAGGAGAACTCCGCAATGACGGCGTATATCCGCGATCGCTGTCTCCCCTAGCAATTAATAATTTAACTACTTGGCATTCCACTTGGTCATTTTTATTACTTAATCTATAACTATTCAAAGCAAAATCACTGATAAGTTCTTTCAAATCATTAATAGTAAATGCCACTTCGTTATTTACGATATGTAATTTTTTCGCATCCCTTAGTAATCGCGTGACATGTCTATCGAGTAGTTCAACATGGCCTTTATTACTTAACATGGTACCAAAACAACCGTCACCATAATTTAATGCACGATTTTGTAGTGTAGGTGTACTAGTTATTACAAAATCCGATAGGTTTGTCATGTTCTGACCACGATCTTAAATATATTATTCAACGTCATTCCCTTTGCTATAGCGAATACTAAAAAGCCACGGTACCGTGGCTTTTTATCATAGCAAATTGTGCTCATTCTTAACTAGTTTTTCATCAAAATAAAGCAGAAATTACGCAGTCCATTTTTTAAACAACAGTGAACCATTAGTGCCACCAAAACCAAATGAATTACACAGTGCGTAATTAGAACCAAATTTTGCGGCCTCATTTGCAACAAAGTCCAAGTCACAACCATCGCCTGGGTTATCTAAGTTGATAGTCGGGGGGGCTATTGAATCGCGCAGTGCTAGTATAGTGAAGATAGCTTCAACCGACCCAGCAGCGCCAAGTAAATGACCCGTCATCGACTTGGTCGAACTCACTTTTACGCTTTTTGCTGCTTCACCGAAAATACTTTTCACAGCACTAACTTCAGCCACATCTCCAGCAGGTGTTGAAGTACCATGTGCGTTAATGTAACCCACTTCTTTGGCTTCAATACCAGCATCCTTAAGGGCATTCTTCATTGCAGAGGCTGCACCCTCTCCATCTTCAGGTGGCGATGTCATGTGATAAGCATCACCGCTCATACCAAAGCCTACGAGCTCTGCATAAATTTTAGCGCCGCGTGCTTTCGCATGTTCATATTCTTCTAACATGACAACACCAGCACCTTCTCCCATTACAAATCCATCTCTGTCTTTGTCCCAAGGACGACTAGCTTGCTGTTGCTTGTCATTATTTGTAGATAACGCTCTAGCGGCACCAAAACCCGCGATCGACAGTGGCGTTATTGCCGCTTCAGCCCCGCCAGCTAACATACCGTCAGCATCACCATATGCAATTAGTCGTGCAGCAATACCAATATTATGCACACCTGTAGTGCAGGCTGTTACCACATTTATATTTGGGCCTTTCAATCCTTCCATAATCGAAAGGAAGCCTGAGATCATGTTTGTAATTGTTGATGGAACAAAGAATGGAGAGACTCGTCTAGGGCCACTATTTAGAAGCTTACTGTGGTTTTCTTCGATTAGCTCTAATCCACCAATACCTGAACCAATTGCGACACCAATTCGTTCCGGATCCACTTTTTCAATATCAATCTGCGCATCACGCAGGGCTTGAATGCCTGCAGCAATACCAAACTGAATAAAACGGTCCATTTTTTTGGTTTCTTTCTTCGCAATATAGTCTTCAGGGTTGAAGTCCTTTACTTCTCCTGCAAATTGAGTCGAAAACCCTTTTGCATCAAATCGAGTGATGTCCGCAATACCACTTTTACCAGCTAAAATGTTGCTCCATGTCGTATCAACATCATTACCAAGCGGGGTTAACATTCCTATACCGGTTACCACTACACGACGTTTAGTCATGATAGTCTCCATACTTTTTTGTAAAAATCAGAAATGAAAAAACGGCCCATAAAGAGCCGTTTTTCTAAAGATTCAATTACGCGTCTTTGTTAGCGTTGATGTAATCAATAGCTGATTGAACTGTCGTGATCTTCTCTGCTTCTTCATCAGGGATCTCAGTATCAAATTCTTCTTCTAAAGCCATTACTAGCTCAACAGTGTCTAAAGAGTCTGCACCTAAATCATCAACAAACGAGGCTTCAGATTTTACTTCGTCTTCTTTTACACCAAGTTGTTCAATAATGATTTTTCTTACGCGGTCTTCGATGTTACTCATAATCTCTTGTTCCCTTTACGTGCTTATAAAAATTTGAACGGTAGTTTATTTGCCTACCTGGCTGCTTGCAAGACATTCCCGCAGTAATGACTGTGGTCAAACCGCAATTTTACTACAGAGCCAGCCTCTAAAACAGACTCTTTGTTGGTTATTTTACTTATATTTGCAATTAAAACAATAGACAAGCCACTATGACATGTACATACCACCATTCACATGAATAGTTTCGCCTGTAATATAGCCAGCTTCATCGCTGACCAAAAATCCAACAGTTGCCGCAATTTCGTTTGGTGAACCCAATCGATTTGCTGGAATGTCTTTAAATATCGCTTCTTTTTGATCGACGGTTAAGTTCTTCGTCATATCAGTATCAATAAAACCCGGTGACACAACGTTGACCGTAATACCGCGAGAAGCAATTTCTCTTGCCAATGATTTACTAAATCCTATCACTGCTGCTTTAGCCGCTGCGTAGTTAGCTTGACCCGCATTACCGGTTGAACCAACCACCGAACCAATATTCACAATTCGACCGTGCCTTTTTTTCATCATGCCACGCAAAACCGCTTTTGATAGCTTAAAGACAGACGTTAGATTGGTCTGAATAATATCGTTCCATTCATCGTCTTTCATCCGCAACAACAGATTGTCGCGCGTAATACCGGCGTTATTAACCAGAATATCGATGCCACCAAACTCTTCATGAATTTGTGATAACAAATCAGTTATTGAAGTCTCATTGTTGACATTAAGTACCTTTCCGGTGCCATTTTCAGCTAAATACGCAGAAATCGTAGAAGCGCCATTATCACTTGTTGCAGTGCCAATAACAGTAGCGCCCATAGAAACTAACTGTTCGGCAATCGCTTGTCCTATGCCTCGGCTTGCGCCCGTTACTAAGGCTACTTTTCCATTTAAACTAGACATTATTTACCTTTCCACTAAAACGTTATAAGTCACTTGGTTGACTAAAAGATGACAACACTAAACTTTTATTAATTCTTTTATTAAGGCCTGTGAGCACCTTACCAGGGCCAACTTCGATAATATCGCTTACACCTTGATCACTCAAATACAACACTGACTCTGTCCAGCGAACAGGTAAATAAAGTTGTCGTAAAAGCGCATCTTTAATTTTATCTGAATCACTTTCAATATTAACGTCAACGTTATTGACGACATTGATCAGTGGCTTTTTTAAGGTAATATCATTGAATAGTTCGGCTAGTTTTTCAGCAGCCGGTTTCATCAAGGCGCAATGAGAAGGTACGCTGACCGCAAGGGGCAACGCCCTCTTTGCCCCTGCTTCTTTGCACAATACGCTGGCTTTATCGCTTGCATCAGATTGGCCCGCAATAACCACTTGCCCAGGTGAATTAAAGTTCACTGCTGAGACAACCTGTCCTGTTGTATGTGATACCTGCTCACAAATATCCATAATAATACTGTCTGCCAAACCAATAATGGCATACATAGCGCCGGTTCCTGCAGGTGCGGCTTGTTGCATAAACTCGCCACGAGAACGCACTAGCTTTACTGCGTCTGATAATGAAAAAACACCCGCACATGTCAATGCTGAATACTCTCCCAAACTATGCCCAGCTAGAAACGCAGGTGAAACAGTCTTTTTAGACATAAGCACTTTGTAAGCAGCTACGCTGGCGGTTAACAATGCGGGTTGTGTAATGTGGGTTTGATTTAAATGTGTTCCATCATCTTCTTGAACAACCTTCCACAAATCATAACCCAAAGCTGCTGACGCTTCGGCGAAAGTGTCTGGCACAACAGAAAATTGTTCGGCCAATTCCTTTAACATTCCAACACTTTGTGACCCCTGTCCTGGGAATACACATGCTGTTTTACTCATTTGTCCATCCTACCTATTGTGTGTTTCTAATTAACTGCGGTTAACGCAAATATGTTATTGCTTTTTTTTAATCTAATACTTAACCAGCGCCGAAGCCCACGCAAAGCCGCCACCAAAAGCTTCTAACAGCAAATGCTGACCGCGTTGTATACGACCATCTCGTATTGCCGTATCTAATGCTGTGGGAACGGTAGCAGCCGATGTATTACCATATTTTTCTAACGTCATTACAACTTGATCGAGCGACATATCTAACTTTTTAGCAGTCGCTTTAATAATTCTAAAATTAGCTTGATGCGGCACTAACCAATCGATATCTGACTTTTCAAGATTATTAGCTTCGAGAGTTTCTATTACAACTTGACTCAACTTTCTCACCGCAACCTTAAACACCTCATTGCCCTTCATCTCGCCCCAATTTTCATGCACTGACTGCTCATCACCGCGGGTTGGATTGCCGACCCGTAACAAGTCACCATGTGAACCGGCTGCGTTAATATGCGTGGAGAGAATACCGGGCTCTTCACTAGCCTCTATAATCGTAGCGCCGGCAGCGTCGCCAAACAAAATCACCATCGACCTATCCGCTGGATCAATAAGACGACTCAAGCAATCACTACCGATAACTAAAATCCGTTTGACCATACCACTTTTTATATACTGATCGGCAACGCTCAATGCATAACAATAACCTGCACACGCTGCGGCAATATCAAAAGCGGGAATGTTGTCTACTTCAAGAATTTTTTGAATTTCACAAGCTGTGCTTGGCAGTGAATAACGACCGCTAGTTGTTGCGCAAACGATCATATCAAGATCACTCGCATTGAGTCCTGCTGCTTCTAACGCTTTTATGGACGCTTCAGCGCCCATTGTCGCGGCAGTTTCGTGCTTACCAATTATCCGACGTTCTTTTATACCAGTACGATCGATAATCCAGTCATCTGAAGTATCAACCATTCTTTCCAGATCTGCGTTTGAACGCACATCAGTTGGATAGTAACTACCCGTTCCTATAAATCGTGAATATATCAATTAATGCTCCATCAAGACTGATTCTATTTTTGTTTTTATTTTGTCTGGAACTGCATTTTCTGCTTCCTCATAAGCTTGTTTTATTGCGTAATAACAAGCTTCTGCCGAAGCGTTCCCGTGACTTTTAACAACAATTCCGCGCAATCCTATCAGACTGGCGCCGTTATACTGGTCGGGGTTGATACGTTGATAGAGCTTTTTCAGTAACGGTAAAGCTAGTTTGCTTAATAATCGTGCGAAAAATGTTTCTGTTGTGGCCTGTTTTATTTCATTGATGACTAATTTTGCGATACCTTCGCTCGATTTTAGCGCAATGTTACCGGTAAAACCGTCAGTAACGACAACATCAGCATCACCAGAAAAAATTTCATCGCCTTCTACATAGCCAATATAGTTAACGCTTGGACAATCTCGCAGCAGTTGATCTGCGTGCTTGACCAATGTATTTCCTTTTATGTCTTCTTGACCCACATTTAGTAAGGCAACTTTAGGTTCATAAATATGTGAACATTGTTCAGCTAAAACAGACCCCATTACTGCATATTGAAATAGCCCTTCTGCATCACAGTTAACCGATGCACCAAGATCGAGAAGGAGTACTTTTTTACCTTGACCTTTAGGCAGCCAAGAAATAAGTGCGGGCCGCGATATTCCCGGTAGCGTTTTGAGAACGTAATAAGCCATTGCCATTAACGCTCCCGTATTGCCTGAACTTACACAAGCTTGAACATCGCCTGATTTGACTAACTCGATAACTTTGCGCATAGAGGATCGTCTTTTTTTGCGAAGTGCCGTGGTCGGTTTGTCAGTCATTGTTACGACTTCATCACAATCAACAAAATCGACGCGCAAGCGTGTTTTAACATCCAGATCATTACTGAATTGAGCGTATGCACTAGCATGACCACAAATAGTCAAACCTAGTTTAGGTAATTTTTTTAGGGAATTTTGTGCAGCAAGCAAAAGAACATGGGGGCCGTGATCGCCCCCCATGATATCTAATGCAATTTTTACGTTAGACAACTGTTATCGCCGAATTAAACGGCAATAACTTTTTTGCCTCTGTAAAAACCATCCGCCGTCACGTGGTGACGAAGGTGAGTTTCACCAGACGTTTGATCAACTGATAAAGTTGCGCCTGTTAATGCATCGTGTGAACGACGCGTGCCGCGTCGTGCACGTGTCTTTTTATTCTTCTGTACAGCCATAGGTTAAACTCCTAGTCTCGCTTAAGTTCTTTTAAAACCGCAAATGGGTTTTTACGCTCTTGTTCCGGTTCGATTATTCCGAATGTCATATCATCAGGCCCTACGCTGCAATTTTCTTCTGCATGAAGCGCAACAATAGGTAGTGACAAAATTAACTCGTCTTCAATTAACTGAAGTAAATCGATCTCTCCATGGTCATTGACCTCTACTGGATCAAAAGCTTCTGGTAACTCTTCCTCTGCGTCAGAACCCTGCACGGGACTAAAACAAAATTCAACGTTAATTGAATGAGAAAATTCATGGTTACATCTCTGGCAAAGCAAGGTCGCTTGTGCTTTCGCTGTTCCTTGAAAGTAAGTAAGACTCTGCGCGTCTTTTAAAAACTTAATATCCACGGAAACAAAGTCATCACAAGAAGTCACAGACCCGACCAACCTCTCCATCAAAGAAGTAGAATAAACGCCAACGTAGGTTGAACGTTTCATCGCACTTTTCAGTGGATCTATTAATTGGGGCAGTTTCACTTTATCCATAGCGCGCGTATCCTAAAGGTTTACTAGCGTTGAGTCAAAGATTTTAGGCCAATGGAACAAAAAATCGCTAGAATGCTTGTTTTTATTTTAATGATTTAGGAATTATACAGCATGAATGCATTTGATCACGATTTAATACTCGCCTCCTCTTCGCCATATCGCAAACAACAACTAGCAAAATTGGGCCATCAATTTAGTAGTCAGTCTCCTAACATTGATGAATCAAGACGCAATGGCGAGACACCATCGACACTGGTAGAACGACTCAGCTATGAGAAAGCCCTAGCGATTCAAAAGTCTTACCCTAAATCAACGATTATCGGTTCCGACCAAATTGCCTATATACAAGTCGCCTGTATAAAGGGAGAGGAAAACGGTAGTGGCTTATCTACTGTCAATGTTCTGACCAAACCTAATTCCATTAGTAACGCATTACATCAATTAACCGCATGTTCTGGTAAATCGGTGCGATTTGTAACTGGTTTATGCTGCCTTTCGCCAAAACACGATGCGCAAATCATTTCAGAATATGTTGACGTCACGTTTCGGCAACTTAGTCAGCGTGAAATTCAAAACTATATCAACATTGAAAAGCCATTAGACTGTGCAGGCAGTTTCAAAGTGGAGGGACTGGGCATCACCTTGTTTAATAAAATTGAATCTAATGATCCGAACACGCTGATAGGGCTGCCACTAATCGCGTTGAATAAAATGTTGATTAATATTGGTTTAAATAGTCTGTTGGCCTAATGAACGTGGTTTTTAGATCAACACGGCAGACGTGATTGAATTCAGGCTTATGCGAAATTTGAGTTCATCTATTTATGGCGACTTATTATGGCGACTTAAATTATTGCGACTTAAAATGAGCCCGAATTAGTACAAGGGCAGATTCGATAGTTGGACTTAACTATACAAATACTTTCATCATATCAAAACTGTCAATGATGCTAAGCGGCTTATATTTTAGCAATTCGGCCTTGTCATGCACCCCATAAGAAACCCCTACTCTGGGCATCCCAATATTTTCAGCCATTTGCATATCGTAAATAGTATCACCTACCATTAATGCTTGTTCCGGCTCAATGTTCCATTGTTTAATTATCTGCAGCAACATATCAGAACTTGGTTTCGATTCTGCTTCGTCTGCACAGCGCGATAATTCAAAGAAATGTTTTGTATTTGTATGTTCCCAAGCACGTTCTAATCCTCGACGCGCTTTACCCGTCGCCACGGCTAACCTTGCGTTCTGCTTTAAAATAATTAGCGTTTCAGTTGCTTTATCAAACAATGGACTGGCAATTTTGTCTTGTTCAAGAAACACACGTTTATAATGTATAACAATCTCATTCGCTTTTTTATCATCAATTGAAAATAACTGTTTTATAGCTGGCTGTAGACTAATACCAATGATGTGCTCAACTTGGGCTGTTGTCGGGATCTCGATTTGCGCTAATTCAGCGGCCTTCTGCATGCAAACAACAATTTTAGCCGCTGAATCCATCACTGTGCCATCCCAGTCAAAAATGATGTATTCAAATTTCATGGCTTTTCTTCTCTATTAATTTGCTTAGTGCGCTGTCATATTCAGCTTCAAACCTAAGCCGTTGTTGACTGACCGGATGCCGAAACGAAAGGCTTTTTGCATGCAAGAATAGGCGATTAAATTTCAACTTCTTTAAATGCGCATCAAATACATCGTCCCCGTATTTGCTATCCATCGCAATCGGATGTCCTGCATGTAAACAATGCACACGAATTTGGTGCGTTCTGCCTGTCACTGGACTCGCTTCGATTAATGTCGAGCGCGCAAAACTTTGTAGAATTCGGTAGCGTGTTTCAGAGGGTTTTCCTTGGTCAGAAACGGAAACCAGTCTTTCTCCACTTTTGAGCACGTTTTTTTGTAATGACGCAATAACTTTAAAGCAATCATCTGGCCACTCTCCAACGACTAGTGCATGATAACGTTTATCAACTTGCCTATTGCGCAATTGTTCATGCAAATCCCTAAGTGCTGAGCGTTTTTTTGCGATTAATAAACAACCAGAAGTATCACGGTCTAGGCGATGAACTAACTCCAAAAACTGGTGCTGTGGACGCAACGCCCTCAATCCTTCAATAACCCCAAAATTAAGCCCGCTTCCACCATGCACAGCGAGGCCGGACGGCTTATTGAATACAATAATGCGGTCGTCCTCAAATATGATGTGACTTTCCAATGTAGAAACGCGATTTAAGTTAACGTTAACTTGTTCTTTTACCGTCGTGCGCACTGGAGGGACGCGCACAACATCACCGATCATTAATTTGTAATCTGGTTTAACTCGTTTTTTATTTACCCTTACCTCGCCTTTTCTGACGATCCGATAAATCATACTTTTCGGAACGCCTTTGAGTTTGCTGGTCAAGAAGTTATCTATACGCTGAAACTGATTGTCTTCATCAATTTCAAGCGATCGCACATTATTATATTCTTCATTCATCCGATCATTATATCTCACCTTTGCATTGAATACGCACGCAAATCACTGTTTTTCTGATTTTTTTAAACTGCGTTTCACTTACCTGCCCTTGTTTGTCAGCGCAATATAAGCGATACTATGCACCGGTGCGGCAGTATCCATCTATTATCAACAATACAACAGGTCAATGACCTGCTATAAAATAGAGAAACTGTCAAGTCAGCCCTACATGCCAAAATGAGTATTCGCGGGCGATATACGACACCAATTACCAACATTCAGTTTTAAAAAAAATGAATGTGCGCCTTGATTATGAGTGCTGAGAAAGACATGCATTGCATTCAAAAACAAATGCAACAAGGTTAAATTAAACAGGTAAATAGACTGTTGAACAGATTTGAATTAACGCTAATGAGGTAAGCTCATTAGTTTAAAAGATTGTAAAGAAAGCCCTGAATTTTAAAGGGTTGTTGGATGTTTAGTACAGTGAAAGTTTATAAATATTATAATAAACAAGAACTTGTAATCTCCGATATCGCATCACAGGACAATTTAACTCAGCCGTGAGGCTCAGTAAAACAGTTAATTCAAAACTGTATCTACTAGGACTATTCCTAAACTGAGTTAGATACAATGAAAAGAATGTTAATAAATGCAACTCAATCTGAAGAGTTGCGTGTAGCCCTTGTAGACGGGCAGAAACTCTACGATTTAGATATTGAAAGCCCTGGTCACGAGCAGAAAAAAGCAAATATTTATAAAGGCACAATTACGCGTGTTGAACCAAGCTTAGAAGCTGCGTTTGTAGACTATGGTGCTGACCGCCACGGGTTCCTTCCCTTAAAAGAAATTGCAAAAACTTACTTCCCATCTGGTTACAAACTTGAGGGCCGTCCCAACATTAAAGATGTTGTTAGAGAAGGCACACAAGTCATTGTTCAAGTTGATAAAGAAGAACGAGGCCAAAAAGGGGCTGCGTTAACAACCTTTATTTCACTTGCAGGTAGCTATTTAGTGTTAATGCCTAACAATCCTCGGGCTGGCGGCATTTCACGAAGAATCGAAGGCGATGAAAGAACTGACCTAAAACAAGCATTAGGTAAATTGGAACTACCTGATAGCATGGGTTTAATAGTTCGTACTGCCGGCGTTGGTAAGTCGTATGAAGAGCTACAATGGGACTTGGGGGTTTTAGTCAACCACTGGTCAAACATTATGAAGGCGTCAGAGTCTAAACCTGCTCCTTTCTTAATTCATCAAGAAAGTAACGTCATCGTCCGCGCTATAAGAGATTACTTACGCAGAGACATTGGCGAAATACTGATCGACAACCCTGCTGTTTTTAAAAAAGCATTGGCGCACATTGAGTTAGTTCGTCCTGATTTTGTTAGTCGCGTTAAGTTGTACGAAGGCGACGTTCCGTTATTTAGTCACTACCAAATTGAAAGTCAAATTGAGTCAGCATTTCAACGCGAAGTTAGATTGCCTTCTGGTGGTTCTATCGTTATTGACCCAACAGAGGCATTAACTTCTATTGATATCAACTCGGCTCGCTCAACTAAGGGTGGTGATATTGAAGAAACCGCATTCAATACCAATTTAGAAGCCGCTGATGAGATTGCCAGGCAATTACGTTTACGTGACTTAGGTGGTTTGGTTGTTATCGACTTTATAGATATGACCCCAGTTAAGAATCAACGTGAAGTTGAAAACAGAATGAAAGATGCAGTCAAACCTGACCGAGCTCGCATTCAACTTGGCCGCATATCTCGTTTCGGTTTACTCGAAATGTCTCGCCAGCGTTTACGGCCATCTTTAGGTGAGTCTGCCTACCATGTGTGTCCACGTTGCAGCGGCCACGGCACTGTTCGCGGAACAGAGTCTCTTGCACTTTCTGTTTTACGTATTATCGAAGAAGAAAGCATTAAGGACAATACGGGGCAAATTGAAGCACAGTTACCCATTAACGTTGCGACTTATTTGCTTAATGAAAAGCGACATGCATTACTTAGCGTTGAAAATCGTCATAACGTTGAATTATTGATTATTCCAAATCCTAACTTCGAAACACCGCATTATGAAATTGTGCGTCGACGTCCGGATGATAAAATTGATGACATTAGCTATAACATTGAGTTAGCTCAGGTACCGCAAACTGCTGCAGACACGACAACTCCGAAAGTAGTTGTGAAAGAAGAGCCTGCCATTTCGGGTATGACTGCTCCGGTTCAAGCAGCTCCAGTGCCTGTGCCAAACGACAAGGTTGAGAAGATCGAGAAAGTCGAGAAAATTGAACCTTCTATTGTTACAAAAACCATTGCTTGGTTTAAGTCACTTTTTGAAGAAGAAGAGAAGCAAGCTGAGGTAGTCGTTCCCCCGCGTCGCAATAACAACAGCAGAAATAGAAACCAAAATAAGCGCACTAGAAATAATTCTCGAGGCAACCGCACTGACGGTGCCAGCACAGAAGAAAGTACTAAGGATAATACATCTGAAGCTTCTACAGAGCGCCAAGCTAAGCCACAAGGTGAGCGTCCTAATAATCGTAAGCGTCGTAACAATAATGATCGTCCCGATCAGCAAAAGAACGAACAACGTAAACCAGCACCTGAAAAACAAAATGAAAAGCCACAAGAAAGTGTTGAATTAACACCTGACACTTCAACGCCTAAGCCTTCTAAGAAGCGAGCGCCAGCTGAACGACGCAAGCGCAGAGATACAAGAAATGCTGTGCGTGTGAATGACGATTCCCCTACCCCAGCGCCGGGAAATCAAGCTCAAGAGTCATCGCCGAACAGAACCAGCGATTCTGATAAGCATGACTTTGAAAATAAGCCGGCAGCGAAAGCTGCAGAAGCTATCTTGCCCACGCCAGCAAATGTTGAAGCGGTTGAGCAAGTCGCAGCAGCGTCAACAGATACTAACACTAACACCTTAGACACTGGCACCTTAGACACTAGCACCTTAGATGCTAGCACCTCTGAAGGTAACAGCGTATCTAACGGCGAAACAGACGTACCTCGTGGCAGAGGACGACGTTCACCAAGACACGTTAGAGCTGCAGGACAACGTCGCAAGAAAGATAAAGACGAGAAAACCACTTCAGAGGACGCCGATGATGCTAATTCTGTGCAAGATGAATTGCAATTTGATGAGCCTATTACTAACGCGTCTAACCAGCCAAGCGACACTGAAAGTGCTGAAGTATTATTACAAACGGCCTCTCCTGAGCCGGTTCAAAAGGACATGAAGCTAAATGCTAGCGTGACTTCTCCAGCGCCTGACAGCACTAATGCTGAAGCACTGGTAGATACAGCAGAAGCAGCGGTTAAAGAAACAGCGCCAGCAGCGGTTAAAGAAACAGCGCCAGCAGCGGTTGAAGAAGCAGCGCCAGCAGCGGTTGAAGAAACAGCGCCAGTAAAGGCTCAAATCAAGGTAAAAGAAAATAAGGCTCAAACTCCTTATGTTAGGGTTGCAGTTAAAACTGCGTCTCACCCTATGGCAACACCGGCAAAAGTCGATATGCCATCGGAATCACCTACAGTTAACGCTATTTCTGATGACCTTAGAGGCAATGTTGGACTGGGTGGCAAGTCAGCGGTTGTTGCGAATTCAAAGTCACAAGCCAGTTCGCCGATGAAGAATACCGCTTCTAGTTCATAATCCTGATTTGAATCAGACACAAAAAAGCAGAATCATTTAATTCTGCTTTTTTTTTGCTTAAATAAAAGAGTACTTTCCTGCAACGTTGAGCTGCTTGTATTAACTACCAGGTCAAGTCATCAGGAATATCGTAGTCAGCATACCAATCGTTATCTTCTGTAGTCTCTTTATCTTCTGGTAGTTCTGTCGCTTGATATATCACAGACTCAGAAGCCCGCTCTTTGATTTTATTGGCCACAGGCGTTGGTACCAGCTCATACACATCAGATTCACAGCTAACGACAGACAATCGGCCCTGTGTAACGAGTTTATGCATACTTTTATCAACATACATGCGTTTAACAATATTATTATCAGTAAAGTTCAATACAAGATCACCTTTACGACGCGGTTGTGCGTTCACTTTTATTAAGTTGACAACTTGCGCAATAATTTCTTTGCGCAGTCTTTCATTACGTTGCTCTTGGCTAAGTAATCGATCTTTTTCCTGTTTAGCTGACAGCGTCGCCGCCGCCGCTTTTTTAGAGTCACTCTCTATTTCTTGATTATTGCGCTGCTTTTGTTTGACCTGTTTGTGCTTTTCCTGCTTAATTTTCTTTGCTTTTTTTTTGTCAGCTAAACCGGCTTTAAGCAACTGTTCTTGTAACGATAATGCCATTGTTATTCTCTATTTTTTCGCTTTCTTACGTTTGTCGTCGACAACCCATTTACCCTTTTCATACCATGCAGACCAACCAGTTGCTTTGCTTTTATCGTCTTCTGACATCACATACTGTTGCTTGGTTTTGCGACTAAATCGAACAATCGACTGATTTTTATCTGGATCAGCTTTTGGTGCATCAGCTAAATAATAAAACTTAGGCGAAATTCGGTCTCTAAAACGCGCTAACTCTGCAACTCGTGGAGCTCGTGTTTCGCGTGATTTAGGAAACGTATGAGCAGCTAAGAAGAGCCCTGCTGCGCCATCTCTCAATACAAAATGGGCCTCTGATTTTTCGCATTTTAATTCGGGTAAGAATACTGGATCTTCTTTTGGCGGAGCAGCTTCCCCACTGCGTAATAGTTTACGCGTGTTTTTGCATTCTTCGTTAGTACAACCAAAGTATTTGCCAAATCGACCATTTTTGAGTTCCATATTACCGGCGCACTTATCGCACTCGATAATAGGTCCATCATAGCCTTTAATTTTAAACGTTCCTTGCTCAACAAAAACGCCATCACATGTGGGCGCATTACCGCACACATGTAGCTTGCGTTTTTCGTCCACCAAGTAACTGTCCATTGCGGTGCCACACTCGTCGCAACGACGTTTAGCGCGTAATACCTCAGTTTCTAATTCTTCTTCATCGTCAACCTTAATTACCTCATCCCCAGGCGTCAGATTCATCGTGTTGGCGCACTTTTCTTTGGGCGGTAAATTATAGCCTGAACAGCCCAAGAACACTCCTGTGCTAGCCGTTCGCATATTCATTTCGCGCGAGCATTTGCTACATTCAATATCCACCGGAACTGGCTGATTCAGTTTCATACCCCCATCTTGCACGGGTTTTTCTGCAATTTCTAGTTGCTCTGAAAACTCTGAATAAAAATCATCTAAGACGCTCTTCCATTTCGTTTCACCATGCGCAATATCATCTAATCGTTGCTCCATCTTAGCGGTGAAATCAAAGCTGATGAGATCGGAGAAGTTTTCGACCAATCTATCGTTAACTATCTCACCCATTTTTTCAGCGTAAAAACGCTTACTGTCTAACTTAACATAGCCACGGTCCTGGATAGTAGAAATGATACTAGCATAGGTTGAAGGACGACCAATGCCGCGTTTTTCAAGTTCTCTGACCAATGATGCTTCGTTAAATCTGGCAATCGGTTTTGTAAAGTGTTGCTTAGGATCCAATTCAATTAGCTTGAGCTTGTCGCCCTGCTTCGCGTTTGGTAGCAAGAGTTCATTGTCTCCTTTGCGTTGTATTTGCGGTTGCACCACAGTCCAACCATCAAATAATAACACTCTGCCCTTCGCGGTTAGTTCATAGCCATTGGCTTCAACTCGAATAGTGGTAGCATCATATTTTGCTGGTGTCATCTGACATGCAACAAATTGTCGCCAAATGAGCTCATAGAGACGTTGAGCATCTCTTTCAACGTCCTTGATTGTATCTGCCTTAATAGCAACGTTCGATGGCCTAATAGCTTCATGTGCCTCCTGAGCGCCATCCTTGCTTCCATAAATGAGTGCATCGTTCGGTAAATATTGAATACCAAAATTCTTCTGAATATATTGGCGGCAACCTTCCACAGCGTCTTTGCTCAAATTAGTCGAGTCAGTTCTCATATAAGTAATGTACCCGGCCTCATATAAACGCTGCGCCATTGTCATGGTTTTCTTTACGCCATATCCAAGACGAGTACTCGCTGCTTGCTGCAGCGTTGACGTAATAAAAGGTGCTGAAGGTCGACTTTGTGTTGGTTTAGACTCGCGGCTAGCAACAGTGTACTCAGCAGACTCTAATGCAGCAACTGCGACATCAGCTTGTTTTTTATTAACCGGTTTGAATGCAGCGCCCTTGTGCTTTGCAACTAGCATGTTCAATGCATCTTTTGATTGCGTAAGTAGGTCCGCTTGAATATCCCAAAACTCTTCTGGTACAAAAATCTTAATTTCTCGTTCGCGTTCAACGACGAGACGCACCGCCACTGACTGCACTCTGCCTGCAGACAGACCACGAGCGACTTTTTTCCATAACAAAGGAGACACCATAAAACCAACAACACGATCTAAAAAACGACGTGCTTGCTGCGCGTTTACCCGGTTAACATTAACCACGCCGGGGTCAGCAAAGGCCTCTTGTATCGCGTTCTTGGTAATTTCGTTAAACACGACTCGTTGAAATGTTTTTCCTTTACTTTCTAGCAGCTCTTGAAGGTGCCAAGCGATAGCTTCTCCCTCTCTATCCAAATCCGTTGCGAGATAGATAGTGTCAGCATTTTTGGCTAATTTCTTTAATTCTGCGACAACTTTTTCTTTACCCTGCAAAATTTGATAATGCGCCATCCAGTTTTGTTTTGGATCAACTCCCATGCGGTCAACCAGTTTCTGATACTCAAAATCTTTTAGGTATGCAGTTTTCTTTTTTTCCGTCCACTGGTTTAGTTCTTTTGCTGGTTTTTTAGGCTCAACTCTCCCTAATGCCTTAGTTGGAAGATCTCGCACGTGCCCAACGCTCGATTTAACAATAAAATCTTTACCTAGATATTTATTTATTGTTTTCGCTTTGGCCGGTGACTCTACTATTACCAGTGATTTACCCATTTATGGAAAGAACCTTATGAAATACAGTGATTTATTTATAAAAAGCGTCTAACGCAATTAACATTATTATTAATATCCTTTTTAACATATATCTACAAAGTGAATAGAAAACAAGTTGTTCCACATACTTATATTTCAAAAATGGCTAAACTCTTTGTTTTTTATGACTTTTTCATATTTATGAATTGGCATGTTAAAAAAAATGCGTATACTTCTTCTGCAATTCGCTCAACTAACACGATCCTTTATCTGCTTTTGCTCTGCAAATCTAGCTGGCTTAAGCAAACACAAGGCAATTATTGGAGATGTATAAATGAAGCAATTTGAAGCTAACTTTGACGGTCTAGTCGGTCCTACTCACAATTATGCTGGCTTATCTTTTGGCAATGTTGCATCAAAAAGTAACGCTAATGTGGCAAGCAAACCCAAACAAGCTGCATTGCAAGGTCTCCAAAAAATGAAAGCCCTCGCCGATATGGGTATGGTACAAGGTGTTTTAGCACCACAAGAAAGACCTGATATTTACGCACTTCGCAGACTCGGATTTAGCGGTAGCGATGCCAACGTAATGCAGCAAGCGTATAAGCAGGCACCGCATATTTTTTTAGCCTCTTGTTCAGCCTCTAGTATGTGGACAGCAAACGCAGCAACAGTCTCGCCAAGCGGTGATACTGCCGATGCTAAAATACACTTCACGCCAGCAAATTTAACTAACAAATATCATCGTTCATTAGAGCCTCAAGTAACGGGTAATATATTAAAAGCAACGTTTGCTGATCCAGACTATTTTGCGCATCATGAGCATTTGCCTGACAACGAACATTTTGGTGATGAAGGTGCTGCAAATCACACCCGCTTGTGTCAAGAATATGGTGGTAACGGTATCGAATTGTTTGTTTTCGGTCGCTATGCCTTTGATGAATCAAAACCAGCACCACAAAAATACCCAGCTCGACAGACCTACGAAGCGTGCGAATCTGTCGCACGATTACATGGTTTAAGCGAAAATAATGTTGTATTTGCACAGCAAAATCCGGACGTTATTGACGCTGGTGTTTTTCACAATGATGTTATCGCAGTGGGTAACCAAAATGTGTTGTTTTATCATCAACAGGCTTTCTTAAACACGCAAAAAATGCAAACAGAAATACTCAAGAAATTCGGTTCAGAGGATTTTCATTTTATTGAAGTACCAGACAGTGAAGTATCTGTTGCCGACGCAGTTAAAACGTATTTATTTAATACCCAAGTTATTCGCCTTCCTAATGGAAACATGGCAATCATTGCGCCAAAAGAATGTGAAAATAATGCGGCGGTATCTGCTTATCTAGCAAAACTCGTCAACTTAAATACGCCCATAAAAGAAGTGCACTATTTCGACGTAAAACAGAGTATGCAAAACGGTGGTGGGCCTGCTTGTTTGAGACTCAGAGTCGCCATGACAGAACTCGAAAAGAGCAAAGTAAATCCAAATACTTTGATTAATCAAAATAGCTATAACGGGCTATGTAAATGGGTTAACAAGCACTATCGTGATGAGTTACACGTCGCTGATTTAATCGATCCACAACTCTTAATAGAATCGCGTACTGCACTTGATGAACTTACTCAAATTTTACACCTTGGGAGCGTATATCGTTTCCAAAACTAGTACAAAAAAAACCGCTAAACTCAAATTTAGCGGTTTTTTTATTATTTAATTTAACTAACTTTAGTTTGGATCTGTGCAAGTTGAACTAGAACCGAATGGATTCGACGGCGGCTGATTGACCTCACTAGCAATGTCAGTGGTTGCAATTGGCAGGATCAAGGACTGGCTATCTCTTGCTTCACTACCCGAGCTTTGACCAAAAACGGATACCTCAACCCCAACCCACAGAGCAAACTGTTTAGGAAATCTTAGCTCAAGCGTTGCTTGACCCGCAGCATTGGTGCGGGAAATACTATCTTTGAAGCTAATAGTACCAATGATACCCGGTGTTAACTCTTCATCATTGTTGGTATCTTCACCTGCATCCAAACGACCATTGTTGTTAAGGTCTTCGTTTGCGCACTCTATTGTAGTAGTAGCAATCCATATCTCATTAATACTATCCCAAATCCATACACCTTTTCTATAGGAACCATCGTTAACTAGCTTTATTGGCGTTGCTGAAGCAGTTAAAGCGGCACTCTGGACAGGGCGACCAACCGAATCACTCACAAACACGGCAAATTCTTTTAGGTAAGTTGAAGGGTCTTGGTCTTCAATTTCATTACCGGTTCCAATCGAGATATCAAATGCTCTATCACCTACGGTTAGATCAACCTGGCCCACGACAGCGTCTGCTGTCGCTTGTATGGTTACACCATCTTCAGGACTAACCGCATTTGATGTATATACAGTAGACGCAATTCCATCACTGCCAGTGGTCGCGCTGTTTGGTTCAATACTGCCACCGTTAGAATCAAATAGAGTAAAATCAACCACTTTACCTTTTACTAGGTTACCACTTGGATCACGAACAACAGCACTAATGGTGCTAGTCTGTCCTTCAGGACCAATCAAGTCAGGTGTAGCATCAACAAATACGCTTTCAACCAGCGTTGCAATAAACTCGATATTTGCTCGCGCTGTAACGTTGTTGCCTTCTGCATCGGTACCTGACGCTGAAATTGAGGCGGGACCTGCAAACTCAGAACGAATACTGACGGATGCAGTACCCGCTGAATTGGTCGTCACTGTTGGTGTTGCTATAATGCCACGAGACGTTGTAACCGTAACTGAGCCACCAACAAAAGCCGCATTACTTTTAAACCAACGAACTGAAAGGCTTTGATCCGTTTGCAGGGGAACCTCTGCATCTGGCAATGACGAAAATGAAAAATCATCCTGTTGGACTGTCATTTGTAACGAACCGGAAGCATTTAATGCTGATGCACTAATAGTCCCTTGGCCTGATGAAGTCGCGGTAAAGTTAACCGTAACTTGACCATTAGCACCGGTGACTGGAGCGACATTATCTAACTGACCAACATCAGTTGAAAGGGTTAATTGCTGCCCAGATATGCCAATACCTGACGAATCGACCAAATTGAACGTAATTGGCGCCTGGTCATTTATAATAACCGAACTAGCACCGTTGACGTTAATTTCCGTGCCAACAACATCTACTGACAACGAGTCAGTTAATGATGCTGTGCTTGCTGTAACGTTAATCAATCTATTACTGCGGTTGTTCTCAGTCGTTAATGTCGCGGTGGCCTTACCATCTGGCCCTGACGAGCCCGAAACGCTCTCTATTGATGAACCAGCGTCTGCTGAGAATGCAACCACAACGCCTTCTAACAACACGTTTTGTTCATTTTTGACAACCGCAATTAATTCTACCTTGTCATCACCACTGGAAGCCATTTGCACTTGTGTCGCAAACAGTTCTAAAGATGCTGGTACTACTTGAACTTCCTGGATACCTGCGGAACGGAATCCTACAGTACCTGATGCACCCGCCCCTATGGTTGCGCTTACAACACCATCGCCACGCAAAATACCGACCTCAAGGCCAATAACAGCGACACCATCAGCGTTGGTTAATGCTGTTGCGGTGTCATTATTGAATGTTGCTAAATTTACTTCGCTTAGAGAAAAAGTAACTAACACGTCATTAATAATGCCACCATTAGTCGCTGTTAATGTTGTCGTAATAGTTAATGGCTTACCTTCACTCACCTCGTTAGCTGAATTGCCCTGATTATCTGCAATACTAACACCTACCGAAAAAGTGACGACCAAATCAGGGTCAGGTGACGGTGTAACACCACCGCCATCTCTAGTTAAAGAATCACTGCCACCACCGCATGCAAAAAGCATAATGGAGGTGGTGCACACGACTAAAAGTTTTTTTAACGCCTTCATTTAAATACCCTACTGAGTTCTCGCTAGTAAATTAGCCAATTAATAGATCACCAAAACAAAATATGTTTAGCTTTGACTCAAGAATTGGTAGTCTTTGGGTATACAGACATATAACGAAAATAAAAAGGTCTATAAATGTCCAACGACAATACAAAACTAAGTTTAACCACTCGGATCTTTATCGGCATGTGCGCCGGGATCCTGATAGGTGTTCTCCTGCAAGTTGGAAACTATCTTATAGGAGATCTTGATTTCAATATATTCTCAATGACGTTTTCTACGTATGGATTTTTCGTAGATGGTATATTTCATGCGGGCGGTAAGATTTTTGTCAACGCATTGAAAATGCTCGTGGTGCCTTTAGTTTTCGTATCATTAATATGTGGAACAAGTAGTTTGAGCGACCCATCAAAGTTGGGACGTTTGGGTGGAAAGTCAATTGCACTGTATATGTTCACGACATTTGTCGCCATTATTGTTGCTATGACCTCTGCATTAATTTTCAAACCAGGCGAAGGGTTTAACCCTCCTACTCAAACTAGTGATTTTGTAGCAACAGAGTCACCAGGCTTTGTTCAAGTCGTCATTGATATGGTGCCAAGTAATCCAATAAGCGCCATGGCAGAAGGACAAATGATACCGATTATTGTGTTCGCTATTTTATTTGGTATTTCGATGACATACGCTGGAGAAGCAGGCAAGCGCATCGCAGCTTCCTTTAACGACCTCAACGAAGTCATTATGAAGATAGTGACCATTGTAATGAATTTCGCGCCCTATGGGGTTTTCTGTTTATTGGCAAAATTAGCGGCAACAGTAGACTCAAGCGCAATTTTTGCTATTTTTAATTACTTTATAAACGTTCTTTTCATCTTGGTATTGCATGCAGTGATTGTATATCCTTTATTACTTAAAATAACTACCGGCCTGAATCCTGCAAACCTATTATTTAAAATGAGAGAAGTTGCTATGTTTGCATTTAGTTCTGCAAGCAGCAGCGCAACACTGCCGTTAACAATGGCGACAGCCAGACAAAAGCTCGGCGTTAGTCGCTCAGTAGCTTCTTTTACTCTGCCACTGGGCGCGACTATTAACATGGACGGTACGGCTATTATGCAAGGTATAGCTACCGTGTTTATTGCTCAAGTTTATAACGTTGATTTATCGACCGTCGATTTGCTGATGGTTGTAATGACAGCTACACTGGCATCCGTTGGCACCGCTGGCGTGCCGGGTGTTGGATTGATATTACTCGCGTTGGTATTACAACAGGTTAATTTACCTGTAGAGGGTATTGCATTAATCATCGGTATAGACCGTTTGCTTGATATGACTCGCACCGTTGTGAACGTAACGGGTGATAGCACTATTGCGACTATCGTTGCCAAGACAGAAGGCGAATTAGATGAAGATATGTTTAATGACAGAACACTCGCACACAAAAAGAGCGTCATAGAATAAGTGGAGATAGTTGACTAAAAGCAAGGCTTTGTCGGATCTCATGAGCTTTGCAGGTCAATGTAACGAATAGTATAAAACGAGATCCTAACTGCTCTGGTTTTATGTAGTCGAACCGACTCTTCATCTACGACCTCACACAACACGCCACCCCATCTAATGTATTTAGCTTATGATTCTGTGTTTAAGCATCACTTTTACCAAAAGAGAAGGGGTGCCGGTTTGTTCTATTTTATCCCACAGGTCTCAATGAATATACTTTGCATTAGATGGCAGTGCTTTTGACGACACTAGACCGAGAGGTGCTTCCTCAAAAGTTCTTACAGTAGTAACTAAAAATGTCATCTAAATTTTCTTCGGAAAACTGCTCCAGCAGCAACTTAAACTCTTTTGTGGAAAGCGTGGAATTATGTATGCCTCCATCTCTCATTTTAAATTCGTAGATTTCTTTGATATATTTTAGCAACCCGCCTTTGTATTGAAGCTGACTATGACTTTCAGCGAGAATTGGCGAACCAACGTCATGCATGTATTTTGTAGAAGAAAGGGAATATAGGTTTGCAGGAGGTCAATATATTGATTGAATTCTGGGTCTCGATTCTGTTTTCCTGCGGGCAGGTCACTCGACGCCCACATCCCAATGCCTTCATAAAGCCACATTTCATCGCCTTGCGCCGGTGATAAGCTTTGCATATACCAACTGTGGCCTAGCTCATGCTGGTGAAGTGAGATGGATATTGTGCATGGAATGTATAGGGCTTATCGCCTTTTGTCACCGAGCCATTCGTGATCAGCTTATACTTATTTGCAGTTTGACTGTTTGTCGTAATATAAAGGGTGAGTTTGAAATGATCGTAGACGTAATTGCTTGCAATACCGGCTTCGCCAAAGGCATGTTTGTTATAGTCTATTGGCAAAGAAAGAAGACATCTTCAAATCTGGAATAAAACTATATTGAAACTACACGACGTATGTTCCCAGTTTAAGCACTTTATCAATATAGTAAAAATTACTTTTCGGAAAAGACGAAGCAGCCATTTTCTTTATTTTATCGGGTTCTTTACCATTTTTGGAAACCAAAGCGCCTATCGCATTCCAGTCCATACTTTCTACCAGACGTTTTTTGATTTATCTGAGCAAAGTATAACTGAAGAATTACTAGCTTACATGTTAATAAACTTAAGGTTTTTTCGGTGTCGGGCGTGCAGTTAAATTGTAGATCCTTCAAATTATACGCTTTGTGATATCAACCAAAGCGAGAGTTTTTTGTAAATTTGTTCCTCATTTATCGGTTTCGTAATATAGTCATTCATTCCCGATTCAATGCACTTTTCGCGGTCTCCAGCCATCGCATTAGCGGTCATAGCAATAATAGGAACCACTTGATTTTTCTTCCCTGCATTACCGCGACGAATTTGTCTAGTCGCCTCGTATCCATCCATCTCTGGCATTTGGCAGTCCATTAGAATAAGCGTGTAAGGTAGGTGCTCAGTTGCATTTTTTAAGCTTTCTATCGCTTCTATTCCATTGAATACACAATCGGCAGACAATCCGAATTTTTTGAGTAAACACTCTGCAATTACTTGGTTAATGTGATTATCTTCCACTAACAGTATTCTTGTATCGGGAGGCCAGTTATATACAGTTTCTGAAGACGCTAGATTATTCTCTGCAGAGACCAGAGACAAGGACTCTAGTGCCTCTCCCTTGCCAGACGCAGCTGATATAGCATTAAGCAGATTTTTTGTTGTTGCAGGTTTAGGAAAGTCGGCACAAAATCCAGATTTTAAAAGTTTTTTAGCATCTCGCTTTTGCCCCATAGGTCTCATCATCACCAGTTTCATTTTGGAAAACGCAGGGATATTACTCAGTAATTGACCCAATTCATCTCCATTCATACCCGGCATATTCATATCCAAAATGGCAATATCAAAAAGAATATTTCCGTTTTCATCAACATTTTTTCGACATTGTTCCAATGCCATTTTTGCGTCGATAGCTTCTTCGACTAGAATCCCCCACTTCTCCAATTGTGCACGCACAACGCGTCGATTAGTGTCGTTATCATCCACAATAAGTATTCTTTTACCAGGCCCGTCTATTTTCGATACATCAGCGCTCGTGTAATGTCCTTTCTCAAGATCTAGAGTAAAGTGAAAACAACTACCACCTTTGGGATTACTGGACATTTGTATATCTCCGCCCATTAATTCACACAGTCTCTTAGTTATTGTCAGGCCTAAGCCTGTTCCGCCGTACTTTCTTGTAGTCGATGCATCGACCTGGCTAAATGAATCAAACAAGTGATTTCGCTTATCTTTGGGTATTATTCCTATTCCTATTCCTGTATCGGTTACTCTACAATCTATTTTTAAATATCCTCCCTCCCCATTCACTGGGTTTATCGTTACAGAAACAACAACTTCACCTGTTTCGGTGAACTTAATTGCATTGCCTACAATATTGGTGAGGATTTGCCTAATACGTCCGGGGTCAGATTTGACAACTTGATACTCAATAGAACTTGTATCTAGAATTAATTCTAAGCCTTTAATCTGTGCCGTTAAAGCCATAGATTCGATGAACTCACCGAGCATATCTTGTAAATTGAATTCGAGTATTTCAAGTTCTAACTTGTCCGCTTCAATTTTAGAGAAGTCGAGAATATCATTGATAATTGTTAATAATGATTCAGCACTGGTTTTAGCTATACTTGCCCTATGGCGCTGTTCTTGGGTTAGTTTGCTATGTAATAGCAGTCCCAGCATACCTAACACACCGTTCATTGGAGTGCGTATTTCGTGGCTCATATTTGCTAGAAACTCTGATTTCAGGTGTGTCGCCTCTTCCGCTTTTTTCAACGCTTCAACTAAGTCCCTAGCTTGTGTATTCAATGAAGCTGTTTTATCAGTAACTTGCTCTTCAAGGCTTGAAACAAATTGTTTCTGCCTCAATATTTCTGTTTGCTGTAAACGTGTTCTTAGATAAATTAAAATGAATACGACAAACACGGTGATAAAAGTATAAGCGCTATATGCCCACCACGTTTTCCATGGCGGTGGTGATACATATAAGTTTATTGACAGTAAGTCAGCCCCCCATTTGCCACTACTGTTAGTGGCTTTTACTAAGAATTTATATGAGCCACCATCTAAGCTAGTAAAAGAAGCGACATTTTGATTACCGATATCAATCCAGCGGTCATCATACCCTTCTAGTTTATAAGCGTACTGATTCTTGCTAGGATCAACAAAATCTAATACAGAGAATTCAAAAGAAAAAAAGTAATCCAGATAAGACAACTGAATGTCAGTGATATAAGAATAAGGTGTTTCAAACTTAACCGACTGGCCCATCTTATTGAATCCCGTCAGAACAATATTCAACTCACTTGAATTTGGTGCTACATATGCGGTATTAAAAAATTCAATGCCTCTATGACTGCTGGTGAATAGCGTTTCATTGCCGCCTCGTACCAGGCTATTTGCATAGTAGTTTGAACCCAACAAGCCACTACTGCTGTCATAATTGGTTACTTCTCCCAATAATGGATCTAGCTTTGAAATTCCTTTATTTGTCGTTAACCATAAATGGCCATTGTTATCATCTGAAATTCCACGTATCAGAGAAGTAGGCAACCCACTTTTGTCGCTAAAATGTTTAAAACTCTTTGTTTCAGGGAGATAAAGGTTGAGCCCTTTTTGAGTAGAAATCCAAATTTGTCCATTCCTAGATTGATGCACATCCTGAGCTATGTTTCCCAATAAACTATCTGCTACGTTTTTATTACTTTTAAATGAAATAAATCGTTGGCTGTCTTCCTGCCAAATGTTGACACCATCGCCAGTACCCACCCACATATTTTGTTCACTATCTTTAAAAATTTCTAAAACTTCGGGATGAGATAATCCCATCGATTCATCTAGGTGAGTAAAGGTTTTAGTTACAGGATCGTAGCGATATACTCCATTTTTATACGTACCAATCCAAAGATGTCCATATTGGTCTACGTTAAGAGCACGTAACTCTCTAAATTCCTTATGGTCTGAATGTGATTTAGGGTATGTCAATAACTCAACCTGCTTAGTTTCTAAGCTGAATTTAGCTAGACCCTTACCTTGTGCAATCCATAGACTATTATTACCATCCGGAAATATAATGGGTTTTTCAAATAATCTATCTCCACCATAGCCATTGTCATCATTGAATATGGGCGCGGATAATGTCTCTAATATTTGTGATGATACATGCCATTTATATAATTGCGATGATGACGATACAATTAACAAATCACCATCAGCGTCACTTGCGATACCATTTGGTGCGATCAGTTCAGGACTATTAATTGACTTAAATTTTCTATGCGGCACTAACTTATATATACCGTGAGTTTCGCTGGTAACCCAGATTGTTCGCGAGCTATCTTCGAAAATCACTCTCAGGCTATTGTTCTCCTCAAGGTCAAGTTTTTCAATTTGAGGCCCTGAATTCGATTGTCGAAATAAACCTTTACTAGTGACAAACCAAATATAACCTTCCTGATCCTCAATCATGGAGTTCACTTGACCTAAATATTCGTCATCCAGGTTTTTTAATGGTGTAAAAAGGCCATTTCGTTTGTCAAAAGTAAAAGGGCCTTGTTGTGTTCCGACATAAAGCTGATTTTCTGATGTTTTTAAAATACTTCGAATTTCGTTTGCGCCCGTAGGCGTTTTATTCTCTGGGGCCGGTAAGAAATGAGAAAAGGTTTGCTTTGTCTTGTCATATAAGTTTAAGCCAAAGCTAGTCGCCACCCAGAGGCTATCACTATCGTTATCTTCAATATCCCATATTCTATTATGCGATAAACTCGATTGTGCATTATCAATTTTTTCAACATGCTCAAAGCTATTATTACCGAGATATCGACTTAACCCTTTATCATATGATCCTAACCAAACAACTCCTTTTTGGTCGTGAAATAAAGACTGTATTCGGTTCGATGAGAGAGAGTCTGCACGAAGTGGATCATGAATAAAATTCTTAAAATGGCCTGTTTGCGGGTCATAAAGATTAGCGCCTCCCCCCCAAGTACCAACCCATACTTTTCCGTTATGATCTAACATGAGATTTCCAGCATCATTGTGCGACAAACCGTTTAAACTCAAACTATCAAATTCAAAGAGGGTGACTTTTCGGCCATCATAACGCATGACGCCATTTTCGGCGGTACCAAACCAGAGTAAACCTTGCTTATCCTGAATGATTGAATATATCTCAGAAGAAACAAATCCATCATCCTCTGTTAGCATTTTTACAGAGTATTCATTAATAAGCTTTGAAGGCTGTTCATTGCTATAGGCTGGAACCACAATCCCAACCAATAAGATAGAAAAAAGAATAAAGTGATTAACACTCAACATGTTATGTTCCAACGTACTTAAGATTATTTAAAATCAGAGGAATGTCACAAAAAAGTCAAACGATACACATAAATAGTAAACGTTATCTCTGATCTAATCAATGAGTAACAGGCTTTACTTTTGTGATCCGCAGTCACCTTAGCAACGTGGTTCAAATAAAAATACCAAGCGTTGATTGCGCCAATATTAGCCGGAGGAAACGGACCTAAATGTCCATTTTCAACAAAGACTAAGTCAAGCGGCGAGACAACTAAACGAAAGGCCTAGAAAAACAGTGGGCTATGAAAAATTGTCTTGCAACTAGTCGATAATACTATCTAAAACCGCCACAATTTCATGTAAATTAGAGTCTGGATGTTTGCGTGTTGCACGTGGCAAAGTTATGCCTTGACTATGCACCGTTAATACTGAAAGTGAGTATCCTGAAAGTGAATATCCTATTGAAAAAACTGCCAGATCGGTGACTTTCTCGGACCCTCATTTAATGCATTTCTAGTATGCTCAACCGTCTCAACGCCGTGTTACGCAGCCCTTTCATCGCTCTAGTGAACGCCTGCTTGCAATAAAAAAAACAGCGGATATTACTTAATTCGAAATGGCAATCTTAATATCAATAATAGCTGTGCAGAGCGGTTAGTGAAACTGTTTCTGGTAAAGGGGAAAACTGCTTCTTATCGAATCCAATAAGCGATACAAAAGTGAATGGACTATCTAGCGATAACACTCAATGTTGGAAATTTGGGCTAGACAAACAGTCGATTTCAATTCAGCCTGACTATAAACGTAGATGCCCGATTTTTGATCCAGACGATCACCGTTGTTCGAGGTTACCATCTCGACAGTCCCCTAGGCCTCAATATGATGCCAATCCTCTGTCTAACAAAGAGCTGAATCTGCTTGAAACCGCCGGTTCAGGAAACGTCGTCCGAGTTCACATACTCACAACTAAAACAGCAGCAATGGATGTTACACAGTTAATTCCATTGTGGTTGAACTACTAAAGCCAAGTAACCATTTTAAATATGGGTAAGATTCTGTTTTAACAGACTTAAATCCCATTCGTTCATACAATATTTTAGCTTTAATATTTATATCAATAACGTCCAAGCGGACGGTATTAAATTTATGGCCTTTAGCATATTCTGCGACTTCCTTTAGAAGGTGACTCCCTACGCCTTTTCCTCTCGCATCCGAGTGAACAGCTATGCCATCCATAATTAATTCTTTAGAAACAGCCTTTCGCTCATAAATAGCAAAAATAATCGCAGCCCAATTCCCCCTCATAAATCCTAATTGAGAGAGTAATTCGCGATACGTTATACCGCCTGTTAAAGAACCTTCTGGGATTTGAAATCCAGCTATGCCAATTAACTTATCTTTATAAACAGCACCAATCGCATAGTCAAGAATAAAACATTTTTTAAAAAAAATAATTCTTTTTTCTCTACACGGTATTGCTACAGCGAGTTTTTGTGCAAAAGCCTCGTCGTATAAATCAACAGCGGAGTCTCTATATTTTTCAGGTAACCCTAAGTAGTAATCAATATCTTCAGTTTTCATCCAAGCTCCTTTTTAAGTATAACGAGGGTGTAGAAAAATACGATATTTAGACATGTTTCCCTTATTCCTCAAAAATTTCATGTAGCTGTCATTCCGCACCCCTATTTTTAATTAAATTCGCTCATTAAATAAGCACTTGATCTATTTTTGTTAAAAATGTCTTGACACGGATCCCCAGCTTTGATCTATTACTCTCTTTTGAGAGAGTAA
>Ga0307978_1000099_pt1 | contig 80455 bp, 55 predicted proteins | sample OrgLakmetage1056_FD_203151 | JGI IMG/M metagenome (GOLD analysis project Ga0307978, IMG submission 203151) | Saline water microbial communities from Organic Lake, Antarctica - #1056 | ecosystem: Environmental > Aquatic > Non-marine Saline and Alkaline > Saline | place: Antarctica: Organic Lake... | reverse complement strand
TCCAAAAACAACTACAGGACCTTTATGACCGTGAATTCAAGCAAGTCATGCGGGTCTTTTTCAATACGTACGAGGCAGGCACCAGCCAGAGAAAACTGGAAGGGGCTACCCTCAACTTCCTAAGGGAGCTTTACAAAGACGGCGACTTTCTGGAAATTTTCCGTGACCTCCCGGGCGACGGGGATGGACTTGAGAAGATGATGGCTGCCCGCTTTTGGTTCCGTCGCTCTATTGACGGTACAGCAGATGAATTCAGAGAACTGATGCTGCTAACCATGCAGACATTTGATCCGGTTTATCTCCGCCAGCAGACCAATTAATCATAGCCTTGCGCCTGGAGGTGGAAAAGCTCAGCGTATTTACCGTCCTGCTCAATAAGTTCCTCATGGCTCCCGAGTTCCAGCAGCTGCCCATGTTCCAGAAAGAGAATACGATCAGCCATACGCACGGTAGAAAACCGGTGAGAGATAATGACGGCAGCTTTACCCTCAATGAGTTCTGAAAATCGCTGAAAGACCTCGTGCTCCGCCCGCGCATCAAGGGCAGCAGTGGGCTCGTCGAGAATAAGCAATTGCGCGTCCCTCATATAAGCCCGGGCCAGGGCAATCTTTTGCCACTGCCCGCCACTAAGGTCGATCCCCTTCGCAAATCGCTTGCCCAAAATTTGCTCGTAGCGCTCAGGCAGGGTATCCACTACGGTATCGGCCAGGCTCTTTTGAGCAGCCGACTCTATAGCCAGGCTGTCTTCCAGAGCATTGATATTTCCAATAGCGATATTCTCTCCGGCCCTAAGCTGAAACCGGATGTAGTCCTGAAAGATAATGCCCGTATTGTTACGTAAATCTTGTAAGTCATATTCCCGAATGTCTACCCCGTCGATAAGGATGCGGCCTTCTGTTGGCTCATACAGCCGGGCAAGCAGCTTCACCAAGGTGGTTTTGCCTGCGCCATTTTCTCCAACCAGGGCCAGTTTCTCGCCCGGCCTTAGTTGAAAAGACAAGTTGCGGATGGCCCAGTTTGCACTGTTAGGGTATTTGAAACTAACATTTTCAAAGACGAAGCCCTTTTGAATAGGTACCGGAAGTAACCGGCTGTTCGGTACAGAGGCAATGGTCGGTTCAATCTCAAAAAACTCAAATAAATCTTGCAGGTACATCGCCCCCTCCGTGATACGGGAAAACCGGTTCATAATACCCTGTAGCCGATTGCGCATGCGCTCGAAGGAGCCCGCCAGGAAAGTCAGTGTACCTAAGGTGATGATACCGCCCACAGCTTGTGTAATGATAAACACGTACGCCCCATAGTAAGAAAGTGTGCCGATAGCTGACAAACCACTTCCCCAGGCCGCCCGGCGAATGACTATTTTCCGGTTGGCATGGTAATACCGGTCTGACAAATCGGCAAACCGCTGTGTGATAAAGCCAGACAGGTTGAAAATCTTAACTTCCTTGGCCATTTGATCACTAGCACCGATGTAGCGCAGGTAGTCGAGCTCGCGACGTTCCGGTGTCCAGCTACGAGTCAAAGAGTAGGTACGTTGATTGAAATGGGTTTCGCCAAGAAAAGAGGGGATAACGGCGACAATAAGAATGAGAATCAACCAGGCGTTGAAGGCGATCAGTCCCCCTGCCAGGAAAAGAACCGTAACAATGTCTTGCAACTGTGTCAACACCTGAGACATCAGCACCGTGCGCCCGGTCGTTTGCCGGCGTGCCCGCTCCAGCTTATCGTAGAACTCCGCCTGCTCAAATTGGTAGAGGTCCAGGCGGGCCGCGTGCTCAATAAGCTTGACGGAGGTCCGGTTAGCGAAAAGGTCCCCCAGTAAGCTATCAAGCAGGGTAATGCCCCGGTTCATGAGGTCAGACAAGATGGCGAGTGCCAGCTCCAATCCAACCATTGTCCAAAGGTAAGTCGTATCCGTGCCTTGCCCATCGATAAGCAGCAGAATGGAATCGATAATCTCTTTGCCTACATAAAGGACCAGCAAGGGCACCGCTGACTTCAGCAGGCGTAGCAAGGCGTTAGCCGTAGCCATAGCCGGGCTGGCCCGCCAGATGAGCCTGAAAAAGCGAGGAAGGTTACGCAATGCCTCAAATTGCTCCCGAAGGCTTTGTTTTTTTTCTTCTGCCATATTTCTATGAACCCGTAACCCCTATATTAGTTTTACAGCCAGGATCAACTACCAATCATGTCTAAAGCACTGGAAGAATTTGATAAGCTGGCAGAATTGTTACAGCTGGAAAAAGAGGCAGACCTGGAGCAATTTAAATCCAGAATACAACGCTTGCCACTAACAGAGCGGCGGGACAACGGCTATGCCTGGTACCCCGTACAGGTCCTCAAGACCGGCTATACTTATGGTGACCGTGCCTACGTGACGATTACCCGTGAGACACAAGGAGACACCCACCACCACTTTCGGGCAGGCATGGTCGTCAATTTCTTTACCCAACAGGCAGGTGCAAACAAGCCGGAGCGCAGCGGTGTAGTCAACTACGTGAATAAAAGCCGTATGCAGATCATTCTCAACAGCAAAGACTTCCCCGATTGGATCGGCATGGGATTAATTGGCGTTGACCTTTTATTTGATGACCGCACTTATAAGGAAATGGAAAAGGCGCTCAACACAGTGCAGGAGGCCAAAAAGGGACGCCTGCCGGAGCTACGCAATGTTCTGCTTGGTATTCAGCAGCCCCGTTTTGCCCCAGTAAATGAGCCCTATGCCCACCCTGATCTCAACGACTCCCAAAACCAGGCTATAGATCAGATTCTCTCTGCCCAGGATGTAGCTGTAGTACATGGCCCTCCTGGCACCGGCAAAACCACCACCCTCGTGCAAGCGGTGAAGCGGCTTTCTGATCAGGAGCATAACATCCTCGTCACCGCCCCCAGCAATACAGCAGTAGACTTACTTGTTGAACGCATTGCTGCCGAGGGGCTCAATGTCACCCGTATTGGGAATATCTCCCGGGTAGATGAAGCAGTCATTCGCCATACCCTGGAGATGAAACTGGCAGACCACCCGGAAGCCAAAAATATTAAAAAAGTAAAAGTGCAGGCTGCTGAAGCCCGGCGCAACGCTCAGAAGTTCAAGCGCCGGTTTGGACCGGAGGAGCGTGCGGAGCGCCGCCAGTACTACCAGGAAGCCCGTGAGCTTTCGGCATGGGCCAGGCAGCTGGAAGACCGTTTGATTGAGCAAATCCTTGACGGTTCTCAGGTTATTGCTGCAACCCTTGTGGGAACCTCTAACGATATTCTCTCTAGCCGCAAGTTTCGGACGGTTTTTATTGATGAGGCCGCCCAGGCTTTGGAGCCTGCCAGCTGGATCCCTATTGCACGCGCCTCGCGCGTGGTGTTTATGGGGGACCCCTACCAGCTGCCTCCCACCGTAAAATCGCAGGAGGCGGCAAAAAAAGGGTTCGGCACCACCCTGATTGAAAAATTACTCAGCCGCCTGCCGCGCGTCAGCCTGCTCAATGTGCAGTACAGAATGAATCAGCACATTATGGCTTTTTCTAACAAGGTGTTTTACGATCAACAACTGAAAGCAGCACCGGAGGTCAAAACACACCGGATAGATGCAGCAGCAGACCACCCACTGATCCTGATTGATACTGCCGGTTGTGGATTTGATGAAAAAGTACACCCTAAATACAAGAGCCGGTACAATCCCGAAGAGTTCCTCATTCTACGGGAGCACCTCTATCAACTAAAGGATGCCTTCCATGCGGATGCACTGCCCTCTATTGCTATTATCTCACCTTACCGGGAGCAGGTGGTTCACATGGAGCAGATGATTGAGGAGGACCCTGCACTGGAAAATCTGCCGCTAACCATCAATACCATTGATGGGTTTCAGGGACAAGAACGGGATGTGGTCTATATTTCACTGGTTCGGTCCAATGCAAAAGGAGAAATTGGTTTCCTGAAAGATTATCGCCGGATGAACGTGGCGATGACCCGTGCACGGAAGCAGTTAATCATTGTTGGTGATAGTGCCACGATCGGCGGAGACCGGTTTTACGGGGATTTCCTCACCTACTGTGAGCAAGAGGGATTGTATCAAACGGCTTGGGAATACATGAGAACAACAAGTTAGACTACCAAGAAATGGTCACTTTTTTCAGGGAACGGTATGTTTTTTTTAGGAAACGGTACTTTTTTGACATATTCTCTTGCTTAAGATAATAAAAAAACGCATATTTGCATAAGTGATACACGTTAAACTCTTGTGAAAAGGCGTATTGCCACCAATGCTCCCAACTTAAGAGTGCTATCTAAAAAACATACTTTATAAACTTACTATGAGAGAAGCAAAAGTGAGCGTGCACAGTGAGCGCTTGGAGGTCTCAGCTGAGGTCCTGCGGGCAATAGCTCATCCGCTACGCATGAAAATTCTGGAATTCATTGACAGCAACACCGAGATCAACGTGAACAAAATCTACAACACGTTGGGCCTTGAGCAGTCTATTACTTCACAGCACCTCCGCATCTTGCGCATCGCAGGCCTTGTGGATACAGAGCGGGACGGGAAGTACATCCATTACAGCATCAACTACGACAAAGTAGGTGGCACCGTAATGGCAGTAAAGCGCTTTCTGGAAAACTCTAGAGTGCTGCAAAAGTAACGCTGACTTCCAGTCAACAGAAAAATGAGACCGTGCATCCATCTATGCATGGTCTTATTTTTTTGCCCTCCCATCAAATAGTGGATGGCCCCTTTGCCTGAGGAGGGTAATCCTGCTTTGTATCATTCGTCTCGGTTTCTGTTGGGTCTGTTTCGGAGCTCTCCATTGGTGCCGTTTCCTCCTTTTTATCCACTCCTTCTTCTGACATTTCCTGAAAAAAGCTACGCTGAAAGATCAGGATATTAATGACACCGAGCGTGATGGCGGTATCCGCGATATTGAAAACAGGCTTGAAGAACATCACCCGCTCACCGCCCCAAAAGGGCACCCATTCCGGTAGCACACTATTCACAAGAGGGAAATACAACATATCTACTACTTTACCGTGCAAAAACCCTGCATACCCTCCTGCTTCCGGAAAGAGCTCTGCTACGCCACCGTGGAAATGACTGGCAGAAAAGATAAGTCCATAGAAAGCGCTGTCCAGAATATTGCCAAGTGCACCTGACAAAATGAGCGAAAAGCTGACCATAAGCCCTAAGGAAGCACCAGACTTAACCAGTAGCCTTAAATAATAGACCAAAAAAGCAACCGCTAAAATCCGGAAGAGGCTAAGCGCCAGCTTCCCATATTCCCCACCCAGGGAAAGGCCAAAAGCCATACCGTTATTTTCTACAAAATGGATACGTGCCCATTCAAGCCCAAGTATAGCGAACTCTTCCCCGTACTCCATATGGGTTTTAATCCAAATCTTCAAGGACTGATCAATAACAAGGACCAGGAATACGACAAAAACAATGACGGCTGACTTCTTCAAGATGCTTTTATTTCAGTTTATTCTGCAAAGATACCAAGCTTAGCGACGCGCGATCAATAACTGTCGGCTTTCTAGGAGTGCTTTTTCCTTTATCCGGCGTTGAGGAACCGCTGACCTTAGCCCCACTAAGGGCAGGAATCCCGCAAATTTGCGGGACAGGCTCCTCGCCTAGGCTAAAGAAAAAATCACTACCCTAGCCAAACACGACACTTATTAAACGCGCGTCGCTTAGCTATTCTGGTAGAAGCGCGGTGTATGAATTCAAACTATTTGGGATAATAACGCCGATTTGGATTTTTAGGTTTGCGTATACTGGCCGCTTCGTAAAAAAAGCCCTCCCTGCCAGTCGCAGAGGAGGACTTTTTAAGCTATTGGCAAGTAACCCTTACCGGCTATTTTTCGCCTCGATGCTTAGTGTGGCGTGGGGCACTGCCCGAAGACGTTCTTTTGAAATCAGCTTACCGGTTTCCCGGCAGACCCCGTAGACTTTATTTTGTATACGGATGAGCGCATTTTCTAAATGCTGGATGAGCTTACGCTGGCGCGATGCCATACTGGTTAGCCGTTCGTTTTCTACGGTACCAATGCCGTCGTCTAGCCCCTTCACTTTAGCATCAGGGTTGTCTGCCATTTCTGAAAGCTGATCAAAGTAAAAGTCCAATTCTTTTCTTGCCTTATCTAACTTTCCCTGGATGAGCGCGCGGAACTCTTCCAGTTCTTGATCTGAGTAACGTGTTTTTTCCGCATTTTGATTCATAACAAGTTGCAGTTTAATATGAAGCACATTAATACCTGACCAAACCTTTCTCCTCCTTTAGGAGAGGCTGCCAGAACTATTGTTTACCTAAAACACGGTGCAAAAGTACGAATAATTAAATTGATTTCCCATTGGGACATATTATTTGCCAGACTCAGAAATATCCGCATTGTAGCCCGTAAGACAGTCAATGATCGTCTTCAGGCTAACAAACAGCGCTTCCTGTCCTTCCCGGGACACTAATATCTCTACCTCTTCTTCATCCTGCGTCAGGGCATCTTCTGCAAAGGCCAGTAAATCCTCCTGAGGGTAGCCATCAAAAAAGGGATCAAGACGGGACCGAAAATGCCCGCCTTTATTACCATGTATTATCGCCCAGTTGGCATCTTCTACCTGACTAAGCTGTTGCTCGTCTACCAGCTGGGGCGTTTCGTATTTGCTCACTGCGGTCCAAACCACCAACATCAGAAATAGAAAGTATTCCCGTTCCTGAGCGGTGAAGGCTTCAAAGTTTTCGGTAAAGGGGTAGGCCAATAGAATGGGCTGATGCTCCTTCATGGCTTCAAGCGCCTGTGCGTAAGCATCGGGGGCCTGCTCCAACGCTTCAACAACCTGATCAATAGTATCTTCAGGAATAAACTGCATTATTTTCAATTTTATAGCATATGTGAGAGGTGCCTGTCATTTTTTGCCAATGATACGTATTTCGATGCGTTCCGAAAAGGCAGCATCTGATTTCGGAAAAGCTTTTCCGTACCCTTTGCTGTGCAAACGTGCCGCTGAGGCGCCATTGCCTGCCAGAAAGTTAGTAATAACTTTTGCACGCTGTTCTGTTAATTCCAATGCTCTGGCATAGGTAAGGTTGGGAGCGGCATGTGCTCCAGCTTCAACCACGAGCTCAGGATGTTGGTTGAGGAAGGTAAGCAGGCGATTGAGCTCAGCGTATGCAGATGGCAGCAAACGGTCTGTCCCCGCTTCAAACCGAACACTGTTGAGCGGAATATTCCGGCCGACTTCCGCCGGCACCAGCATAAGGTCCTGCTCCAATTCCTCATAATGGGGAGCAACCGCCGATGCGCGTGGTACAAGTGGGGCGACCTCTTCTGCCTCCCCCCCTCCGGGCGGTATTTGTGGTTCGTTAGCCAATTGGGTGGCCACTTGCTGATCCAGCTTTTGCCGGACCATAGAGCGCTCCAGCTTTTTTACTTGATATTGGCCGTCTATCTCGACCAGGTTATAGACACTTTCTTCTACCTGTGGAGCTAAAGCCGCCGCAACATCATCATGCATTGCTGTTTTAAGTCCTTCTAAAACTTCATTTTCCCATTCCTCAGGCTCATCGCTAGATTTCTGGAAACCGCCCTTTGCCACCCAATCCGGTGACGGGGCATTGGAAGCAATCAAGCCATCCTTGATTTGGGATTGCAACTTTTTGGCTTTTTGTTCTAATGTCGCCCGCTCCGACTCTGTCAGTGCAGAGCTGGGGTCCACCTTTACTGGTACTTCCATGTTTTGTATCAGGCGTTTTTCTACCTCAGGTATCAGTTCTTCTTTGGCTTGGGCCTGGAGTGCTTCAAAAGTTAACTGTTCTTCCCAGAGGTGCCGGTCTCCCTCCTTCGCTTCCTGCTCCGCTCCCTGAATAGCTTTTTCATGTACATAGTAGCGTTTAAAGCGCGACTGCATGTCTTCCAATTCCCGGTCTGATGCAGCCGCTTCATCATAACCATCGTCAGGCAAGGTATCCTGATGCGCGACTACTTCGGTAAAGTAGCGGTAACGGTGGCGCAAAGCTTCTATCTCCGGATCGGAGGAAAGGGGCAGGTCCAATGCATAGTTTTGAGCACGCACAGCAGAGAGCGCTTTCTGGCGCTGCTCTTTTAACTGTTCAAGCTCGCTATCCAGCCGCTCCAGGTGCAAATGCAATGACCGAATATCAGCCTCCTCCTCTTTTTCATACAAAGGGACCTGATCAACCGAAGCCATGGCATTAGCTATGGCTTCCTCCTCAGGCGTATGCATTGATTGAGTCACCGGAAAGTAACCGGGCAATTCTGCATAAACCACTCCACCCTCCTGAGCAGGTACCAGCAGGCTGTAAGTTCCATCTGATGCAACAGCAGACACCGTAACTAACCGGCCGGCATGCGTATCTTCGAGTCGCACTTCTGCTTCTCCTGCCAAACTTTCCCGGTCTATTTTTAAGGTGCCACTAAGGAGCTTCATCGCTTCCGGCTGCATATCTTCGGGCAAGTCAATCTCAAGGATATCCATATTGCTGGCTACCGGCCGGCGCGCGACGAATGCAGGCGTGCCTGCTGCCGGTGTGCTTATGAATAGCTCGTCCGCGTTGGTATTGACCAACGGACCAAGGTTGACCGGTGGGCTCCAATTGCGCCAACCCGCTCCCTCCCGCCTGGTGAGGTATAAATCATACCCGCCAACTCCACCGGCCCGGTTAGAAGCGAAGTAGAGCGTCCGGTTATCCGGAGCCAGGTAAGCACTCTGTTCATCTGCAAGGCTATTAATACTTTGTGGCAATGGCTGGGGCTGACTCCATGTTCCTACTCCGGTACGAGCGCTCAGGAACAGGTCTCTATGATTAGGGTTTCTTTGTTGCGGCAAAGCGCAAAAGAGGTGGTGGTTATCCTGTGCAATTTGAAAACCGGCTCCCGGAATACTCGCGTAGCCTCCCTCTATATCATGTACACTGGAATGGCTCCAGATCCGACCTGTTTGTTTAAAATCCTGCAATTGCCCTTTCCCCGCCGAGTACACCAATAGTTGGTCGCCCGAAGTGTTCAGGCTCAAAGGCCATTCCGACTCTCTGGTGTTTGCGGGGCCACCAATATTTACCGGCTTAGACCATTGCCCGTCTTTGGATTTGTAAGTCGCCCATATATCACTGGAGTTTTGCTCGCCACGGTTGCTGGGGTGCCCAAAACGGGCAAAATAGAGTGCGTCCCCTTGCATATTGACAACAGGGTTTAGCTCATCATAAGTCGTATTGACTATTTCCTGCAGTGCCCCCTGGGCAGGCAAGGAAACTGCACAACAGACCAAAAGCAAAGGGGCAGCAAGCAAAAAGTATAGTTTTCTCATAACGATTTGGTGTATAGCACTACTAAGTAGTCGGAGGAAATAAACAATGCCATTTTTCTTTCCCCTGCCTTATGACTGTAAAACACACAAAAGTAATGCCCGGTTCTACACCATAACCTCCTCTTCGCCGAAAGCAGAGGGCGGAGGACCCTGTAATTGAATGACTCTGCCCGACCCCAACACTGATAATGCCATAAAGGACTGCCCGTTCCATTCCCCAAAAACGGTTACGGGTTCCCGGGCGGCAACCGCGTATAATACCCATTGGTGTTCTTCGGCTGCCTGTACGGGGATTTCCATTTGCCGGGCATCGATAAGTACAATTTGCCCCGACCGCTGCACGGCCTGTACCTGGCCCAACAGCACCGGATAGCCAGATAGCCAGGGGTTTTTAGCGAGTGCATGAGCGTAATGCTCCAGCATTTCCTGACCGCCCGCGGTAAGCTGTACTTCGTTCATTGGTTGCCGGTAGGGCTGTACTCGTTTGAGCAGGGCGCGCACAGGATAAGTGCCCGGATAGAAGACAAGCTCTCCCTGTAGGGCGCTGCCCAACACCCAATGCCCCTCAAAACGGTTTCTGCCCCATGCAAAATCCAGAATAAGGGCAAAACGCCCCGTTTGTTCCCCGGCGAGCCAGGTACGGCGAAAACGAAGCTTTTCTTCTTCTCCTTCTACAAGGCCTACCACCAGCCATCGGTCAGAGACAGCGGACCCTTCCAGCACTTCCTCTTTTTTGAGATTTACCCCACCGTAGGAAAGCAATTCTTCCTGTAGGGCATCCGGGAGTCCTTCCAATTGCCGGAAACTCTGAACAAAAAGATAAAGCTCTGACAAGGCACCAAGAAGGTCTTCGTGCCATTGCTCCTGCTCCATTAGTTTTTGAAAACTGCGTATACGGCGGGCAACACTCCCTAATTTAGCATCAACCATTCGGGCAGCGATGCGCTCCCAAAATTCCGGGCCCAAGCCTTCAATACTTGAGAGTCCCTGCCTGATCAGGTCATGCAGCCATTGGTCCAGTTCTTCTACGCCGGCTTTCATCACCTGAATGCGTTTGTTCAGCTGAGCCTCCCGTTGTGAAGTATCTACTCCTTCTGATTTCCGGGGTTCCGGCTTTTTCACAGCCTCTTTTACCCAGGTTGGCCGCTCATCAGCAGGAGTGATTTGATCATTCTTTTTGAGGAAAAACAGCAATAAGGATAGTACATGCTGACAAGGCCGGTAACGGTTTTTGCAAGTGCAGTGAAATGCTTTACCATCAAGGGTCACCAAAACAGGATAAGTCCGCTCACCGGTAGACTTGCAAATCCCCCAGAGTGCATCACCATCGGAAGCAACACTTTGCCATTTACGCCCGTAGAAGAGTGCACGCGCCCGGTTAAGAACGAGTGCATTCGGCGCATACTCCTGCAAAGTGGCATAATTCCAGTTCACATCATAGTTAGATTAGTCCTCAGGCTCCAGGATACCCATGGAGTGCATCGCTTTTTCAGAAGCTGTCTGTTCTGCGCTTTTCTTGTTGAAGTCATCAGCCGTAGCGATCTTTTTGCCATTCACCAGCACCGCTACTTTGAAGCGGTCCCGCTTTTCAAACTTGTAGCGGGCCAGTAGCTTGTATGTGACCGTTTGGCCGTTCTTCTGGCACCACTCCAGGAGCTGGCTTTTGTAGTTATCGTCTATGGTTTCCAGCTCATGTACATCTACGTAGTTGCGCAGCATTTTATTGACTATAAAATGCTTAGTGCCTTTATAGCCCTTTTCCAGATAGACCGCTCCTACGAGTGCCTCCACAGCATTGCCCAACATGGACCGGCTGAGGCGGGTTTGATTGTATTCCGAAAGGAGCATATCCAGCCCCATCTTATCTCCAATCAGATTGAGAGATTTCCGTTTGACAATCTTCGAGCGCATCTTGGTCAGGAAGCCCTCATCGCTATTCGGGTACTTCTTGAAAAGGTACTCCGCCACTACCGTGCCCAGGACCGCATCGCCGAGGTATTCCAGGCGTTCGTTATTCTGGACCGCATAGGGCTTTTCAGAAGAAGATGATTTATGGGAAAACGCCAGCTTGAAGATACTCATATTAGCTGGCGTGAAGCCAATGAGCTGCCGCAGACGGCGAGCCATTCCCTTATCCTTGGAGAGAAAAAGGTTATAAAACCTGAATACGAGCCGCAACAAAACTTTAGTGTTTTGTGAAAAGATATTGTTACCCAAGAAGTAAGGCGGTTGCAGGTTTGATACCCCGGCAGCCGCTCTACTCACCAAAACAAATAGGCTCCTGGATAATGGCCTGCGCCAGTTCGATACGGCAGACTACAAACAGGACCTTTCAGAGCTTGTTTAAGCGTTACGGTTTGTCTTGGAAAAGCGGACCTTATAAACCCTCTTGCTCCGGATTTTTTTCTCCCTGGCTAAAAGGTGCTTAGAACCCTATGTCCCCAATTCCGACTTCAAAACGTAAAGCCCAATGACACACTCTAATCTTTGTACTTCTTAAATATTACAGAGGAATTATGCCCCCCAAAACCAAAGGTGTTGCATAATATTGCTTTCACCTCGCGTTCCTGAGCTTCGTTAAAGGTCAGGTTCAGTTTTGCATCCAGTTCAGGGTCATCTGTGAAGTGGTTGATCGTAGGCGGGATAAAGCCATGCCGAATAGCCAAAATACCCGCAATAGACTCCACGGCTCCGGCAGCACCGAGCAGGTGACCGGTCATAGATTTGGTAGAACTGATGTTCAAATTATAGGCGTGCTCACCAAATACCTGTTGGATGGCTTTCACCTCTGCAATATCCCCTAGTGGGGTAGACGTGCCATGCACGTTAATGTAATCAATATCTTCTGGATTAAGCCCGGCATCGGCAAGCGCAATACGCATTACGTTGCCAGCGCCCAGCCCTTCAGGATGGGGAGCGGTAATGTGGTGGGCATCTGCTGTGGCACCAGCGCCAACCAATTCTGCATAAATGGTAGCACCACGTTTCTTGGCGCGCTCCAGTTCTTCGAGCACAATTGCACCGGCACCTTCTCCCAGCACGAAACCATCACGGTCTGCATCGAAGGGGCGGGAAGCTGTTTTGTAATCCTCGTTGCGGGTAGACAAAGCCTTCATAGCATTAAATCCCCCTACACCTGCCTTGGTTACCGTTGCTTCTGAGCCACCGGTAATCATAATATCCTGGCGCCCCAGGCGGATATAGTCAAATGCCGTACCAATAGCGTGGGAAGAGGATGCGCAGGCGGATACCGTAGCGAAATTCGCGCCCCGGAACCCATACTTGATGGAAATCAGTCCTGCTGCAATATCCGAAATCATTTTCGGGATCATGAACGGATTGTACCTTGGTGTTCCACTGCCCGTTATATGGTCTTCTATTTCTTTCTCAAGGGTTGCTAAACCACCGATGCCTGATCCCCAAATCACACCCGCCCGGTCTGCATTGATCTGTGTTACATCTAAACCTGAGTTCGCCATTGCCTCGGCAGCACTTGCCATAGCATAGACAGTAAAGTTGTCCATTCGGCGTATTTCCCGACGGTCTATGGTTTCTTCAGGATTGAAATCCTTTAGCTCACAGGCGAATTGAGTTTTGAATTGGGAAGCATCGAAATGGGTAATAGGGTTAGCACCACTTAAGCCTTTCTGCAAGCCCTCGAGGTATTCGCTAACTGAGTTTCCTATGGGGGTTACTGCTCCTAGTCCTGTTACGACAACCCTTTTCATTGGCTTATTTTAATTTGGTTTCAGCCTCCTGGTGTAGATGCCAAATTGTGCCGGTGCTTATTGCTTGGTTGGAATTTGCGCCTTGCTTGGCAGATAGTAATGCCGGGAGGTTTACAAATAGCAATTTGAATAGGTAAGGTGCTGAGATACAAACCAGGGACTTTCCGAGGAAAGCCCCTAATTTGTAGCTTTAAACCTGGTGATAGCGGATGCTATTACCCTTTGACTTGTGATTCCAGGTAAGAAACAGCCTGACCAACCGTTTGGATAGCCTCTGCCTCCTCGTCTGGAATGGCGATATCGAACTCTTTTTCGAACTCCATAATGAGCTCCACGGTGTCCAGAGAGTCGGCCCCCAGGTCATTCGTGAAATTGGCGTCCGGGTTCACCTCTGATTCGTCAACACCTAATTTGTCGACGATGATCTTATTAACTCTTTCTGCAATGCTAGACATAAGTGAATTCGCTTTATTGGTTTACAATTGCGATGCAAAGAAACATAGAAGAACCTTGACAACCAAAGTTTTTTAAAAAAAAGTTGCCCCTGCAACCTTCTGAAATGCCCCGCTATTACTGTATTCCAGCCGATTCAGCCTTCCATCCGGCTTATTGCTTTCTTCTTTCGCACCAGTCGGTCCCATCTAAACTAACTAACAGTGTGATCCCCTAAACTCCTATCTATTAATAGGTTTTTAACGAAGGGCAGTTTGTTAATTATAAGGATTAGCGTACTTTTACATTTAGGATTATTGTAAAATTTACACTTAGTCCGCTAGCAAACACACATTACACCCAATCAAAAATTACCAGGCGCATGAAAGTTGTTGACCATCAAAATACTAAAATTGTAGCCACCGTAGGCCCAGCCTGCAGCAGCTACAATCAATTGCTGGAATTGGTCAAAACGGGTGTGGACGTATTCCGACTCAATTTCTCACACGGTACCCACCAGGATCATCAGCAAGTTATCGACCACGTCACCTACATCAATGAGAAACATAACCTTCATATAAGTATCCTTGCGGACCTCCAGGGCCCTAAGCTTCGCGTGGGAAAAATGAAGGATAACGCACTGGAACTTAAAGAGGGAGATGTCATCACCCTGGTGAACGAAAAGTGCGTGGGCACGATGGAAAAAATATATATGAGCTACGAAAGCTTCGCCCGGGACGTTAAAATCGGGGAGCGCGTACTCGTAGACGATGGTAAGCTTGTATTCGAGGTTTTGGAGAGCAATAGAGAAGATACAGTCAAACTCAAGACCCTGTTTGGCGGCACCCTTTCTTCCAACAAGGGCGTCAACCTGCCTAATACCAAGATATCTCTGCCTTCGCTTACTGAAAAGGACCTTATGGACCTGGAGTTCATATTGACGCAGCCCGTCAATTGGATCGCCCTGTCTTTCGTACGGCACCCTAAAGATCTTAAAGACTTACGCAGACGCATCGAAGCGAAAAACCACCCTGCTAAAATCATTTCCAAGATCGAAAAACCGGAAGCCGTAGAGCGGATCGATAAGATCATCAAGCACTCTAATGGTATCATGGTGGCCAGGGGCGACCTGGGCATTGAGGTGGCTATGGAGCGGCTTCCGCTCATTCAAAAGGATATCATTGCCAAATGTATTCAGCGGGCCCGCCCGGTCATCGTTGCCACCCAGATGATGGACAGCATGATCACCAACCCCAGCCCTACAAGGGCAGAAATCACCGATGTAGCTAATGCCGTCCTCGATGGCGCAGATGCGGTAATGCTCAGTGGAGAAACTTCCGTCGGCAAACACCCGGTCAAAGTTGTGGAGGCGATGAATAAAATCATCGAAGAAGCAGAGACCCACTATAACTTTAAAGACCGGCGGCCTGTGGCGACACCTAAAACGAGAACGTTCCACTCAGATGTTATCTGCTTCAATGCTGCGCAGACCGCTATGCAGGTTAACGCCAAAGCCATTATCGGTATGACCAGTTCTGGTTATACGGCTTTTAAGGTGTCCAGCTACCGACCCAAATCTGACATTTATATCTTCTCTGACCGGATGCATATGCTGGCGACGCTCAACCTCGTTTGGGGAGTGCGTTGCTTCTACTACGACCGATTCACCACTACCGACGAGACCATCGCTGATGTGACAGAAATCCTGAAGCGGGAAGAAAGAGTGAAGCCCGGGGATGTAATCATCAACACCGGTAGTATGCCGCTACACCGCCGCCACCGGACTAATATGATGAAGATTACTCCGGTAGAATAGCCTTGTATATAAATTAGAGTGTTCTTAACCTTTGAAGCCAGACGCGATTAGCTCCTTTGCAAAGATTGCAGCCGGAGCTAACGCCTCTGGCTTTCCTACATCCAGCCACTGCGAATCGTCGTGCCGGAAGCCCGCCACTTTGGCTGTCCGCGCCGCCTCCAGATAAACATCAATGATGGAAAACACTTCGTTTTCAGTCATATAGTCGAACAGGCGCGGGTGAATATACTGAATGCCACTAAAAGCCAAAGGAACGGTTGCTGCCACTGTGCGGCTGATTTTCTCCTGCCCGGTTTTTGTATTGCGCCAGCCACTAAGCAGACCTGCTTCATCAAAGAGCAAATAACGGGACGTTGACCGGTTGCGCACCGCTAAAGTAGCCATTGCCCCGCTTGCTTCATGTGCCCGCCTGAATGCATGGAGATCCAGGTTGGTAAGTATGTCGGCGTTATGTACCAGAAAGGATTCCTTACCCCTGAGCCATGTGGCAGCCTTCTTCAACCCTCCTCCTGTGTCCAGCAATTGATCCCGTTCATCGGAAATGTGCACTGATGCGCCAAAATATTGCTTGCTTTGCAGAAAGGCTTCAATCTGATCTGCGAAGTGATGAACATTGACCACGATTTCATTATACCCGAAGGCCAGGAGCCGGCGCATGGTAATTTCCAGTAAAGTGTAGCCTCCAACTTCCACCAAAGCTTTTGGGCGATCATTGGTGAGCGGCTGAAGACGAGTACCCAGACCCGCTGCGAAAATCATCGCTTTCATGATATTTCTTTTAATTTAGCCCCTATGATACAAAAACAACTTGTACGGATCCTACTTGCTCCTTTTTCTTTGCTCTATGGCATAGGGGTCAGTATGCGGGACTTCCTGTACAAGCGGGGACTGTTGAAAGGCGTAGAATTCAACCTCCCGGTCATATCAGTTGGCAACCTTTCTGTAGGTGGCGCGGGTAAGAGCCCACACATCGAGTACCTCATCCGCCTACTCAAAGAATATATAGATATCGCTACACTAAGCCGGGGCTACGGCCGTAAAACCAAAGGCTATCTGGAAGTTCATGCCGACATGTCTGCCGAACAAGCCGGGGATGAACCTTTGCAGTTTAAGCGCAAATTCCCGGATATCATGGTCACGGTTTGTGAAAGCCGCACCTTTGCTATCCCCAAAATCATGATGGGCCGGCCAGATACCAAAGCGATACTGCTAGACGATGCCTTTCAGCACCGCTCGGTCAAGCCCGGAATGAATATCCTGCTTACCGAGTACAGCCATCCCTTTACCCGCGATTACCTGCTGCCCGCCGGCCGACTACGGGAGTGGCGGTCCGCCTATGAGAGGGCTGACATTATTATTGTGAGCAAATGCCCGCCGCAATTATCAGAGGAAGAAAGACAAGCTTTTACAGAAGAAATCGCTCCCCTGCCTCATCAAAAACTTTACTTCTCCTATTACGACTACGGGCAGCCTTACTTCATCCTTAATCCGCGCTTCCGGCTGGAATTCACCCCCGAACTGGAGGTGCTCTTGATTTCCGCGATTGCCCGAACGGACTACCTGCAAACCTACCTCGAACAAAAGGTAGACCATATCAAGGCCATGGAGTACGAAGACCATCACTACTTCACGAAGTACGATGTGGGGCAGCTCAAAGCAAACTTCGACCGGATGGAAACTACCCGGAAGGCTATTCTCACTACCGAGAAAGACGCGATGCGGCTGCAGTTGCATCATCAATATATAAAGGAGCATCAGTTGCCCGTTTTTGCCCTGCCCGTACAAGTCCGTTTCCACTTTGATCAGGGAGCAGACTTCGACGAGACCATCCAACAATACTTACTAAACTTTCAGGTCTAGATGAATCCCATTCTTTACCTCATTTACCAGTTTTTAAAGCTACTCACCAAGATCTCTTTCCGGGTCTATTACCCTAATGCCACGCGCATGAACCTGGAGCGGCTCCGGTACCGGGGCGGCAGTATTTTGGTATCTAACCATCCCAACACCCTGCTAGACCCCCTTAATGCTGCCTGCCGGGTGCCTAAAGTGGTGCATTTCCTTGCTAATGCCAGCCTGTTCCAAACCCCGTTCACCCACTGGTTTTTTAATACCTTTTTCTGCATTCCGGTAGAACGCCCGCAAGACACGAAAGGTAAGCCGATCAATAATGCCAATGCTTTCCGCAAAAGCCAGCAGTTTATCAACAACGGAGGCTGTCTTTTTATCGCGCCGGAAGGCGGCAGTGATATGGAGCGCCGGGTGCGCCCTTTTAAAACCGGCACTGCACGTATACTACTGGGTGCAGCTGCACAACAAAATTTTGATTCAGACCTCTGCATTCTTCCCGTAGGGTTGACGTACGATCATGCGAATCGGTTTCGGTCCCGCATGACGGTTAACGCTGCTCCCCCTTTACTTGCACGCAATTACGCCGAGCTGTACCGGACTGATACATTAAAAGCAGCCCGGCAGCTCACACAGGACTTAGAGCAGGCCATACGCGACCATACGATTGACACCAAAGACTTAACAGAGGATGCGATTGTGCTCCGTGCCGAAGCATTGCTGCGTAACAGCTACCCGTTGGAGGGTGCCGCTCATTTCAAGCGCACGAAAGCCTGGATTGATGGGCTGCGAAAACAGGCCGTAACCGATCCGGATACCCACAACCAGTATATTCAAGCGCTGGAGGAATATTGGTCAAAGCTGGAGGGTGCGCAGGCTACCGACGAGGCTATTGCACACAGGGTTAACCGTCTTTCCTTAATTGGTTTTGTAGCTGGAGCCCCTTTAGCCCTTTACGGTTGGCTCAACAACCTGCTGCCTGGTTATCTGCCCAAACTGGCTTCTGGAAAGCTTGATCTTTATGTCGGGTACACCGCTACTGTACAGATCCTTTGTGGCCTGTTAACCTTTCCCCTATTTTATGCGCTGCAATCAATAGCGGTAAGCGCCTTGCTGGGTTCTGCCGCAGGGTGGCTTTACCTGGTCAGCCTGCCCTTAAGCGGTTGGTTGTTCCTAAAGTGGAAAGCATTGGGCCGGCGGATTCAAGCCCGGCGCAATGTAAAACAGCTCGATGACTTTGAAGCCCTGCAAGCAGAACGGAGCCGACTATTGAAAAGCACCCTGCAATATCTCAATCATTGACAATATCGGGTATATGGAAGCCCTGGAACCAGTCCTGCTTGGCTTATTTCTTGCCGCTACCCTTGTACAGCTGTTGTACTGGCTGGGCTTATTTTCCAGGCTCGCTTTATACCGGCAGCCACCACCACCCAACCGCCCCCGGGAAGCAGTCTCAATTATCATTTGTGCGCATAATGAGGCCGAAAACCTACGTAAAAACCTCCCCTATTTTCTGGATCAAGACTACCCGGACTTTGAGGTTTTAGTGGTCAACGACGCTTCTTCCGATAATTCTTTAGAGATTCTTTTGGAATTTAAAAGAAAAAATCCCACCTTGCGGGTAGCTAATCTTACAACCAAACTAAGTCGTGGGAAAAAGGCAGCCTTAAGCGAGGGCATTAAAGCTGCAAATAATAGCATTCTTCTACTTTCCGACGCTGACTGTCGACCCGCTAGCTCCAAATGGTTGGAGCAAATGCAAGCATTTATTCGGGATAGGGTCGAAATCGGCTTAGGATATAGCCCTTACATTCGTGAGAAAGGCATTCTAAATGCCGCCATTCGCTTTGAGACGGTTTATTCTACCATCCAATTTTCATCATTCGCATTCGTTGGAATGTCCTACATGGGAGTAGGGCGTAACTTGATTTATCGTAAACACTTGTTCCATGAGGCAAGCGGTTTCGATGATCACATGGACGTTACCTCTGGTGACGATGACTTGTTCATCAACGCCGTGGCTACGCCATATAACACACGGGTGATCCTATCACCCGAAGCATTCGTCTTTTCTGAAGCCAAGAGTAGTTGGAGAGGCTACTATCGCCAGAAATCAAGGCACTTATCCACAGGTACCCGGTACCGGCCCGTACATCAGCTATTGCTGGGTGTACTGTCGGCAAGCCACTTTGGGCACTATGTGTTGGGTTTGACCTTGGTTTTATTTCACAACCTGGAAACTATCGTATTCATTAACTATCTGGCACGGATAGTGGTGGTTACGGCGATGTACGGCCTCATTACGAGAAAGCTTCGAGACCCCTCACTTGTCTTTTGGGTTCCCTTGTTCGACGCGTTGTACATCCTGTACTACCTGGTATTCGCGCCGGCACTTTTCAAATCTAAGGAACCATGGACATAGCAGTACACAAACCGACCCAAAAGCAGACCAGCACCTCTTCCAAAAGCAATGATGACTACACCATCGTTAAGGCAGCCATTCGCGGCAATCAGCGCGCCTACGAAACGCTGATGAACCGCTACCGGACACCGATTTACCATATGATGCTGAAGATGGTCAACAACCGCGAAGATGCAGATGATCTGACGATCGAAGCCTTTGGAAAGGCGTTTTCCAAACTCAGCAGCTACGTGCCCCGCTACGCTTTCAGCACCTGGCTGTTCCGAATTGCCATTAATAATGGTATTGACCACATCCGCCGCAAGCGCCTTCAGATCCTCTCCATCGATGAACCGATGGATGGCGAAAACAGCAGCGACTACTCGGGCAACATCCCGTCCTACACCCTGGACCCCGAGCAGGAGATCATCCGCAATCAGCGCCTGGGCCTTATGCGGGAATTGCTGAGCCACCTCAGCCAGAAGTACCGCCTGATGATTGAACTGCGCTACTTTGAGGAAATGAGCTACGAAGAAATCTCCACAGAACTGGATATTCCACTCGGTACGGTGAAAGCCCAGCTTTTCCGAGCCAAAGAAGTCCTGAGCAATCTCCTGCACCAACCCGGCGCAAGCGCCTACATTGATCAGGTGAAGCAGCGTGCGTAAAGCAGGGGATCCCCCTGCTAGTAAAGTTCCCCTGCCGTACAGTACTAATGCTGTGCGGCAGGTAAATTTCGTGCTTGCCCTCCTGAGAAATCTTACCTTCCAGATATAAAAGCCTTTGGGCTGCCAATATTCAAGGTCATTCTAAGCGTCCAGCGAAGAATAACTTCCCCATTTGATACGGCTATTTTTCTCTGAACCCTAAGCCCGTTCCTAATTGAAATCCCGGCTTTAGGGCTCAGTCGCTACTCTACCACCCAACAGCCTGTGCTTTCCACATGAAATTTCGTGTTATCCACATCCGCTCTTAACAATAAGTAGAAGTTCTTCGACTTGTTTATGGGACGAATACCTTAGCTTTGTAAGCTGCAAAAAAAGCACATCAATTATGGCAGGCGATAAATACCAGGACGGCAATAAGCCAGCCTACCAAAAGGGTGGTCGGCAGAAAAAAGACAACCTTTCCAACTTTGTGTTCGGAAAGGTACAGCCACAGGCCGTGCCCCTGGAGGAAGCCGTAATCGGTGCCATTATGCTCGACAAGGAAGCCCTGATCCTCGTGCTCGATATACTTCGGGCCGAAAGCTTCTATCTGGATGCCCATCAGCTGATCTACAAAGCTATGATGCGCCTGTTTGAGAAATCGCAGCCCGTTGACCTCCTCACCGTCACCGAAGAGCTCAAGAAAACCGAGGACCTGGAATCTGCAGGCGGCCCTTACTACCTCGTGGAACTCACCAATAAAGTTGCCTCCGCTGCTAATATCGAGTTCCACGCCCGCATCATTGCCCAAAAGTTTGTGCAGCGGGAGCTTATTACCGTATCCACCAAAATCATCACGGACGCCTACCAGGACTCCACTGATGTTTTCGAGCTGCTCGACGATGCCGAACAAGGGCTCTTTGCCATTGCCCAGCAAAATATGAGCCGGGGTGTGGAAAGCATGTCCTCTCTGGCTGCTAAAGCGCAAAAGCAAATGGAGGAGCTGCGCAAAAGGGATGATGGCCTAACCGGTGTACCTTCCGGCTTCACCGACCTGGACCGCCTGACGTCTGGTTTGCAGCGGTCGGATTTGATCATTCTGGCGGCGCGGCCGGGCATGGGAAAAACTGCATTTACCCTCTCCCTCGCCCGAAATGCTGCGATGACCTTCAAAAAAGCGGTGGCTTTCTTTTCCCTGGAGATGTCTTCCCTGCAGCTGGCCCAGCGTATCATCGCGATGGAAGCAGAAATATCAGGTATGAAGATGCGGAACGGGCAGCTGGAAGATTACGAATGGGAACAGCTCAATGCCGCCCTGGAGCGGGTCAGCGAAGTCCCTATCTACATCGACGACACCCCGGGCATCAATGTCTTCGAGCTACGGGCCAAATGCCGGCGCCTGAAGATGCAGCATGATATTGACCTGATTGTGATTGACTACTTACAGCTCATGAGCGGCGGCGGGGACAATCAGCGCGGCAACCGGGAACAGGAGGTAAGTGCTATCTCCCGGGCCCTAAAGGGCCTCGCCAAGGAACTTAATGTGCCGGTCATCGCCCTTTCTCAGCTCAGCCGGGCAGTGGAGACCCGTGGGGGCAGCAAAAGGCCACAGTTATCGGATTTGAGAGAATCGGGAAGTATTGAGCAAGATGCTGATATTGTGGCCTTTATATATAGACCAGAATATTATGACATCCTGGAAGACGAGGAGGGCATGTCCCTCAAAAACGTGGCGGAGCTCATTGTCTCCAAACACCGTCACGGAGCCCTGGAAACTTTGCGCATGCGCTTCGAGGCTGAATTTGCCCGTTTTTCCGATCTCGATGATCCCGACTTTGGCGATCTGCCCGGTGATACCTTCGGCGACCCGCAAACGCCCAATATTATCACCCGGCCGTCGAAGATGAATGATGATGAGGATATTCCGTTTTAGAATATGCTTTTAGCCGGACTGGTTTCTCGTTAATTACCGCGCTTTACACGTTGATCAGGCTAATTGCGGCTGCGATTTGCTACAATGACGTCCCTTTACCTATTCTGGATATTTTGAACCTTTTTCCCAGGGCACCTTTGCTCTTTTTTATCTTATCAATTATCTGCCTTTTATCCATATCTCTCTAATATTTAAAAAGGGAAGATACTCATTTTTCGGATGAGTTGCACCACTTGCTTCCCACCGCCTATTCCAGTATTCTGCAAAAAACTCAACTCTACCCTCGTGAAAAAAAAACCTAACGACCTGCCTGCTGCTGTTCCATTTACTCCCTCGATGTGCAACGGCTCAAATCTCCCTCACCGGGCGATTACCAGCCGACTATGCCTTTGAACAGCTCCTGTATACTGATGTGGGTGAACTCGGGCTGCCCCTTGCTTACGATACGCTCCCGCTGACAAGCCGGTCTTTCAGGCTTGAGTTGCCCGCCGATGCACTGCGGCCGGTAACCATTGACCGATAGCAACTAATAAGAATCCCTTCAATTATCTTACCTTTACACCTCAAATCAACGCCAAGTATTCCATATATGCCGCCACCTAAGAAGTACGACCGGAACCGCAAAAAGCACAAAGGCGGTTTTTCCCAAAAGCCACGCCCTGCAAAGCCTGCTAAACCAGGACCGGTCCATGAAAAGCCGGAAGTAGAGGGCATGCGCCTCAACAAATACGTGGCGCACTCGGGCATCTGTTCCCGCCGGCAAGCTGCCGACCACGTCAAGAACGGGCTGGTCACGGTGAATGGGGAGGTAGAACGCTCACCGGGCTATCAGGTGCAGGAAGAGGATGAGATCCGCTATAAGGGGGAGCTTATCAAGCCGGAGGAGCGCAAAGTGTACCTACTGCTCAACAAGCCCCGGGGCTATATTACCACCACAAGCGATGACCGGGGGCGCAAAACGGTACTCGACCTTGTAGGCGACAAAGTGCCGGAGCGTATCTTCCCCGTAGGCCGGCTCGACCGGGAGACTACCGGTCTGCTACTTCTGACTAATGATGGCGACCTGGCGAAAAAGCTTGCCCATCCCAGCCACGAAATTTCTAAATTTTATCAGGTCACCCTGGACAAGAATGTGACGCCGGAACACCTCGATGCTATCCGGCAGGGCCTGACCCTGGAAGACGGCCCGACACCAGTGGATGGTGTAGAGTACATCCGGGGCAAAAAGAAAGACGAAGTAGGCATTGAGATCCACATTGGGCGCAACCGTATCGTACGCCGTATCTTTGAGCACCTGGGCTACGAAGTCAAACGGCTCGACCGCTCCTACTACGCCGGGCTCACCAAAAAAGACCTGCCCAGGGGTTTTTCCCGCCACCTGACAGAACGGGAGATCATCATGCTTAAGCACTTTGTCTGATATGTACAGTAAAGAAGAGCAACAGTCGCTATACAGTCTGTCGAAGGAATACCTGAATGCAGACAGCGCCATACATCAGCAATCGGAGGACGAGCAGATCAACGAGCTGCGGCAACTGATTGTATACCACGAATACCGCTACTATATTCTCAACGGCCCGGTCGTGAGCGATTATGAGTATGATCAGCTCTACAAACTGCTCGAAAAACAGGAAGCAGACCACCCTGCTCTGGTCACTCCGGACTCCCCTACCCAACGGGTTTCCAGTGACCTGATCGAGGATTTTCCCTCCGTGGAGCACCTCACACCCATGCTCTCCCTCGCCAATTCCTACAACGAAGAGGACCTGGTGGAATTCGACAAACAGATCAAGCGCTACGCCAACATCCCGGAGGAAAAAGATATTGAGTACGCCGTGGAGCCCAAGTACGATGGCGGCAGCATCGCCGTAGTATACGAAAACGATCAGCTTGTGCGGGGCGCTACCCGGGGCAACGGTCAAATGGGCGAAGAAATGACCGCCAACGCCCGCGTGATCCGGTCGGTACCGCTGAATGCTGCCTTTTCCAAATACGGCATTCAGAAAGCGGAGCTTCGGGGCGAAGTGTTAATCCGGAAGGATACCTTTGAGGAAATTAATGCCACCCGCCAAAAAGAGGGGATGACGTTGTTTGCGAACGCCCGGAACACGGCCACCGGTGCCCTGCGCATGAAAGACCCTAAGGAGGTTTCCCGCCGGGGGCTGGAAGCTTTTATTTACACCCTCGGATACGCCACCGACAAGGAAGACAACCGTGTGCTAAGCAACTTCAACTCCCACAAGGAAAGCCTGGACATGCTGCATCAACTGGGCTTCAAGGTGCCCGCAGAAGGCGAGGAGCGCAAAGTCTGCAAAAATATCAAAGAGGTAGTGGCCTTCTGCCTGCAATGGCAGGAAAAGCGGGAGGACTACCCTTATGAAATTGACGGCATGGTAGTGAAGGTGAACGACCGGGAGCTGCAGGAGCGGACCGGTTACACGAGCCACCACCCGCGCTGGTCCATTGCTTTTAAGTTTAAGGCTAAGCAGGCGACCACCAAGCTGCTGAATGTGGAGTATCAGGTGGGTAAAATCGGGTCAATTACGCCGGTAGCAAAGGTTGAGCCGGTACAACTGGCGGGCGTAACGGTAGCCTCGGTTTCTCTGCACAATGAAGACTTCATTACCGGCAAAGACCTGCGGCTTGGAGATACCGTGTTGGTAGAGCGGGCCGGTGATGTGATCCCTTACATCGTCAAAGCAATGGATGAGCTAAGGGACGGCTCCGAGCAGCCCATCGAATTTCCAGGTACCTGCCCGGTGAACGATACCGATGAGCCCGTAGAACTGGTCCGGGCAGAAGGCGAAGCCGCCTGGCGCTGCCCTACTTGCGTATGCGGCGCACAGAACCTGCAGCAGATCATCTTCCACGTGTCCAAAAACGCCATGGATATTGACGGCATGGGCAAGTCCATTATCGAGCGGTTCTACGAATTAGGCTGGCTGCGCACCATCGCCGATGTGTACCGGCTGGACTACGATAAGATTGCAGCATTAGAAGGGTTTGGCCAAAAATCAGCGGACAACCTAAAGGCCTCTATCGAGCAAGCCAGGCAAAATCCCATCTATCGGTTGTTGCATAGCTTAGCTATACATCATTTGGGGCGCAAGGTATCGAAGATTATAGCAGCGGAGATCAAGCATGTCCTTGACCTGCGGGAATGGACCACGGAAGACTTCACCAACATCAAAGATGTCGGGCCAGTCGTTGCCGAAAATATCGCCGCCTACTTCCAGGACGAGCACCACATCAAAATGCTGGAGGAGATGGAAGCAATGGGTGTTAATTTAAAGCAAACTCAGGACGATATCCCAAAGGCCGCCTCCGGTGACGGGCCTTTTGTTGGTAAGACCATCCTTTTTACCGGTTCCTTACAGACTATGAGCCGTAAGGAGGCACAAGCCAAAGCTGAAGCGGCTGGTGCTAAAAACATCAGCGCTGTGAGTGGCAACCTGAATGTCCTGGTCGTTGGGGAAAAGGCAGGCTCAAAGCTGAAGAAAGCGCAGGCACTCGGCACCGTCCAAATCCTGACCGAAGCTGAATTTTTAGAACAGCTGCAGTAAATTGTGTAGTTTTAAGATGTTAAAAATTAACTGCACCGCTTAAAACGAAAGGCTATGAGTTTAATCTACACCTTAATCATTGGCCTCATTGCCGGGGCACTCGCCAAGATGGTCACACCTCAGGATGAAAAAGGGGGTTGGATATCCTCTATTGTTATTGGTATCGTTGGCTCCCTCGTCGGGCATTTTCTAGGTGGTATAATTGGTATTGAAAGCACCCACTTTATTGGTCGCATTCTAATCGCCACAGGGGGTGCAATACTCGTGCTTTTTATTTATCACCGGTACCTCGCTAAAAAGCTGAATCTGCCGATATAACCCAGAGCGGGGTTCCCTGACAATATTGCCTGCACACGACTCCCACCCTGGTAGCCGGTAAACATTTATTGCACAACATACCATGATAAGAAGCGCGTCAAACAGCATCATATCTAAGATTTGTCTAAGTGTAATAGGCTTTGGGCTGGTCTTGCTTTCCCCGATGGTGTACGGGCAGACCTATCATTTCAAACACTATACAGCTAACGACGGCCTGCCCACCAATGCGGTTTACGGAGGGATTCAGGACAAAAAAGGTTTTATCTGGTTTTACACGGAGCATGGGGTCAGCCGTTTTGATGGCTACCAGTTTCGAAATTTCACCGTCCAGGATGGCCTTCCGGTCAATGATGTTTGGCTCATTGCAGAGGATAAGCTAGGGCGAATTTGGATCAACACTTTTGGTAAAAAGCTCGTCGCCATTGAAGGAGATAGCGTAAAGACGTATTACGAAAGCCATTCTCCTGATTTCCAGGCTTTTGATTTCATTACCAACGATGATGGTGATATTACCATCTATGAAAGAGGAACAGGGCAACTGCTGGTTCCGGACAGTTGTTGCGGGGTTCAGAAGTTATCGCTCCCGGATGAATTGGATAATATTCCAAACAACAAGGTATTCCATTGCCATCGGGATACTTTTATACGCTTCTATCAGAACGAAGCCAAGATTTCTAAAATTGCTAACGGAGGGTTTAGAGAAGATTACCTCATCGGAACCAGAGATAGCCATTGGTCAAAGCTTGACTTTAATACTAGACAAAGCCGGGCCTATTGGCAAGGCAAGCTATTCGTTTGGTCTTTCCAGGATAGCCTATTGCATTCTTTCGCACCTTCATTAGATAGCCTGTACCATTTCAACCTCAACAAAATATTTGGTGATACTCCGAGCTTCTTACGTTACCTGAAACTGGGTGATCAACTCCAGGTCCAAACCAATCTGGGCCTGCTGGTTATTAATGAGAGCATGGAGCCCGCGGATACCCTGAGATTCAATTCACCGGCACAAGGGGACATCCACCGGTCTTTTAAAGATCGGGAGGGCAATTACTGGATATGCTCCAAAAGCCAGGGCGTGTTTTTTCTCACGGCCTCCCAGCGGAATACCAAGCTCTTTACCTTTGAAAACCGGTATAAGCCAGGTATCACCCATCTGAAAAGGTCCGGTGATGGTACGATCATAGCGGGAACACGGAATGGGGCACTGCTCCAACTCTCTGAGGACAACAGGCTCATCCAACTTCTGCCAGAGCTGGAAGAACAGCTCAACGATAGCCGCAATGTAAATGCGATATGCTTTCGGAATAAAACACACTTTTGGGTCGCCCGTCCCCTATTACCCCTGGAGTTTGTAGCGCTTAACGGGAAGCAGGCGTATACTCAACCCATTAACTTTACGAACCTTCCTATTGAGGGCCGCGGTGTTACCCCTAATTTCAACACCAATAACTTAAAGGAAGAGCTTGGACAGGGCATTAAAGATTTAGACTGGCACCCTGCTTCCCAGCGGCTTTGTGTAGCAAGAGGTGCACATCCCTATATTCTCCATTACGAAGGGAAGAAAACACCGCAGCGCCTTGAGTTACTAACAGCCAAGCGCACCTACGCCTGCGCTTTTGAGCCCTCAGGTACGGTTTGGCTCGGACATATTGACGGCCTGGCTCAGTTTACCTCAAAGGATGGATATACCCCCATAACCACTCCCGAAGCTCTAAAGAACGTTTTTATTCGAGAGTTGGTTTTCGATGATCATTCTAATACACTCTGGATCGGCACTGATGGTAAAGGAGTATTGGCTTATCGTAATGGAGCTGTCTTTCAGATAGAAGGCACAGCCGGGTTAAGTATTAATAGTTTAGATATTAATGCAGACCTGATGTTTGCAGCAACTAACAAAGGTGCTCAACAAATCAGAATCACCAACCCTGTTGAAGGAAGTTACCTTTCCAGCAACTATGGTATCCGGCAGGGCCTGCCTTCTGTGGAGGCGAATGCCATTGTAGCGGACAGCAATGCCATCTATGTAGGCGGTACCGAGGGGGTTGCAAAAATCGCAAAGCAAGAGCAGTATTTCAACTTCCGCCCCCCTCTACTTTACTTTTCAGGTATTGAGGCAGATGGAATACAACAACCGTCTGATACGGCTTACCTTATAAAAGGAGCCCCCTACCAGCTCTCTTTCAAATTCTCAGCCATCTCTTTCAAAAGTCTTGGCAACATCAGGTATTATTACCAGCTGGTAGGCGAAGATGATAAAGTACTGAAGACTGAGGCGCGCAGCATACGCTACACCAATCTGTCGCCGGGTACCTATACCTTTACGGTTCAGGCGGAGGATAGTAATCAGCAGCGCGGCGATATATACAAAACCAAAGTCGTCATAAATTCTAATTTTTGGCACAAATCCCAACTTTGGATTTTCGCAATTCTGGCCCTTTTAATTTCAGTTTGGATTTTGCACCGCTGGCGCCTGCACCGGCTCCGTCAAAAAAGTGAACAGGAAACAGCCACTAACCGCCAATTTGCAGAACTTGAACTTCAGGCACTGCAAGCACAGATGAACCCCCACTTTGTTTTCAACTCTCTGAGCGCAATACAGTATTTCATTGCCGCTAATGAAAGAAAGCAGGCCGATACCTATCTTTCTAAATTTGCAATGCTCATGCGGCAATTCCTAGAGTCTTCCAAAAGCCGATACCTCAACCTGCAGCAGGAGCTTCATCTCATTAAGCTATATATTGAACTCGAACAAATGCGCTTTCCTGACCGGTTTGAGGCGGTTGTGGAGGTGTCCTCTAAAATCAACCCTTATACGACCCTGGTACCAACGATGCTGCTGCAACCTTTCGTCGAAAACGCCATCAACCATGGGTTATTTCATAAGATGGCAAAAGGCAGGCTTTCACTAATCATTAAAAAAAATGCAAACCAGGCTTTAGTTTGTACGTTAGAAGATAATGGAGTGGGGCGAGCCGCTGCGAAAGGCATCCAACAACAGACGGGCAAAGCTTACCGCTCCCGCGCCATGCAAATCACCAGTGAGCGGCTAAACGCCCTTAGCGTCATAGAGGGCTATGATGTCGATATAAAAATCATTGACTTGAAGAAAGATGATGGTACCGCTGCCGGGACCCGCGTGATAATTACAGTGCCGGAAATTGAGTAACTACACCATGATTAAAGCCATTATTATTGAAGATGAAGCCCACGCAAGGCTGACATTGAAGAGTAAAGTTGAGGAGTTCTGCCCGGATATAGAATTAGAAGCCCTGGCGGACAACCCCGTAGAAGGCAGGAGGCTTATTCAGGACCTTAAACCAGATTTAGTCTTCCTGGATATCGCTATGCCTGGTGAAAGCGGGTTCGAAATGCTTAACCGCCTGGACAATCTGAATTTTGAAGTCATTTTCGTAACCGGTTTTAACAATTATGCAATCGACGCCATTAATCTATGTGCAATTGGCTACATTCTAAAGCCTATCCAAACGAGCCTGCTGATCAAGGCTGTGCACAATGCCGCTCAACGCATCCGCGAGCGGCGGGACAATGCCCGCAACCAGGAATTAATCCGAAACCTCAAACAACCTGGCAAGGCCTCCAACCGGATTGGTATACCTACAGAGGAGGGCCTCGAATTTGTGCCGACTTCTAATATCATACGGTGCGAAGGACAAAATAAGCTAACAAAATTATTCCTCACCGAATCAAGGACCTTGGTCAGTTCTTATAGTATTGGCGAGTTTGTCCGCTTGCTGGAACCGTATGGTTTTTTTCAGGTGCACCGGTCCCACCTCATCAACCTTAACCGCATCCTTCGCTACAACCGGGAAGGACAAGTCACGCTGGAAGACCACTCTCAGGTACCTGTCTCCAAACGCAGGCGGGCCGAATTCCTGCAGCAACTCACCCGTTTGTAGTATAATCAGCCCTTTTACACCCCTATAGTGCCCGTTCGTCAGATGCGAGCTACAAGACCAGAGGTTACGGACTATCTTTGTGGTGGTCTACAAGTTTATTTTCAGAACCTGCCCCCTATCGGAAAGTGAAAGTAAACAACACCTTTAACCCACCAAAACAATACAGCTCCAGTCTGATCGATATCACTACAGATTGGATCAAGATTATTACTCAGTTTGATATTGTCTGCACTGCAGGCTAATACGCTCTCTTAGCTTTGCCTTGAGAGCCATCCCCTAAAAGATGGCTCTTTTTTTATGCCCGGTACACCCTATTTCGCTTTGATGCGTTATGTTAGGTAAATGCTCCGCCATGAACGCATTAAAGTCTCTATACTTGTCCTGCCTGGTTGCTTTTCTGTCCGGTACAGCCTGCAATTGCCCACCCGATGAGGAAATCGGAAGGCTGGGGCTTAGCGGAGCCGGCCAGAGCTTTCTGCCCTATAATGGAACAGAATCCCTGCGCTTTGTTAACGCCAGCGGACAGGTGCTCACCTTTAACGCCCCACGTGGAGAAGAAGCCGGGCAAGATCAACTTTGTGTCAACATTATCTGCACGGAAGCCCGGTTCAACAGCCCTTCCAGTTGCGAGTACTTCCTAACAGACAACCTCCGCTATATTTTTGTATCTGACGACAATGAACGGCTGCTTGACCTGGCAGTGTTTACCGGGCTGTACGAGTGGGAAACAGAGCATTTTTTTGACGCCACCCAGGTTTCCTATTCTTCGGGCACACCTTCTATCCAGGCCGGTTACGTCATTGAACAACGGTTCACCGGCAATTTAATTCCCGAGGAGACCAGTATCAATAACCTGATGCAGGAACAGGCAACGGTGGAACTAAATGGCACGACCTTTAATGATGTCCTGAGCTTCGAACAAGATAATCTTGGCTTTTTCCTGCAGGCAGGCAAGGGCGTAATCGCTATCCGGGAGAATAGCCAGCTTTGGGTATTGGAAGAGTAATAGTACCTTCAGGGGTTGTCAACCTCAATACACACCCCATGCGGCTATTACTTCCTTTTCTGTGATTTCTGCTTGCAACTTCTGGTCTTACTACCGCCTGGCTTTGTTGAACAGCAAATTGCAACGGGCCTGGACCCTACCACACTAACCATTGCTCCCGATGGGCGGGTTTTCGTAGCCGAAAAGTCCGGACGCATCCGCATCGTTGAAGACGGCGTACTGCTGCCAGACCCTTTCCTTAGCATTGACGTAGACAACTACAATGAACGGGGGCGCTATGGTCTTTGGCAGCGATGGCAAACTGTACATCGCAGTCGGGGACGGGGCAAACCCACAGACCGGGCAGGACCTGAATACCACACTGGGCAAGGTACTCCGGCTCTATCCGGATGCGCCGGTTGCCACATCTGACGCTGACAAGCTCGAAGAGGTCCGGATTATGCCCCAGCCAGCGAGCAACATGGCTACCCTTTGGATTAAAAATGAGGGCACCCGGATGATCAGGGCCCGCCTTCACCACATTAACGGGCAGGAAGTATGGCGGGGGCTATTCCAGCATACGCAGCCAATGAGCAGTCATAACATTCAGGTGTCACAATTGCCGGCAGGGCTATACATTCTCCAGCTACAGCACAATCTTGGTCAACAAAGCCTGAAGTTGCTGGTCAAATAACGAACATGACGGACTCTTCCTCGTTCCAAAAGAAAAAACAATCAATGAAAAGAACAGCAACTTCAATATGGAAAGGTACAGGCACCAAAGGTAATGGTCACTTATCTACGCAAAGTGGTGTATTTGATCAGCAGCCTTATTCTTTCAAGACACGGTTTGAGAATGAAGATGGGAAAAAAGGCACCAATCCCGAAGAGCTGATCGCCGCTGCCCACGCCGGGTGCTTCAATATGGCGCTGGGGGTACAACTAGAACAAGCGGACTTTGAACCCCAGGAACTCAATACACAAGCAGCCGTGAAATTGGAGAAAAAAGGAGAAGGGTTTGCGATTACGAATATCCACCTGACGCTCAAAGGCAAAGTGCCGGGTATCTCAGAAAAAAAATTCCACGAATTAGCCAATGGTGCAAAAGCCAACTGCCCCATTTCACAGGTCCTCAGTGCCGAAATCACCATGGAGGCAGAACTTATTGAACTTGCCTAAAACCGGTGCAGGGATTTACTGCCCGGTGATTTTTGACAACAGCCACTCCCGCTCGGTGAGTGGCTTCATTTTTCCTATTTTAGTCCTTAACCGTACCCGGCCCGCTTCGTCGTAGGGCGCCAGACTAATAAGCTGCCGGACCACCCGGATGATGTTCCCGTAGTTTTCCCGGTGGTAATTACTAAACTCCTGCCTTCCCACAAATCCCCTCAGGCGTTCCAGATGCACCTCAAGTGTGTCATACTCTCCCTGCTCAAAATAAATTTTCAATAGCAGCGTCCGGGCAATCAAGTCATTGACCAAATCGCTGATTTCGGTCGTCAGCAGGATGTGCCGGGCCCGGTCATAGTCTTGCTTTGCGAAATACAATCTTGCCCGGTTGAATTGGCTTGCAGATTCGCGGTAGTTCACCGGCAAAAGGGGCGCATAGCTGGATATAAATCCCGCTACGGCATCCAGATACCCCAGGCGAATACCTACCGCAACTATATTATTGAAGGTGAACCGCGACAGCATACCACCATCAAACAGCACCTCCTGCTTTAGCCCATCCTGGTACAAGCGCCAGCTTTCCTCTGCATAGAAAATATTGCCGGTGTTGATCTGACGAATACAGAAATTTAATGCCAACATATATAAGTCCTTTTGCTCTTCCCTGGTGAAAGAGCGCTGATGCGTCTGCTGTAGCTCCCGGAACTTCAGAAAGTGCTGTTCCTGATCAGCATCACCCAGAAACATAAAGCAGTGAAAGTAGAGGGCGATAGCCGGATACTCCAGGTAGTATCCTGATTCTATCTGGCTTTCAAGCATTTGCAGCAAGCCGTATTTATATGATTTCTTGAATACCGCCTCGTGCGACCGCTGGGTACAGGCGTGCCGGAGTTTGCGCGTCAGGTAATCTACGTCCAGGGTATCCGCAATTGCCTGCAATTGCAAAGGTTCGGTACGTCGGTTGTCGGCCTGATGCTCCAGTTCGCTGACACGATACGCCAGTAAAGCCTGATGGTAATCTGCATTGCGCAGAGGCTGCTGCTGCAACTGACGTTTCTGGCGCCGCATCGTCCGCTTAAAGTGACGGTCGAGTCGCCGCTCCCGGTAAAGCTTTGCTAATTGCTGATTGCGTGCCAAGCCTTTGGTTCTGGCTTGCTCCATGAGTAGGAAGTCCTCCAGCAGGGCGTGCAGGTCGCTCATGGCATTTCGGAGCTGCTGATTGTCGTAGGGCTGATCGGGAAAAGCGTGTTTATACAATAATTCAAGCTCCGGCCAGGACCGTTTTGCAGCTTTCCTTTCTACAAGATACACTAACATTTGTTGCAGCTCCGGCCGCTGCGTTGCATATCCTGATATAACAAACGAACCAAATTTACGAATCTCTCCGGTCGATAAGGTATCCAGTAATTCGTAGAGCTGGTAATTATTCATAGCTAAATGTAGCTTAGATTTCTACAATATAAAAATTCTTCCGTTGCAGCCTGAGAGGAAAGCTTGCACTTTTGTCATGCAATCAAAACCAAACTCATGAAAAGTCGCCATTTATATTTTTTCCTGTTCTGCCTCTTTACACTGCAGCTATCTGCCCAAGGCTGGCGGCAGACTTATCGTTTCCCCAGCCAACTTCACCGCGTATACGACCTTGCGCAACATCCAGACGGTGGCTTTCTGATTGCCTCGACGGCCTCCCTGACCAGTGATCTCAATGCAGTGCTGCTAAAAACCAACGCTTTGGGAGACTCTCTCTGGCTTAATTCATACCCCGGACAGGAGGGCTTGCTCATCGCCTCCAATAATGACAACACCTTTTCCTTTGTCACCACCGGCTATATCAACGTCATCAATACAGCGGGTGAAATACTCAGTTCTGTACCCATACCCGAGACGGACAACTTCAACTTAACATACATCGCTGAGCAGAACGCGGTGCAAACTGCAGATGAGCATTTGCTTTTGGGCGGAAAAAATGACCTGGGCGACGCCATGGTTATGAAACTTACAAAATCCGGGCAGGAAATTTGGACCATCACCTTCGCATCCCCAAATGATGAAGAGGTGCAGGCCATTACTGAAGATGAAGATGGGAATATTTACCTGGGGTTACAAAGTAAGCCCCCGGGGGAGCTGTACGCCAACCGGGTCCTGCAAAAAAATGATGCTAACGGGGCCATGCTGTGGCGCACTGAATTTCCTGGCAACGAGAATACCAGTTATTCGGTGGCCAACATTACCGTTGTTAATGGCAACGAAGGCATTATCGTCGCCGGAATGGGACAGCCCCAACTACTTAGGCTTGATTCGGATGGCAATTTAGCCTGGAGCGACACCCTTTCCAATAACTATTTTCCACTAGCCGTAGCTGAAGACCCCGAAGGCAACTTTGCCATTACTGGCTCCCATTTTTCAAATGATATCTACTCCGGTGACTTGTTCTTAATAAATATAGACGAAGAGGGGCAGCACAATTGGGATCGTATTTATCCCCGTATACAGGTTCAAACTGGAAGTGCCATTATTCCTGCGGAGGATACCGGATACCTCATCAGCGGAGCAGCAAGCTTACCGGACTTCCAGGCGGGAAGGGTCTTTTTGGTGAAAACCGATGCGCTGGGCTACCTGTTCACCAATCAACTCAACGGGCAGGCATTTCTGGACCTCAACAATAACTGCCAGAAAGACTCCGATGAGCCTTCACTACCCGGTACAGGACTTACCCTCACCGGCCCGGAATATGAGAATACGGCAATCACCGATGCCAACGGGTTTTATGAAATGCGGGCAGACACCGGTGATTTTGCGCTTGTGCCCTACTTCAACTCCCCCTACTACGCAGCAGAGTGCCCGGTCTTCTCTCTTGAATTCTCCAGCTTTTTTGACACCCTCGAACTCGACATTCCAGCTACTCCCGTCGTTTACTGCCCGCTTCTGCAAGTCAACATGAACACCCCATTCCTGCGGCGCTGTTTCTCCAGCGTCTATTACGTCGATTACTGCAATATAGGAACAACCTCAGCAGGCAATGTGTATGTAGAAGTTACACTTGACCCTTTTCTGGAGTTGGAGGAGGCTAGTATTCCTTTCGAGGAAGTGGGCCCAGGCCACTACAGATTTGATGTGGAAGATTTGGTAGTTGGTCAGTGTGGCAGCTTCAACTTTAATGTCCTGGTGAGCTGTGAAGCTGAGCTGGGGCAGAGCCACTGTACAGAGGCACATATTTTTCCCGATGAGCTATGCCTGCCGGATGTACCTGGCTATTCCGGTGCCTTTCTGGAACTGGAAGCACTTTGCCTCGACACTACTGCTTATTTCCGGATTCAGAATACCGGAGATGGAGACATGATGGCCCCACTGGAGTATATCGTTATTGAAGACGCTGTTCTACTTCAGCAAGAGCCCTTCAATCTGGCTCAGGGACAAGAAACACTGGTTACCTTCCCGGCTAACGGGAGCACTTATTACCTCAACACCTCTCAGGAGCCGGATGCACCGGGTGCTGACTTTATCAGCGCTGTACTCGAAGGTTGCGGCAATAATAATGACGGCACCTTCAGCACCGGCTTTGTCAACACCTTCCTTCAAAGCGACAGTGACCCCTGGCTGGATATCGACTGCCGGGAAAACATTGGCAGCTTTGACCCCAATGACATACAGGTTTTCCCGGAAGGGTACGGGCCCGAGGGGATTGTGGAGCCCGGTACCACGCTAGACTACCTCATCCGGTTTCAAAACACCGGGACGGACACTGCATTTACGGTGGAAATCCTCAACCCCATCCCTGATGAACTACAGCTTGGCACCCTTCGGTCGCTGGGCAGCAGCCATAACTACGAACTAACGCTGCTGGAAGATGGTGTCCTGAGTTTCCGCTTTGACAATATCCTCTTACCCGACAGTACGACTAACCTGCAAGCTTCACAGGGCTTCGTTCGCTACCGTATTGACCACCGGGAGGGGCTCCCGCTTGGCACTAATTTTGGAAACCGGGCCGCCATTTACTTTGACTTCAACGATCCTATCTATACCAATACCGCCCTGACCACTATTGATGAAAACTTCATCACAGTAGATTTGAAAGAGGTGTACGTGCCTGGTTTATCCCTTGAGGCCTACCCCAACCCCTTTACCGAATTCCTGAATATTTCCTTTGATGGATTATCCGGAAAGACGGTACAGTTTATGATTTACAGCTCGGATGGCAGGCTGGTACGGCAACTGGAGCAACCCTTTGCCCCGGTGGTGACCCTTCGGCCGGGGGCGCTCCCGAGCGGGCACTATACATTGCAAGTCTGGGTAGATCAAAAGCTTACCGCCGCCGGCACTATTGTTAACCACTAAAACTGATAAGACATCGTGAAAAACCAGACTACCCTTTTTCCACCATTTGTAAAGTGCCGAATAGGGCTACTACCGTATTTATGCCTAAGACCAGGTAATTCTTATTCCTACATTATAATCGGTAAAACAAAGGCTTTAAAAGCCTTTATCTTGAAATAATGTATCTTTCATTTCTACAATTTACAAAAAATAGCTTTGCAAAGCGACCGTGTAGTGCGCACTTTTGTAAAGTAATCAATACCAAGCTCATGAAGACTCAATATCTATACTTCGTTTTATTCAGCCTTCTTACCCTGCAGATGTCAGGGCAGGGGTGGCGGCAAACCTATAATTTCCCAAGCAATTCCTATCGGGTTTACAGCCTTGCCCAACATCCCGATGGGGGCTTCCTGGCTGCCACCTCTGCAGCTTTATCCGGTTCCTTTAATGCAACTATTCTAAAAACCAGCGCTGAGGGGGATTCGGTTTGGCTCAAAACCTATCCCGAGAGATACGGCGTCTTCCTAGCCGAAAATACCGATGGGACCTTCTCCTTTGTCACCGATGAATATGTCAATATCATCAATACAGAGGGTGAGTCAATCAGCACTACTGCCATTCCCGAAACAGACAATTTTGACTTCCAATTCACAGCCAATCAGGCGGTCGCGCAAACGAGTAGCGGGGACCTGCTGCTGGGCGGCCATAACAACGTTGGTCAAGCCATGCTTTCCAGAGTAAATGCTACCGGACAAGAGATCTGGACATATACCTTTAACCACCCCAACGAGGAGGAAGTCCATGCCGTTGCGGAAGATGAAGAAGGAAATATTTACCTGGGGCTGCAAAGCAGGCCACCGGGCGAGCAGTTCTCCACCCGTATTGTTCAGAAAATCGATGCTAGTGGAAATTTATTATGGCGTACTGAATTGCCCAATGATGGAAATGCCAGCGATACACCAGATGGCATTGCTGTAATAAATGGTGCAGAGGGTATCATCAGTATCGGTGCCGGGTTACCGCAAATTTCCAGGCTAGACTCATCGGGTGAAATCCTATGGAGCGACACCCTTCACACCAGCTTCTTCCCATCGTCTATAGCTGAAGATCAGGAAGGCAACTTTGCCATAACCGGAGTATTATCATCCAACGGTATCTACAGGAATGACGTATTCCTGCTGAATATTGATGAAGATGGCAATCACAACTGGGAGCGTACCTACTCCCGCCTGGACTTTGAGGGGGGTAGTTCGATTTTACCCACTGCCGATGCTGGTTACCTGATTGGTGGAAACACCACATCACAAGACTTCTCCTCAGGCAGTATGCTCCTGATGAAAACTGATCCCTTCGGCAATCTTTATACTAACGCGGTCAGCGGGCAGGTCTTTCTCGACCTCAACAACAACTGCCAAAAAGATGACAGCGAGCCTACCCTGCCCAATACCGGGCTTACGCTTACCAAACCGGGCTTTGAAAGCATAGCGATCACCGATACCGCTGGTCGTTATACCCTGCAGGCAGATACGGGTAGTTTTACCCTTACCCCCTACTTCAACTCACCGTATTACGCTTCGGAATGCCCTACCACTACCCCCGGTTTTTCCAGCTTTTTTGACACCCTGTCACTTGATATCCCGGCTACACCGGTAGTTTACTGCCCCCTGCTGCAGGTCAACCTGAGCACGCCCTTCCTGCGGCGCTGCTTTTCCAACACCTACACCGTTGATTATTGCAATATTGGCACAGCCTCCGCAGGTAATGTACATGTGGAAATCACCCTTGACCCCTTTCTGGAATTACAGGAAGCTACCCTGCCCTTTGAAGAGCTAAGCCCCGGCAGGTATAAGTTTGAAGTGGAGGACATGGACATCGGTCAGTGCGGTAGTTTTAACATGACTGTTCTGGTGAGTTGCGAGGCAGAACTGGGGCAGAGCCACTGCACGGAAGCGCACATTTTCCCCGATGACCTTTGCCTGCCCCCTGTCCCCGGCTATTCCGGTGCCTTCCTCGAGCTGGAAGCCCTCTGCCTGGACACCACCGCCTTCTTCCGAATTCAGAATACCGGCGATAGTGACATGGCGGCCCCTTTGGAGTACATCGTTATTGAAGATGCCGTATTGCTGCAACAAGAGTCTTACAACCTGGCGCAGGGGCAGGAAACCCTGCTCACGTTCCCGGCTAATGGCAGCACCTACTACCTCAATACACCGCAGGAGCCGGGTGCTCCGGGCACCGATTTCATTAGCGCCGTACTCGAAGGCTGTGGCACCAATATCAATGGCAACTTCAGTACCGGCTTCGTCAACGTCTTTCCGCAAAGTGACAGCGACCCCTGGCTCGATATCGACTGCCGGGAGAATATCGGCAGCTTTGATCCCAACGATATTCAGGTTTTCCCGAAAGGATACGGGCCAGAAGGGCGGGTAGAGCCCGGCACAACGCTGGACTACCTGATCCGGTTTCAAAACACCGGAACAGATACGGCATTTACGGTGGAAATCCTCAACCCCTTCCCGCCTGAACTCAACATCAGCACCCTGCGCCCACTTGGCAGCAGCCACAATTATGAGCTAACGGTACTGGAGGACAATGTCCTGAGCTTCCGGTTTGATAATATCCTGCTGCCCGACAGCACGACCAACCTGGAAGCCTCACAGGGGTACGTACGCTACCGGGCAGAACACCGGGAAGGGCTTCCACTCGGCACTACCGTTGAGAACGATGCTGCTATCTATTTCGACTTCAACGAGCCCATATTTACCAACACCACCCTGACCACCATTGATGAAAACTTCATTCTAGTCAACATGGAAGAAATATATGTACCCGGCTTATCCCTGGATGCCTACCCTAACCCCTTTACCGAATTCCTGAATATTTCCTTTGATGGATTATCCGGCAAGACAGTACAGTTTATGATTTACAGTACAGATGGCAGGCTGGTACGGCAACTGGAGCAACCCTTTGCCCCGGTGGTGACCCTCCGGCCGGGGGCGCTCCCGAGCGGGCAGTATGCATTGCAGGTCTGGGTAGACCAAAAGCTTACCGCCGCCGGCACTATTGTTAACCACTAAAACTTAAAGCTATGAAATGGCTAACTACCACTTTTATCCTGATTACTCTTTTCACAGCTAATGTAGATGCCCAAAACTCCCCCTGGAGTGTACAAACCGTATTAGGCGTACAGCAATTTGAAATCTTCAGCGACTACCGTACTGAGCTCATGAGCTTTGAAAACGGTAACTACGGAAGAGGCACTGGCAACGTCACTTACCCTATACGCAGCCTGCAAATTGGGGTGGGCATCAACTATTCTATCCATCCAAGGTGGACTGGCAGTTTACAGGCAAGCTATACCGGCTGGAAAGGCGAGTACGGTGTTGACCGCTCTATGACCTTCAATGTAGGACAGGAGGATGAAGTCACGCACAGTCCAAGAAGCCCCCGCGCCTTACGCCTTGCACAGTTCAACCTCATAGGCTATTACAACCTCAGCCGTATAGGCGCCAAAAGCCAATGGCAAATCGGCACCGGTCTGAGCGGGGCTTTCCGCCGGCATCGCTATGAAGTCCTTGCGCGATACAATATCACCTCCTCCTATAGCTTAGAAGTACTGGAGAGCCGTATTGAAAACGTTGACAAATGGATGGTTGGCATTCCCCTGAGTGCACGGGTGCTTATCCCTGCAACCGAACGGATACAACTGGGCGCACAGCTCGACTTCAACTTTTTTACCAGTGGAGCTTTTCAACGGAGCCTTGTACTGCTTGCTACACATACCTTCTAAAAAACACCTGACCCCTACCCCAATAATTGAAGAAGCCATCCCAGGGCATTCCCCGGGATGGCTTCCTTTTTCAACTTAATCTCCGTAAAGGTACCGGCTTAGCTGGCCAGTTCCTCGCGGATTTTATTCAGTGCAGATCCAGCGCTGACCCAGTTGATCTGAGCCTGGTTGTAGGTATGGGCCACTTCGAATTCATCAGTAGAGCCATCTTTGTGGTGCAACTTCACGGTGAGGTTCTGGTAAGGCTTCATCTTATTGAAGCCCAGAATATCAATGAAGTCATCCTGACGAATCTTCTCATAATCATCCGGATTCACGAAAGTGAGTGCCAGCATGCCCTGCTTCTTCAGGTTGGTCTCGTGGATGCGCGCGAAGGATTTCACGACCACCGCAAGAACGCCCAGGTGGCGGGGCTCCATAGCGGCGTGCTCCCGGGAAGAACCTTCTCCGTAGTTTTCTTCACCAAAGACTACCGTGCTGACGCCAGCTGCTTTATACTTACGTGCGGAGTCCGGTACGCCCAGGTACTCTGCCTTGTCGGCGCTGTCGGTGTAATTGGCAACCTTATTCATCTCGCCATTAAAGAAGTTAATGGCACCGATAAAGCAGTTATTAGAGATATTGTCCAGGTGGCCACGGTACTTCAGCCATGGGCCTGCCATGGAGATGTGGTCCGTCGTACATTTGCCCTGTGCTTTGATCAGCAGGCGCATACCCTTGAGCTGCTCCTGTGTGATCGGCTCAAACGGCGTCAGTAACTGCAGACGATCTGAGTCGGGAGCCACTTTAATTTCAATACCACTGCCATCTTCAGCCGGTGCCTCAAAACCAGCATCCTCTACGGCAAAGCCTCTTGCAGGAAGTTCAACGCCCTTTGGCGGATCAAGCTTTACATCTTCCCCGTTCTCGTTCTTTAAGGTGTCTGTCAACGGATTGAAAGTCAGGTCGCCGGCAATTGCCATGGCGGTCACGATCTCCGGAGAAGCTACGAAGGAGCGCGTCTGTGGGTTGCCATCGTTACGCTTAGAGAAGTTACGGTTAAAGGACGTGATGATAGAGTTGGCCCGGTTGGGGTCATCCGTATGGCGCGCCCATTGACCAATACAAGGCCCGCAAGCGTTGGCTAGCACGACACCTCCCATCTGTTCGAAGTCCTTTAACTGGCCGTCGCGGTCAACGGTGAAGCGGATCTGCTCAGAACCCGGTGTTACCGTGAATTCTGCTTTGACCTTAAGCTTCTTATCAACAGCCTGACGGGCAAGAGAAGCTGCCCGGTCGAGGTCTTCGTAAGAAGAGTTGGTGCAAGAACCGATCAGCCCCACTTCCAGTTTTTGGGGATAGTTGTTTTCTTTTACAGCCTGTGCAAACTTAGAAATTGGCCAAGCCAAATCTGGTGTGTAAGGGCCATTGATGTGTGGTTCCAGCTCAGACAGGTCGATTTCAACTACCTGGTCGAAGTACTTCTCAGGGTTAGCATAGCATGCCGCATCGCCTGTGAGGTGTTCCTTCACCCCATCAGCCAGCTCAGCTACTTCAGCACGCTCGGTAGCCCGCAGGTAGCGTGCCATAGCCTCATCGTAACCGAAAGTAGAAGTGGTCGCGCCAATCTCAGCGCCCATATTACAAATGGTGCCTTTACCCGTACAAGATAACGACTCTGCACCTTCACCAAAGTACTCCACGATAGCGCCGGTACCGCCCTTAACGGTTAGAATACCTGCAACTTTCAGAATGACGTCCTTGGCAGAAGTCCAGCCACTCATTTTACCGGTCAGCTTGACACCAATTACCTTGGGCATTTTGAGCTCCCAGGGCATCCCTGCCATCACATCAACTGCATCTGCTCCACCAACACCGATCGCGACCATGCCCAGACCGCCTGCGTTAGGGGTGTGCGAGTCCGTACCGATCATCATACCGCCCGGGAAGGAATAGTTCTCGAGAACGATTTGGTGAATGATACCCGCACCAGGCTTCCAGAAACCAATACCGTACTTGTTGGATACGGAAGACAGGAAGTCGTACACCTCCTTATTGATGTCATTGGCTTTAGCCAGGTCTTCCGCAGCACCTTCTTCCGCCTGAATCAGGTGGTCACAGTGTACAGTAGAAGGCACGGCAACGTTGTCGCGGCCCGCCATCATAAACTGTAGCAGCGCCATCTGTGCAGTGGCATCCTGCATAGCTACCCGGTCCGGAGCAAAGAAGACATAGTCTTTGGCGCGGTCGTAATTTTGTAGCGGTGATTCGGGGTGCAGGTGAGTATAAAGGATTTTTTCAGTGAGCGTGAGCGGGCGGCCGAGGGTCTTCCTGGCTTCCTTTACTCGCTCAGGCAGTGCTTTATACACCGCCTTGATCATATCGAGATCGAATGGCATAGCAAATGAATTTAATTTGTTTATAATGGACATTATTCGGAATGATTTACTAAAGGTAAAACTCGTATTTTGCCAATTAGCAACCTTTTTCGCATAATGTCTGATATGTGTACGAAACATGCATTCATGCCGTACGCGGTTTATTATTTGGTACCTTCAAATGACTCCAGCTTTCATATCCTGTGAAACACAGGCAGCCGGAACGGGTCAAAACACTTATTTTTCTAAGGATTTTGGAAGGCAAGCGACGCGCGATCAATAACTGTCGGCTTTCTAGGAGTGCTTTTTCCTTTATCCAGCGTTAAGGAACCGCCGCCCTTAGCCCCACTAAGGGCGGGAACCCTTGCCCCCGCCTGCCTTAGTCAGTACGGCGGGCAGGTCGGCTAAAGAAAAAATCACTACCCTAGCCAAACACGACACTTATTAAACGCGTGTCGCTAAGCAAATGTACAATTTTTACCCCTTTTTGGCAATGCATCTACAATATAGATAGGATGGACCGAAATATTGTTTCGCTGAATTGCAGATTTATTCTTCCCGTTCTACTGCCCACAGGTTTTGGTAGGCACTCCCCCAGCAGGCAACCTTGCGCAGATTGGGGATGCGGGGCAGGCATTGCTCGACCATGGAAGCACCGAAATACTCATAGCCACAGCGGTAGTTGTCCATGTATAGAATGTCACCACCGGTGTTGTCTGCCAGGCAGGCATATTCTGCGAAAGCATTGGTATTGCGCTCCGTAGCATCCAAAAAAGTCAGGATGTTGATGGTGATTTTCCGTTTGGACAACCGCGTTGCCCAATCACAAATATCTTCTCCATTGCCTCTGCAGACATTAGCGCCATCGCTGATAAGAAAGATGGACTTCCGGGTTTGGCCGTCATCAGAAAACAGCTCGGGGCTGGCTTGCAGGCGTTCCAGCAAGGGCGTAGTTCCGTTAGGCACCAGAAACCGCAGCCGATAGCGCATGTCGTAACGGCTAAGCGATCCCACTGCATCCCAGGCTTTAGGCACCGTCCCACAATCGCCATCAATACTTCCTAAGCCTAATTTAGTTGAAGCGGGCAGGCTGTCCAGTATAAAAAGCGCGGTTTGCTTCATCACCTCAAAGCGGCTCGCTCCCATGCAGGGTACCTTTTCCATTACCATAGAACCGGACAAGTCGAGCAGAAAAAGGAGTTCCTCATAATCGGTAAACTGTAGCGTGCGATCCGTATTTCCAGGCAGCTCGCCTACGGGTTTGGGGCCGGCAGAATCTTGCTGAGCGTAGTAATCTTTCAGCCCTTCCATGCCCAGGGTGTCCCGAACCAGGAAGTAATTATATAAGGCTGTAGCGTTTTTTGTATCGTACTTTACCGACTGATCAAAGAAGCCCAGGGACCGGATTAAATCACGCCGGTGAACGTGGTAATGCCAGCCCAGCGTATCGCTGCCATGATTGCTGCCGCCCTGATTGAGCAGGGTAGCGTACCCGAGTGCATTGTAATAAATGCTTAGCCGTTTGGCATCACCCAGCTGCTCCTGCAGATCGATGCTTTTTTCAAGGGGCTGCAGCGCGCGCCCGGCACGGTCGGCGTATAGCAACACCATCCCTTTCAGGAAACTCCGGGTGGCTACTTTCTGGTCACGGTCGGGGTCGTCACCAGAGAGTAGAATATCACTCTTCTGCAACAAACCGAGCCCCTCATCTGCACGCCCCACCCGGCTCAATGCCAGGGCCAGCGAGAGATTGAAGTTGTAGTTGTCCGGTATAATACTGTGGGCTTTTTCAAGTTGGTGGACAGACCGCTCGTATTGGGCCTCAGAATACAGCAGCATTCCTTTGTAATGGGCCCGGAAGGCTGCCTTCTGACGGTTACTCTCCGGCGCCAGTAAAAGCAGCATCAATGGAAAAATCAGTAAACTGCTGTAATTAATTGTCATGAATATGGTGTAGTTCTGCTCAAAAGCTGGGCTCAGTGGGAGCGTCGCTAAGCCATTTCCGCCAGCTCCATCCAGCGGAGTTCCATTTCTTCCAGTTCTTCATTTAAAGCACTGAGCCCCTTGGAGAGTTCGGTTATTTGCTCCGGGCTTAGATTAGCGTCATTGAACTGCTCCGTTAACTCCGTCTTTTTCTCTTCGAGCTTTAGAATTTTCTTTTCCAGGCGCTTAAGCTCTTTCCGCTCTTCCTGACTGAGTGCCGTTGGGCTGGATTTCGGTTTGGGCGCTGTGGTTTTTGTAGCCTCCGCTTCCCTCGCCAAACGGGACTTTTCGCGGTCTTCTTCCTTTTTGACCTCCCGGTAGCGGGTGTAGCTGCCCGGGAAGTCCCGGATTTTACCTTCCCCTTCAAAAACGAAAAGATGGTCCACTATCTTGTCCATAAAATAACGATCGTGCGATACGATAAGGACACAGCCCGGAAACTCCATCAGGAAGTCCTCCAGGACATTCAGGGTCATAATGTCCAGATCATTTGTTGGCTCATCAAGAATCAGAAAATTGGGGTTTTCCATCAGAACGGTTAGCAGGTACAACCGCCGCCGCTCTCCTCCGCTCAGCTGCGAAACATATACTTGCTGCTGCTTACGGTTGAACATAAAACGCTCTAACAGTTGGGTCGCCGTCAGTTTCTGCCCTTTCTCCAGCGGGATATACTCGGCAATATCCTGAATCACATCAATGACCCGCTGATTTTCAGCCAGCTGTATGCCGTCCTGTGTGTAGTAGCCAAAGACGGTGTTGCCGCCCACCACGACCTTGCCACTGTCTGTCCGCTCTTCTTGTGTCAGGAGCTTCAGGAAGGTCGTTTTGCCCACCCCATTCGGGCCGACAATACCAACGCGCTCCCCCTTACGGAATTTGTAATGGAACCCGTCTACCAGCGTCTTGTCACCGTAGGCCTTACTGATATTGTGGGCTTCCAACACTTTTTTGCCCATCCGCTGCCCTTTGATGTCGATTTTCATCTCTTCATCAAGGCGCTGCTGCGATACTTCCTCCTTCAGGCCATGAAAAGCATCAACCCTTGATTTTGCTTTGGTACCGCGGGCTTTAGGCATACGGCGCACCCACTCCAACTCGCGCTGCAGCAGTTTCTTGCTCTTTTCCAGCGTAGAGGACTCCACCTGATGCCGGGTGGTTTTCTTTTCCAGGAAGTCACTGTAATTCCCCGTGTAGCGGTAGAGATCCCCGAGGTCCAGTTCAATGATAATATTGCAGACCCGTTCCAGAAAGTAGCGGTCGTGCGTCACCATGAAGAGCGTGATACGGGGATGCTGCAGGTATTCCTCCAGCCACTCAATCATATCGAGGTCGAGGTGGTTGGTAGGCTCATCAAGAATGAGAAACTCCGGCTCTTCAATGATCAGCTTGGCCAGCGAGAGGCGTTTTTTCTGCCCCCCGGAGAGGTTGCTTACCAGCATATTGAGGTCGCTCACTTCAAGCTTGGTCAGAATCTCTTTGATGCGCGCCTCAAAATCCCAGGCTTTTAGCGCATCCATTTGGGCAATCGCCTTGTGCATCGCCTCGGTATCTTCCGGGAAAAGCATGGCATATTCGTAAGCCTTAACCGCCTGAATCATAGTATTATCGGAATCCAGCACCGCTTCAAGGATGGTATGCCCCTCGAAGAACTTCGGATCCTGATTCAGAAAACCGATGCGCACATCCCGGTGCAGGTACACTTTGGCTGTTTCGCCTTCCGGCGCTTCCTCCCCGGCAATCACACGGAGCAGTGTGGTCTTACCGGAGCCATTCTTGGCCACAAGCGCGATTTTCTGCCCTTGATTTACCTGCATGGAAATATTGTCGAACAGGACTTTCTCTCCGTACATTTTGCTTACATCTTCCAGGTTGAGGTAGTTCACGCTATTGGGTTCAATGAAATAATGAGCAAAAGTACAAAAGACTTCATGGGCTATTGCGGTGTTAAGAAAAAAACAGAGGCTTTCCTGTTTGAACAGAAAAGCCTCTACAGGTCTCTTTGACGGGCTGCTTAATTGCCCTTGATCATATCCTGCATAATATGCAGGGTCTCTTCGATGTAAATATCCTTAGACACGCTTTCCAGCCACTCGTCGTTGCGCGCTTTTTTGGATTCATCCGCCTCCATACCGGGCAGGTCTTCGTCCAGGTTAGCGATGTTTTCCAATACAATGTGATCCATCACGCCTTCAAACTCGTCAGATTGACGCTGCCGCTCCTCACGCATTTCGCGGTAATCGTCCAGCGCCAGCGGATAAGAGGACTCTTCCCGCTGCTGCTCCACACGCTTGGCATTAGTCAGAATTTTCTGGAAGGTTGCATTATCTTCAATCCGCTTTTCGCTGCGACGCCGCAGCTTGCTGATGTTGTCGACCTCCAAAACATCCTGATCGTAATCTACCGGGTCAATTTCTGTCCATTCCATGGCATAGTCGCGGTCGCGCTCCCCGGTTTTGATATAGAAGAAATTATCGGGCAGGATGATATCCGGCGTTACGCCCTTCAGTTGTGTGGAGCCACCATTCACCCGGTAAAACTTCTGGGTGGTCAGCTTGATCTCCCCTAAGGGCTTTAGTTCATTGAAGCCACGAATGGTACGGTCCAGGTCGATAAAACGCTGAACGGTGCCTTTACCAAAGGTAGATGGGCTGCCCACAATTACGGCACGGCCATAGTCTTGCAGTGCTGCTGCTAAAATCTCAGAAGCAGAGGCACTGTAGGAATTGACCATCACGATCAACGGCCCGTCGTACTGTACGCGGGAGTCTACATCTTTAAGCACCTCTGGATCAGAAACCCTGGACTTCACTTGTACCACTGGCCCTTTCTCGATAAACAGGCCCGTCATTTTAACCACGTCCCGCAGCGATCCGCCGCCGTTGTAGCGCAAATCCAGGATAATACCATCAACATCCTTCTTTTTAAGCTTTTCAATCTCCGCTGCTACATCCGTAGAGCAGAAGCGCCCGTTTTTATTCTGGAAGTCCGCATAGAAAGAAGGCAGGAGGAGGTAGCCAATGCGTTCGTCAGCGCCATCTTCTCCTTCAAGGATAAGCGACTTGGCAAACTGCTCTTCCAGCACCACCACATCACGGGTGATCACGATATCTTTAACCGACCCGTCAATTTTCTTTACCGTTAGCGTTACCTTAGTGCCTTTGTCACCGCGGATGAGCTGCACTACGTCATTGATCACCATGCCCGCAATATCCACCGGCTCTTTTTCGTCTTCCTGTTTTACCTTAAGAATGACATCGTTCTCTTCCAGCCCCTTTTGTTTCCAGGCCGGACCGCCAACTACAATACGCATGACTTTGGTATAATCATCCTCAGTCCGCAGGGTGGCTCCAATGCCCTCCAAACGGCCACTAAAGCGAATATTGAAATTCTCCTTATCGATTGGCTTGTAATACTCGGAGTGCGGGTCGAAAATATGGGTGAAGGTATTGAGGTAGACGCTCATGCGGTCTTCCCGCTTGAGCTTACGCATACGGCCATACCAATCATCCAGAAAATCAAGTACCTCTTCCCTCGATTCGGCCTCAATTTCTTCAAAAGACATGGGCGCCTCTTCTTCCCCTTTCTTTTCTTCCTCTTTGGTTTTGTTGACGATGCGCTGTACGGTCTCGTACTTTAAGTATTTACGCCAGTATTCTTTGAGTTCCTTATCGTTTTGGGCGAATGGCTTCTTGTCACCATCCAGTTCGATTTCCTCCTCCAAGCTGTAGTCAAAGGGGCTTTCTAACATATCATGGTAGTAAGCCTGCGTCTTGTCCAGGGCTGCTTCGAGCATCTGAACGGAGGCATTAAAGAACTCAAAAGTCCCGCTTTGCGCCTGATTATCGATTTGGTGGCGATAACCTTCGAGTTTGGCAATATCTTCCTGAGTCAGAAAGCGACGGCCACCGTCTGCCTGGTCCAGGTAGAAATCAAAAATCTGCCCGGAAAAATCATCGTTAATTTTCTTGGGTTGGTAGTGCAATTGCCCGAAGCCGCTAAGCACGGCTTTCATCAAGACGGTTTCTTTCTCTGCATTATTAGGCTGTGGGTAGTAAGCCGCTGCAAGCAGGGCGACCAACAAAACGGAGAAGAATATCTGACCTCTGTACTTCATGATAAATTTCTTTGTTGACATCCTAAGGGGTGCTTTCTTTTAGGAATAGTTTGCAAGAAGCAAATCACCCTACAAATTGGCGGTGATTATCCTGCATTTTTTTGAATCGAGCACTCAATATCAAAATGAATATAGTGCTTTAAACAACAAAAGCCGGGCAATCGTCCTCCCGGCAGTATTGCTTTAACGGTATGGTAACAAATCCAATGCCAATTATTGGATATGTAACGAAAAACCAAAAGAGAAGTTGTACCTATTTGTTTTGCCCAATAGAGTTTATGAATGTAGGTTTCGTATAGGTCATGGATTAAGATTTTTCGTCAGATCAAGACCTGTCCCGCCAAACAGCGGGAAAGCGCCCAGAACCTAGTAGCCAAAGCTACTAAGGTGAGGACGTGATGCAGAGCTGGCGAAAAAGCTGATTCAGGGGCATACGAAATTTACGTTCATAAACTCTAAACCAGCACAGCCCCGATGGAAAAATTCCACCGGGGCTGTTTTGAGCTCATTGTATCTTAAATTACAGCAATGGTGCAATTACCAGTGCCACAACAGACATTAGCTTAAGCAGGATGTTGAGCGACGGACCAGAGGTATCCTTGAATGGATCACCAACGGTATCCCCAACAACGGTTGCCTTGTGCGGTTCAGAACCTTTATAGTACATCTCGCCGTTGATTTCCACGCCTTCTTCAAACATCTTCTTGGCGTTGTCCCAGGCACCACCAGCATTAGACTGGAAGATAGCCATGAGTACGCCGGTTACCGTAACGCCAGCCAGAAGGCCACCGAGCATTTCAGCGCCCAGCTGACTGCCCAGTCCGATCAGACCTGGAGTCATACCCACCACAACTGGTGCGAGGATCGCTAACAGGCCAGGGCGTACCATCTCGCGGATAGAAGCCGCAGTGGAGATTTCTACACACTTATCGTACTCCGCTTTACCGTCGGCAGCATCGAAAGTATCCTGATCCGCTTTATTCCAGTCTTTGTATTCGGTGCCATCATTTTTTCTCATCACTGCAAGTGCAGCTTTAAGCTCAGGGATGCTGGCAAACTGACGGCGTACTTCCTGGATCATATCCATAGCTGCTCGCCCTACTGCTCCCATCGAGAGGGCAGAGAACAAGAATGGAAGCATACCTCCTACGAAGAGAGCCGCCATTACATAAGGACTGGTAATGTTGATGCTCATCACCTTCGCATCGGGGTGGCTGAGGTTGTAAGCCGTAATGAAAGCCGCAAAGAGCGCCAATGCAGTCAGTGCTGCCGAGCCAATCGCGAAGCCTTTACCAATCGCAGCAGTGGTGTTACCAACTGCGTCAAGCTTATCTGTGCGCTCACGCACTTCCTTAGGCAGGTCGGCCATTTCGGCAATACCGCCAGCATTATCTGAAATCGGCCCGTAAGCATCCACAGCCAGCTGAATGCCGGTATTGGAAAGCATACCTACCGCAGCAATAGCGATACCGTATAAGCCCGCAAAAGAATAAGCACCCACAATAGCAACTGCCAGAATCAGGATAGGGATCGCTGTAGACTGCATTCCCACGCCAAGGCCAGCGATGATATTGGTCGCAGCACCGGTTACCGACTGATCTACAATACTCTTGACCGGCTTTGTGCCTGTACCCGTGTAATATTCGGTAATCATACCAATGAGCAGACCACCGGCCAGGCCGAAGATCACTGCCCAGAATACCCCCATTGAGGTATAAGTTGTTCCTTCAAAAACCCATTCGGATGGCAGCATCCAATTCACAATGCCAAAAGTCGCAGCCAGCATAACGCCCGCCGAAATAAATTCTCCCCGGTTCAGGGCCTTTTGAGGATCACCGCCTTCCCTTACTCTTACAAAGAAAGTACCCAGAATAGAGGTTAAAATACCTACGCTTGCGAGTACGAGCGGCAGCAGTACGGCGTTCAGCCCTTCAAAAGGATTCGTGTCTTCAAAACCTGCCAAACCGATGTAAGCAGCACCCAGTACCATCGTACCAATGATAGAACCCACGTAAGACTCAAACAGGTCAGCGCCCATACCGGCTACGTCACCTACGTTATCCCCTACGTTATCGGCAATTGTTGCCGGGTTGAGGGGGTGGTCTTCAGGGATACCCGCTTCTACTTTACCTACGAGGTCTGCACCCACGTCAGCAGCTTTGGTGTAAATACCACCGCCTACACGGGCGAAGAGCGCAATAGAAGATGCACCAAAGGAGAAACCAGTAATTACGGTGATCACCCGGTTGATGTCCCAGCCTTCGATGCTGGAGTAGCCTAAGAAAAGAACACCAAGGCCAATCACGCCAAGCCCCACTACACCAAGACCCATCACTGAGCCACCTGCGAAGGCAATCTCAAGTGCTTTGCCCAGGCTCGTACGAGCTGCGTTGGTAGTGCGTACGTTCGCCTTCGTTGCTACACGCATACCGATATACCCCGCCAGGGCAGAGCAAATCGCGCCCAGAACAAAAGAAAGGGCAATAAGTGGAGAAGAATCAGCCGTATTGCCACTAAAACCCAAAAGGATAGCCACTGCAGTTACGAATATGGCAAGTACGCGGTATTCCGCTTTCAGGAAAGCCATGGCACCATCTGCAATATTCTCCGCAATCCGTCCCATGCGTTCCGTTCCTACTTCCTGCTTGGATACCCAAGAGGAGCGCCAGAAGGTGTACAAAAGGGCAATTACACCAAATACTGGTACTAAATAAGTGATCGTTTGACCCATACCATTTTTTGTTTAAAGTTATAGTTATTCCGGAGGAGCCTTTTGGCCCTCGATGTTTTGGTTTTTGCTAATCGCTTTTGAATTAGCGGGGCAAAGCTAACGCAAATTTGTTTTTTGTCCAACTGTAAGGTAAGGAGTTATGAATGCTCGTCCGTAACAGGTCCTGATTTGGAAGCATCTGCAAGCTTATCCGTTGGCTTTATTGGACAATGTGCTCCGGCTTTTAATCCACAAATCCACTTCTGATACAGACACCTATTTATAGATTATTATAGACCTTGTCTGACCACCCAACACCAGGCACTCTGACTTTTTTGAATATTTCTAAAGCAGGGTTTCTCCATGCCCGGGGAAATCCCCGAAGCGGCAGCCCGTTTCCTTAGCCCATTCGTAACGGCCCGGCAAAATATTACCTGAAAGGCCTCTGGTAAACACCTTACAGAATCAGCAACTTAGTTCAACAAAAGAAATTGTCGAGCTTTATGACCAAAGCCTGACAACGGTTCTGGACTCCACCGCGTATACCTTATTGACATTTGTTCCTAAACTCCTCAATCAGATATATAGCAAGGCTTTCAAGTTTATTTTGTGTGCCAACTAATTACATTTTGTTTGTCATTTTTTGGTAAGGAGATAAAGCAGACTGATAAAAGTCATCTTATTGATTGTAAGCTATAAATAGTTTTGTTTAACCTTGTTGCAGTTTTATGACACGGGTTCAACGAGCGAAAATTACTTTTGTAACCGAACACTGAATTTAAGGGTTTTATGCTGGCGAAGTACAACATACTTACGGTAACACACAAGCGCACTAATCTCAAGGATATAGGCGACTTTGTGATAAAGGTGGATGATCAGGATGAACTCCGTCAGGAATTGGAGCAGCTTAAAGCCCAATTCAATCTCGACGAGCTTTTCTACCTGCCTACCTGTAACCGGGTGATGTACTTCTTCACCACCAACCATCAGGTCGACGAGCGGTTTATCGCACATTTCTTTCAGCGCATTAATCCTAGTATGCGGATGGAGCTTGTTGACGAGCTCGAAGATGTTGTTTATCACTATCAGGGAGAAGAGGCACTTAAGCACTTTTTCGATGTTGCCTCCTCTATCGATTCTCTTGTTATTGGCGAACGTCAGATCTTGCGTCAATTGCGCGAAGCTTATGAGCTTTGCCATAGCTGGGGCACTACAGGAGAGTATATCCGGTTGCTGTTCAAGCAAGCCGTTGTCGCCGCAAAAGCCGTTTACAACCGTACCCGTATCGGCGACAAGCCGGTCTCCGTGGTTTCACTGGCTTTCCAGCAAATGCTCAAAGCCCATGTCCACAAGGACGACCGGGTACTGCTCGTCGGCGCCGGACAGACCAACCAACTCGTTGGTAAGTTCCTGAGCAAATACGCATTTTCCAACATCACCGTATTCAACCGCAGCCTCGATAAAGCCGGGCAGCTTGCCCAAAGCCTTAATGGCCGGGCGCTGCCGCTTACTGATCTGGAGAACTACCAGGAAGGCTTCGATTGCCTGATCGTTTGCACGGGCGCCACCGACCCGATCATCACCGCTTCATTATACGAAAAGCTACTGCGGGGTGATACCGGACGTAAAGTCGTCATTGACCTTTCCATCCCCAATAATGTAGCCGAAGCTGCCGTTGAGCAATTCGATTTTGAATACATCGAAGTCGAAGGGCTGCGGAACCTGGCCAAGCAAAACCTCGCTTTCCGCGAACGCGAAGTAGAGCGTGCCCACAAAGTACTCAACGAATACATTCAGGAGATGCCCACCCTGATCAAGCAGCGCCAAATCGAACTGGCGATGCGGCAGGTCCCCGTCGAAATCAAAGCCGTCAAGGATCGTGCGATGAACGAAGTCTTCCACAAAGAAGTCGCTACCCTTGATGATCAGACCAAAGCGCTGATGGAAAAAATGCTGGCGTACATGGAAAAGAAGTGCATCGGTATTCCGATGAAGGCGGCGCGGGAGGCGGTGCTGTAAAATCTGAAGCGATGAGTATTCTTGATGCTTATGAAGTCCGGGGCGAGGCCAAAGGCTACAGCGAAAAAACCATACAGACTTGCATTAACATGATCCGGAAAGAATTCGACAACCTCACCATTTGCGAAATACTGGAAGTCACTGAGGAGTATGTGGATGAAGGATGAAGAGCAGCAAACTTAATCCCCGCTTATGTTTACCGGATACCCCAATTGGCAAAGAACTTGTCTAAGTACAGGGAACTTCGCAATAAACTGTTGCCCGGACGCTTACGATTAAACCTTCTAACCTCCCTGCCCCTCCGATGTAGTTTTATGCGCAGGCAATACCCTGCACGCCATAGTTTTCACCAAGAGGCGAAGCATAGCAAAGACTATAGCAGACCAGCGTCCACACCGCATACAGGCAAGAACGGCAACTCTAAACCACTCCCCGCCAAAGCTTTAGCGAAAGAGGGCTAAACCCTCAACCCTACACCTCCGCCAGCAAATCCTTAGGCAGCCACCCCACCGTCTTATCACTCAGCTCGACTTTATACCAGCCGCTGATTTCATCCAGAATAGTCAGGGTTTCGCCCCCGTAGAGGGTACGTACGGCTTCACTCTGGGCATCCGGCGCAATCCGTAGTATGGTCTCCTCTGCCATTAGAACCGCTTCCTGGGTATAAAACTCCTGTTGCGCCCGGCCGTAGGCCAGACCAAAGGGCAAGAGGCAGAGCAGCAGCGCCATGATGCCCGCCAAAAAACCGGCTTTGCGGTGTTTACGCTGTGGCGCAAACTGCCAGGCTGCCAGCCCACCAACGCCCATCCAAAATAGCAGGAGCCCCAACGTCGCCCAGCCCCGGGTACGCATCAATTGTTGCACCGAAAGCCAAAAGCGAACCACACCGGACTGCTCAATTTGAATATTCGCCGCTTCCAGTTGCTCCCTGACCACCTCCAGGTTAGCTTTTACCGGCTCGCTGCCGGGGTCAAGCTTCAGCGCGCGCTCGTAGTGGAGGACTGCCATGGGCAGGTTCCCGCTGCGGTAATAGGCATTGCCCAGATTGTAGTAGAGCGCCAGGCTTTCGTACCCCTTTTCGCGGATCGCTTCGTACCGGCTGATGGCGGTCTCGTAATCCTTGTCGTGGTAGGCATTATGGCCGGCTTGCAGCAGCTGTTTTGGTGTAGATTGTGCCGTCAGCAGCCCAATGCCCATTCCCAACCATGCAATGAATACCATCCACTTTTTCATACTATTGCTCGTCGTTTTGTTTTTCTGGTGTTGGTGGTTGCTCCGTAGTTGCCGCCGGTGTGGTGCCCGGTAAGCCCTGCACAGGTGGCACGGCCGGGTCTCCGGTTGGGCTTGCCGGTGGGCCCGGAGCAGAACCGTCTGCCCCCATTTCCGGTGATAGCATGCCCAGGCTATCCGTTGCCACAGAATCAACAGTAGGGGCGGCGGCTTTGGGCAGGGCCTTGAGCGGCCGCTTCTTTTCCGGGCTAAATAAATCCGCAAGGCTGTCGGGCCGGTACTGCATTTCCCAAAAGAAGCCATCGAGCTTAAGGGTGCTGTGGTTCGTCTGCCCCATCGGCAGCATCTCAGCCTTAGGCTGATTGAAGAATTTGATCTGCTCTACTTCGTTGTTCCCAAAGTACAGCATCATCTCACTGCAGACGGTTTTATTGACGCCCACGTAGCCGCCTGAATCATCAAGTGCATAGTACACCGACTCAGCGTTTCCGTTCACCGCCATGCGCCGGAGTTCCTCTTCTTCAAAAAAGGCCGTCACGTACTTGCCTTTGACCTGATTGAACATGATCTCGTCCGGGGAGTTGACGATCAGGGCATTATTGCGTAGGAAAATCCGGTCGATACTGCCACTGTTAAGCAAAATATTGACGGTGTCGGCATCAAACTGCGAAGTATCCGCCCAGACGATGGGCTCCCGGAAAAGCCGGAAGGTCGAGTCCCGTGTACTGTAGGACAGGGAGTCGCAGATGGCCTGCATATTACTTTTGTAAATACGCACATCGGGGTAAGCGCGTAGCAGGCGCGCACTATCGGTAACGAGGGTTTCCGTAATGAGGGTGTCGGCAATGAGGGAGTCCATGACCAAAGTATCCGTGGCCAGGGAATCAGCAAATAGCGTATCGACGATGATAACGGTCTCGACAATCAGGGTATCAAAAACTTCCTGTGACGCCAGTAAGGTGTCTGATGCCATAAATAAGGAGTCGCCGTCAACTATCGTGATGAGCAACGGCCGGCCATTACGCCCTCCATAGGCCTTGAGATAATCCGACTTCCGGTCGTAGTCGGCTGTATCGCACATGATGGTCAGGTCTTCGGAGGTGTCCCGCCATACCACCGAGCCAATCGCTATACCCATACCGCGTTCTTCACTATAGTCCACCTGATCGGCTTCCAGCAGCTGCGGCGGGTCGCTAATGCGGGAGCGGCCGCGGGTGGAATAGGTTTCCTGTTTAGCATCGTAGACGATTTCATCGGCCGCAATATCCTGTTTTTCATCTTTATAGCGGGCATTGCCCACAAGCACGGTCCGGTCCGATTCCTGATTGTACTCGATCATATCGGCCGTGGCTTCCCGTTCGTTCTCTTTGAAAATGGCATTGCCCCGCAGGATATAAAGGTCCCGGCTGCCATCGTAGCGGATGGTATCAGCCACAGCGAGCTGATCACCTTTTTGATACTGCGCGTTTTTAGTAAACTCTGCCACGTTGTTTTCCGTATCGTAGAACCCGTCTTCGCAGTACAGCTTCGTCGTATCGCTGTCGATCAGGGTCGGCCCCAGAAAGTCTACAATCTTAGTCTCCGTATTGAACCCGAGCGTATCAGAGAGCAGGGTAAAGGCGGAATCAATCACCACCACGCTGTCTTTGAAGTAAATCTGCCGCTCGTCTACGTAGTAATAGCCTTTTTTGCTCGTCAGCTGCGTACTGTCGAGGGTGAGAGTGGCCCCACTGTCATAAGTCGCCAGCTTGAGGTTCAGGTCGTAGGTCAGGCGGTCGGTGAACAGCCGCTGATCCCCCTTTTCCAGAATGACCTCGCCGTAGAGTTCAGCAATACGTGTGATCCCATCGTACACAGCAGAATCCGAAAATACATTGAGCGAATCCCCCTGCTGAATGATCACATTGCCATTGGCATACACCCGGGTTTGGTTTTCAATTCTTGCGGTATCGCAGTACATATACACGCTATCCTGCCGCAGCTCAACGTTGCCATTGAGCTTTTGAATGACCGTATCGCCCTCCTGAATGTACTCAAACAGGTCGGCATGGTCCACCTCTACTTCCTGCCGGGCGGTATCCTGCTCAGCGGCCGTACTCGCCGGCTGCTGGGCCAGCACGGGCCCTGCAATCAGGAGCAATAAAGCAATAAAGGCTATTTTCTGGTTACTCAATGGCATAGATTATTAACGGCTACGTACAAACTTCCGACTTTCCCCGCACTTCATGGTGAAAAACAGGCTAAAATCTCCAAAGAAACGCTACCCGCCCGCTCTCTGCTTCCCCCGGGGAACGGGTTAACCGTTTTTTAACGTTGTGGCGGGGACGGCCCCTTTTAGAAAGCGTGTTGGGAGTTTAGCCTCGGATAGGTTGTAAATCCCCCATTCGTCAGTATATTTGTGCCTCTTACAAAACTTGAGCAATGAAAGTATCTCTGAACTGGCTGAAAGAGTATATCGATATAGACCATAGCCCTGAGGAAGTCTCGGCTATGCTTACGGGAATCGGACTGGAAGAAGAAGGCATGGAGCGCGTGGAAAGCATCCGCGGTGGCCTGGCGGGCGTAGTCGTGGGGCATGTCCTCGAATGCGGCCAACACCCTGATGCCGACCGGCTTTCTCTAACCAAAGTAGATGTAGGCGGTGAAGAACCCCTGCAGATCGTTTGCGGTGCGCCCAATGTAGGACAGGGGCAAAAAGTTATGGTGGCTACCGTAGGTACCACCCTCTACCCTGCCGGCAGTGAGGAGCCGCTGAAGCTCAAAAAGGGTAAAATTCGCGGGCAGGTTTCCGAGGGTATGATCTGTGCCGAGGACGAACTGGGCACCGGTACGAGCCACGATGGCATCCTGGTGTTGCCGGAAGATACCCCCGTTGGCACCCTGGCCCGGGAATACTTCAATATCGAAATCGACCACGTCTATGAGATCGGGCTGACGCCCAACCGCTCAGACGCCACTAACCACCTTGGCGTGGCAAAGGACCTGGCCGCCTACCTCAAGGTCAACCACAGCCAAAACGACGGTGTGCACCTGCCTCCTGTCGATGCTTTCAAAGCCGATGACCAAAGCCTGCCGGTAGCCGTTGAGGTGGAAGATGCAACCGCCTGCCCGCGTTATGCCGGGCTTACCCTAAAGGGCATCACGGTTAAAGAATCGCCCAATTGGCTCAAAAACCGCCTGTTGTCCATTGGGCTGCGCCCGATCAACAATATAGTGGACGTGACCAACTTCGTACTGCACGAGCTCGGGCAGCCGCTCCACGCTTTCGACCTGGCTAAAGTTGAAAGTAATAAGATCGTTGTTAAGGCTTTGCCGAAAGGCACCAAATTCACCACACTGGATGAGGCAGAACGCGAGCTTACCGGCGAAGACCTGATGATTTGCAATGGCGAAGGCGAAGGTATGTGTATCGCCGGCGTATTCGGAGGTATCGGTTCCGGTGTGACAGAAAACACCACTGATATCTTTCTGGAATCCGCTCACTTCAACGCCAAGTGGGTACGCCGCACAAGCATGGGGCACAACCTGCGCACCGATGCGGCCAAGGTATTCGAAAAAGGCAGTGACCCCAACATCGTGGTGTACGCCCTAAAGCGCGCCGCTTTATTGATGAAAGAACTGGCAGGAGGAACCATTTCCAGCGAAATAACCGACCTCTATCCCAACCCGGTCCGGCCCGTAGAGGTGGAGGTCAGCTACGCCCGCACCAACCGCCTGATTGGCGTTGATATTCCAAAGGAAAAAATCCATAGCATCCTAAAAGCGCTGGAAATGAATATTGCGGCGGACGACGGCGAGACGTTCACCGTTGCCGTACCGACCAATAAGTCGGATGTGACCCGGGAAGCCGATGTGATCGAGGAAATCCTGCGCATCTACGGCTACAATGAAGTGCCTATACCGGAGCAGGTCAAGACCGGCCTCAACATCGCTCCGCAACCTGATCCCAACTTGCTGCAGGACAAGATAGGCGACTACCTGGCCGCCAATGGATTCAACGAGATGATGGCCCTTTCGCTTTCCCGTTCGCAGTATTACAAAGAAATATTCGAAGAGCTGGCCGACAGCAAGCTGGTGTACATCAACAACACCTCTAATGTGCAGCTTGATATCATGCGGCCAGACATGCTCTTCAGCGGCCTGGAGGCCATTGTGCACAATCAAAACCGGCAGCAGTCGCGCCTGAAGCTTTTCGAGTTTGGCCGCACGTATCAGCACGGGGAGAACAAAATAGACGAACAGCAGCACCTGAGCCTTTTTATGACCGGCGAACGCCACCCCGAAACCTGGCTAAACACCCGCAAAGGCGATTCGGATTACTACACGCTGAAGGCTTTTGTGGCAAACATCCTGGCCCGCTTCGGCCTACAGGGCTATCAGGAAACGGCACTGCGGGATGGCAGCCTCGCCTTTGGACTGGAATACCACCGGGGCCCGCAAACTTTGGTCCGCTTTGGCAAAGTCAACCCTAAACTGGTCAAAGCCCTCGATGTTCGCGGGGAAGTATTTTTTGCTGACTTCCGCTGGGACAACCTGGTGAAAGCTCGCAAGAAGTACAAATTATCCTACGAAGAGCTGAATAAATTCCCAAGCAGCCGAAGGGATTTGGCGCTGGTTATTGATAATTCTGTAAAATTTAGTGATATTGTGGCGATTGCCCGCAAGGTGGGCAAGAAGCTCATTAAGGATATTAACCTTTTTGATGTGTACGAAAACGAGGAGCAGCTTGGCGCCGGGAAAAAGTCCTACGCCGTAAGCTTCACATTTGAAAACCCTGAGAAAACGCTCAAGGACAAAGAAGTGGACAAGGTCGTCAATAAACTGATTGCCGACTACGAGTCCAAACTTGGCGCTACGATCCGTCAGTAAAGATCGGGCAGCATGATGACCCAAAGTCCCAAAATGAACTTTTTAGAGCGCATTGACAGTATTGAATTGAAGGTCCGGCAACTGGTGCAGCGCATGGAGCGCCTGAAACAGGAAAACACCGGCCTCAAAGAAGAAAACCAGGAACTAAAGGCTGACCTGGACCGCCAACGTGGTACAGTGAGTGCCTTAACCCATAAGTTGGAACAAACGCAGCGGTCTCTGGACACGCAGCGGGAAGGACAACCTAAGCAATCAGATCAGCTGAAGCAACAGCTTGAAGCATACATTGAAGAGATCAACGCTTGTATTGAGTGGCTACATAAGCAGTAGAAGATGAGCAGAGGGCAAGACAAGGAGATGAAACATATTACCGTGCTGATTGCCGGCCGGCCGTACCCACTCAAAATAGATGTGGCAGATGAACCTGCCATTCGCAAGATCGTCAAAGAGGTCAACGAGAAAATCAACCGTTTTCAGTTGACTTATACCAATAAGGACAAACAGGACTGCCTGTCTATGGCGCTCCTCACCTATGCGGTCGACTTGCATAAAGCCAAAAAATCCGGAGGCAATGACCCTGCGCTTTCCGGTAAACTCTTTCAATTGGAAGCCCTGCTTGATCAAATGCTGGATTAAGAGCTTGTTGGGATTTCGCTTTTGGAGCGAACGCAGCTAAATTTTGTTCTGATCGAGGCGCGATGCGGGAGCATATCCTAAGCTACGTGACCAAAGAGCAACGAAGAGCAGGATAAAATTTGGCAAGAGCAGCCCGAAGTGTGAAGTTCAAACAAGCTCTAACCTTTCCCGCTGCGGTGTCCTGCCGCTAAAATTTGTTCCTGAAATACCGGAATTCCCCTGCTACCGCGGGTTACAACCGGCTTTTTCTATATGGTAGAAAAAGCCTCGCTCCCGCCCACAGGTTTTTATAAATACCAAATGCAACCGGACGGCTGCAAAGGGCAGACCGCTTTCAAAAAGTGGCTGGTGCAATGGGCTGTCCTATTACAAAATCAACACCAATTATGGATATAGGAATAGGAATCATTATTGGGTTGGTCGTCGGAGCCCTTATCGGCTACCTAGGCGTTCAGATGGTACTGAAAAGTGCCAAAAAGAAACGCACCGACGAAATCAACTCCACCGTAGACCAGGAAGTCAAAGAGGCCCGGCTTACCGCCAAACGCCTCCTTGAAGATGCGGAGATAAAAGCCGAAAAGGTTTCTTCTCAGGCCGAAAACAAGAATGAGAAGATCAAACAGCGTAAAATCCAGGAGGCCAAGGAAAAATTCAACCGCCTCAAGTCTGAATTTGAAACCCAGAAAGCCGATCAGATGGTCGAGCTGAAGGAGCGTAAGATGGAGATCAAAGAGCTGGAATCCGACCTCCGCCAAAAGGAAAAAAGCTACGGCGATAAGGTCAATGCCCTGGACAATCAGCGCTCAGAGCTCGAACAACGGGAGGCGGATGCCATCGCCCTGCGGGAAAACCTCGAGAAGCAGATAAAGGTCATGAACCGCAAGCGCGAAGAACTGGAAACCGCCAGCGAACGCCACATCAAGGAACTGGAAAAAGTGGCCAACCTGAGCGAAGCAGAAGCCAAAGAGCAACTGCTCGAAGCCGTGAAGGCCAAAGCAGAAACTGATTCTATGGCGCTCATCAGAAATACAGTAGAGCAAGCTAAAGTTACCGCGAATAAGGAAGCTAAAAAAATTGTCATTCAGTCCATTCAGCGTATGTGCGCCGAGTACACGATTGAGAATACCGTCTCGGTCTTCAACCTTGACTCCGACGACCTGAAAGGGCAGATCATCGGCCGGGAAGGCCGGAACATCCGGGCGCTGGAAGCGGCTACCGGTGCGGAGATCGTCGTAGATGATACGCCGGAAGCCATCGTGATTTCCAGCTTTGACCCCATCCGCCGTGAAGTGGCCCGTTTGGCACTCAAGCGCCTCGTCGCCGACGGCCGTATCCACCCGGCCCGCATTGAAGAGGTGGTCGCCAAAGTACGTAAGCAGCTCGATGAGCAGATCGTGGAAATCGGTGAGCGTACCGTCATTGACCTCGACCTGCATGGTCTAGATGCTTACCTCGTAAAAATGATAGGTCGTATGCGCTTCCGCTCTTCCTACGGGCAAAACCTGCTGAAGCACTCTATCGAAACCGCTAACCTTTGCGCCATCATGGCAGCGGAACTTGGCCTGAGCCGCAAGCAAGCGAAAATGGCCAAGCGGGCCGGCTTGCTGCACGATATCGGCAAAGTGGCAGAAGAAGAAACGGAATTGTCCCACGCACTACTGGGCATGAAACTCTGTGAAAAACACGGCGAGCACGCTGCTGTTTGTAATGCCGTAGGCGCCCACCACGATGAGGTGGAGATGAACAACATCCTCTCACCTATCATTCAGGCTTGTGATGCCATCTCCGGTGCCCGTCCTGGTGCGCGGCGCGAAATCCTCGAAAGCTACCTCAAGCGGATTGGCGAGCTGGAAGAACTGGCGATGGAGCACGAAGGCGTACAAAAAGCCTATGCGATGCAGGCCGGCCGCGAACTGCGCGTCATCGTAGAATCCGAAAAAGTAACCGATCAGCGGGCCGATGAGCTGTCGTTCCAGATTTCTCAGAAAATCCAGGACGATATGCAGTACCCCGGGCAGATCAAAGTGACCGTCATCCGCGAGAAGCGAGCGGTGGCTTATGCGCGGTAAGCAACAGCTGATTACGTAGAATAGGAATCCCCTGCCCGATGTATTTGGGTAGGGGATTTTTTTGTGGCGGCCTTTTGCTGATCATGCAGCTCTTGCTGTACGAGTATTTGGGATAGCCTCTTCCCTATCAAAAGACACGCCACGTTATATTCGATGGATAAAACCAGGGCATCCGGTATTTTTTGCAACCCCAAACAAATCTGAGCCAAACATTAATTAACCTAAACTTATTCAGGTATGTATAACAAATTGCACAAAACAGAAAGTGATACCGTAGATTATATACGCCATACGAAGTGACCACTAGCTATCAATACTGGGGGGCAACCCTCTGCATTTAAGCGCTATGGTTGCTGGGGTAGAGCTTCCCGCTCTGCTCCAGCTTATCCAAAATTACTGCCAGGCTATTCAAAAAGTGCAATTTGTTATGCACACCTTATTCAGCTGGAATAAGAGATATCACATCTTTTTGCTACATTGGTAATAACTCGCGTTCCAGCCGCTCGCTCGAATGCGCTAAAAAACGGAGTAGAGTTTATATCCTTTCATTATGCGTACCGTATTCCTCATATTACTGATCATAGTCTGCATAAGCAAGGGCAAAACCCAATGCTGGGAGATCATTTATGACGGAGGTACTAATATTGTATTTAAAGATCTTGAAGTCTTAAATGACTCTGTATTTTGGGTAGTTGCTGAGCTTGTGGAGCAAGGTCAAAGCCTAGGGCTGAGAACGGAAAACAGAGGCGAATCATGGCATATAGTAATCTGGCCGAATGCCATTTATCGCCCAAATAGTATTGAACTAATTGACCAAAATACAGCTTTTATTGGGAGAGCTAGAACCAGTGTGCATAAAACAGAGAACAAAGGCTGGGATTGGGATGAAATTGACCTCCCTTTAGGTAATAATAACCAGGTCCATAATATAGTTTTTGAAAACGCTAACGAAGGATGGCTAACCGTAGACAAAGGTTCTATACTTTACACCCAAGATGGTGGTTCGAGTTGGACAGAAAAAGGCAACGATGTCGAAATTGGAATCCCTAATTTTAGATCCTTTCAAGCTGTAACGGATAGTGTCCTTTATTTTTACGGTTTCCATAGCCTTAGTCCCAATAGCGGGAGAATTTGGAAAACTATAGATAAAGGGGAGAGTTGGAACCTCCTTGACTTTTCTTTGATTGTTTCTAACTTAAACTTTTTTTTCAGAGATGCAGAAATAGGGTGGATCGGATGCGAGTTTAATACTATCTGTAAGACTATTGATGGGGGCGAAAACTGGTTAGCAAACACGATTTTGGATAATCCAGATAATTTAGCGCTTTCAGTCAACTTCACTAATGATTCAATGGGTTGGACAGGTGGATATATTTACGACTCCCCTGATTTCCACAATTGCTTTATTGCTTACAGTGAAGATGGGGGCAATTCTTGGTCCAGGCAAAATTTAGAAATTGACACTTCTAATGTTCTTGATTTCCAAAATGATAATGGAATAATAGAACTCCAAATGGTGAACGATACATTGGGCTATGCTATTTCGCACAGAGGCCGTATCTACCGCTACCGCGGGCGCGCTGCTGACTGCGGGCCTACCCCCGTATTGCTCGGCACTAACGTCTTGTCCCCCAGCTTCTCCTGGGCTGCCGCCGAAGGCTGTTTCGATGGGTACTATTTCCAAATAGGCAGCAGCCCAGGGGAGGATGACCTCCTGCCTCCAATTGATGTCGGGCTCGACACCTTTTTCCACGCTACGGCACCGCTCCCTGAAAACGCCACCGCATACGCCACTGTGCGCCCCTATAACCACCAATTTGGCCCAGCACAAAGCTGCGAGTCTACCGTTTTCCTAACCCCGGACTGCCCTCCAGCCCCTGTCGTCATCGATACCGGCTACTGTGCAGGCAGTCCATTGCTGTGGGGGGACAGCCTCATCAATCCGCCCGGCACCTATACCTTCCCTGCACAGGCGCTGACGGGATGCGACAGCACCACCGTGCTCAAAGTAGAAGCCTATGCCCCGGATACCAGCTTAATCGATACTTTTTTCTGTAGTAGCAGCGATGGGCTGCTCTGGGGGGACAGCCTGTTGCCACAGCCTGGGGCATACACTTTTGCCTACCTCAATGCACAGGGCTGTGACAGTACTGTACAGGTTTCACTAGCCCTCGCCAACAGCAGCTTCAGCGCCATAGACACTTTCTATTGCGAAGGGGAACCCTTTTGGTGGGGCGATACCCTACTGCCCGGGCCGGGCCTGCACACCCTCGCCTACCGCTCCGCAAAGGGCTGTGACAGCACCCTGCAAGTCACGCTCCAAGCCCGGAACAATAGCTATGTTGAGCTGGACACTGCCCTTGTGCCAGGAGCTTCCTTTATGGGCAACACCTTCTATACAGACACCACTTTCACGCAGCTACACCCTGCCGCTAACGGCTGCGATAGCCTCACCACCATCCACATAGAGATCATCTCCAATTCCAGAGCTGCAGCCCAGCCTTCGCCCTGGCGTTGTTACCCTAACCCTGCCCGGGACCTCCTCTGGGCAGAAGGCCCTTCACCCAATGCCCAGCTACAGTTATGGTCTGCCGGAGGGCAGCGGGTTAGGCTTCCCAAGCATAGCCTCCCTGCACCTGAGAGGGCAGGGCGGTACAGGTATGCTTACAGCATTTCCCATTTGCCGCCGGGGTTGTACTGGCTGCAAATCACTTGGGAGGGCGGGACAGCTTTGGAGAAGGTGGTGAAGATGTAGCACTGTTCCCACTACCCCACATGCCGCTCCACCAGCCCAATTACTTCCTGCTCCAGGGCATCTGCCCTGGCAGCTATGGATTGAGCCGCCGACAGTTTGGCTTCCACCCAGGCTTTGTCCTCGATATCGCCGACATTGATGCGGACATTGAGCCAGGCACCGTGGACCGCAGCCCGGGCACATAGCGCCCCTACCCCGGCATCACTGGCGGAGTTGGGGTTGCCCTTTTCTGCCATGGATTTACATATTTCGAAGGACTCCAGCGCCAGTTCCATGGTCTGGAAGGGTACTTCGGTAGCATACTTGGTCGCCTCCTGCATCGCTTCGTGGCGGGCGGCTTTTTCTGCTTCCGTCCCCTTGGGCATGCGTACCGCTGAAATGATACCGTTGAAGGCACGGGTGTCTTCGTCTACCAGCGCCAAGAGGCCATCTTTGACGCGCTGTCCGCGCTCCGCCCATTCAGAGAACTCCGCCCAGCGGTCGTCCCAAACGCGGCGGTGGGAAGACAGGTTGGCCACCATTGTGCCCAGGGAAGCCCCCAAAGCGCCGACATAGGCCGAGACTGAACCGCCACCCGGTGCAACGCTATCGGATGCCGTCTCATTGGAGAAAGTCCGGAGGTCCATATCCATAAGAGGTGTGGGCGTATCTTCTGCCAGTTGGTACTCGATGATTTTCTGTTGGGGGTCGAAGGGGCCTAGCTCATCCAGGCCCATAGACTTCACGGCAATTTTAATGACCTCTTCTTCGGATGCGCCCAGGGAACGCCGCTGCTGTTTCAGGAAGTAATACCCGGCATCGAGCATCACCTGCAGGGGCACCAGGCCGACCAGTTCGGAACCCGTCACCCGCATCCCCCGGTGGTTGGCGCTCTCGCGGCAGGCTTCGAAAGCGGTATGGAGAGGCGTTTGCCGTACATCGGTAATATTCATGGAAATCTGCGCAATGCCGTACTCTTCGATGTACCAGCCGATGCCCTTTACGCCCTTGCACTTGCCGGGCTCCCGCAGAGCATTGCCGTTTTCATCCTTGAGGACCGCACCGGAGACTTCGCCACCTTCCCGCTTCACACGGCCCTGTTCCCGCACATCAAAAGCCACGGAATTGGCGCGACGCACCGAAGTGGTATTGAGGTTGACGTTGTAAGCGATGAGGAAGTCCCGGGCGCCCACTGCTGTCGCGCCGGCGGTTGCATTGAACTTAGCCGGGCCATAATCCGGCTTCCATTCCGGTTTGCCCAGCTTATCGGGCAGGGCTTCGTATTCACCGGAGCGGACAGTGGCCAGGTTGCGCCAGGCGGGCTTGGTTGCGGCACTTTCGTACATGTAGATGGGAATGCCCAGCTCCTCACCAGCACGCTTGGCCAGCTTGTGCGCCCATTCTGCCACCTCCTCCATCGTGATATTGGCAATGGGGATAAGCGGGCAGACATCCGTGGCGCCCATGCGGGAGTGCTCTCCGGAGTGTTTGGACATATCGATTACTTCACTCGCCTTCTTCATGGCCTGGAAAGCCGCTTCGATAACCGGCTCCGGTGCGCCCACAAAGGTCACGACCGTACGGTTGGTGGCTTTTCCGGGGTCGACATCCAGCAGCTTGACGCCCTCCACGGCTTCGATAACATCGGTGATTTGCTTGAGCACCGCAGGATCACGGCCTTCACTAAAATTGGGTACGCATTCGACAAGCGGTTGGTTTTGCATGGCTTATTTGGTTTTAGTTTTTTGCTTTGACAAACTTATAAAATCGAAAAATAAACTTTTCAACTTGGAGCGCGATTATTCCGTTACACTTTTCTGCAGCCATGAACCTGGATACTTCCCGCCATGCCACCCTGTGGAAAGACCGTGCTTTAGTGGAATTGAATGCCGCCGTACTCCACTCCTACGAGGAAGCTGGCGTGAAGATCGTTGACCACCACAGCGCCGCCGAGCAGCATGCCCACTTTGAGCGCATTGAGCAATCGCACGGCCGCCACGTCACTGGCGACTGGACCTGGCTTATACCACCGGTCTCCCCGGCAACAACATCCACTTTCCACAGGACTTACGATGCTACGGAACTGAAGCCAAACTTCTTTTACAAGACGGCAGCGGAGAAAGGGTGCCCGATGATGGGGTAGACCTTAGTACCCCGGATTCTGGGTCAGCCCGGAGTCGCCGCTAATAGCGGAGCGGGGGATGGGAAAGAGCTCCCGGTACGGTTCAGAGACCGGCTTTTCCCACCATGCTTCGGTGTACTTCCCAAACCGGATCAGATCGGTACGGCGAATGGCCTCCTGAAACATCTCCCGGCCTCGTTCCGCCAGAAATTCATTTGCGGTGAGGGTGCCGTTGTAAGCCTCAATACCTGCGCGGGCACGCAATACGTTCACATCAGGCTCAGCATCCGCCCAGTTTCCGCTCATCCGGGCGCGGGCTTCCGCCCGTATGAGGTAGATTTCACCAAGTCGAACGAGAGGAAAATCATTGTCCATGTCCCTGCGCCCAAAGAGCTTGAAACTAAACTTGCCCGGCCGGGCACCCGCTTCCCGTAGGGTATTGGGCTGTAATTCGTTGATCTGCGGTGTATAGTTAAGCTGAATCTCCTCATCATCGGTGCTGTAATCGATGATAGCGGAGCCAGAGAAATCAAACTGCGGACCGGTCAGAAAACTGGCTTGTTTGCGCAGGTCGTCGTCCTCGTAGTTGTTATAGAATTCCTCCAGTGTAGCGTAGCCATTCCAGGGCTGTTCCTCCAGGTGCCAGCTCAATTGGCTGGCCGGGTGGAGGGCCATCTGGGAGAAATTCATCCCCCACCCCCGGTGTTCATCGTAATTAATGGAAAAAATATGCTCGGGATTACCGTCATTATTGGGCGCAAAAACTGCCGCATAACCGGCTAGCGCTTCCGGGTCAGAAGGTATGCCCTGACGCCGGCCAAGGTTAGGCACCGTGCAGCCCTCCCCGCACAGCTGATAATGCCCGCTATCGATGATATGAGAAGCGGCTATGCTGGCCGCTTCGTACCGGGGATTACCCGTATATACTTCGGCATTCAGGTAAAGCTGGGCTAGTATCCCCAAGACGCCATAACGGTTGAGCTGGTAAGCCTCACTGTTTTCTAAAAGAGGGCTGTTACTGATATCCATGCCCGTACTGACCTCTGGTATACCCAATACGGTCAGTAGTTCCTGTTCGACAAAGTTGAAAACCTCCTCCCGCGTAGCCTGGGGCGGGTCCGGGTTGTGCTCCGTTACAATCTTCACCCTGCCGAAAAGGTCCAGGAGCCGCCAGTAAAAATAAGCCCGCATACCTCTGAGCTGTGCTGTCTCATGTGCTTCCAAATGCCCACGATCCAACACTTCATTTGTTTCCTCTATAGCGTTGTACAATTGCCGAAAAGTATTTTCAATGAATGGATGGTCCGGGTCGTAGGTATGTTGATGCAGGGCGATCAAAATCCCCCCATCGTACCAGTCGCTCCCCTTTGCAGCCACCACCATTTCATCAGAAGTAAGCTCCTGCAGCGTAAAATAGCCTCCGTGGTATGCCGTGCCTGTGTTACGCAGTCCTCCATAAACCAATTGTAGTGGGTTGTAGCAGGCACAATCATAGGTGATACCATTTCCTTCGATGGACAGCTCTTCAGTGAGCTCGCCCACGAGGTCTTCCTGTAAGTCAGTGCAGGCGTATTGGCTTATTGCCAGGAGCAGCACCAGGTGGTATACTTTTTTCATAACTGTCGTACTTGTAACAATCAAGATACGGACTTTCAGGAGAATATACTAGCAGTACGCTCAAGTCAAAGGGCTGGGCTGTGGCTTGAAAAACTTTCCAGGTTAGCGGTGCTGCCACAGTATCTCCGCCGAAGAGGGCTGCAGCTTATCCGTCTTACCGGCATAGTCCAACCGGTACAGTACATGCCGGATGGCAGCGATCCGAGCGCGCTCCCGCTCGTTGCCTTTGATGATGAACCAGGGGTTGACTTCTGTGGAGGTTTGCTCGAACATGCGGGCTTTATGAGTGGTGAAGGCATCCCATTTTTCCTGGGCGAGCAAGTCTACCGGGCTGACTTTCCATTGCTTGAGCGGGCTCGACAGGCGGTCTTCAATGCGGCTGCGCTGTACCTCGGCATCAATGGAAAACCAAAACTTGACCAGGATAATGCCATCATCGGTGAGCATGCGCTCTATATTGTTGACCTGCTGCATGAACAGCTCATATTGTGCCCGGGTGCAAAAGCCCATTACAGGCTCCACCACCGCCCGGTTGTACCAGCTGCGGTCGAAAAAGACCATCTCGCCGGCATTGGGCAACTGCCGGATGTACCGCTGAAAGTACCACTGCTCCCGCTCTTCCTCCGTGGGTTTGCCAAGGGCTACAATGCGGTAGTGGCGCGGGTTGAGAAACTGAGAAAAGCGAGCTATCGCACTCCCCTTCCCGGCCGTATCACGGCCTTCGAACAGAATCACCAGGCGCTGCCCCTGCTCGTGGATGTGCTTCTGCAGCTTCAGCAGCTCTACCTGCAAAAAGTAAAGCTCGTGTACATGAGCTGGATTGACACCGTAGTGACGCAGTACGTCTTTGTCAAACTGTTCATCTTGTCCTTTCTTCAGGCTCATTACTTTTTAAGTTTTACTTCGTACAAATCCGTCCGGCGGTCCTTGAGCGTGTTCACGCTACCGTATTCATGCAGTTCCTTGAGCAGCTGCATGTTGACATCTGCAATCACCGTCATCTCCGTATTAGGTGTAGCCTCAGAACGGATGGCGTTGGTGGGAAAAGCAAAGTCTGAGGGCGTAAAAATAGCTGATTGAGCGTAGTTGATGTCCATATTGTTGACGCGGGGCAGGTTACCCACTGCACCAGCCATAATTACGTAACATTCATTCTCAACAGCACGCGCCTGCGCACAAAGGCGGACCCGGTTGTAGCCATTTTGGGTGTCGGTAAGGAAGGGCACAAAGAGCAATTGCATGCCCTGGTCGGCGTAAATGCGGGCCAGCTCCGGGAACTCTACGTCGTAGCAGATGAGAATGCCCACCCTGCCACAATCCGTATCAAAGACCTTCAGCTCACTGCCCCCCTTCATACCCCATGCATCACGCTCAGAAGGCGTAATGTGCACCTTTTGGTATTTCTCCCAGGTGCCATCGCGGCGGCACAGGTAAGATACGTTGTACAGGTGCCCGTCCTCCTCTACCTTGGGCATACTGCCCGTAATAATATTGACGTTGTAGCTGACCGCAAACTCAGTGAATTTTTCCCGCAGCGCATTGGTGTACCCTGCCAGCTCCCGGATAGCCCGGGCCTCTCCCAGGTGGTTATAATCGGCCATGAGAGGCGCTTCGAAAAACTCCGGAAAGAGGATAAAGTCAGACTGATAGTCGCTCACGGCATCCACAAAGTACTCCACCTGCCGGATGAGGGCATCAAAGTTGGGGAAGAGACGCATCTGCCACTGTACAATTCCGATACGGACATCAGACTTGGGCACATTAATGAGTTTTTCTTCCTCCTGGAAGTAGATGTTGTTCCACTCCAGCAATGTGGCATATTCCTTTGAAGCCTTATCTTCCGGCAGGTAGTTTTGCAGGATTTTCCGGACGTGGAAGTCGTTAGACAACTGAAAGGTAAGCGTGGGGTCGTAAATTTCTTTCAACTTCACACGGTCAATATATTGCCGGGGCGTCAGCTCGTCGGCGTGCTCCCGGTACTTAGGGATGCGCCCCCCTGCAATAATAGACCGCAGGTTGAGTGACTCGCAAAGCTCCTTACGGGCATCGTACAAGCGCCGCCCAAGACGCATGCCCCGGTACTCCGGATGTACAAACAACTCAATGCCGTAGAGGACATCGCCGTTTTTATCGTGTGTATTGAAGGTTTCATTGCCCGTTATCTGATCGTAGGAATGTTTGTCTCCGTACTTGCTGTAGTCCACGATGATAGACAAGGCGCAGGCAGCAACTTTACCATCCACAACTACGCAAAGCTGCCCTTCCGGGAAGATTTTAAGCAGTTTTTCGATGGCTTGTTTATTCCAGTGGGTCACTCCGCCGCCGGAGTACGCCTGTATCATCGCCTCTTTGAGGCCGATATAGTCATTGAGGGTGAGGTTGCGGAGTTCTATCTTCTTTGTTGCGACTTCCATAGTTTTGTTGTTGTACGTAGGCTAAACAGGTAGCTGACCGCCCTTGTTGAGCCCCGGTCAAATTAATTGCCCCGAAGGATGTACCCTACTCCGTAGACCGTCTCGATTAGGTCAGTTTTACCCAATGCCCGCAGCTTCCGGCGCAGGTTTTTTAAATGGGCATAGAGGAAATCATACCCGTCGGCACCCTCCGCCTCTTCTCCCCAAAGGTAGTCAATCAGTTGGTCTTTACTGACCACACGATTGGGGTTTCGGGCCAGGAAGAATAAGATATTGAACTCCTTTTTGGTCAGCTCCAGCCGTTGCGTATTGATGCTAGCCACGAACTCATCGGGGTGTATAACCAGGTCCCCGAACTTGAGCTCCCGTTGATAAAGGTTATTACGGCGCCGGGCAATAGCCTTCAACCGGGCATAGGTCTCTTTGAGGTCGTAGGGTGCAGAAAGCACATCATCGTACCCGGCATCAAGCGCTTCAATCCGATGGGCAGCAGTTGCAGCTGCCGTAAGCAACAGCACACCGGCATCCACGTCCTGCTGACGGAGCAATTGCCCCAGCCGGAACGGGCTAACCCCCTCCAGAGGCTCCAGCACCAGTACACTATCAAACTCTACCTGTAGTACCTTCTGAATAGCTTCACGAAGCAGAGCCACCGATTGTACCTTTAAGCCCTGCCGTTTCAGAAAATGTTGTAAAGCTTGCCGATCTGTTGTCTCCCCACTGATGATTAATACGTTCATTTTTTTTAGTTCAAGCCCTAAAATTCAGCTTTTATTCAGATTCTGTATGCTTTTTTGCTAAAAAAAATGAGCAAGAAAGGTAAACCCACGAATAATAAGCGTCCAAAGCGGCAGACTACAGCTGATCAGGAGGCTCCTCAGCCCTCCCGCAGGAAGGCCAGAGACAGCAAACCGCCTAAATATAACCACCCCTCTTACTGGATCAGTGAGGAAGCCAATCTTCAATAACAAAATCAAATGACAAGGACAACGATCCTACTTCAAGAAGGGGATTACGGGCAAGTAGCCTTCGATATTGCTGAGCGCGGCTACAGTATTATTGATGACTTTCTAAGCTCCGAAGAGGTAACCTCTATCCTGAAGACCATCCGGCAAGAGGAGCTGGCAGGTACTTTCAACCCTGCCGGCATCGGACAAGGCAACAACCTGCAGCAAAACCAAGGTATTCGCCGGGACTATATCCACTGGATTGACCACGAAGCACCGCCAGCTTCCTGTATTCCTTACTTTGAGCGGTTACAAACACTCATCCGCTACCTCAACCGCGCCTGCTACCTGGGCATAAGAGATATCGAAATGCACTTTGCCGTGTATCAGCCCGGCGGTTTTTACAAACGCCATCTCGATGTTTTTCAGCGTGCCCGGTCGCGCAAGCTTTCCGCTATTTGTTACCTCAACGCTGAATGGACGCCAGCCGATGGGGGTGCCCTTAAGCTTTACCTCCCCAACTCTGAAGGAGAAGAAGTCGTTACTGTCGACCCCATTGCCGGCCGGTTGATGCTCTTTGAAAGCCACACGATTGAACACGAAGTGGAAATGGCATACCACGAACGCTGTAGTATTACCGGCTGGCTCAAGGATGAAGCTCAACCTTTCTAAATCCCCCAATCGGCTATCGGTGGCCTATCCGCTCAAGGCATAAGCCCTTAGCGCGCTTATCTGTGATTTTGCTTATTTTGCGGCTTTAACAGCGTCTATTAAGCGACTATTTTTTCGAAGATCAATCAATCTATGGAATCAACGTATTCTGCTCTGCCCGATGATGCCCCGGTGATCCGGGAATTAGACCTGGAATCTATTCCGATGGGAACGCTTCAGCGTTTTTGGCTCCATCTGGTCACTGACGGCATGGGCATGCCGGTATTTATCCCGGTCATCGTTGCCAAAGGTACTGAAGCGGGCCCGGTAGTTGGGCTAACGGCTGCCGTACACGGTAATGAACTCAACGGCATACCAGTCATACAGCGTCTTTTCCGGGAAATTGATGTCCGGGAGCTAAAGGGTACTATCGTTGGTGTCCCCGTTGTCAATCTGCCCAGCCTGCTGCGCAAAAAGCGGCGCTTCATTGACGGTACAGACCTCAACCACATTATGCCCGGCCGGGAAGACGGCAACGTCAGCCAGGTTTATGCCTATCGCATTGTCAACAGGATTGTTTCCAGTTTCAACTATCTCATTGATCTGCACACCGCCAGTTTTGGCCGGATCAATTCCTATTACATCCGAGCGGATATGGACAATGAACCCACCCGCCGAATGGCGATGCTGCAAAATGCGCAGATCATTGTCCATAACCCACCTTCTGATGGTACCCTGCGCGGCGCGGCAGACGAGCTGGGCATCCATGCTATTACGCTGGAGGTCGGCAACCCCAATACCTTCCAAAAAGGGCATATCCGCTCCGGGCTGACGGGTATACATAATGTACTGGCCGATCTTGGCATGACCGACGAGCCCGTAGAAGCTCCCGAAGAGCAGGCCATCATATGCCGGGACTCCAGCTGGCTTTATACGGATACGGGCGGTATTCTTACCGTGCAACCGGGTCTGACTGATCGGGTGGAAGCCGGGCAGGAAGTGGCCACTTTACGTAACATCTTTGGCGATTTCATTAAGCGCTACACTGCTCCACACGATGGGGTTGTTATCGGGAAGAGTGTCAGCCCCATTAACCAGACGGGCGGGCGTATTCTGCACCTTGGTGTTCCGGTATAAAGCGGTGACTGATGAGATATTTGTCTGCATTTAGTCAAACGAATTGTGCTGGCCTACCGAGATTTGTGTAATTTTGATAGTCTTACTATCCTACATAATCGCAAAGAAAAATTTTGACATGCTTAAATCTATTTTGCCACTGCTATTTCTTGGATTGGCCTGGCCTGTACTGCAGGCGCAAGTAATTTACAGTGAGCCGGCATTCCCAACACCGGAAGACGAGGTAACGATCTTTTTCAATGCCGCCGAAGGGAATGGCGGACTTGAGAACTGCGGATGCGAGGTGTACCTGCATACCGGTGTCATCACCAACCTGAGCTCAAGCCCTGCAGACTGGCGCTACGTACCCACGACCTGGGGGGTAGCCAATGAGGCCTGGCAGATGGAACTGGTACCGGGAGAAGATAATCTCTACAGCTACACTTTCTCACCCTCTGTGAACGGTTACTATAACGTACCGGGCAGTGAGACCGTAGAACAAATTGCCTTTGTCTTCCGCGATGCCGGAGGCAACCAAACGGGCCGTGCTACCGGTGGTGGGGATATATTCCTGGAACTGTTTGAACCGGGCGTTGGCTTTACAGCCGTCTTGCAAAGCCCCGCCAGCAACGCTATCATTGCCGAAACCGGAGAGGTTATTCCGGTACGAGTAGCGGTCTCGGAGGAAGCTTCAATGGTCGTCACAGATAATGGAGAGGAGTTGATTGCTGAAACCACTTCCCTTTTGGAGTACGACTTAATCGCCGGCGCGGCCGGTACGCACCTCGTGGAAATCACGGTAGGCAACGGGGAAGAAAGCACCGTGCTCGACTTTGCTTACGCCGTACCTCTGGATGTGGCAACCCAGGATGTACCGGCTGGACTGGAGCCCGGTATCACTTTTGAATCAGGCACCCTGCGCCTCAACCTCTTCGCGCCCAATAAGGAGCATATCTTTATCCTTGGCAGCTTTAATGACTATCGCCCGCTGACGGAATATCAAATGACGCCCTCCGCTTCTGGCAACTGGTGGATAGAAATTGACGGCCTTGACCCTGACGGTCAGTATTCTTTCCAATACCTGGTGGATGGCAGCATCCGTGTAGCGGACCCTTACAGCACCCTTGTGCTCGACCCCGGCAACGACCCCTTCATTACGGAGGAGGTCTACCCCAACCTGCCTGACTATCCGGATAATGCGCAGGGTATTTTGTCCTTAGTTGATCCCCAGGTAGCAGAATACGACTGGCAAGTGGATAACTTCGACCGTCCGCCCAAAGAACGGCTGGTGGTTTATGAACTCCTGGTCCGCGATTTTCTGGAAAGCCATAGCTATACGGACCTTATTGATACCCTGGATTACCTCAAGCGCCTTGGCATTAATGCCATAGAGCTGATGCCGGTGAATGAGTTTGAAGGCAATATTAGCTGGGGCTACAACCCGTCCTTCCATATGGCGCTGGACAAATACTACGGCCCCATCTATGAGTTCAAGCGCTTTGTGGATATCTGCCACCAACGGGAACTCGCAGTGATTATTGATGTGGTGTACAACCATGCCTTCAGTCAGAGCCCACTAGCTCAGCTGTATTGGGATGGGGAGAACTTCCGCCCCACGCCCGACAATCCCTGGCTGAATGAATTTGCCAAGCACCCGTTCAACGTAGGCTATGACTTCAATCACGAGAGCCCGCATACCCGCGAATTTGTCAAGCGTACCATGCGCTACTGGCTGGAGGAAATGCGGGTGGACGGCTTCCGCTTTGACCTCTCCAAAGGCTTTACGCAAGTAGAAACCACCGATGTAGGTGCCTGGGGTGCCTATGACCCCTCCCGCCTTGTCATTATTAAAGATTATGCTGATGAGATGTGGAGTACTTCTCCGGGTTCTTATGCCATCATGGAGCACCTGGGCGACTGGGCAGAGGAAGTGGAAATGGCTAACTACGGAGAGGGTATGCTAATGTGGAACAATATGCAACCTCAGTACAAAAATGCCGTGCTCGGCTTTGGGTCCAACCTTTCCGGGGCCTCCTACACCCACCGGGGCTGGGATGTGCCCGGCATCGTTTCTTATATGGAAAGCCACGATGAGGAGCGCCTGGTTTACGAAGCCCTGGAGTTTGGCAGTGCGCAGGGCGATTACGATGTCAAAAATCTGGAAACGGCCCTCGATCGGGTAGCTGCTGGTGCTACGATGTTCTACACCATCCCCGGCCCTAAGATGCTCTGGCAGTTTGGGGAGCTCGGTTATGACTTCTCTATCAATTACTGCGAAGATGGCAGCATCAATCAAGATTGTCGGACCGGGCCCAAGCCTATCCGATGGGACTTCCTGGAGGAGGAAGGCCGGCGCGACCTATACGAGACAATGAGCGACCTTATTCTGGTCACCCAAGCTTACGATGTCTTTCATACCGATGACATTGAGTATGACCTGGGCCCTTCCACGAAAGTGATCAAACTGCGCCATGAGAGTATGGATGCCATTGCGGTTGCCAACTTTGGCGTAACCAATCAGAGTGCTTCCCAGGTCTTTACACAGAGCGGTACCTGGTATGAGTACTTCACCGGTGAAACCTTCCAGGTCATTACGCCCAATCAGTTGCTCCCGCTTGAGCCCGGCGAATACCGCCTGTACACGACGGAGCCGCTGGAGACGCCTACCTCCACGAGAGAGGTGTCGGTGAGGAATGACTTCGATCTCAAAATTTCGCCCAACCCCACGGCAGGTGAGCTGCTGGTGAGCTACGACCTGCCCAAAGCCGCAACGGTGCAATTGGAAGTATTGAACCTGCAGGGGCAGTCTGTTTATCAGAACGATTTGGGACAGCGCAGTTTTGGCTGGCATGGAGAATCCATAGACCTCAACCTGCCGGCCGGTAGTTACCTGGTACGCATTCTGGCAGGTAGTCAGGCAGAGACCACGTTCCTCGTAGTACAGTAAAACGGTTTACGTTACCCCTGAGTGCCGCTTTTGGAACTTTAAACATTCCGGAAGCGGCGCTTTCTTTTGTGCATTTACCTCCTCCCGTGTTTTCGTCGGCAAAATGGCCGCGTTGATAGATTAATTCCTGGAAAATCGACATTTATCCCAATATTTGCTTTGCGATAGTTTGATTTTTCATCTGTTGCCCATCATCTGTTACGCTAAAAAACTGCCCGCCGTGCTTGTCACCGCGGTATTTGTGCTGGTCACCCGGCAAAACACTAAAATGCAGTCTAACATGACGCTACTAACAGGTAATGGTACGCCCACCCGGCAGCCGCTCATCCGCATGTCAGAGCAGCTGCGGCACACACCGCTTAATTTTGACGATGTTATCATCCATTCCCGGCTGCGGGATTTTGAGAAATCGGTCAGTGATTCCGGCTTGTCCATCAAGCTTGGGCACATCGGTACCGAGCGCTACTTTTTCAAAAACCAACAAGTCAGCCTGCAGCGCGGAGAGTACCTTCTGGTCAATCGCCATCAATCTTTTGACTGCTTCCTGCGCAGTGCCACGCCGGTAGAAGGCTTTTGCTTTTACCTCAGCCCGCGATTGATTCAGGAGGCAGCCTCCGGTTTATCACGTTCTACAGAAGACCTGTTGGACCACCCGGTCCCGAAAACGAATCAAGCCCCCCGGTTCCTCGAAAAGATTTACCGCACTGATGAGAATGAGTTAGGCAACTACCTCGAACAATTACGCCCGGCATTAGCCGCCCATCAGCAACTGGATTTCAATCAGGTTTTCTTTGATGTGACTACCGCGCTGTTGCGCACGCACTGGCATACCGAGCAGGAAATGCAGGGCATCAACTGTACCCGGCGGTCTACGCGGGAAGAATTGTACCGACGGCTTTGCGCTGCCCGGCAGTATATTTTCGATAACTACTGCAATGACTTGCAGCTCGAGGAGTTGGCTAAAGCTGCTCTGCTATCCAAATTCCATCTGCTGCGTACCTACAAACAAGCCTTTGGTATCACACCCTACCAGCAGGTGCTGGAGCTGCGCCTCCACAAAGCTACCCGGCTCGTGCAGGAGGGCGACAACCTCAGCAGCGTGGCCCGTGAGCTGGGCTTTTCTGACCGGCGGTCGTTTACCAAAGCGTTTAAGAAAAAGTTTGGGGTGGCGCCTTCGTATTATCGGGTGGGGTGAGTGAGGGGAACTGGAGAGGCGCAAAGTCGGAACCTTTCACCCGCTTACGCCCAGATGGCTATATTGGGCAGGGCGATTTGGAGTCTTACCTTCAGGTCCTCCTCCGGCCTGCGGCCACCTCCTCCAGAGGAGGATAGCCTGGCTGGGGCGGCGGGGCGGGCACAGGGTAAGTTAGGGCGTACCCCATACTTGGGCTCGCGTTTAAAGTACACCCTAACAGGCTTGAGTTCTTTATCCTTCTCCGACCGACGTAGCAAGCTTAGACGCGAAGTCGGTTATCCTTGAACTCTTTAACCTTGAATCCTTTACCCTTGATCCTTGATCACCACCCGTTCCACCCAAACCTGCCCCTCCACTTCCACCCGCAGGGCATACACGCCCGGCGGCAACTGCGGTAGTGGCAGCGGCACCTCTTGAGCACAGGGCTTTGCTGCCGACCACACCGCCTGCCCCTGCATATTGTAGAGCGTGAAGTAGCCCTTGCCCGTGGGCGCAGCGCCCGGCCAGGCGACGGTGAGGTGGCGGGAGGCCGGGTTGGGGAATATCTGAATAACTCCAGCCTCAAAAGGTACAGAGTCGGGTGCACCCGTAAGCACCTCACAGGGCACCTCCCCCTGACACCCATTGGCATCCGTTTTGATGATCCAGCAGCGGCGCTGAGGGCCATCGCCATTAGCTTCTCCACCACTGACTAAATTACCACTGGACAGCTCCCCAAAGGAGAAAAAGCTACCCCCGAGGATAGGATTATCAAGTGTGTCAAATGGAGGAAGGTAATAGCGCGACCAGAGCGAATCACCAAAAGCTGTGAACTTGAAGAGCCAGCCTGCACGGGTGGAGTTGCCATCTACATTTGTACTTACGTGGCCAGACCCTACGTAGTAGCCATCAGATACTTGTTTGATTTCATGCAGGCCATTGTTTCTAGAATGATAGCCAGAACGGTAAATAGGCCGCTGCCAAACGACTTCATAGCTACTATTGAGGCGGGTCAGCATTGGCTGTACGATGTAAGTGTTCCAGTCGATAATTTCTAAAGGCTGCTGCCCAAAGGTGATGATATCCCCGTCTTCCAGGGCAACCAATTGCCGCAGCCAGCCCATGTCCGGGTTGATTGAAGACTCCCAGCTATCCAAAAGCGTTCCATCGGATATGCGGATGCGGTGGAAAAAGTTGATACTGTAGCCTGGGCTAACCCGCCGCTGCCCCCCGGCCACCAAAATAGAATCGCCGAGCAATTGGGCATCCTGATAGATATCTCTATCCTCATAATTCCCGTAGAAATTAAGCCGCACGGTTTGCCCTTGCTCGTCCACGATGCGCACAAAGGGGTCGGGCACCCCATTGTCCCGGTCTATATTCCCGTATAGCAAGTAGCCCTCGTCTAAAGGTATAGGGTCAAGATAGCTAAAGTTACTTTCTCCGTCAATGTCTGTGTATTCATGGCGGAATTCTTCATTTAAGTTTTTGTCCAGTTTAAAAAAAATGGCGTTCCCACCGGAGTAAGCGATAAGTATATATCCTTTTCTATTTGCCGCAGTCAAACCTCCTGCACCGTCAATAAAAAAAAGACCATTCCCATCAATATCAGTTAAAATATTTTTGGCTAATTGCTGACCTGTAGAGTCGAAAAGAGCAATAACTACTCCAACTTCCAGAGAATCGCTTGAACCTATACCCACACCAACAATCGTATCATTATGGACAATCACCCTTTCAAAGTAATTACTTTGATACTCTAAATCTTCAGCAATATTAAAAGATTGTGCACTAAGGCCTACAGGCCCCAGCAGCAGCAATAAAAGTGCTTTGGTTACTAGCTTCATGGCAGGCTTTTTTAGCGTGATACAATGATTTTGTAGTGGGCTGGCTGCTGCCCGGCTATTTGCAGGCGTGCCCAGTAGATGCCCGCTGGCACCGGCAATTGCAGGGTGGTACGCTGACCGGTGAGCCGGGACTGGAAGGCAGGCTGCCCCTGTAGGTTGTAAAGTATCAGGGAGGCCTGATCGGCCCCTTCAGGAAGAACGACCTGAAGGGTGCCCTGTGTGGGGTTGGGGAACACCCTCATACCCGGCTCTTCCATCGGCTCCTCCTCAGCCACACCCGTAAGCACCTCACAGGGCGTCTCCCCCTGACACCCATTGGCATCCGTTTTGATGATCCAGCAGCGGCGCTGAGGACCATCGCCATTAGCTTCTCCACCACTGACTAAATTACCGCTGGACAGCTCCCCAAAGGAGAAAAAACTACCCCCGAGGATAGGATTATCAAGTGTGTCAAATGGAGGAAGGTAATAGCGCGACCAGAGCGAATCACCGAAAGCTGTGAACTTGAAGAGCCAGCCTGCACGGGTGGAGTTGCCATCTACATTTGTACTTACGTGGCCAGAACCCACAAAGTAGCCATCAGATACTTGTTTGATTTCATGCAGGCCATTCCTCTTAGAATGATAGCCAGAACGGTAAATAGGCCGCTGCCAAACGACTTCATAGCTACTATTGAGGCGGGTCAGCATTGGCTGTACGATGTAAGTGTTCCAGTCGATAATTTCTAAAGGCTGCT
>Ga0307978_1000097_pt1 | contig 81196 bp, 64 predicted proteins | sample OrgLakmetage1056_FD_203151 | JGI IMG/M metagenome (GOLD analysis project Ga0307978, IMG submission 203151) | Saline water microbial communities from Organic Lake, Antarctica - #1056 | ecosystem: Environmental > Aquatic > Non-marine Saline and Alkaline > Saline | place: Antarctica: Organic Lake... | reverse complement strand
TTCCTAATTCTTCAGATGAGGATAGAATCTCTAGCTTTTCTTCTAAACTCCATTTCTTGTATTTCATATTTCAAAGGTATTAATTGGAATTTAAAATATCACTCCGAACTTATTGGGGGCTAAACTATTAATAAAGGTTTAATTGGTCATTACGAAAAACTTGGTTTTGATTTTTTAGGGACAAAAGAAATCGAAAATACAGATGGACTTCCGGAACACTATAAAGAAGGAGAAGTATGTTATTTTCAAAAAGAAATTATCTAAAGAACAACGGCTATAAAAATCAAGTACAACAATAAAAGATCTATTCCTGTTCAGAATACTGAGAAACTACAGCGGAAAATTTTTTAATTGCAAGCAAAAGCATTCTCAAATCTTTATATAATGGAGAACAAATTACCTAGAACAAATAAATATGCTAAAATTTACCGTTCTAATCATGAAAAATTAAGTTCAGTCTACTATAAAGAGTTGTAAGAACTCGGTTTTAAATCTGAAGATAATTATAAAGCTTAAGCTTCTAATATTAAGAGATAATAGGGGTACTTGCTTGTTTATCAATTGACTAATGAAATAGTCAGCTTTATGAAAAGCTTCAATTCAAAAAAAGTAGCTCCGCTAAGAATCGAACTTAGATCTAAAGTTTAGGAAACTTTTGTTCTATCCGTTGAACTACGGAGCTATTGTAAGTTTAGAATTTCCAAAGTTAATTGAAAAAGTTGAACTGAATATAAAAACCAACACGAACTATGGTATAGAAATTCTAGTCTGAAGGCAAGAGTTCTACTGGTTTTTTCTTAATCAGGTATAAGTAGACCGGAAAGTGGTCACTATAGCCATTGGTAAATACACCATCGGCGAAGGAGCGAAATGGATAGCCTTTAAAGCGGCCTTTTGGATTTTGTAAATAATACGGATTAAAAATATTGGCCTTGTAAAGCGTATAGCTTGAGTAATCGGTGGTTCGAATTAAGGGTTTCGAGATCAGAATCATATCAAATAGATCCCAGGTATCTCTCCAGGCTATGGTGCCTATGCCTTTTTTAAAGAGCTTTTCAAGAGGATTATAAAGCCCTCTTATTCCTAAGTTTTCTGAAAATTCCTGGGCTTCTAAAATCTCTTTTATGCTTTCGTTGTAAGGGCCATCGTTAAAATCTCCCATGATTAGGATTTTCGCATAGGGGTCTTGGGTTTGTATAGAATCTTTAATTTTTTTAGTCAGTTTAGCTGCGTTGATGCGGTTGGGGCGGCTGCGTTTTTCGCCTCCTCTTCTAGAGGGCCAGTGATTTACGATAAAATGCATCTCTTCACCGTCCAATTTCCCCTTAACATAAAGCTGATCTCTCGTATACCTTCGTTTGGTTCTATCGGTATCGCTATACAACACGAGTTCGTGGGCCTTGGAATGGATGGGCCTGAATATGCTTTTTCTATAAAGCAAGGCCACATCGATACTCCTGGCATCTGGCGAGTTGTAATGGATAATCCCATAATCGAAGCCAGATAAGTAGCCATCGTTTACTAGATCTTGCAATACGTTAAAGTTTTCAACTTCACATACGCCAATCACCGCCGGAGGTTTTCCCGTGACGCCAGACCCTAGGTCTGCAATAACTCTGGCCATATTTTTAACCTTTGCTCTGTAGATGGTCTCGCGTTCACCTTCTGCGATTTCCATAAGGGGAGAACTTTCATCAAATTTAGTGGGGTCATCTTCAGTGTCGAATAAATTTTCCAAATTATAAAACCCTATAGTATTAATAAGGAATTCTTCTGATTTTTGAGATGTAGGCGTTGTTTTCTGAACTGAAGAACAACTACACAAAAGGACTATGAATCCCAAAACGAGACCTCGAAATTTCTGACTTGAAATCATCTCATACCAATTACACATAACGTATAGTATATGTTTTATCTATAAAAATAGCACATTCTTTTATTTAAATAGTTGCATTATATAGCTATACTTATGTTAACTTAAACATATAATAGACGGTTATGTTCAAATTTCATTTACTGTTTTATGTTATCCCCCTTATTTTAATGGGGATAGTTGCTACTGCTCAGCAAACTGATGTCATTGGCACAATCTTGGAAATGGATACAGAACAGCCACTCCCTGGAATAACTATCTCTATTGAAGGGACGGGCATAAAAATACTGACCGATGAACAAGGAAGATTTATGTTTGTTTCTCAAGATTTACCCTTAGGGGAGCAAATTTTGGCTGTGAATTCCACCAATTATGAGTCTAAACGATTTCCGATTATCATCAATGAAGAAGAACGACTAGACCTTGGTGAGATCTATCTCACGATTGATTTAAGCGAGGAAAATAGACGGATAAGCACTATTTCTTTATCCGATGATGAGTTGGACGGAGACGATGCTAGTTCTTTTAATATTTCTGGTCTTTTAGCCTCGTCTCAAGATACCTACTTAAGAGCTGCAGCATTTGATTTTAGCGCTGCTTTTTTTAACCCAAGAGGTTTAGATAATGCAAATGGCAAATTGCTAATTAATGGTTTGGAAATGAACAAGCAGTTTTCTGGAAGGCCCAATTGGGCGAACTGGGGAGGACTTAACGATGTGCAAAGAAATCGGGTGTTTTCAAAAAACACAGAAGCAAGCGATTACACTATTGGGGATGCAGCAGGCGTATCTAATATTATGATGAGAGCCTCCAAAATGAGAAAAGGAGGGCGTGTCTCTTTCGCAAGTTCCAATAGAAGCTATCAGGGCAGAATTATGGGAAGTTATAATTCTGGTTTACTCAACGGCGGTTGGTCCTATTCAGTCTTGCTGTCTAAACGTTATGGCGAGGAAGGCTTTAGAGAAGGAACCTTATACGATGCCAATTCCATTTCTGTTTCTGTTGAAAACCAAATTAATGATAAGCATAGTCTAAATTTTACAGGCTTTTATGCTCCCAACAGAAGAGGATTAGGAACGGCGGTAACTCAGGAAGTTGTCAACTTAAAAGGGATAGACTACAATCCGAATTGGGGAAGCTATGATGGTGCTCAGCGCAATTCTAGAATTCGTAAGACCGAAGAGCCTGTTTTTATGCTGAATCACTATTGGGATATCACCGATAATATTTCTTTAAATACCAATGTGGGCTACCAATTTGGATTCTTCTCTACCACTCGCGTAGAAAACGGCGGCACGCGATTATTTACAGATCCTAACACTGGTGAACAAGCCTATTTAGGAGGGGCAAGAAATCCTTCACCTCTTTATTATCAGAACTTGCCAAGCTATTATTTAAGAGACCCTAATCCCACCCCACTAGATTATCAAGGGGCTTTCTTGGCTCAGCGAGAGTTTCAAAACGATGGACAGTTTCAATGGGAGGATCTTTACTTTGCCAATTTCTTAAATCAAAATAGGGGGGGGAATTCTACTTATGCTATCCAATCCGATCGTATTGAAGACAAACAAGTCATGGCCAACACTATTTTGGATGTAAAATTAGCAGAAAATATAACGCTTAACGGTAGGTTAAACTACAGGAAGCTCAAGAGTGAAAACTTTGCTCAGCTAGAAGATTTGTTGGGGGGAGATCACTACTTAGATGTAGATTTTTTTGCTGAGGAAAGTGCCTTGATTACAGGGATAGGTACAGATTTGGCTCAGAGTGATCTCAGAAATCCTAATCGCCTTGTTTTAGAAGGAGAACGTTATAAATACAATTATAAGGTAGATGCAGAAGTCTACGATGCGTTTGCTCAAGCTCAATTTCAATATAAACGTATAGATTTTTACACGGGCTTAAGCTTTGGGAAGACAACTTACCAAAGAACAGGTTTATACGAAAATGGATTTTTCCCCAGAGAGCGTTCTTTTGGTCTTGGAGAAAAATTGGATTTTACAACTTATGCTCTAAAAGGAGGGACAACTTTTAGAGCAACGGGAAGACATGTTTTTACTCTAAATGCTGCTTACTTTCAAAATGCACCTACTTTGCAGAACTCCTATAGCAACGCCAGACAAAACGGTGATGTAGTTGAAGGGATAACGGAGGTGAAAATTCAATCTACAGATCTCAGTTACATCTATAAGTCTCCAATTATAAGTGGGCGCATCACGGGGTTTTATACTGGGTTTCAAGATGAAACCAATGTTGGGTTTTATTATACAGAAGAATTAACAGGCCTACCGGGGGCTAATAATCAAAATAATGCCTTTGTGCAGGAAGTCATGACGGGTATCGACAGGGTGCATTATGGGGCTGAATTTGGTGTAGAAGCAAAAGTTCTTACCACATTAACTCTTAAGGCAGCAGGTTCTTTTGGGCAATATGTTTACGATAGTAATCCAAATTTGTATTTGTCCAGTCAGAACTTTCCAGATGCGAAGCTAAGGTTTGGCGATGGAAAAACCGAGTTAAAAAATGTGAGAGTACCTAGTGGTCCAGAACGTGTCTTCCAAATGGGCTTCGAGTACCGAGATCCTCAATATTGGAATTTTGGCGTCACTGTCAATCACTTTTCTCATACCTATATAAGTCCAAGTGGACTTTTACGATCTGATAATTTTGCTTTGGATACCGATGGGATTCTTTATAATGGTTATGATGAAATTCAAGCTAAGACTATTTTAAAGCAGGAACGTTTTGATGACTATATGCTTGTGAATATGATAGGCGGGAAATCTTGGAAAGTGAAAGATTACTTCGTAGGTTTTTTTGCAGTGATCAATAATGTGCTAGATCAAGACTATAAAACAGGAGGATTTGAACAATCTAGAACGAGTAATTATAGAAGCAGAGGCGAAGATCTCAATCGGGAAAATGGACCTCTATTTGGTAACCGGTACTTCTTTGGCTTTGGGACTACCTATTATTTAAGCACATACATAAGATTCTAAAAATATAAAAAGGCAGACTGATGAAACCGATAAAAACAAACTTGATATTCCTTTGCTTAGGGATACTCCTATTCTTTTCTTCTTGTGTAGAAGACGACGATTATAATGCACCCCAGTTTTTAGAGACTCCTCCGGAAATAGAGGGAAATATTATAAGCTTAGCCTCTCTAGCTGGAGTTCTAGCTCAAAACGATAGCCTCTTTACGTTCGAGGCCACAAATAATTTTGCTGAAGCCTATGTCGTGTCCAATGATGAGGGTGGGAATTTTTTTAGAGAGCTCATCGTCCAAGATAAGCCAGAAGCTCCTACCTATGGTATTGCTGTCCAAGTAGACCTAAGCCCTTTGTTTACAAAATATAACTTTGGAAGAAAGGTATATATCAAACTTGACGGCCTTACTTTAGGTCAGAGAGAAGGTAGTGAACCCATGTTGGGAATGGTAGATGGAAGCACTATCGGAAAAATCCCAGAATCTTTTGTTGAAGAGCATATCATAAGAGACACCATAACCGCACAAGTCGTCGCCACTCAAAAAGAGATATCAGAACTGGTGTTTACGGATGCGAATACGTATGTTGAGCTTACAGATGTTCAATTTTCAAGCATTTATTTCTTAAATAATACTTCTACAACATACGCCTCCGAGACACAAGATGAATTTGATGGAGAAAGGAGTTTGGAAAGCTGCGTAAGTTCTGCAGAACTTATTTTCAGTACAAGTACCTTCTCCGATTTTAAGGGGCTTTCTCTACCTCCGGGGTCTGGTGGTTTGAAAGGGATTGTCACGCGAAATTTCCTTGGTGAGTTTTTTACGTTTTATATCAATTCTCCTGTAGATGTCGATATGGTTGGAGAACGCTGTGATCCCCTTGTGTTTTCTTGTGGAATCGCTGTTACTCCTGCTGCCATTGAATTCATTACTATTGATTTTGAAGACCAAAACACCAATAATCCCCTGAGTATTCCTGGCTGGACCAATTATATAGAATCGGGTTCTGAAGCTTGGGAAGCTTTTTTGGATAACGGGACTAACCAGTCTTTAGGGATATCGGCGAGAGCAGGTTCTTTTAACTCTGGGGATGTTACTAATGTATCTTGGTTGATTACTCCAGAAATCCCTATAGAGACTCATTCTAAGGTCACTTTAGAATTTAAAACCTCCAATACCTTTTCTGATGAAAGCGTATTACAAGTCCTTTATTCTGTCGACTGGGACGGAACAGAAGAAGGCGTTTCTACGGCAGATTGGGCAAGTATTTTGGATGCAGAGATCGTACAAGACGATCAATTTTTTGCAGACTGGGTGAGTTCTGGACTTGTAGATATGTCCTGTTTTGAAGGAGATGGGCATATCGCTTTCAGATATATAGGTAGCGGTGCTGAAGCTAGTGATGGAACTTATGAATTGGATGATATTCTAATTTCTGTAGAATAGGCTAGGTATGCTGAACTTGAAGAGTAGGCGTCTCAATTTACTAAAACCCGACCAATGAAATTTTAAGAGAGGTTATCAGAATCTTAGACTAGTAATAGTCAAGTCAATTGAAGATCCTAAAAACAAGTCTGTCTGCCAGTTGCATCTAGGCAAGTTTAGGATGGCAAACCACCAAGTTATGTGACAACTTATTTTGTAATGGTTCGACTTTATAATTTACTACATTTGAAAAAATGAATTTCTTGGGTGAGTATCTATAAAAAGCTTTTTAAAAACACCTTTATTTACGGAGTAGCGACAGTAATCCCGAGGATGCTTTCGGTTATTTTGGTTCCCTTATATACAGGGGTCCTAGAAAATACTTCCTTTGGAGACTACTCCATCATCTTCTCTTACTTTGTTATTTTCAATGTGATTTTAGCATACGGGATGGAAACGGCTTTTTTTAGGTTTTATAATAAAGAAGAAGATAAATCTCAAGTGATACACACCTCTACTTGGTCTATTCTCTTTACAACTCCAGCTTTTCTAGCCTTAGCCTACTTATCGATATCCAACATTGAAAATTTCACGAGGATAAATCCTCAAAATCTACAAATCATCATTTGGATTTTGGCTTTAGATGCTTTGGCAATTATTCCTTTTTCCTGGTTAAGAGCGACCAGCCAACCTGTGAAATTTGCATTTATCAAAACTGTCAATGTTGCCATAAATCTAGGCTTGAGCGTATTTTTTCTTCTCTATTTGGGTCAATGGTCTGAAACAAATTCTTTCTTCCAATCGATCTATATTCCCAATTTTGAAGTAACCTACATTTTTATCTCTATGCTAATTGCCAGTGGGGTTACTTTGTTTTTATTATTTGATTTCTTTAAGAAAATAAAATTTCAATTTAACTGGAGATTATGGAAATCTATGATGTCCTATGGTCTTCCAGTTTTGGTTGCGGGGTTAGCTTTTTCTATTAACGAGGTCGTAGATCGCTTGTTTTTAGAACGGATGTTACCAGAAAACATAGCCAAAGAACAAATTGGGATTTACTCGGCTTGCTATAAGTTGGGGATGTTTATGACTCTCTTTGCCACGGCTTTTCGACTGGGTATAGAGCCTTTCTTTTTTAGTCATGCGTCTAGCAAAAATCCCAAAACAGCATACGCGATGATCACCAAATATTTTGTGATTGTTGGATCTATACTTTTATTGGGTGTTATGGTGTTTGCAGACCTCTTTAAACAGCTTTTAATCCAAGATGAGAGCTATTGGGAAGCCATGAAGATTGTTCCAATCATTCTGCTGGCTAATTTGTTTTTAGGAATTTATCACAACCTTTCCGTCTGGTATAAGGTTACAGACAAAACTCACTATGGCGCGTATATTTCCTCAATAGGAGCACTTTTTACAATAGGAATCAACTTTTGGTTAATTCCTGAAATCGGTTATATTGGGTCAGCAATAGCGACCTTAACAGCATATGCCAGTATGATGTTACTCTCGTTTTTCTTGGGTCAAAAGCATTATGCCATTCCTTATAAATACGGTAAAATATCAATCTACCTTGGTGTTTCAATTCTATTTTCTATACTTTCGTTTTATTACTTCAGAGAAAACTACCTAGTGGGATTTTTTCTTATTTTAGTATTCTGTGTTGGAGTTTATCTAAGCGAAAAAGAGGAACTCCAAAGACTTATAAAATCAAAATAACCATGAAAGTAAAGATTATAAATCGTTCCGCTTTTGAATTGCCTAAGTATGAGACGTCTCAATCTGCAGGAGTAGACCTGAAAGCAAATATGAAGGAACCTATTCATTTAGAAAGCTTAGAGCGCTGTCTTGTCAAAACAGGACTTTTTATAGAACTTCCTTTTGGTGTGGAAGCCCAAGTAAGACCAAGAAGTGGTTTGGCTCTTAAAAAAGGTATCACCGTTCTCAATTCTCCAGGGACTATAGATGCTGATTACCGTGGAGAAATTGGAATTATTCTTGTGAATTTATCCAAAGAAACCTTTACCATAAATTCAGGTGATCGTATTGCCCAGCTTGTCCTCGCACAACACGAAAGAGCTGAGTGGCAGGAAGAAGATATCTTAACAGAAACTGAAAGAGGTGAAGGAGGGTTTGGAAGTACGGGACAATAATGTCGAATTAAACTTATAGTATTATATAGATAATTTGAATTATACTTCGACGTAGCTATTAGATTTGTTGTTTATATTGAAGAATCGATAATAATTATTACAACCTTAGTTAGGGTAATTATTTTTAATAAAAATTCAAAAAATAAACGATTTATGGTTACAAGTAAGTTTAGATTGGTGTACGAGGTATTTTAAAAGCAAATCAACAAAAGAAGGTTCTACTTTTAACTTTAGATAGATATGACATTCGAAAAAGATTTTAAAGAAGCGCTTAGCTTTCTTCCAGACAAAGAAAAAGACAAACTCATTTTGCGCTTGTTGAAGAAAGATAAAATTCTGGCTAAGCGTTTGTATTTTGAAATGGTGAGTCCTACTAACTTAGAAGATAAGCGCTCCCAAATGGAAGAAAGTATTAAAGAGAGAACAAAACTGTTTGAAAAGGAATTTTACTCCGTGGGGTATTTAAATATGGACATCCGTTTTCTGAGTGGTGATATTACAGAGCACGTCAAAATCACCAAAGATAAATTTGGAGAGGCCAGTCTAAATTTGCTTTTATTGATGGAAGTCTTAAAACATAATAACTCGCATATTAGTAAAGCTACTCCGCGTAAATTTATAAAAATAGGGGTAGCGCTTATCGCTAGAGCGTATAAAATTCTTGTTCTGATTGACAAATTAGATCAAGATTACTTATTGGAGCTAGAAGAAAACCTTAAAGAATTAGGGCGTCTTATTGGAGAAAACCCACCGTTAATGAAGATGGCAATTTTCTGCGGACTCGATGTTAATTGGTTCATTCGAGTAGAGATACCAGAAAACATATCAGATATATATAAGCATGTAAGAGCTGAAGGCTATCTTAGTGCTAAAAATCATTAAACTTATTTTATGAAAATTATAGTTCCCATGGCCGGAAGAGGCTCGAGACTAAGACCACATACACTTACTATACCTAAACCTTTAATACCTATTGCTGGAAAACCTATCGTACAGCGCTTGGTTGAAGGTATAGCAGAGGTGCTTGAAGACGAAATAGATGAAATTGCTTTTATTATTTCTGAAGATTTCGGTGGTGAAATTGAAGCAAAGTTGAAAGATATTGCGGCAAATTTAAATGCGAAATCGACCATTTATTATCAAGACAAACCTTTAGGAACGGGTCATGCGATTATGTGTGCTAATGACTCCTTAAGCGGTCCTGCTGTAATCGCCTATGCTGATACTCTGTTTAAAGCTGATTTCAAATTAGATAAAGAAGCAGACGCGGTTATGTGGGTAAAACAAGTGGAAAATCCTGAAGCTTTTGGGGTCATAAAACTAAATGACAAAGGACAGATTACAGAGTTAGTAGAAAAATCTAAGGACTTTGTCTCTGACTTGGCAGTGATTGGGATTTACTATTTTAAAGAAGTATCACAGCTCAAAACTCAGTTGGAAAAAGTCATCGAAGAAAACATCATGCATGGAGGGGAATATCAGATCAATGATGGGATCAAAAAGATGAAAGAGAATGGTGCAATTTTTAAACCAGGACAGGTAGACGAATGGATGGATTGTGGCAATAAAGAGGTGACTGTTGAGACGAATTCTAGGATGCTAAAATTTATTCATCAAGATCAAAAAGAACAGTTGATTTCTTCTTTCGTAAAAATTGAAAACTCTGAAATTATAGAGCCTTGTTTTATTGGGGAAAATGTGTTTTTGAAAAATGCTAAAATCGGCCCACATGTTTCTATTGGAAATGGGACAACGATTGAGAACTCATCGATTAAAAACTCCTTGATTCAAGAAAACTCCCAAGTTCTTAATGCTCATCTTGATAAAGCAATGATAGGAAACTTCGCAAAATTTGATGGGAATTTTACTTCCGTAAGTATAGGGGATTATTCGGTTTTAGATTAAAAAAGGTATGTCAAAACACGTTCGTCTTTTTTGTTTTATGGTAATGCTGCTGTCATTTCACAGTTATGCTCAGGACAAAGACAATTTATCTGAAGAGATCAATGTGGATAATCTTGGAGATAACACAGACGAATTTCAAGAGATTTTCTTTAGGGCGATTGCTCAAAGGGCTGTAGAAAATCCCCAAAAAGCGATAGAAGAATTGGAAAAATGTTTAAAGCTTCAGTCCAAAAATACGGCGGTGTATTACGAATTAGCCAAAAACTATATCGATCTGGAAGGCTACGATAAGGCAGAGACCTTCTTAAAAAAGACTTTAGAAGATTCAAAATACAAAGAAAATATAAACATTCTCAAGCAGTTGTTTTATGTCTATTCTATGCAGAAAAAGTATGATGAAGCTATAGAAGTAGCCCAATTTATAGCTAAAAGTGATCCGGTATATTATCAAGAGCTGTCAAATTTGTATTTGATTCAAAACGAATATCAACACGCTTTACAAGTCTTAGACCAGTTTGACGCGACCGAGGGTTTAGATGAGTTTCGAGATCAATTTCGAATGGTCATTTATAAAGAAGGTGACCTCTTAATAAAAGGGGTCAAATATTTCGAAGGTAGGTATCAGAACTCTTTGGAAGATACTCGAGCGGCAATGTACCTTATGGAGCTTTACAGGCTCAATAACTCTCCTGAAGAATCTATAAAAGTTGGGATTCGCGTGCAAGAACAGTCTGTTTTTAACCCAGAAATTAATGTAGAATTGGCATTAGCCTACTTGGTGACAAGAAATATTTTGAAAGCTAAAGCTTACAGTCAAAAAGTAGTAGAAAGTCTTACCCTTGAAGAAAAAGATAAAGTAAAAGTGATCAACTCCTTTAAAGCATTTGCTCTCCAAAACCCTGATGCCCAAGATGCTTTTGTAAGCGTGTTAGACTCAGCACTCGCCTCAGAAAAGAACTCTTCCAGCAAAGCAGAATTAGGGGAGTTTTACAAGTCTAGAGATAAGGAGAAAGCCTTAGACAACTATAAATCCGCCTTACGCAATAAGCCTAATGATTTTAAGTTAATAACAAATGTCATTGAGCTTGAAGTGGAGTTAAATAAGTTTGAAGATTTATTAAAAACCAGCGAAGAAGCTCTTCAGAGTTACCCTTCACAAGCATTGCTATATTACAGCAAAGGATTAGCTTTGAATAAATTGAAAAAGCACCAAGCAGCTATTGAGGTTTTGGAAGAAGGTTTAGACTACATTTTTGAGGATAGTATTCTAAAGCGAAGCATATTTGAAACCTTAAAAGACTCCCATTTGACCTTAGGTGAAATTGAAAAAGCGGAGTCCTACAAGAAGAAATTAATAATAATAGCAAATTGATGAATCGCCATTCTTTATATATAAGTTTAGTTCTGTTGGTATTTTTAACCAGTTTAAGTTGCAAGTCTTTGAAAAGCAATTCAGGTTCTGGCTTGAAAGAGAAACCAGCTAGAGCGGTGATAAATAGGTATGAAGATAATTTTGCTGACTTTAAAACCGCCAATGGAACTATGAAGGCGAAGTATAAGGCTGAAGAGGGTTCCCAATCTATTACTATTTCATACAGACTTGAAAAAAATAAGGCGATTTGGATGAGTGCAAAATTAATGGGATTATTGACTGTTGCGAAAGTCTATATTACCCCAGATCGATTTATGTATTATGAAAAGATAAATAAAACTTACTTTGATGGTGATTTTTCAATGGCCGAAGAGTTTCTTGGAGTCGATGTCAACTTTCAAAATCTTCAGAACTTATTAATAGGCAAGCCAATGTTCGATCTCGAAAAAAAACAAATGCTCTTCGATCAGGATACCTATATTTTTCTACAGAATATCAAAAACGTTTTGGCCTATTCGGCAAGTATAGGTGGGCGTCAGTTTGAAATGAAATCTCAATCTCTTCGGAATCAAAATAACGAAAGCTTGGTTATAGATTACGAGCGTTTTCAATTGATCAATCAAAAAAAATTTCCTTCAAAAATAAGAATGACTGCTCAAAATAGGGATGATAAAGTGATAATTGATCTAGATTATCGCTCGGTTAGTTTTGATGAAGAACTCAGCTTCCCCTTCTCTATTCCAAATAACTACGACCTTTTAGAATTTTGATGAAATACCCTCAATACATAGTTGTCTTATTCATGATTTGTGCTAGCCAACAGGTTTTTGCACAAACTCGGGGGGAACTTGAATCTAAACGTCAAACCATTCAGCGAGAAATTGACGAGATTAATAAAATCATAAGAACCACAGAGACAAAAGGGAGATCCGCTTTAAGTGAGTTTGAAGGCCTTCAGTACAAAATTAAAGCGACAGAAAGATTAATCCAAGTCAACAACCAAGAGGCCAATTTATTGACAAGAGAAATCACTAGCAATGCCAATAAAATTGATAGGTTTCGAAATGAGCTTGAACAGCTGAAGGACGATTATGAACAAATGATACAGAAATCCTATAGAAGTAAATCGAATAAAAGTAGGATTATGTTTTTGTTTTCTTCAGAGTCTTTTCTGCAAGCTTACAAAAGGATTCAATACATGAAGCAGTTTGCACAATACCGAAAAAAGCAAGGTGCTGAGGTTATGGCACAAACCAGAGAACTGCAAAACCTAAACTCAATTTTGTTTGAGCAGCGCAGAGACCAAGAAAAAATATTGGCAGAAAATCGCCAAACAAAATCTAGGCTGGTGAGTGATAAAAACACACAAGAACAACTTCTGGCCAGCATAAATAAACAGAAGAAAAAATATGCTCAGGAGCTTAATCAAAAGCAAAAAGAAGTGAGTAGGATAGATCGTGAAATCGATAGATTGATACGGGAAGCTATTGCGAAAGAAAATAAAAAAGTGGGATCGGATGCCAAGGCAACTTTTGAGCTTACTCCAAAAGCAGAAGCTCTAGCTAAAGATTTCGCCAATAATAAAGGTAAGCTTCCTTGGCCAGTAAAATCTGGAATTGTGTCTATGCGCTTTGGTGAGCGCCCTCATCCTATTGTAAAAACCATTAAGATAATGAGTAATGGGGTAAGGATAGATACTGAGAAAAACGGCATCGCAAGAGCTATTTTTGAAGGAGAGGTAAGCCAGATAAGTAAAATCCCAGGTGCCAATGTTGTGGTTATGGTGAGACATGGGGACTATTTGTCTATCTATAATAACCTTCAAAAAGTATTTGTAAAATCGGGAGAAAAGGTAGAACGTGGAGAAGAACTAGGGGAGATAGGCATCAACTCATCCTCGGGTAAAACCACTCTCATCTTTCAATTGTTTAAAAATACGTCTAAACTAAATCCGGAACAGTGGATTTATAAAATGTAATTCTTAAATATCTACAGGTAATTTAATCAGACTCATAAGCTTATCGTAAAACCTTTATTTTTAACCAAGCCTTAACAACTCAGAATAGATTTAATTTTCAATTTGCAGATTGATATAAGATTAAGTTATAACGTTATAAGATATTAGATATGGATCAAGATCAAGCTAATGTAGACATTGCCTCTATTAACGAAAAAATTGAAAAAGAAAGTGCTTTTGTAGATATTCTCACTACCGAAATGAATAAAGTTATAGTTGGTCAAAAGCACATGATAGAAAGGCTATTGATAGGTCTATTGGGACAAGGCCATATTTTACTGGAAGGGGTTCCAGGCTTGGCAAAAACTTTGGCGATTAACACGTTAGCTAAAGCTGTACAGGGAAGTTTTAGCAGAATTCAATTTACGCCAGACTTACTTCCTGCAGATGTTGTAGGAACCATGATCTTCAACATGAAAGAAAATGAATTCAGCATAAAAAAAGGACCGATTTTCGCCAATTTTGTTTTAACCGACGAAATAAATCGTGCGCCTGCCAAAGTGCAATCTGCTTTGCTAGAAGCAATGCAGGAAAAGCAAGTGACCATTGGAGATAAAACGTTTATATTGGACAAGCCTTTTTTGGTGATGGCCACTCAAAATCCCGTGGAGCAAGAAGGAACATACCCCCTACCTGAAGCTCAAGTGGATAGATTTATGTTAAAAACGGTTATAGATTACCCAACTATTCAAGAAGAGCAACTCGTGATGAGGGCCAACCTCGATAACAGCTTTGGGAAAGTGAACCCCGTTATTTCTATCGAGCAAATCCTGAGAGCTCAAAGCGCTGTGAGAGAGGTGTATATGGATGAAAAAATTGAAAAGTATATTTTGGACATCGTTTTTGCGACTCGGTATCCAGAGAAATATAAACTGGCCGAGATCAAGCCTTTAATAAGTTTTGGAGCTTCTCCAAGGGGAAGTATCAATTTGGCAATAGCCGCCAAATGTTATGCCTTCATAAAAAGAAGAGGATATGTTATACCAGAAGACGTTAGAGCAGTTGTCTACGACGTATTAAGACACAGAGTAGGAATTACCTACGAAGCCGAGGCAGAAAATATAAAATCTGAAGATCTCATAAGCAAAATTATAAATGAAATAGAAGTGCCATAAATTTCATGATAAAAACTATGTGTACAAATTTTAAATCGCTTAACACTCAAAATACCTTAACGATTTAGTTCTAGATCGAATCATTAGTTCGCACAATCCATGGATACCAAATCGCTTTTAAAGAAAGTCAGAAAAATAGAAATCAAAACACGTCGGTTAAGCGATCATGTTTTTGGTGGAGAATACCATTCTACATTCAAAGGGCGAGGGATGACGTTTAGTGAGGTAAGAGCCTATCAGTTTGGAGATGATGTAAGATCTATAGATTGGAATGTGACTGCTCGATACAATGAGCCTTTTATAAAAGTTTTTGAAGAAGAAAGGGAGTTAACAATGATGCTGCTTGTAGATATTTCTGAATCTACTGCCTTTGGGACTAGGGAAAATTTCAAGAAGGATATCATAACAGAAATGTCAGCAACCCTAGCTTTTTCTGCCACTCAGAACAATGATAAGATTGGTTTGATGTTATTTTCAGATCAGATAGAACTTTATATTCCACCTAAAAAAGGGAGAATGCATGTTTTGAGAATCATAAGGGAACTCATTGAGTTTAAGCCTTCTCATAAAACTACCGATTTGACAAAAGCCTTCAAATACCTTATTGATATGATGAAGAAAAAAGCAATAGTATTTGTGATGTCAGACTTTCTGTCTGAAGACTACGAGCATACCTTGAAGATTTTAGGAAAGAAGCATGATGTCACGGGAATCCGTATTTTCGATGAACGAGAAGAAGACCTTCCTAATTTAGGAATGGTCCAAATGCAAGATGCCGAAACAGGAGAGGCTATGTGGGTCAATACGTCCAGTAAATCTACAAGAAAAGCCTTTACAAAACAGTATAGAGATCGAGTAGATTATTTTCAAAGAGCTTTTAAGCTAAGTGGATCCGGCTACTTAAGCAATCGAGTTGATGAAAACTATGTGATAAAACTCCTTGGCTATTTTAAATCCAGATAAGAGTTATGCAAAAACTGTTACATCCCTATAGTTTTGATTTGACAAGGAAACTCACCTTGACTTTTATGTTAGTGTTTGTTTTTGGCTTCGTTTATTCACAAGAGGTAAGTTTCAAAACGAACGCAGATACCATTAAAATTGGGGAGCAGGTTGATTATACTATTGAAGTTGAAAATATAAATGATAAAGATTTTGTGGTCTTTCCAAAAGATCAAACTTTTGTGCCATTGGAAATGGTGGAAGATTATAAAATCGATACCACACAGCCTGAGGTAAAAAACTTTAAACTCACCAAGCTTTATAAACTTACACAATTTGATTCTGGAACTTACTCTGTTCCTCCTCAAATGGTGAAAATTAACGATAAGGTGTTTTACACAGACACGCTTAAGATTCGAGTCAATGATGTGGTTTTGGATACGACTCAACAAAAGTTGTTTCCCATAAAACCATCAATTGGAGTAGAAAAACCTTTTCGCATCGCTTCGTGGTTTTGGTGGACGATAGGAATTATAGCAGTATTAGCTAGTATCGCCTTTTTATTATTCAAATTCAAAAAGAAAAGAGATTTAGCCAAAAAGAGAATTCCTCCTTTTGAACAAGCGATGATATATCTTAAAGAATTAGATATGTCTTCTGCATTAGAGTCCCGAAATTTTAAGGAGTATATTACAGAACTCACCAATATTACCAGAAGATATCTAGAAGAAAAACTAGAAATAAGAGCCTTAGAATTTACGACCAATGAACTTATTTCAGAACTGATATTTAGAAAAGAAAAGAAAAAGCTGGCGTTAAAAGACGATATCATAACAGAGTATGAAAAGATTCTAAGAAGAGCTGATCTAGCAAAATTCGCCAAAAGCAAACCCGACCTTATTACCCTAAAGTCGGATAGAAAGCAAATTGAAAATTTTTTAAAGAACGTCCAAAGTGCTATTCCACAAATTACAGAGGAGGAAAATAAAAAAGACAAAGCGTTTCAAGACGCATTAGCGAAGAAACGAAGAAAGCAAAAATGGATTGTAGGAATTATCCTTGGAGCAGTCTTGTTTATCGCTGTACTTTCTGGGGTGATAGCCACCAAAGGATATGCTTATGTTAAAGATAATATCATAGGGAACCCAACCAAAGAATTGCTGGAAGGCAGTTGGATGACTAGTGATTACGGAGTTCCCCCAATGAGTATGACAACACCAGAAGTCTTGGTTCGAGGTGCCTATGAACTTCCAGAAAGCCTAAAGCAAAATGTAGCAGACAAAGAGATGTATAGCTCCGGATCTATGTACCAAAGCCTTTATATAGTACTTAACCAAATACGCTTTAAAGAAGCTCAGGAAATAAATCTAGATGCCGTTGTAGATGGAATTTACGCTGATTTTGAAGAAAGAGGGGCTTATAATATCGTGACTAAGTCTGAAGAGTTTGAAACTATTGGGGGAGTAAAAGGGAAAAAAGTATTTGGAAGTTTTGCCATAGAAAATCCGATTACCAAAAGCGACATTAGAAAAGAGTATCAAATTTTGAATTTTGGTAAAGGAGGATTCCAGCAAATCATCATCATCCGTGATGGTGATGATGAATATGGAGAAAGCATTACTAAACGAATTATCAATGCAGTTGAATTTAAATCTTTAGAGAAATGATGATTTTTGAAAATTTTACTTTTGAAAATCCAAGTTGGTTTTGGCTTTTATTTTCCATTCCCTTTGCAATATTTTGGTATTGGAAAAAAAGAGACCAACAAAATGCTAGTATAAAAATGTCTAGCACGCAGGGGTTTAAAAAGAGTACTTTAGCAAAGTTACGTCCTCTTCTCTTTATTTTAAAAATACTAGCCTTAGTGTTATTGACCATAGCGATGGCAAGACCAAGAACAGTAGATGTGACTACCAAAGTCAAGAAAACAGAAGGAATCGATATAATTATGGCTGTAGATATCTCTGCTAGTATGTTGGCTAGAGATTTGGAACCCAACCGGCTTGAAGCTTTAAAAAAAGTAGCGATTAATTTTATAGAAGGGCGACCAAACGATCGCATTGGACTTGTGATCTACGCTGGAGAAAGTTATACTAAAACGCCTTTAACCAGTGATAAGTCAATCATATTTAATGCTATCAACGATCTGGAGTATAGTCAAAATATAGAAGGAGGAACTGCTATAGGGATGGGATTGGCTACCTCAGTCAATAAATTGAAAGACAGTAAGGCCGAAAGTAAAGTGATTATTTTATTAACCGATGGTGAGAACAATGCTGGCTTTATAGATCCTAAGACAGCAACACAGCTCGCTACAGAATACGACATTAAAACCTACACCATTGGAGTAGGCAGCAATGGTATGGCATTATCTCCTGTAGGGATAAAAGCTAATGGACAATTTGAATACAAAAATATCGAAGTCAAAATCGATGAAGCCTTGCTTAAAATCATAGCTGAAAGTAATGGTGGTAAATACTTTAGAGCTACTGACAACCAAAAGTTTGAAGCTATTTATGAAGAGATTGACGCCTTAGAAAAAACAGAAATTGAAGAATTTAAGTTTTATAATTACGATGAGAAATATAGAATCTTCCTTATTCTAGCTGGAACTCTATTATTTATAGAATTTTTATTGAAACACACACTTTTTAGAAGCTTTGTATAAATGTTTATAATAGAAGAACAAATTTATTTTTGGGGTTTCCTCGTGTTACCAATCTTGTTGTTTTTGTTCTTTAGCCATGTGTATTGGAAAAAGAAAGCTCAGCGTAAATTTGCAGACATCAAGCTTTTTAAAAAGTTAGCACCTGACCAATCGAGTTTTAAAGCCAATCTAAAGTTCATAGTTTTAGCTCTTACTTTTTGTTGTTTTGTTATGGCTTTAGTCAACCCAAAACTAGGGACCAAAATGGAGACTATTAAGCGAGAGGGCGTAGATATTGTTTTTGCTCTGGATGTCTCAAAAAGTATGTTAGCCGAAGATATCGCTCCTAACAGACTGGAAAAATCAAAGAGAATTATCACTGAAATAGTGAATAAGCTTACGGCAGACCGTGTGGGATTAGTAGGTTATGCGGGGAGCGCTTTCCCTCAAGTGCCCATTACAACAGATTATGCGAGTACAAAAACCTTTTTGCAAAGCATGAATACAGATATGGTCTCCAGTCAAGGTACAGCCATTTCACAAGCTATAGACTTAGCTAAATCGTATTATAATGACGATGATCAAACCAATAAAGTCTTGATTATTCTTTCTGAAGGTGAAGATCATGACAGTAATGTTGAAAGCATGGCAGAAACAGCTGCTGCTGAAGGGATTAAAATATTCACTATCGGTGTAGGAACTGAACGAGGGGATCCTATTCCTATTAAAAAAGAAGGTAGAATTCAATCCTACTTAAAAGATGATAATGGAGAAATTGTCATAACCAAAAGAGATACGCAAACGCTTCAAAAGATCGCTGAAATCGGTAATGGATCTTATATAGACGGGACGAACACGTCTAATGCCGTTAACGATATCTTAAAAGAATTACAAAAAATTGAAAAAACAGAGTTTGAAGCAAAACAATTTGCCGACTTTAAAAGTAAATACCAATGGTTTCTGGCTTTTGGTATATTTTTGGTTCTATTTGATATCTTGCTACTAGAGCGTAAAACTGCTTGGATAAAGAAATTAAATTTATTTAATGAACATGAAAAAGAGGATGCTTAGAAGAAAAATAGTGTTGACTACAGTGATATTGGCTTTTGGCGTTACCCTGGGTAATGCTCAAAATATCTCTAAGGCTTCCAAGGAGACCAAAACATTACTCGCTGAGGCACAAGTCAACGCGGGCAATTTTCCTCTTTCTGAAGCTAAAGTTCGCGAAGCTAAAGCGATGGACCAAGACAACTCAGATATCAGTTATAATTTTGGAAATTTATATTTAGAAAACAATGAAATTGAGTCTGCAAAACTTCGCCTTGTAGAAGCGATTGAGTCTACAGAAGATAAGTCACTAAAGCATAAAAGCTATCATAATTTGGGGAATACCTTTATGAAAGAGGAGCAATATCAAGTTGCCGTAGAGGCGTATAAAGATGCTTTACGCAACAATCCTACAGATGAAGAAACCAGATATAATCTTGCTTATGCCAAGTCGAAATTGAAAGACGAGAAAAACGATGGCAGTAAGGATGGTGACAATAAAGAGGATAAAAGTGAGGATAAAAAAGAAGATGAAAGTAAGGAGAATAAAGACAAAGGCGATAACGAGGATAAGGAAAAAGAGGACGAAAATAAAGATCAAGAGGAGGAAAAAGGAGATCAAAACGAAAATAAAGAGGATCAAAAAGATAAAGAAGGAGATAAAGGCAAGCAGGAAAAAGAACAAGAAGGAGATGGCGGAAAAGACGAGCAAAAGCAGCCACAACAACCTCAAAATAAAAAAGGGCAAATCTCTCCAGAGCAAATTGAGCGTTTGCTAGAAGCTATAGAGAACCAAGAAAAAGATGTGCAGGAAAAACTCAATGCACAAAAAGCCAAAGGACAAAAATCCAAAACAGGAAAAGACTGGTAAAACATGAAAAGTGTAACGTTTTTAATGTTGTTTCTAATAGGGCTAACCTCGTTAGCTCAAGTTACTTTTACGGCAGAAGCTAGCAGAACAAAAATTGGAATAAATGAACGTTTAAAAGTTGATTTTACCGTAGATGCCAACGGAGATGATTTTATACCTCCAAACTTCAATGGTCTTCAAAAAATTGGAGGCCCTAACCAATCTTTTTCTCAATCTTGGAAAAATGGCCAAAGTTCATTTCAAAAAACATTTACGTATTTCTTTCAGCCAGAGAAAAGAGGTACTATTACTATTGGCCAAGCGGAAATTACAGTAGAGGGCCAAGTCTATAAGACTTCACCAATTCAAATAGAAGTCGTTGCTGCAGTGGATACTCCCAATCAATCTAAATCTGTTGCCGAGGCTGGTGACGGCATACACCTCATAGCAGAGGTGAGTAAGTATAAACCCTACCTCAACGAAGGGATTTATGTAGTGTACAAGCTTTTTCTGAGCCCTACAGTAAATATCAGAAACTGGAGACCTTTGGATGACCCTAAGTTTGAGGGGTTTTGGAGTCAAAATATCAATATTGATCAATTAGAACTGAAACAAGGAGAATTCGGGGGACAGCCTTATCGCTATGTCGAACTTCGCAAAACTGTTCTTTATCCTCAAAGAACAGGAGAGCTAAAAATCGAACCCCTATCACTATCTGTTTCTGTAGAAGTCCCTTCAGACCAAAGGGATTTTTTTGGAAGACGAACCTACGAGGTTGTCGAAAAGAATTTCTCTGCCAATACCCGGATTATAGAGGTGAAACCTCTTCCAGAACTGGGAAAGCCTAAAAATTTCTCTGGTGCAGTAGGTGAGTTTAATTTTAAACTAAAAGCTAACAGAAAAGAATTAGATGCTCAAATGTCTTTGGAATTAACGTCAGAAGTGAGCGGAAAAGGAAATTTAAAACTGTTCAATATGCCAGAAATCCAGACGCCATCTTCATTTGAACTGTATGAGCCAGAGCGTCAGGAAAACGTAAGAACGTCAAGTTTAGGCATGCAGGGCAGAGTGAGTGAAAAATACACTGTGATTCCAGAATTCAAGGGAGATTATACCATACAACCTGTACCCTTTTCCTACTTCAACCCAAGAACTGAATCCTACGAGACTTTAAATTCTAGTCCTATTTCTATAAAAGTGAATTCAGGACCAGAGCGACCTAGGAGTCCTATAACCACCTCTGGAGGGGAAAATACTAAAGTTCAAAATATAATTTCCCCTAAAAACAACTTCAATTACATAAAGTTGAAGACCAGCTTGAAGCAAAAAGATAACTCTGTGTTTTTCCAGTCTCCATTATATTGGACGTTATTCTTTGTCCCCTTTTTAGCGATACCGTTTATGCTGATCTTTGGAAAAATAAAAAACAGAGAAACAGATCAGAATCAGCTGCTACAAAAAAGAGCAAACAAGTTGGCCAAGCGCTATTTATCTGAAGCTAAAAAGAATTTAGGAATTTCTCAACCTTTTTATGAAGCTTTAGAAAGAGCATTTCATAATTATTTAAAAGCTAAATTGAAAATCCAGACTTTAGAAATGCATAAGGACAAAATTCAGGAGCTCCTCAATGCGAAAGGTGTTTCTCAAGAAACGACGACTCAATTTTTAAAACTTCTTGAAAATTGTGAATTGGCTAGATATACACCTTCTGTGACTAAGGATATGCAAACTGATTTTGAAAAAGCTGCAAAAGTGATTTCTGAAATTGACAAAGAAGTTTAATATGAATTACTATCTCTACCTATTTATAGGACTTATCTGTTATACTGGAATTTCTCAGCCTAAAGATACTTTTGAAAAAGCAAATGATGCTTTTGCCGATGACAAATTTCCTGAAGCTGTCCAGTTATATACCAGTTTATTAGATGAGGGATTAGTTTCAACTGAATTATACTTCAACTTGGGGAACGCTTATTTTAAACAGAATGATTTAGCCAATGCTATATTTCATTATGAAAAAGCACTTCAACTCAATCCTGCAGACCAAGAGGTGAGAGAAAATCTTGAGATCGCCAATACCCAAACTATCGATAAGATTGAAAACGCACCAGAGTCCAATTTAAACATGATGGTTTACACAACTACACACTTGTTAAGGGTGAATACGTGGGCTTGGGTAAGTGTCATCCTTTCGTTGAGTTTTGGTTTTTTTATGGTGTTGTATTTCAAGTCTGGGACCACTCGTGAAAAACGCAGTACCTTTCTTATTGCAATTTTATTCTTAGTGTTTGGAGTAACTAGTTTGCTATTTGGACGATTTCAAGATCAGTTTCTAGAAGAGCAGTCTTTTGCCATTATTTTTGAAGATCAAGTACAAGTTCATGTAGAGCCTAACACAAGAAGTGATGTTAATTTTCAAATGAACAAAGGAACTAAAGTAAGTACAGGCTCTACGTTTAGAGAATTTACTCAAATAGAACTCTCTGATGGGTCTAAAGGCTGGGTTAAGACTTTAATTTTAAAAAAATTATATCATTAGCTAGTCATTCTTTCTATTTCTATAATTAATCCATATATTTGTATTATATATGAGATTAAAATTATTTATACTTATTTTTTCCTTTTCTAACCTTATCATCACCCCTACCTTGTTGATGATAACGCTAGAAAATGACGTTGACATCAGCTTTATATTCGATGCTAATGAGGAAGAAAATTCAGAAAAAAACAGTGTATCTTTTAGTGATTATATCGTTGATAATAACGTGACAGCGGCTGGCTTCACCTATAAAGATCTGTCTATCTCAACGGCGCCTTACCTTTTGAACTACGAGGCTATCAACCCAAAAGTAGTCTGTCCCCCTCCCGATTTTCTATAATTGAATTTGTTATTTTTTCAATTATTTATTAAATCAATAAATGCTCTTTTCTACAAGAGCATGGACAAATTAATTTTATGTTTAAACATTTAAACAAAGACCTACCTTCTAGCGTAGTGGTCTTTTTTGTAGCGTTGCCCTTATGTTTGGGTATTGCGTTAGCTAGTGGGGCTCCACTTTTTGCTGGAGTTATAGCTGGAATAATAGGTGGTATCGTTGTGGGTACAATAAGTGGATCTTCAGTAGGAGTAAGCGGCCCAGCAGCGGGTCTTGCAGTCATAGTATTAAGTGCAATTGCAAGTTTAGGCAAATACGAATACTTCTTAGTTGCTGTGGTTATAGGAGGTGCTATTCAAATTTTACTAGGTATTTTAAAAGCCGGTGTTATTGGATACTATTTCCCCTCCTCAGTCATAAAGGGAATGCTAGCTGGAATTGGCATCATCATTTTTTTAAAGCAATTCTCCGTCGCTTTTGGCTTACCAGATAATTATGATTTTTTCCATTATAGTATAAAGGTGATGTTGGATAATATCATCTTAGCTTGGGAAGGCCTTTCTTTAGGGACTCTAAGCATTACACTAATCAGTATTGGGATCATGTTGTTTTGGTCTGGTGTTCTAGAAAAAAAACATCACTTTTTTAAAGTAGTCCCTGGTCCTTTAGTCGCTGTAATTGCGGGGATTCTTTATACGTTATTTATAGAGGATGCCAGTGTATTTGGAATTGCAGAATCCAATTTAGTTTCAGTTCCTGTGCCTAGTAATTTATCAGATTTTATTACCCAATTTACTTTTCCAGATTTCTCGATTATAACAAACACAGAAGTTTGGGTAGTTGGATTTACAATCGCAGTTGTGGCTAGTTTGGAAACTTTGCTGAGTGTCGAAGCAACAGATAAGCTTGATCCCAGAAAACGAGTAACGCCTACCAACAGAGAGTTGGTCGCTCAAGGAACAGGGAATATGCTTTCTGGTCTTATAGGAGGTTTACCTATTACTCAAGTAATTGTAAGAAGTTCTGCCAACATCCAATCTGGAGGGCGTACCAAATTATCTGGAATATTACATGCTGTCTGGTTGCTTCTCGCAGTCCTTTTTATCCCGGATTTACTTAACCTTATCCCATTAGCAGTTCTCGCAGGAGTCCTATTTATCGTAGGCTATAAACTAGCGAAACCTTCCTTATTCATAAAGATGTTTAAGCTTGGGAAAACTCAGTTTTTACCCTTTATAGTGACTGTAGCAGGTATCGTTTTAAGTGATTTGCTTACAGGAATAGGCTTGGGTCTCGTTGTGGGGCTAATTGTAATCCTCATTAATAGTTATAAAAACTCACATTTCTTACATGTAGAAGATAAAACAGGTGATGGGAAACTCGTAAAAATGACTTTCGCTGAAGAAGTTACATTTTTTAATAAAGGGGCAATCTTAAAATCTCTCAACGATATTTCATCGCATTCTACTGTTGAAATCGATATCAGAAAATCTAAATACTTGGACTACGATATTTTAGAGATTCTTGAAGATTTTAAAACTAAAGCAAAGAATAGGGATATTTATATAACCATCATTTCAGACCGAGGAAAATTTGAAAACCCAGACAATTATCAGAAATTTTTTAATTTAAAGTCAAACTACTAATTATGGGATTAAATAAAATCATTACTAAATTAGAGCAAGAAGCCCTTACTCCAGATGAAACCTTAAGTGACCTAATAGAAGGAAATAATCGGTTTACATCAGATAATTTTCACTCTAGAGATTATAATGCTTTAAAAGTAAGTGCTACTATTGGTCAATATCCAAAAGCTGTTATTCTATCATGTGTCGATAGCCGTGTTCCTGTGGAAACTGTTTTTGATCAGGGTATAGGTGATATTTTTGTTGCTAGAGTTGCGGGAAATTTTGAAAATAAAGATATTCTTGGAAGCATGGAGTATGCTTGTAAAATAGCAGGAAGCAAGCTTGTTTTTGTGATGGGCCATGAGAGCTGTGGAGCTGTAAGTGCTGCTTGCGATGGAATAGAATTAGGAAATATAACTCATTTATTAAGCAATATAAAACCTGCCGTTGAGGCTGTTAAAACTGAAGGGAGGAGAGATTCTACCAATAAAAAATTTGTTCATGATGTGGTCAAAAAAAACGTGCGGTTAACCATGGAGAGAGTTCGTGAAAAAAGCCCTATTCTAAAAGATATGGAGTTCAAAGGAGACATAAAGATTGTGGGAGGAGTCTATTCCCTTCAATCTGGAAAAGTAGAATTACTGTCCTAATATTGCTTTTAGTTTCTTTAAAACAGATCCTTGAAAGTTGTTTTCGTAGATATTTTAGGCTTCATCACTACTATTCAACAAATTACTTGATTCTAATAATCCCTCCAATGAAGGAATAAGAGCAGAGCTCACTTCTTTTATAGTTGACAAAACAATAGAGTCCTGAAGCTTGTTTATTGCGATAAGCCTTTCATCAGTGTTGATATACTCAAAAATAAACAGCAAAATAAAAAGGAATAAGGCTGTTTTAACCACTCCAAATAATGCTCCTAGTAATCGATTGATCACTCCTAAAGCTATGGCATGTATTATTTTAGTCAAAATCTTCCCCAAAATCGAAACGGCAAGCGTTATGATTAAAAAGCTAATAAGGAAAGCAATAATTTCTATATTAATGGCCGACAAATTTGTCCATCGATTGAGGTAACTTTCTGTAATGTAACTATATTTTAAAGCGCCAAAGATACCCACTAATAAGCCAATGATACCAGTAAGCTCTAAAACAAAGCCTCTCTGGAATCCTCTTACAAGACCAATGAGAAGCAAAACACCAAGAATAATGTCTACTATATTCATGTCGCCAAATATAATCAAATCGATGAAAGCATTTACCTTTGTGCCATGAGAGATGAATTACTTAAAGCACGTTGGGAAACCCTACAAAGCAGACTTTCCGACCAGTTTGCAGATGGAGATCTGATGCAACTCGACGCCATTATATACTTGGTTGGGGTGCAAGAGTTAGGCAAGCCACAAGACAAATTTAAAAAAGATGATAAAGTCAATTTGATCCATATCGGTATCTGTACACTTTTAGAGCCTTATGGATTCTATGAGTTTGACTTTGTTGATGAAGATGGCTGGCCACATTTCAATAATATTTCAAAACTCCCTGTTTTAAAGGCAGGAGAACAAACGGTATTAATGAAAGAAGCTTTGGTATCCTATTTTCTTAAACGAGAGTATATAGAATAGCACGCCTAGTAATTAATATTTTTTATAGGGAACGTGATGCTTTTTTTTATAAATTTGCAAATTCATTTTACTAAATAGTATGATAGATAAGATAAAGGCATATATAGATGAAGTTGAGGGGTTTACAACTGATAAAACAGAAGACTTAGAGCAATTTAGGGTTCAGTATCTAGGAAAAAAAGGAATTTTAAATGCTTTTTTTGCTGAATTTAAAAATGTGCCTAATGAACAAAAGAAAGAGTTTGGGAAAACGATAAATGAGTTGAAAGTTTCAGCTCAATCCAAAGTGGAGCAACTGAAATCTGAAATTGCCTCAAAAATTGAGGATAAAGGCCTCTACGGTGACCTCTCAAGACCTGGGGAACCTCTAGAAATTGGTGCGAGACATCCTATTTCTCTAGTCAAAAATAGAATCACAACCATATTTTCAAATATTGGGTTTAATGTTTCTGAAGGACCTGAAGTAGAAGACGATTGGCATAATTTCTCTGCCTTAAATCTTCCAGAATACCACCCTGCTCGGGACATGCAGGACACCTTTTTTATCCAAACCGATCCTAAGGATATTTTGTTAAGAACTCACACCTCGAGTGTCCAAGTGAGGTATATGGAAAACAATGAGCCCCCCATACGAACAATTTCTCCAGGAAGAGTCTTTAGAAATGAAGATATTTCAGCCCGGTCTCATTGTATATTCCATCAAGTAGAAGGCTTGTACATTGATAAAAATGTATCTTTTAAAGACTTGAAGCAAACCCTAGTTTACTTTACGCAAGAGTTGTTTGGCAAGTCCAAAATTCGGTTAAGACCATCCTACTTTCCCTTTACAGAACCTAGTGCAGAAGTTGATATTTACTGGGGACTGGAAACAGAAACCGATTATAGAATCACCAAAGGGACTGGCTGGTTAGAAATTATGGGATGTGGAATGGTAGATCCAAATGTTCTGAAAAATTGCGATATCGATCCTAAAGAGTATAGTGGTTTTGCCTTTGGTATGGGTATAGAGCGAATAGCGATGTTGCTTTATCAAATTGGCGATATCCGTATGTTTTACGAAAATGATGTTCGCTTCCTAAAACAGTTTAAATCATCACTGTAAATTTTTCAAGATGAAAAAAGATATCGACAGGAATATTCCAAAAGTAAAAAACGTCTACATTGTTGCCTCTTATGAGCTCAATTCTATCTTTAAAGTAGACGAATGGACTATTTATATCGTCAACGATACTACCGAAGCTTTAGAGACTGTTTTGGTGGTCTCTAAAGGAGAAAGCGATGTGAAAACGACTTCCATTTTAAGGAAGAAGTTAGACGTTTTACCGATTGAGGCGTTTGCCAAGCTCGAGTTTCTCCATGAGGATGTTTTAGAAGTAGATAATATTTTTCAAGTGACTTATTTTTTAAAGGGGAAACTCTTGCATAAGGATTTCAAGTTTCCAAAATACTCCTTGAAACCAGAAGCGATTGTGGATTTACCCTTATTAAACTTAAAGGGAATTATTGCAGATTAATTTGGCATTAAAGGGGGTTCTATTTAACTTTTCTCAAATTCATTAATACTATAGATGATAAAATGAGAGTAATTCCAATCCATTTATAAAGATTTTGCTCTTCTTGTAAGACAAAGTAGCCCATTAAAACAGCTACAGGCAACTCTATGGAAGAAATGATGGCGCCTAGACCTACATTTATTTTTGGCATGCCTGCTGTAAAAAATAAGGGAGGTAAAATAGTTCCAAATAGAGCGAGAATAGGTCCCCATACTATAAAAATACCAAAGTCCATATGGTTTATAAGTTCTGGAAGTGTAATCACAGAGACCACAACGAGCCCACCAAGCATCATCCATTTGCTTCGCGTAATAGGATGATATTGAAGCCCAACACTATTGGACGTCATAATGGTAACCGTATAAGAAAAAGCAGCAAGTATGCCGTATCCTATTCCTACAAAATCTACCTCTTGTTCTTCTGCGAGTAGATCTGCGGCTAAGACAGTACCTAATAAAATAAGGACAACCGAAAAAATCTTTCTTTTAGTAGGCTTTATCTTATTGATAACACCATCCAAAACAACACCTATCCATACGCTTTGCATCAACAGGACAATACCAACAGAAACGGTGATGTATTGAATAGCTAAATAATAAAACATACTTGTAAACCCAAGAGATGTTCCTGATAGGATGAGATAAAAAATAGTTTTGCGTCTCAGTTTTGAGTCTTTTATAGGAGGTTCACTTTTCTTTAGAAAGAGATTTAAAATAACCAAAGCTATAAAGCCAATAAGAAGCTGAGCAAAGGTCACTTCATAGGGAGTGTAGTGCTCTTCGTAAGCCAGTTTTACAAAGGTAGTAAGCAAACCGTAACAGGAAGCTCCAAGTGCGACTAGAAGTCCTCCTTTTAAAATAGAATTCATAGTAAAGTAATAGTTAGTTTAGCTTATCAGCTAGTTTGGTAAAGACTTCTTTTGGATTTGCACCTTCGTATAAAACTTTATAAACGGAGTTGATAATAGGAGTTTTAGGTTTTTTTTTCCCATAAGATTTACTGATTTCGTAAGCCGAATTAGTAGCATAATAGCCTTCTGCGATCATGCTCATTTCCATTTGAGCACTTTTTACCGTATATCCTTTTCCTATCATATTTCCAAAATAGCGATTGCGGCTAAAGACGGAGTATCCTGTGACTAACAAATCCCCTAAATAGGCGGAATCATTGATATTCCGTTTTAACTTATAGCGTTTTTTGATAAAGCGTTTCATCTCTCGTATAGCATTACTCATCAGGACACTTTGGAAATTATCACCATAGCCTAAGCCATGAGCAATCCCTGCAGCAATGGCGTAAATATTTTTGAGTACAGCAGCATATTCTGTACCGATAATGTCTTCAGAAATGTTGCATTTTATATAGTCACTCCTTAAGTGCTCCGCTAATGTATTGGCATGTTCTTCATCAGCACAGGCCAAGGTTAAATAAGAAAGGCGTTCTAAAGCGACTTCTTCTGCATGGCAAGGTCCAGTGATCACCCCAATTTTATCGAAAGGGATGTCATATTCATGATGAAAATGCTCTCCAACCAAACTCTGAGATTCTGGAACAATCCCTTTTATAGCGCTAAATATGATTTTATCTTTTAAACTGACCGTGACTTTATCAAGTTCTTTTTTTAAAAAGGCTGAAGGCACGACGAAGATTAGAAAATCTGATTCCTGTATGACCTTATTGATGTCGTCGGATAATTTGATTTGACTTGGGTCAAATTGTACAGCGCTAAGGTAATTTGGGTTGTGGTGCTCTTTTTCAATGTGGTTTATGACGTCTTTGTTCCTCATATACCAATTCACTTGAGCTACATTTTCACAAAGCATTTTTACTATTGCGGTAGCCCAGCTTCCACCACCGATAACACCAAAATTTGGATTAGAATTAGTCATATGTTTTAATTTAATGTCCATACCTTAATTTCTATGTTCAAGAGTTAATTTAAAAAATATTAAAGACAATTACATTTACTTTTGGAGGAAACACCTTTAAGTTGAGCACTAGCTTTCTGCTTATTTATAAAAATTCATCTCGTCCATATATTCCCAGACTTTATGTTGAAGAAGAGGTCGTATATTTTTACCAGATTTTATCATTTCCCTTATTAGCGTCGAAGAGATTTCCATTTGAGGAGTAGTGGTGGTCGTGATTTTTGGATGATTCAAGAATTGCTCAGGAACTTGAGATTTAGTGTACCGTGGACAAATATAAATCTCATGGTTGTCCAAAATATTTAAGAAGTTTTTCCATTTATGGAAATTTACCAAATTATCCTCTCCCATAATCAAAGAAAAGTTGAGGTCTGGATGAGAATCTTTAAGTTCTGCTAAGGTCTTAGACGTATAACTCGGTTGAGGTAAGCTAAACTCGACGTCACAAGGTTTTAATTTATCATAATCCTCTGTGCCTCGATAAACGAGCTCCAATCTATGATGATTTTCTAAAAGATTTTTCTTCTTCTTAAATGGGCTTTGTGGAGTAATCACAAGCCAAACCTCGTCCATATCGGAATGTTCTACCAGATGATTAGCAATGACCAAATGCCCGATGTGAAAAGGATTAAAAGTCCCAAAATAAAGGCCAACTTTTTTCATATCTATCGAATAAAATCTTTTACTAAGTGGTAAGCTTCGTCGAGAGCTTTATCCAAATTTTCATTGACTATAATATGGTCAAACTGCGGGGCGGTTGCCATTTCAATAGAGGCCTTTGCAACACGCATGGCAATGCGATCTTCAGATTCCGTTTTTCTTTTTTTAAGTCGGATTTTAAGTTCTTCGATACTCGGAGGCTCAACGAATACCGCAAGGGTTTGTTCGGGATAAATACGCTTGATATCCAAACCTCCCACAACATCTATATCAAAAACCACATGTTTTTTCATGGCCCAAATTCTATCTATTTCAGCATTTAAGGTTCCGTAAAAGTTATCTCTGTACACCTCTTCCCATTCCAAAAAGTCACCGTTTTTAATATGGGTCTTGAACGCCTTCAAATCTATAAAATAATAATCTTTCCCGTCGACTTCCTCTTCTCTGGGTGATCTAGAGGTGGCAGAAATCGAAAACTCTAGATTTAGATCTTCTTTGCCCAAGAGGTACCTTACAATAGTGGTTTTGCCAGATCCAGATGGGGCAGAAAACACGATGAGTTTACCTTGTTTTGACTCGCTCATATTTATAATACGTTAAGGAGTTGTTCCTTTATTTTTTCTAGTTCATCTTTCATTTGGACAACAGCTTTTTGCATGGGAGCAAAGTTAGATTTACTGCCTATGGTATTGATTTCCCTTCCTATTTCTTGGCAGATAAAATTTAATTTTCTTCCGTTTGAATCGGAAGAGTTTAACGCCTTATTGAAATAAGCGAGATGGTTGTCTAGCCTTGTTTTCTCTTCCGTGATATCGTATTTTTCTATGTAATAAATCAATTCCTGTTCGAAACGGTTTTCATCTATCTTCTGTTTTAGATCTTCAATACCTTTTCGCAATCTAGCCTTTACATGGGCGATGCGTTCTGGATCGATGTCTTTTACTTTTAAAAGTAATTCTGTGAGGGTATGGATGCGAAGTTCAAAGTCTTTTTTTAAGACCTCTCCCTCATCGGTTCTAAATTGATTGATCTGTTCTAAAGCCATTTCCAAAACTTTATAAACCGCTTCGGAATCATTTTTCTCTAACTCATTTTTTTCTGAACTCAAAGCATTTGGCATTGACATTGCAATTTGAAGTAAACGGCTGTCGTCTTTAAAAGTTGTAACCGGAAGCTGCTTAAGTTGTTCCAGATAGCTTTCAACTACTTTGATATTTATCTTCGCAGAGCTTTCCACATCCTGTTTTTCTACCTGCAAGGATAAATCTACTTTACCGCGTCCAAGGGCTTTTGATAATCTATTTCTAAGGGGAAGTTCTAGCTCTCTAAATTCTGAAGGTAATCTCACACTAGCATCTAGATGCTTACTGTTAAGAGATTTGAGCTCTGCCACAAAGGTTTTGCCAGCTACTTCCAATTTGCTTTTACCGTAACCAGTCATCGATTGAATCATAAAATCTTATGTAAAAAAGTTATGCAAAGGTAGCAAATCTCACAGGAACTTTGAAGGGGGAAGTTAGCATTCCCCCGAGGAGTAATGCTTAATTTATTGTAAATTCGCTATTGTAGTTTGGTAAACTGAGTTCATGAAATATTATATTATAGCAGGAGAAGCATCTGGAGATCTGCATGCTTCCAATTTAATGCAAGCCTTACAAGAAAAAGATACCTCAGCAGATTTTAGGTTTTGGGGAGGTGACCTTATGCAAGAAGTTGGTGGAACCTTAGTTAAACACTACAGAGAACTTGCTTTTATGGGATTTTGGGAGGTAGTTACAAATCTTAAGGTCATTTTTAAGAATATTAACTTCTGTAAAGTGGATATATTAGGATACCAACCTGATGCTATTATTTTTATAGATTACCCAGGATTTAATATGAGAATTGCTAAATGGGCCAAAGAATTAGGGTTTGCAACACATTATTATATCTCTCCGCAGATATGGGCATGGAAAGAAAACCGCATAAAAGCCATAAAAAGAGATATAGATCATATGTACGTGATTCTGCCTTTTGAAAAAGATTTTTATGAAAATAAACATGATTTTTCAGTTCATTTTGTAGGTCATCCTTTGTTAGATCAAATTGAAAAGCGAAAAGACATCAGTTTTGAAGCCTTTAAGCAAAAGCATAAGTTGGAAGATAAATCGATTATAGCTTTGTTACCTGGAAGTAGAAAGCAAGAAATCTCTAAAATGCTATCGGTAATGCTTTCAGTGGTAGAACACTATCCATCCTTTCAATTTGTTATTGCGGGGGCACCAAGTCAAGATGAGGAATTTTATAAATCGATTATATCCAATTCAAAAGTGAAGTTGATAGAAAACGACACGTATAATTTGTTGAGTCAGGCTCATGCAGCTCTGGTTACTTCGGGCACTGCGACATTAGAAGCTGCTTTGTTTGAAGTGCCGGAAGTAGTCTGTTATAAAGCAAATACGATATCTTATTTGATCGCTAAACAAATCGTCAATTTGCAATTCATCTCTTTGGTGAATTTAATAATGGATCGCGAAGTGGTTAAAGAACTTATCCAAGGTGATTTCAATGTCAAACAACTTCGAGAAGAATTGGATAAAATCTTAGATCTTAAGAAGCGGGGAGATCTACAAAAGGACTATAAAGAATTGAAAACAAAACTCGGCGGAATAGGAGCAAGTCGCAAAACCGCCGAATTAATTGTTGATTCTTTCAACTAGCCATTAAAGGCTGTTACAGTGCTCACCTTGCCTTGTAGCATTTCTTTAAGCATAGATTCAATACCATTTTTTAAGGTAATAGTAGAGGATGGGCATCCACTGCAGGCTCCTTGTAAAATGACTTGCACATCTTTTGACTCAGCATTGTAAGACTTAAACATAATGTTTCCTCCATCGCTGGCAACAGCTGGTTTTACATATTCTTCTAAGATTTGTATAATTTCTTTAGAAATATCATCAAGGTTGCTAGTGTCAATTTTAGGAGTAGCGGTCTCTGTTTTTTTAGATTGCACTTTTCCCGTTTCCAAAATCTTTCCTCCTTCCTCGAGATAATCTTTTATAAAACCTCTCAATTCGTTAGTGATAATTTCCCACTCTGCCATGTCGTATTTATTGATGGAGATATAATTATCATCTATAAAGATTTCCTTGACAAAAGGAAAGTGAAATAATTTTTGAGCAAGAGGAGAGAATTCCGCCTCATCGATGCTTTTAAATTCAGCAAATTCCAACACCAGTTTTTTATTAGCGACAAATTTCATCACTGAAGGATTAGGTGTGCTTTCTGCATAGACGGTTACAGGAATTTTGCTTGTGGTGTTTTCTTCTGTTTCATCTACAATTTTACCTCCCTCATTTATGTGCTTTAGAAGCTGCTCTGAGATCTCGTTTTGTACATCCGCCCACTCCACAATATTAAATTTCTCAATAGCAATAAAGTTTTGAGAGATATAAACTGTTTTAACAAAGGGTAAGTAGAATAACTGAGAAGCAATTGGAGACTTCATAGCCTCCTCTATATTATGATATTCGTAGCCCTTCCGTTTGGTCAAAAATTCATTGAATTCAAATTTAAGGATAGAGGGCTTATTGGTGGGTTTAATTTCAACCGTATAATTCAGCATGATTTTACTTTTAAACAAAATTACAAAACTATAGAATCAAAGCTTCAACTTTGTGCTTCTATTAATAACTTGATCTCACAGATTGATATAATGGTTAAAAATTTATATTTGTAACAAGTATTATATGCACTAAATCTTGTAAAATTCTCTTGTTTTTAAAATTCCTTTTTTTAATTCTTCCCCAAAGCTATAGATGGCTGGTGATACTAGTATTCACTATTTTTTCTTCTACTGTTTTTTCTCAAGGGTCGAGTTTACCTGTTTACTCAGACTACTTGACAGATAACTATTATTTGGTTCACCCTTCTATGGCTGGAGCTTCAAACTACAATAAAGTTAGATTAACAGCTAGGCAACAGTGGTTGGATGTACAGGACGCCCCGAGTTTACAAACGCTAAGTGTTAATGGGAGAGTAAATGATAAAGTAGGACTCGGAGGTGTTTTCTATAATGATTCCAATGGAAGATTTTCACAACAAGGGGTTACAGCCACCTTTGCCTACCACCTCATGTTTTCTAGATCTACAGAAGATCTCCACCAACTTTCCTTTGGACTAAATGCCAATATCCTTCAGGATAGCTTTGACCAAGCTGGTCTTAACACTATAGTTAATCCTGACCCAGCCATAGACGGGTCTCAACGTTCTGAAACCTTATTTAATACAGATATAGGCGTTTCATACTTCTTTTTAAACTTTTTTGCTCACGTAACTTTTAAAAATCTACTCCCTCAACAGCGAAGTGTTTTTTTAGAAATTTTCGAAACTAAAAATCAAAGACAATACTTGACCTCTGTTGGTTATACTATTACTTTACCAGAATCGCGTTGGTTATTTGAGCCTTCCGTTTTTTTTCAGCATAGAGAAGCTCTTGATCAATCCAATATTGATTTCAATGCGAAAGCATATTATCAACTTAACATTGGTCAAATTTGGGCTGGGATATCTTACAGAACCGCTCTAGATGGGATAGACTTTGTAGCTTCTGGTTCTTCTGAACTAGAGTCTCAAAAGCTTCACTATGTGACTCCTTTTCTTGGCTTTAACTATAACAGGTTTATGGTAGCGTATACCTATTCCTATCAAACCAATTTGAATGTGATTTCTACAGGAGGTTTCCATCAGATTACTTTAGGATATGATTTTGGTAAAGACAGAAAGCGTTATAAGTGTAATTGCCCCACTGTTAACTATTAAAAGTCCATATGGGTAATACTTATATCTTTAAAATTCTTCATTAATTCTTGAAGAGTAGAAGAGTTATTGGTGTTGGTATAAATTTTTATATCCCCAGAATTATCTCCTGTGTTTTTTAAATGCTGTCCTTTCAAAACAGATTTAGTTTGCTTAGCGACTGCCCTTCCAGAATCGATAATAATAACATGCTTTGGTAGTAATTCTCTGAGTTTAGGAATGATGTAAGGGAAATGAGTGCACCCTAACACCAAATAATCAATATCTTCTTTAATAAAAGGTTGGATCTGTCGATTAAGGTGACTAATGAATGTTTCATCATTGGTCCAGCCACCCTCAACAGCTTCCACTATTCCTTTTCCAATGACTTCAACAACATTCACACCTTCAGTAAAACGTTTTGACGTATGCTTAAATAAGTCGCTGCTTAGTGTGCCTTTAGTAGCTAGGACACCTATGCGTTTTGCTTTTGAATTTATCGCTGCTGGCTTTATGGCAGGTTCTATCCCAATAAACGGCAGAGCGTAGTGGGATCTTAAAAATGAAATAGCATTTGTCGTTGCTGTATTACAGGCCACAACAATCGTTTTAGCTTTCATTTGAATAGCCAATTCTGTATTTTTAATACTTAAGTCGATGATGTCTTGCCTTGTTCGAAGCCCGTAAGGAGCATTTTTACTATCAGCCAGATAAACTATATTTTCGTAAGGAAGCGAGTGGATAATCTCTTTAAGGATAGATATACCACCAACACCAGAATCAAATACTACAATAGGGTGTTTAGACATAAAGGATATAACTAAAAAAAGACCATCACAAAGATGGTCTTTTTTTACAAAAATATAAGGTGAATTAATTATTCTCCAATAGCGGTTTTAGCATCTGCCATCAAGTCGTAACCGTCTGCCATAAGGACTCCTGCTCCAAGTGAAGAGTCTAAAACATAGTCGTAGCCTTTTGCTCTAGCAACTTGTTGAATCACTTCCCTTGCTCTTTCTAAGACGGGTCTCATGAGTTCTTCTTGTTTTTTCTGAAGATCTTCAGAAGCAGTTTGCCTGTATTCCATGATGGATTGTTGCATTTCTTGCAGTTCCATCGCTCTCTTTTGATTTTCTTCTTCAGTTTTAGTGCCAGCTTCTCTTTGGTAACGCTCGTTTGTCTTCTGAGCTTCCTTTAACAAATCGTCTATTTCAGTACGATACGTTTTTTCTCGTTGATCCAGCTCCGTCATTACAGATTGGTAACTAGGTAAGTTTTGAACAAACTCTTGTGAGTTGACGTGTGCTACTTTCGACTGTGCATTTGAAGGTGCCATTAATACGAGTGACAATACCAAAGCTATTGCGATTGTTTTTAAAGTTTTCATTTCTTAATTTTAGTTTAGTGATTATATTTAATTATTCTCTCTTGCTTTTCGAATAGAGTCTCTTTCTTTCTCTCTCTCTTCTCTTTCTTTTAAGATTCTTGCTCTCCGTTCTTCAAATTCCATTTGTCTTGCATCTCTCAACGAATCTCTTTTTGCTTGGCGTTCATCTATTAAAAGGTCTCGTTCATTCTTCCTGGCTTCTTCTTCTTGAGCCTTTTCTTCTTTTTTGACCTCTTCTTCTTGTGCTTTTTCGACAGACTTATAATCTCCGATTTCTTCTAGAATATCAGAAGATCCTTTTTCAGCTCCCCTGGTATTTCTATTGATGAGCTTTAAGATGACTTCACTTAAATCATGTCGCTTTGCAGAAAACAAAAGTAAGGCATCTGCAGAGTTTTCAAAAATAAAATCATAATCTCTATTATCACCAATTTCCTGTATAGCATTAAAGACTTGATCTTGTATCGGCTGTATCAATTGTCTTTTTTGAACAATAAAATCTCCAGAAACACCAAACCGTTTATTGCGATACTCCAAGAGCTGATTTTCAAGATACTCAATTTCGTCCTCTAGATCTTGAATTAAATCTGCTGTAAGTAAAGGTCTTTCACTTTCTAATTCATCTTTAAGCTTATCAATTTCATTTTGTTTGGCTTCTATTTCTGTTCTCCACTGTTGAGCTTTAGAATCCAATTGGCTGGCGGCTTGTCTATATTCTGGAACATTATCTAGAATATAATCCATATCCACATAAGCTATCTTTAAACCACCTTGTGCAAAAGAGGTAATACTACAAAAACAAATTAAAAAAACGCTATTAATAAATCTCATGATTAAAATGTATTAAAAATTATGTCATTTTAAAATTGCTGACCGATAATAAAGTGGGTTTCCCATGCATTAGGTCCTGTATTACTTCCAGGTATAGGATCAAATCCATAACCAAAGTCGATGCCTAGCAAACCAAAAGCAGGCATGAAGATACGTAAACCAGCACCAGCAGATCTACTCATTTCAAAGGGTGTAAAATCTTTAAACTGATCAAAAGTAGCACCACCTTCCATGAAAGCAAGTGCGTAAATTGAAGCTGAAGGTTTTAATGTAATAGGATACCTCAACTCCATGGTATATTTGTTATAGATGGATGCCCCATCATTAAAGCTTTCTTCTCCGCCAACAGTCCGCGTTCTTGGTAGTATAGATTGGTTGGGATAACCTCTTAGAGCGACAATTTCACGACCATCCAAAGCAAAACCGGCAAGCCCATCCCCTCCTAAGAAAAAACGTTCAAATGGAGGAATACCTCTGTCATTATTATAGGCCCCCAAAAATCCATATTCAAAGCGTGTTCTTAAAACTAGTTTATCAAACAAATTATTATACCAATCACCACTAAATTTGACCTTATAAAATTCTAACCAGTTGAATCGTTGCTGATCGATCACCGCTAAAGCCTCTCCATCATTATTGGCTAAAGCTTCTGTTCTTTGTTCTTTAAGACTCGCGTAATCTACATCGTTAAAAGCCGAATAGGGTAAAGTAAATTTCACAGAAAAATCGAACTCTGAACCTCCTGTTGGAAAAATGGGATTGGTAAACGTATTGTTTCTGTTGAGACCGATGGTGAATGATAGATTATTTGATGTCCCATTAGGGAATCTAAACAATCCAATATTATAATTATTCAATTGAAAATTTTGAAACCCAATTGATGTGGATAGCGTAAAGTTTTGATCGGGTTCTTGCAGTCGCTTAGCAAAGCCAACATTTATACCAGAAATCGTAAAACTTCGATCATTATCAGCCCTTCGTGTTAATGGGTTAAACAGAAACTGTATAGTTTGTGACAATGACACAGAGAGTTGTACTGGTTTTTTACCCCCTAGCCATGGTTCTACAAAAGATAAACTATAATTTTGAAAGGCTAAACTGGCCTGTGCTCTTAGTGATAAAGATTGGCCGTCTCCCATAGGAACTGGTTTATAGGCTTCTTTGTTAAAAATATTACTAAGTGAGAAGTTGTTGAATCTCAAACCTAAAGTTCCAATAAAGCCACCGCCACCATAACCACCTTGCAGTTCAATTTGACTACTTCCTTGTTCTTCTACTACATATTGAAGATCTAGAGTACCTGATTGCGGATCTACATTTTTAAATTCTGGCTCAAGATTTTCAGCATTAAAAAATCCCAACTGTCCTAATTCACGAATCGTATTCATGACATCCTGTTTGCTGTATTGTTGTCCTGGTCGCGTCCTTAAGTTTCTAAAAATGACTTTGTCATTTGTCTTGTCATTACCGGAAACCAAAATTTCGTTGAAATAGGCAATTTTTCCTTCGTTGATTCGTATCTCAAAATCAATCGTATCGTTATAAATTCTGGTTTCTACAGGAGTGATATTGGAAAACAGGTATCCGTTGTTTTGGTATAAATTGGTAATATCATTAGCATCTGGCTTTTCGTTATTGGCGATCTTATTTTGTAAAACAGTCCCGTTGTAAGGGTCTCCTTTTCTAATCCCCATGAGTTGATTTAGCTGAGCATTGCTGTAAGCAGAATTCCCAAGGAACTCAATGTTTCCAAAATAGTAGCGGTTTCCTTCCTTTACCTCTATGTTAATAGCAATATCAGTATCGGAATTTACAATCACAGAATCACTTACTATTCTTGCATCTCGATATCCTTTTTCTTTAAATTTCTTTACGATTTTATCTTTATCAGCCTCATACTCTTCTTCGATAAATTTTGAACGTTTCCATAACCTCAAGAAAAATTTCTCTTTGGTTTTTTTCATCATTCGCTTTATAGTCCAGTCGGAAAACTGTTCATTCCCTTTAATAGTGATTTCACTTATTTTTACCTTGTCGCCAGTTTCTATGTCAACTGTCATATTAACGAGGTTATCCGTACTCGAAGTGTCTATAACTTCGCTTGTAATAACTCTTGCTTTTGCATTAAGAAAGCCTTTCTCCTTAAACTTTTCTTCTATATTATTTCGAAGATTTATCACATAATTTTCAGTGATTTTAGTATTTTTTTGAATGGAATTGTCTTTTACAATTTCGGAGCGTTTGCGCTTCTTAATTCCTCTTACCTTTACCTCGTTAAGCTTAGGGACTTCAACGATTTCCAGTTGTAAATCTGCGACATTTCCATCTACATTTTTTAAATAAAAATTTATATCACTAAAAAGACCAAGGTCCCAAAGTTTTTTTAGAACCTTACTTATTTTATCACCAGGAATGTATAGTTCTTCTCCTTCTTTAAGACCAGTGAAGGCAATAACAGTTTGATCGTTATAGCTTGAGGAACCAATAACTTCTATTTTCCCTAAAGTGTACTTTTTTCCTGCGGCCTGCTGAGGGGTCTGCTGAGCATTCGCAAAGTTGAAAAATAACAGTAGTGTTAGAGCTGTTGCATATAGGTTAACTCTACAAAATAATGCAATGCACTTAGAGTTGTTCACTTGTTTTTCCAAATCTTCTTTCTCTTTTTTGATATTCGTAAATTGCTTCAAAAAGGTTTTCTTTTCTAAAATCTGGCCAAAGGGTATCTGTAAAATACAATTCCGCATAAGCCATCTGCCAGAGTAAAAAATTACTGATGCGCTGTTCGCCACTTGTGCGGATCATCATATCTACATCTGGTAAATTTCGGGTGTAAAGATGATTATTTATTGTAGACTCATCAATAGTTTCAGAATCTATTATATTATTTTTCACCTTTTCGCTGATTTGTTTGACAGCTTGAATCATTTCTTCTCTCGCCCCATAACTCAGAGCAAGGGTTAAAGTCATGCGAGAATTATTTGCTGTCTTTTCTATAACTTCTTTGAGTTCTTTTTTGGCCTTAGTGGGTAAATTCTCAATACAACCAATCGCCTGAAGTCTAATTTTATTGTCTTGTAAGGTCTTAATCTCATCTTTTAAGGAAGAGACTAGAAGTCTCATAAGAGTCTGAATCTCTAGTTTAGGTCTATTCCAATTTTCAGTTGAAAAAGCATAAAGCGTAAGGTTTTCAATGCCCAATTCAGCACTGCTCTCTACAGTCTCTCTAACAGCTTTGGTTCCCTTCTCATGTCCTTTCACTCGCATTAAGCCCTGCTTTTTGGCCCAACGCCCATTTCCATCCATGATGATGGCAACGTGCTTAGGAAGTCTTTTTGTATTTATGTTTGATCTGAAATCCATTCACTAAAAATTGCAATAACAAGATTCACGCCCAAATGTGTAAGTGAGTGTAAGTCCCGAAAACATATACCAATCATTCATATTTGAATTTCCAAAGGTAGGATAATTTGTTTGACTGTTTATTTCATCTGGAGCACTTCCGTCCAAATTATCTGTAAAGGTATATCTGGCACCAAATTCAAAAGCGAGTATCCAGTGTCTACTTAAGGCCCCTTTTATTCCTATAACTAAGGGAATGGCAAAATTTGAGATAGAGTTTCCCTCGACAAGTTCACCATTTTCTACAAAAAAATCATTGGTAAAAAAATAAGTTGGACCCGTGTAAAGATATGGGGTGATAAGAGGTCTTTTAAGTGCATGTAAATCCCATTCAAAAAAGTTGAATTCTAAACCTACCGACAATTCTGTAATGCTGGTCTCAAAAGAATATCCACGATTAAATCTTCTGGGCTCATCAGACCTTAAATCGTTTCCAAAGGTGCTCGCTCTCAATATGGAAAACCTGAAAGCGTGTCTAGGACTTCTGTTCCACTTTAAAATGACACCATAAGAGACTTCATCTTGACTTAGATAATCTTCTGTTTTCATGAAGGAAGAAGAGCCAACATCACCAACAAAATTTACTCCGCCTAACATAAGACCTACTTCGTAAGTTTGAGCTGATGCGAACAAAATTCCAAAACAAAGACAGAGGCCAATAAAAATATATCTCATAGAGTTTCAAAAGTTTGCAAATATATAAATATGGGCTTCACCGGTCTTATTTTAAACTATTTGTGATTTAAAAACACAATTTGACTGGATTTATTGTTTTAGTTGCGTTTATCTTGTCCCCAAAGTAGTTTTTTTCTGAGGGTTGTAATAAAGCTATCGCTAAATAGCCAAACAAGTTTGATTTTGAAATCAGCCTTTTTGATGTGTACAATGGTGTTTTTGTCTAAACTGGCCAACCTAGAGTCCAATGAAATTAAATATTGATCCCCTCTGCCTGAAATTTTTAACTTTATTTCTAAATCATCTGGGATAACCAGGGGTCTGGCATTTAAATTATGAGGGGCGATGGGAGTGATGACAAAACTTTTGGTTTGAGGTGTGATAATAGGCCCTCCACAACTTAAAGAGTATCCCGTAGATCCCGTTGGTGTTGAAATAATAATACCATCAGACCAGTATGCATTTAGGAATTCGTCATTCAACCAGGTTTCAATGGTGATCATCGAAGTTGTTTCCTTTCGGCTTACGGCAATATCGTTAAGGGCATACGGAAAAGATGGCAAGGCACCTTCTTCAGATTCGCAAGAGACTTCCAAGATAGACCGTTCGGTAACCTTATACTTTCCATCTAGAATTTCTTTTATACTTTTTTTAATTTCATTTTTATGAACAGTAGCCAAAAATCCTAGTCTGCCAGTGTTGATACCTATTATAGGAATGTTGAGGTCTTTTACAAACTTTACGGCCGACAGTATAGTACCATCTCCACCTATCGTGAAAAATAAATCTATGGTTTTATCAAGAGATGCAAATGTTTTCAAGCTATTGATTTCAGGGATAGATGTCTCCTTCTTTAACAACCTAAAATAGTCTTGTTCGATGATCGCATCTATATGATGTTCGTCGAGGACATCCAAGAGCTGGAGGAGATACTTTTCAGTTTCTGGATTAAAAGATTGGCCAAAAATAGCAACGTGTTTCACCATGATTTACTTAAGCTATATGTTTAAATATTTGTTGAGGTAGTCTGAATGTTCTTTGAGGTCTTCAGCGAAGAAATCCTCGGGATGCTCACTAACAATTTGATAATCGTAACGTCTAAAGGTTTGTAGAATTTCATTGATGTTCTGGTGCTCAACTTTCACAGTAATTTCAACGGTATCTTTGGAGAGGTAATTCAGATACATGCCGGATAACTTAGCATTAAGAGTCTCTATAAGTTGAGCGACTTCACTAAAAGAGAAATTGGTTCTCTCTTTTCTTAAGATCATCACTTCCCCCTCGTCTGCTACAAAAGGACTTTCTCCAAATAAATCTAAAACATCTTCAAGCTTCATTATGCCAATATAGTTTTTGTCTTGATCTAAAATGGGCAACAAGTTGGTTTGATGATTAGCAAATTCATGGATAAGATCTAAGTTGGTTTTATATGTTTCTGCATAAAAAACTTCTATCAAATATTTAAATTCTGAAAGGGGTGCATCTTTATCTAATCCAGCTAAGTCGTCCACATTAATGCTTCCTTTAAAAGCGCCTTTTTTAAAAACGGGAAGATGGTTGAATTTCGAGATCTTGAAAGCCGACTTCACTTTTGAAACTGAACTCGATATATCTAGAGGCTGCAAGGTTTTGTCAATAAAATTTTGCCAAATCATAAGAGGATCTTTTTATGCAAAATACGTAAAATCAAAGTAAAGTCTCGTATTTGATCGTATTTTTGTTTAAAAACTAACAATGATACGATTGAGTGTTAACATCAATAAAATTGCGACTCTTAGAAATGCTAGAGGAGGAGATACCCCTAATGTTGTTGAATCTGCAAAAAACTTAGAGTCTTTCGGAGCTCAAGGAATTACGGTTCACCCTAGGCCAGATGAGCGTCATATTCGATATGCCGATGTCAAAGAACTTACCAAAGTGATTAAAACTGAATTCAATATTGAAGGGAATCCTAACCAAAAGTTTATAGCTCTAGTTCTAGACGCTAAACCCACTCAGGTGACTTTGGTTCCCGACGGGGAAGATGTACTAACCTCAAACGCAGGTTGGGACACCATAAAGCACAAGGATTTTTTGAAGGAGGTAATTTCAGAATTTAAAGCCCATGGCATAAGAACTTCAGTTTTCGTAGATCCCTTTGTGCAGATGATTCAAGGGGCTTCAGAAATCGGTGCTGATAGAATAGAGCTCTTCACCGAGGCTTATGCTCAAGGATACTTAAAGGATAGGGAAAAAGCGATTGCACCTTATCTAAAATGTGCTGAAGAAGCGAAAAATTTAGGCCTAGGTCTCAATGCAGGGCACGATCTTTCACTTGAGAATGTTGAATACTTTGCTCAAACGATTCCTTTCCTAGACGAAGTTTCTATCGGTCATTCTTTGATTTCAGAAGCGATCTATGATGGATTAGAAGCTGTGGTCAAATCTTATCTAAAAAAACTAAGCTAAATGAAGTTACATTCAAAAATAATAGGAAAGGGTAAGCCCCTTATTATTTTACATGGATTTTTGGGGATGGGTGATAATTGGAAAACATTAGCCAATGCCTATGCTAAAGAAGGGTTTGAGGTGCATCTCGTCGATCAAAGAAATCATGGAAGAAGTCCCCATGATAGTGCATTTAGTTATGAACTTATGGGGAAAGATCTAAAGGACTATCTCGAGGATAAATCTTTAGAAAAGGTCTCTATCATCGGTCATTCTATGGGAGGTAAGGTCGCTATGCGCTTTGCAACCTTACATCCAGAGAACTTAATTAAACTGATCATTGTAGATATTGCTCCAAAATATTACCCACAACATCATCAGAAAATTCTGGAGGGTTTAACTCAGATTTCTGAAGCTAAATTAACCTCTAGAAGTGATGCGGACGAGCTTTTAGCTAAGTCTATTTCTCTAAAAGCAATAAGACAATTTCTTTTAAAAAATCTTTATTGGAAGACGCAAGACGAAATCAGCCTTAGACTAAATCTGCAAGCTTTAAAAGATAATATTGAAGAGGTGGGCAAAGGCTTACCACGAAATTCAACTTATGAAGGGGAGACCTTATTTTTAAGAGGAGGGAACTCAGATTATATCCAAGAGGAAGACGAAAAAGAGATAGCTTCTCATTTTGAAAATTCTGAAATTAAAGTCATCAAAAATTCAGGTCATTGGGTACATGCAGAAAAAAGGGATGATTTTCTTCAAGTCAGTTTAGAATTTTTGAGAACAAATTGATTTGATATACGTGCATAATATTTCAAATTTACAGTGTAAAATTGTCAATAAATTATAAATTTGGTTACTAATTTTAGAATTTCATAATTAAACAAAATCCATATGAAGAATTTTTTAATTTCAGGAATGCTTTTAATCTTTGCATCAGCTTCAGTTTATGCTGGAGGCTACAGAGTAGCGGCACAAGGACAGCGCTCTCTAGCGATGGGCCATGCCGGTGTAGGTGTGGTAAATAGTGCGGAGATTGCATTTTTTAATCCATCTGGAATGGTCTATTTGGAAGACAAATTCACGGTTTCTGCAGGTGTAACAGGTGTCTTCTCTAATGTAAAATGGCAAAATACGTCTACTGGGCAATTTGCAGAAACACAGCAGGGTGCTGGAACACCGTTTTATCTCCATGCGGCTTATAAAGTTAATGAATGGTTTAGTTTAGGTTTGTCGGTAACAACTCCTTACGGAAGCTCTGTGGAGTGGGAGCCAGATTGGGCGGGTTCTCACTTGGTCAATGATATTAACCTAGCGGCTATTTTTATACAGCCCTTAGTTTCTATAAAACTTTCCGAGCATTTTAGTATTGGAGGTGGTCCCATTTTTGTAACAGGTGATGTCAATTTCAATAGAAATGCCAACCGCACCCTTACCGATGAGCAAGGAAACAGATCTAATATAACCGTGGACGATACTGGGGTAACCAACACAGGTTGGAGTGCAAGTTTTATGTTTACTCCTATCGAAGAATTGAGAATTGGATTTAATTATAGATCTGAAATACTTCTAAATGCTGAGGGAGGTGAAGCTGTTTTTAGCAATTTTCCAAACTCGACTTTAACGCCTCAAAACGGTACAACTACCTTTAACGCTACTTTGCCACTTCCAGCGGAGTTAACCCTTGGTTTTGCATACGAGCCTAATGAAAAATGGTTATTTGCTTTTGATTATCAGAGGGCGTTTTGGGATGTTTATAACTCTCTAGACATCGAATTTGGAAATCCAAATGTTCCAACGTCTATCAACCCAAGGAACTACAAAAATGCTTCTATTTATAGATTTGGTGCTCAATATAAAGCAACAGATGATGTAACGTTGAGAGCGGGTTATTATTTAGACGAATCTCCAGTTCAAGCTGGATTTTTTGCTCCAGAAACTCCAAGAAATGATGGAAATGGTTACACAGCAGGCTTATCCTTTCAGGTTTCAGAAAAGCTTGCCATAGATCCTTCCTTTCTGTACTTAAGATTCCAAGAAGTAGAGGCCTCTTACGATTCATATTCTGAAAATGGACAAAGCGTTCCTTTTAGTGGAACTTACAAATCCAATGCATTCTTACCAGGATTAGGAGTAACTTATAAACTATAATTAAAGACAATGAAAAACTACATAAAATATTTACCACTTTTGGCTTTAGGATTTCTTTCTTGTGAACCAGAATTTGACAATGCAATTGAAGAAAACGAAGTCTACACTGTTGGTGAAGCGGATTTCTCCAACTATGTTTCTTTAGGAAATTCATTAACTGCTGGATTTGCAGACAACGCACTTTACATACAGGGACAACAAAACTCCTATCCCAATATTATCGCTGGTCAATTTGCGCTAGTAGGTGGAGGTGTGTTCACACAACCTTTAATGGCAGATAATTTAGGAGGCTTACTTTTGAATGGAATGCAAATTGCTAATAATCGATTGGTATTATCTACTGTTTCAGGTAGTCCAGCACCAACATCAATTGCAGGGACTCCTCAAACTGAAATCACCAACAAATTATCGGGACCTTTTAATAATATGGGAGTCCCTGGTGCAAAAAGTTATCATCTAGTAGCTGCAGGTTATGGGGCTGCTGCAGGATTACCCTCTCAGTCTAATCCTTATTTTGTGAGATTTTCTTCTTCAGAAACGAACACGATTCTTGCAGATGCTGTAGCTCAAAACCCCAGTTTCTTTTCGCTTTGGATTGGAAATAATGACATCTTAGGCTATGCTACTAGCGGAGGAACAGGTGAAGATCAAGCTGGAAATTTAGATCCCTCAACTTATGGGAGTACAGATATTACAGACCCGAACGTGTTTGGAGGCGTTTTTACTCAGTTGATAAATGAATTGAATGCAAATGCTTCTGGAGGAGTGGTTTATAACATTCCAAATGTTACCGACATCCCATTCTTTACTACAGTTCCAAACAATGCTTTAGTTCTGGATGCAGCCTCAGCGGGTAGCTTGACAGGCTTCTTCCAAGCAGTTGCTGGAATTTTTACTCAAGGCTTGATTCAGCAAGGACTACCACCCACACAAGCACAAGCTCTAGCGGCTCAATATGCTATTACATTTAACGAAGGCCCAAATCGTTTTGTAATTGATGTTCCTGTAACACAAACTAATCCATTAGGATTTAGACAAATGCAGATGGGTGAACTTTTACTTTTAACCATCAATCAAGGCGCTTTGGCACAAGGTTACGGTTCTGTAGCTCTTTCACCAGCAGTTTTACAAGTTTTAGGAATCCTTCAACAAGGAGGTACGCCTACTCAAGAACAAGCGCTATTGGTTTTGGGTGCTGTGAATGGTATTGATGATAAAGATGCTTTAGACTCTGGTGAACTTAGTGCCATTTCTAATGCTAGACTTTCTTACAATTCTACAATACAGTCTTTAGCAGAAGCTGATGGATTGGCTTTCGTAGACGCCGACGCTTTATTAAATAGAGTAGGACAAGGCCTAAGTTTTCCTGGTGGAGTTATCACTTCAGACTTTGTCACTGGTGGTGCCTTTTCTTTGGATGGCGTGCATCTAACTCCGCGAGGTTATGCTCTTATAGCTAACGAAACTTTAAGAGTGATTAATCAAACGTATGGCTCTAACTTGCCAGAAGTAAATGTTGGAGAGTACGGAACAATAAGGTTGAGTGACAATGTGGATTAATCATTTCTAAATTATAAAAAAACTGCTTCAACTTAATTGTTGAGGCAGTTTTTTTATATTGGGGAGTTTAAAATTTAAAACAGACCTATGAAAACCTTACTTCAAATTGTTCTTACAGGACTTATTGTCCTTTTATTATCCAATAGTCTGGGTGGAGTGTATGTGGCTGATTTTTTTACGGCTATCGTTGTTGCTGCAATTCTCGCCCTACTTAATATCTTTATAAAGCCAATTTTATTGATCTTGACCCTCCCCGTCACCGTCGTTACCTTTGGTTTGTTCCTCCTGGCAATCAATGCATTTATCATTCTAATGGCAGATTGGTTTATAGATGCTTTTCGTGTTGATGGATTTTGGTGGGCAGTGTTATTTAGTATTTTACTTTCTTTCTTACAATCTATAGTCTTCGCCTTTGTACGGCGTAAAAAATAATTTAAACTTCGATAAATGGCAGTAACTAAAAAGACCATGCTTATCATGTCCATTTTCACTCTTTTTGGCTTTAGCGGACTGGCTTACTTTATTTTATCATTTTCAGATAAAGTTGATTATTTTGAGATGTTTAATTACGATCATCTCGTGACCTCCATTCCAATTGGCATTGGCTTTGGAGCATTGGGTGCCCTTATGGGGATTTTGCTTTTAAAACTTCCTGTGTTAAAAGAAACAAGTGCTTTTTATGCTAGGCTTTTTAAGGGCTTGGACTTGCAATGGATGGATATAGTATTCTATTCTCTATGTGCAGGTGTAGGAGAAGAAATTTTATTTCGAGGAGCGCTTCAGCCCCTAATAGGATTATGGTGGGCCGCTATACTTTTTGTCCTTCTACATGGCTATATATCTACTAAGGATTGGAAAAAATCTATCTATGGTGTTTCTCTCATCTTAATCTCTGCTGGCTTTGGCTATCTCACGTTTTATTTTGATATTTTTTCGGCGATGGCTGCTCATTTTATTTTTGATGTCATCATGTTTATTAAACTCAGAAAAGAAGCGAGATCGATGTCTTCTGAAATTGAATAAGATCTAAAGCGTAGTGTAAAACCCTTATACTCTAGCCTTCAGCATAAAAACTTGGTAAGCAATGAAATAAATTGTAGTTTTGCACCTCCAAAAAAATTCTTTAAAATGAAGATAACAAGAGAAGATAAAGACCAATTAAATTCTGTCATCAAAATCAATATTGAAAAAAACGACTACAGTCCAAAAGTTGAAAAAATACTTAAAGACCAGCGTAAGAAAGCAAGTATTCCTGGTTTCAGAAAAGGAATGGTCCCAATGGGTATGATAAAAAAGCAGTATGGAAAATCTGTTTTAGTAGAAGAAGTCAATAAATTATTACAAGAGTCATTAAACTCACACATTAAAACAGAGAAGCTTGAAATTTTAGGGAACCCACTTCCTAAACCACAAGATGAGTTAAACTGGGAGTCCGACGATTTCAACTTTGAATTTGAACTCGGACTAGCCCCAAAATTTGATATTAGCTTAGAAGGTGAAGGTCCAGTTAAGTATTACAACATTTCTGCTGATGAGGAGATGATCGATAATCAACTTAAAACCATTCAGCGTCAATATGGAAAAATCGAGTCTCATGAAAAAGTGAAGGAAAACTCTAGCGTAGTTGGAACATTTCACAATGAAGAGGAAGGCATCGAAAATGAGACGACCTTAAAAGTTGAGGATATCGATGGAGAAAATAACCAAAAAGAACTTTTAGGGGCCAAGGCTGGAGACCAAGTGACTTTAAAATCAAATGATCTTTTTAAAGATGATGACACTTTAGCAACTTATCTTGGTATTGAAAAGGATAAAGCAGCAGGTTTAAAAGTTGATTTAACGTTTACGATCAAAGAAATCAATGAACAAATTCTAGCAGAACTGAATCAAGAATTGTTTGATAAAGCATTTGGTGAAGGAGAAGTCTCTTCAGAAAAAGAAGCTAAGGAAAAAATAGCAGAACAATCCAAGCAAAATTTTCAACAACAAGGAGATCAGCAATTTTTTAATGATGTGACAGAACACTTGATAAAAAAGGCAGACATGAGTCTACCATCAGAATTTCTTCAAAGGTGGATGCAGACACAAGGTGAAAAGAGACTGACAGTCGAAGAAGCTAAAGACGAATATGAAAAGAGTGAGAAGGGGATTAAGTACCAACTCATCGAAGCTAAAATAGCGAATGATAACGATGTCAAAGTCGAGATGGAAGACGTAAAGAAAGTCGCTAAAGAAAAGATAAAAATGCAAATGATGCAATTCGGTCAAATGGATTTTCCAGAAGACCAAATGGATGGAATCATTCAGAATTTGATGTCAAACCAAGAGCAGGTCAAACAGTTTTCAGAAGAAGTAATGGTTCAAAAATTACTTGAACTTTACAAGGAGAAAATGAAGATTGAAGAAAATGACGTCACTTATAAGGAATTTGTAGACACGATTTATAAATAAATCAATTTTATACCTAAATAAGGAAATCGCTCGAAGTTAACATTTAGTAAAAGAAGCATGCTAAATGTTAGCTTCGGGCTATATTTGTTTTAAAATAAAGAGCATACTATGAACATGGATAAAGAATTCAAAAAATTTGCCACCAAAGATCATGGTGTCAATGCCAATTATTACGATAAAATTATTACGAGCATGACTCCTTCTGCGATGACTCCCAATATTATTGAAGAGCGCCAGATGAATGCAGTAGCCATGGATGTTTTTTCTAGATTGATGATGGATAGAATCATTTTTTTAGGATTACCTATCAACGATCAAGTTGCGAATATCATACAGGCGCAACTCTTGTTTTTAGAAAGCACAGATTCCTCAAAAGATATTCAGATTTACATCAACTCTCCAGGAGGTAGTGTTTATGCTGGTTTGGGAATTTATGATACTATGCAGTTTATAAAGCCTGATGTAGCTACTATCAATACAGGGATGGCAGCTTCTATGGGAGCCGTTCTGCTTTGTGCTGGAACTGCTGGAAAGCGAAGTGGTCTTCCTCATTCAAGAGTGATGATCCATCAACCTATGGGTGGAGCACAAGGACAAGCAGATGATATCGAGATCACAGCGAATCAAATCATAAAGTTGAAAAAAGAATTATACGAGATCATTTCAAAGCATTCAGGAAAATCTTATGATGAGGTCTACGAAGATGGAGACAGAGATTTCTGGATGAAAGCAGATGCTGCTAAAGAGTATGGAATGATTGATGAAATATTGACTAGAGACTAAGTTATGGCTAAAGAAGAGTTAGAATGTTCGTTTTGTGGACGCAAAAAAGTTGAAACTAACCTGCTTATTGCAGGATTGGACGCCCATATTTGTGACCGGTGTATTGAGCAAGCTCACGGAATTGTTGTCGAGGAATCCAAACAGGATAATACAGAGGAGCTTTCTTCAGAATTAAAATTAAGAAAGCCAAAAGCTATTAAAGATTTTTTAGATCAATATGTCATTGGTCAAGACCAAACTAAAAAGGTGATGTCTGTGGCTGTTTATAATCACTATAAAAGATTATTGCAACCAAAATCTAAGGACGATATCGAAATCCAAAAGAGCAATATCATCATGGCAGGGCAAACCGGTACAGGGAAAACACTTGTTGCCAAAACGATAGCCAAAATGCTTAACGTTCCTCTAGCTATCGTAGATGCTACTGTATTAACCGAAGCTGGATATGTTGGGGAAGATGTGGAAACCATTTTGACTAAGCTTCTCGCAGCAGCAGACTATAATACTGAAAAAGCGGAGCGTGGGATTGTATTTATCGATGAAATTGATAAAATTGCTCGTAAAAGTGACAATCCTTCCATCACAAGAGATGTAAGTGGTGAAGGGGTTCAACAAGCTTTGCTAAAACTTTTAGAAGGAACTACTGTTAATGTTCCACCAAAGGGAGGTCGTAAGCATCCAGATCAAAAATTTATAGAAGTCAATACAGAAAATATCTTATTTATTGCAGGAGGTGCGTTTGATGGTATTGAGAAGAATATCTCAAAGCGTTTAAACATGCAAGCAGTGGGTTATGGGGCTTCAAAACTAGGTGAAAGTGTAGATAAAGAAAACATTCTTCAATACATTATCCCTAAGGATCTGAAGGATTATGGTCTTATCCCAGAGATTATTGGTCGTCTTCCAGTCCTTACTTATATGGATCCTTTAGATAAGGAGACGCTAAGACGTATTTTGACAGAACCTAAAAATGCCATTATAAAACAATATCAGAAATTGTTTGAAATGGATAATATCGACTTTCAAATTACCGATGGGGCTCTGGATTTTATCGTTGAAAAGGCTTTAGAATATAAGCTTGGAGCAAGGGGTTTACGATCACTTTGTGAAGCTATACTCACCGATGCGATGTTCTACCTACCAGAAAGTGATGAAACTGAATTTAAGGTAACGAAATCCTATGCTGAAAAATCTCTAGAAAGGACTAGTTTAAGAAAATTGAAAGCAGTAAGCTAGCAACCCTTAACTTTCAAAAGAAATATTCAAAGACCTCATCAAATTTAATTGATGGGGTTTTTTATTGAATTTATGTCTATTTTTAATCTTGAATTAAAAAAACCGACATATGAAATTAGTCTTCAACCTCTTCTTTATAGCATACGTTTGCTTTACCACCTATGCACAAAGTATAGCTGTATTATCTCAAAAGGAACAATCTAAAGTTATCGATCAATGGCTTGGAGAACGTATAGAAACGGTCTTGCCAAAACTGATGGATCGTTCTGGAATAGACATGTGGCTGGTGATCTCTAGAGAGTACAATGAAGATCCGGTTATCAAGACTCTTCTACCAAGCACATGGTTGGCGGCTCGGAGAAGAACCATACTTGTGATGTATAAGCCTAAAGGGGAAGATAAGGTGGAAACTTTGGCAGTAGCTAGGTATAATGTAGGCTCATATTTCAAAAAAGCATGGGATCCTGAGGTTGAACCAAACCAATGGAAGCGACTGATAGAGCTTATTAAAGAACGCGATCCAAAGCAGATCGGTATCAATACCTCTGAAGATTTTGGACATGCCGATGGCTTAAACCATACCGAATACAAAATACTGATGGAGTACTTGCCAAAATCCTACCAACAGAAGGTGACTTCTGCAGAAGATCTTGCCGTAAGTTGGTTGGAAACAAGAACACCGTCAGAAATGGCCACCTATAAACAAATCCAAACCATAGCTCACGATATTATCCAAGAGGGTTTATCGGAGCAGGTGATTACTCCAGGGGTCACAAGTACTACAGATGTGGTGTGGTGGTACAGAGATAAAATTAAAGAGCTTGGCCTAGAGACTTGGTTTCACCCTACGGTAGATATCCAAAGAAGCAGTATTAAAAGCAAGGAACACTTGAGAACGTTTGATACTAATCCAGATCCAGAAATAATTAGGCCTGGTGATATTTTACATATGGATTTTGGCATCACCTATCTAAGATTAAACACGGATACACAAGAACTCGCTTACGTTTTAAAGCCAGATGAAAAGGAAGTTCCCTACTATCTTAAAGAAGCCCTTGCCGTTGGAAATCGGTTACAAGATATATTAACGTCCAATTTTAAAACTGGCAGAACTGGAAATGAAATTCTAAAAGCAGCTAGATCTACTATGAGTTCTGAAGGGATAAACGGCACTATTTATACTCATCCTATGGGATATCATGGACATGCTGCTGGGCCTACTATTGGGATGTGGGACAATCAAGGTAAAGTACCGGGTTCTGGTGACTACTTACTTCACCCAAATACAGTATATGCCATTGAGCTTAACGCTGAGGTTTACTTACAGGAGTGGGAAAAGCCTTTTCGGGTGATGTTGGAAGAAGGGGCCTATTTTAATGGGCAAGAAGTCATTTACCTCAACGGGAGGCAAAAGGAATTTTTAACGATACCTAGACAAAGCCCATATCTAAAAAACTAATCTTTCCAATTTTATTTAGGTTAGTGGGGTTTTATTCAAAATAAATTTTAATTTAGTCACTTATTAAAATACAAATGACAACTCGTTTTTATATTTATTTCAATTTCTATTTTGCAAGTCTAGCGAAACGAGGTTGATATGATATAAATTCATTTTCAAATATACAAAGCCTCGTTTCTGACGGGGCTTTTTTAATTTATGGGATTGAAGATAGCAATACAAGGCATAAAAGGATCTAATCACTATAAAGCTCTTACGGAGCTTTATGGGGAAACCGATGTTGAGGCTTTAGAATGTATGACATTCCAAAAACTCGTTCAGGTTATCATAAGTGATGAATGTGAAAAAGGAGTGATGGCTATTGAGAATTCTATAGCAGGGAGTATCCTTCCCAATTACCGCCTTATTTTGGACCATGATCTTCAAGTGACTGCAGAGCATTATCTAAATATAAGTCACAATTTGGTGGCTCTGCCAGGGCAGAAATTAGAAGACCTAAAAGAAGTGAGGTCTCATCAAATGGCACTGCATCAGTGTAGTCATTTTTTTGGAAACCATAGCCATATCCATCTTATTGAAGATGTGGATACAGCCCTCCCCGCTCAACAGCTTGTTGAACAATGCCTTTTTGGTGTCGGAGCTTTAGTGCCAAAAGGAACTGCAGAACTTTTTAATTTAAAAGTGATTGCGAGAGATGTTCAGAACCATAGCGCTAACGAAACCCGTTTTGTCGTCATTGAAAAAACAGGAAACTCCACTAAAGAAGTGAACAAAGCCACGCTAAAATTTGAAATAGCCCATGAATCAGGAAGCTTAGCAAATGTCCTTAATGCGATGGCAGATCACGGATTAAACTTAACAAAGATTCAAAGTATCCCCATTCCGAAGGAGGTATGGAAGTATGCCTTTATAGTGGACGTTGTCTTTACAAGTTTAGCACATTTTCAAGATGCTTTTAAAGCCATATCAAACCTTAGTATCAACCCGACCTGTGTAGGTCAATATAAAAGTGGAAAGTCATGATTTCAGTATCCAACCGACTCCAGAAAACAGAAGAGTACTATTTCAGCAAAAAACTGAGAGAAGTGGCTCAGCTTAAAAAAGCAGGAAAACCGATCATCAATTTAGGAATTGGAAGCCCAGATTTGGCACCTCCTCAAGAGGTCGTTGACGAATTGGTGAAAGCCACAACTCAGAATGGCGCCTATCAATATCAAGCTTATAAAGGCTTGGATGAATTGAGACAAGCATTGTGTGATTTTTATGGAAATCACTATGCAGTCCAAATCGATAAAGAAAACGAGGTGCTTCCGCTGATGGGGTCAAAAGAAGGAGTTTCTCTAATTTCAATGGCTTTTTTAAACGAAGGAGATCAAGTTTTAGTTCCTAATCCAGGATATCCCACTTATCAAGCAGCAACTAAGCTTTTGAATGCTGAACTTATCTCGTATAATTTAACAGAAGGAAATGCATGGCATCCAGATCTTGAAGCACTTCAAAAATTTGACCTAGCTAAGGTGAAGTTGATGTGGATCAACTATCCAAACATGCCTACAGGTCAAGCCGCAGATAGAGTAAAACTTCAACAGCTGATTCACTTCGCTAAGGCTAATGAGATCTTGCTGGTTAATGACAATCCATACAGCATGGTGCTCACCGACGACAAATTTTCTATTTTTCAACTGGAAGGGGCCAAAGAGGTGTGTTTGGAATTAAACTCGCTGAGTAAGTCCTATAATTTAGCAGGGTTCAGAGTTGGATTTTTAGTAGGTCATTCAGAATTCATTTCAGCCGTCTTAAAAGTGAAGAGCAATATGGATAGTGGGATGTTTTTTCCTATTCAAAAGGCAGCAACCAAGGCTCTGGAGCTAAAAAACGATTGGTTTGAAGCTCAGAATGCTGTTTACAAAAAACGCAGGGCTATCCTTTGGGAGATGTGTGAGGCGTTAAACCTGAGTTTTGATAAATCTGCAGTTGGACTTTTTGTGTGGGGTAAAGTGAATTCCTCTCAATCTGCAAAAGAACTGGCAGATGAGCTTTTATACAAAAGAAGTGTATTTGTGACACCTGGCGATGTGTTTGGATCTAATGGTTCTAATTACCTCCGCTTTTCATTATGTGTTTCTGAAGAGGAACTCAGTCTTTGTAAAGAGCGAATCTCAAAATCTGAAGTTGTATGAAAATAGGATGTATAGGTTTAGGTTTGATAGGGGGATCTTTTGCTTTATCTATGAAGAGAAATTTCTCAGATGTTCAAATCTTTGGCATGGATAAAAATTCTGAGCATTTACAAAAAGCCTTAACCTTAAATATCATCGACCAAGTTTTGGAAGAGTCAGCATGGTCTGAAATGGATGTCGTTATCCTCAGCATCCCTGTGGACGATGCCTCACCGTTATTGCTGAAAATTTTAGATAAAATTCATTCCCAAGCTTTGGTGATGGACATGGGATCGACCAAAGGACAATTGTGTGAAGCGGTTGCAAAAAACCCAAAGCGGCATCAGTTTTTAGCTGCTCATCCTATTGCAGGGACAGAATTTTCTGGACCTGAAGCTGCTTTTGATTCTTTATTTGATTACAAAACTATGATTTTATGTGAGACTGAACACACAGAGGCTAGTCTCTTAGAAAGAGCAAAAAATTTAATAGCCCCTCTACACATGACCTTAAAATATATGGGGGCCAAAGCCCATGACAAGCATTTAGCGTACGTCTCTCATTTGTCACATATCAGTTCTTTTATGCTTGGTAAAACAGTCTTGGATATTGAAAGAAACGATCGAGACATATTCGATTTGGCAGGGAGTGGTTTTGCGTCTACAGTAAGATTAGCCAAATCCAACCCTGTGACTTGGACGGCTATTTTTAAAGAAAATCAACAGGAAGTTCAATATGCTTTAGAAGAATATATACAGAATTTAAAAGCTTTTCAAAAGCAACTAGAAACTCAAAATTATAGGGGTATACATCAACAATTGGCAGAGGTCAATGACTTGAAACCCATTTTAAACGGAATTATAAAAAAAGAAGAGAATGGAAATTAACACAACACAAAGACAATGGTTAACCGATCTTAATTTAGATCATCCTTTAGTCATTGCTGGACCTTGTAGTGCAGAAACAGAAGACCAAGTAGTCAAAATAGCTCAACAATTGAAAGAGACAGATACCAGCATCATGCGAGCGGGAATTTGGAAGCCTAGGACTCGCCCAGGGAATTTTGAAGGTGTTGGAGCTATTGGTTTAGAATGGTTGAAAACCGCTAAGGCAGAAACCGGTCTTAAATTAGCGACTGAGGTCGCCAATAAAACTCATGTAGAAATGGCGCTTAAAGCTGATATTGATGTCCTGTGGATAGGAGCTCGAAGTACAGTGAGTCCCTTTATTGTTCAAGAGATTGCAGATGCTTTGAAAGGAACAGATAAAACAGTTTTAGTCAAAAACCCTGTCAATCCAGATTTAGCTTTGTGGTTAGGGGCTGTAGAGCGTCTTTATGATGCGGGCATTAAAAACTTGGGCGTTATTCACAGAGGCTTCTCTACCTACGAGAAAACTAAATATAGAAATAATCCCGAATGGCAAATTGCTATTGATTTACAGTCGGAATACCCAGATTTACCTATCATTTTGGATCCCTCCCATATTGCAGGGCGACGGGATATTATCTTTGACATTTGCCAGACTGGACTTGATCTTAATTTTGACGGAATTATGGTTGAAACTCATTTTGATCCTGACAATGCTTGGAGTGACGCAAAACAGCAAATTACTCCCAAAGCTCTAGATCAAATGACGGTAGACTTGAGGATGCGTAAGGAGTTTACAGAAGCTACCGCTTTCCAAAATAAACTTCAAACCCTGAGGACTAAAATAGATGTACTTGATCATCAATTGATAGACCTTTTAGGAAAGCGAATGAAAATCGCAGACGAGATAGGTGATCTCAAGAAGAAAAACAATGTAGCGATTCTTCAGACCAAACGTTGGAATTCTATTTTGGATACTATGATTGCTGCTGGAGCTGAAAACAATTTAAGCAGAGAATTTATCACTAAATTCTTAAAGGCTATTCATGAGGAATCGATTGGTCATCAGCATAAAATTATAAGTGAATAATGCTGAATATGAATATCAAAAGAAAATGAGATTTTTTAAATTTTGCTCTTTTTTAAAAAGATATGATTAATGATAATATTCTTATATTTAAGATGTAGAAGGGGCTTAGCCTTGCGATCATCGCAAGGCCAATGAGTGGCATTATGATAGTAGGGGTGTAGCCCTTAAATCTTCGTTGACTGTGAGTTGCATAATGATAGCAGGGGCGTTAGCCCTTAAATCTTCGTCGACTGTGAGTTGCATCATGATAGTAGGGGCGTAGCCCTGATATCTTCGTTGGACTGTGAGTGACATGATGATATTAGGGGCGTTAGCCCTGATATCTTCGTCGGTCTGAGAGTGTCATGATGATATTAGGGGCGTTAGCCCTAAAATCTTGGTCGAGCTGAGGAGTGGCATGATGATATTAGGGGCGTTAGCCCTAAAATCTTGGTCGGTCTGAGGAGTTGCATAATGATATTAGGGGCGTTAGCTCTGTAATCTTGGTACCGATGGCAAATACATACACACAATTATACATCCAATTTGTTTTCTCTGTAAAAAGACGACAAAACCTAATCAAAGAATCTTTTAGAGACGAATTGGAAAAGGTGATGTGCAGCATAGTTACCAACCAAAAATGCAAAACCTACGCGATTTATTGCAATCCCGACCATACACACATTTTCGTAGGGATGCACCCAACGGTTTCTCCATCTAAGCTTATGGAACAGGTAAAATCAGGCTCCTCTAATTGGCTTAATGAGAAAAAATTTATTTCTGGTAAATTCTATTGGCAAAATGGCTACGGGGCTTTTACCTATTCTAAATCCCATATCGACAGGGTGGTAAAATACATTTTGAATCAGCCTGAACATCATAAAAAGCAAACGTTCAGAGATGAATATTTGTCACTTCTCAAAAAATTTGAAGTTGAATATGATGCAAAATATTTATTTGAATGGTATGATTAAGAAAGAGATCAGGGCTACGCCCCTATATTATAGGGTAAGGAGGGTTAACTCTAGCCTCTTAGTTGGGGGCGTTAGCCCTCATATCTTCGTCGAGCTGATGAGTGACATGATGATATTAGGGGCGTAGCCCTGACATCTTAGTTGGGGCTTTGCAGTTTGTGTTATGAAGAGATCAGGGCTATGCCCCTAGGCTATGACCTTTGCAGTTTGTGTTATGAAGAAATCAGGGCTACGCCCCTATCTTATAGGGTAACGAGCGTTAACTCTAGCCTCTTAGTTGGGGGCGCTAGCCCTCATATCTTCGTTGGGCTGAGGAGTGACATGATGATATTAGGGGCGTAGCCCTGATCTTAGTTGGGGGCTTTGCAGTTTGGGTTACTAAGAGATCAGGGCTATGACCTTTGCAGTTTGGGTTACTAAGAGATCAGGGCTATGCCCCTAGGCTATGACCTTTGCAGTTTGTGTTATGAAGAAATCAGGGCTACGCCCCTATCTTATAGGGTAACGAGCGTTAACTCTAGCATCTTAGTTGGGGGCGTTAGCCCTGATATCTTAGTTGGGGCTTTGCAGTTTGGGTTACTAAGAGATCAGGGCTACGCCCCTATATTATAGGGTAAGGAGCGTTAACTCTAGCATCTTAGTAGGTGCTTTAGCCCTCATATCTTCGTCGAGCTGAGGAGTGGCATGATGATATTAGGGGCGTTAGCCCTGTAATCTTCGTCGAGCTGTGAGTGACATGATGATATTAGGGGCGTAGCCCTGATATCTTAGTTGGGGGGCGTTAGCCCTTTCAAAATCTCATAATTTAGCACAGATAAATTCAGAATAACGCTATTTTAAACTTTGCTTTTTATTAATTTTATAGTCCAAAACTTTGCTTTATGTACATCATTTTCGATACCGAAACCACAGGATTACCCAAGCGTTGGAACGCCCCAATTACCGATACCGACAACTGGCCAAGAGCTATACAAATCGCTTGGCAAGTTCATGATGAGTGGGGAAATCTTGTAGAAGCAAAAGATTACCTAATTCGTCCAGAGGGGTTTGACATTCCTTACGATGCTGAGCGCATTCACGGTATTTCAACCGCCTTGGCCTTACAAAAAGGGGAGTCTTTGGACCTGGTATTAGCAGAGTTCAATGAGGCCTTATCAGACTCTAAGTTTGTGGTTGGGCAGAATGTTGGTTTCGATGTAAACGTGATGGGATCCGAATTCCATAGAGCTCAACTCGAGTCTTTGATGGCATCTATGCCTGTATTGGATACCTGTACAGAAAAAACAGCTAAACTTTGTCAAATTCCTGGGGGGCGTGGAGGAAAATTCAAACTGCCTACATTAACTGAACTACACCTACAGCTTTTTGGAGAGCCCTTTAATGAAGCTCACAATGCCACTGCAGATGTGGAAGCAACGACGCGTTGTTTTCTGGAGTTGATCCGCATGGGTAATTATACAGAAAATGAATTACAGGCAGAGCCTAGTTATCTTCAAGAATTCAAGTCAAAGTATACGGGCCTTATCAGCAAGGCTAGTCTCAATCATATCAATCTCAAAGAAGCATCCACTCAATTAAAAGCAAAACAAGAAGCAAAATCAGAAGAAAGTGGCCCCTCTAAAGCAGAGCTTGATAAGAATTTAGAACAACTGCAGGAGTCAAGTTTCATTCATCTTCATAACCATACCCAATTCTCTGTCTTACAATCTACGATGGCTGTCCCAGATCTAGTAGCGGCAGCAGCAAAGCACAATATGCCAGCGGTAGCTATAACAGATCACGCTAACATGATGGGGGCATTTCACTTTATAAATGCTGTTAAAAAACACAATTCTGCTGTTGCCGATAATGGTGAAAATACCTCACAACCTATAAAACCAATTATTGGTTGTGAGTTTTTCGTCTGTGAAGATCATACCGATAGAACTCATAAAGACAATGGCTACCAAATGGTGATTTTGGCTAAGACTAAAAAGGGCTATCACAATTTAGCAAAAATGTCTTCTATGGGGTTTACCAAAGGCTTTTACTATATCCCTAGAATTGATAAAAAGCTTATCGAAACCTATAAAGACGACCTCATCGTTTTATCAGGAAGTCTCTATGGTGAAATTGCCAGTAAACTTTTGAATCTTGGAGAAAACCAAGCAGAGGAAGCTTTGATTTGGTGGAAGGACACTTTTGGAGACGATTTTTACGTAGAAATTATGCGTCACCAGCAAGAAGATGAAGAGCGCGCCAATGAAGCTTTAATTCGACTTGCTAATAAGCACGACATCAATTTAGTAGCGACTAACAACACCTATTACGCAGATCAAAAAGATGCCAATGCGCATGATATTTTATTGTGTGTCAAAGAGGGGGAGAAGCAAGCCACTCCTATAGGTCGTGGCCGTGGTTACCGTTATGGGCTTCCGAACGACCAGTACTATTTCAAGTCTGCTGAGGAGATGAAATCTCTTTTTAAAGACTTACCTCAAGCCATTTCCAATACAGAGGCTATCGCCAATAAGGTTGAAGCCTATGAATTGGCTAGAGAGGTATTATTACCAGCTTTTATAATCCCAGAACAATTTTTGGATGAGGCGGATAAGACGGATGCTGGTAAGTGCGGAGAAAATGCCTATTTAAAGCACCTCACATTTGAGGGAGCTAAAAGGCGATACGGAGAATTAAGTAAGGATATCAAGGACCGATTGGATTTTGAACTTTCGGTCATTGCTAATACGGGTTATCCCGGTTATTTCTTAATTGTGGAAGATTTTATTCGCGAAGCGAGAAAAATGGGAGTTTCAGTAGGTCCAGGACGTGGTTCTGCGGCGGGTAGTGCGGTAGCCTATTGCCTCAAAATTACCAATATAGATCCTATAAAATACGATTTACTTTTCGAGCGGTTTCTAAATCCAGAACGTGTGAGTATGCCCGATATCGATATTGATTTTGATGACGAAGGGCGAAGTAAAGTAATGGATTATGTGATTGAAAAGTACGGCCAAAATCAAGTTGCACAAATTATCACTTATGGAACAATGGCGGCTAAATCTGCTATAAGAGATACTGCAAGAGTTTTGGATCTGCCTTTATATGAAGCCGATCGCATTGCCAAATTAATTCCAGACATGTCCAAGCTAGGGAAAATCTTTAGCATGGATGAAAAGGAAATTAGAAAGAAATTTAGATCTGAAGAAGTGGACAAAGTCTTAGAACTTATCGCCATTTCAAAACGAGATTCTTCAGAGGCTGAAACGGTAAATCAAGCTAGGATTTTGGAAGGTTCTGTTAGGAACACAGGCATTCATGCTTGTGGAGTGATTATCACCCCAGATGATATCACCAAGTTTGTTCCCGTGTCTGTCGCAAAAGATTCCAACCTTTATGTCACCCAATTCGATAATTCGGTGGTGGAAGACGCAGGGCTTTTGAAAATGGACTTTTTGGGGTTAAAAACTTTAACCCTGATTAAAGACACCGTTGAGATTGTAAAAGTACGCCATGACATCGATCTAGATCCTGACGCTTTCCCGCTAGATGATAAAAAGACTTATGAGCTCTTTCAGCGTGGAGAAACCGTAGGGATTTTTCAATATGAATCTGTAGGGATGCAAAAACACATGAAAGATCTAAAGCCAACGGTGTTTGGAGATCTTATCGCAATGAATGCCTTGTATCGACCTGGGCCAATGGAGTATATCCCAAGTTTTATTAAACGGAAACATGGGGAGGAGGAGATCTCTTACGATTTACCGGAGATGCAAGAATATCTTGAGGAAACTTATGGGATTACCGTTTACCAAGAACAAGTGATGCTGCTCTCGCAAAAATTAGCCAACTTTACGAAAGGTGAAGCTGACGTTTTGCGGAAAGCCATGGGTAAAAAGTTGAAAGAGGTCTTAGTTAAATTGAAACCAAAGTTTATTGATCAAGCAAAAGACAATGGACACAATGAAGAAAAGCTAGAGAAAATCTGGAAAGATTGGGAAGCTTTTGCCAGTTATGCTTTTAACAAATCCCATTCGACTTGCTATGCCTTTGTTGCTTACCAAACCGCATATTTGAAAGCCCATTATCCAGCAGAATATATGGCAGCTGTTCTTTCTAACAATATGAGTGATATCAAGAAAGTTAGCTTTTTTATGGAGGAATGCAAGCGAATGCGTCTACCGGTTTTGGGACCTGATGTGAACGAATCTTATTATAAATTTTCAGTGAATAAAGACGATGCTGTTCGGTTTGGCATGGGTGCTATTAAAGGAGTTGGCGGAGGAGCGGTCAATACTATTGTAGAACACAGAAAGAAAGGCAACTACCTCTCTATTTTTGATTTGTCCAAACGCATCGATCTTCGAGCTGCCAATAAGAAAGCTTTTGAAAGCTTGGCTTATGCAGGAGCTTTCGATAGCTTGGGGGAAGTTCATAGAGCTCAATATTTTCAGGCGACCGACGGTGATTTAACTTTTCTGGAAAAGGTGATTAAATACGCAGTAAGATACCAAGAGAATAAAAATTCATCTCAAATCAGTTTGTTTGATGAGGCGAGTGAAGTCCAAATCCCTGAGCCAGAAGTGCCACCTTGTGAACCGTGGCATACCATGCGAACCTTAAAAGCAGAAAAGGAAGTGGTAGGTCTGTTTTTATCGGGCCACCCTTTGGATGATTTTAAGCTGGAAATCAACTCTTTTTGCAGATCCAATCTAAAGGAAGTTGCAGAAATTGAAAATCACCTTAATAAAGAGTTGTCCCTTGCAGGAGTGGTGACGGATGTAAATCATAAGGTAAGTAAAACAGGGAAAGGTTTCGCAACTTTTATTCTAGAAGATTACAATGAAAGTCATGAATTTTGGATTTTTGGGGAGGAGTACTTAAAATTTAGGCACTTTTTAATTCAGGATAATTTCGTTCATCTAAAATTGAGGGCAACCCAATTTATAAATAGAGATACTGGTGAACCTGGGCGAACGCGTATTGGTTTTGTGTCTTTTAAACAACTTCAAGATGTCTTAAAGGAAAATGCCAAAAAACTGACGATCCAAATGAATGTAGATGACCTTGACGAGTCTCAAATATTTGCCTTAGTAGATTTGTTCAAAACTCACTCAGGAGACCATTTGCTTAATTTTGTGGTGTATGAAATGCAAGGCAAGATTAAAATACACATGCCGAGCAAGACACAAAAAGTAAAAATTTGTAATGAATTGATCGAAGAACTGTCCGAGCACAATATCAAATTCAAAATTAATTAAAAACATAAAGTCTAGTTTTTTAAATCCAAGCTTTATAAGTTTTTAAGTTATACGGGAGTAAAGATCCTTTTTAAGTTGATTGTCGTTATGGTATAAATTAATGTGACTATGGGATTCCTCGCATGGCATTTAATTATTTAGATGTTATGCGATTTCCATGCGAAGTCATCACTACTTGTGTTATTTCAATGAATTTTATGACTAAATCAAAAGTAAATCTTTTGATTTAGTCTTTGAAAAGACAGTTATGGCATCAGTTTTTGTGAATGGAAAAATAAGGTGTAGAAAATCTGATGGTCATATCAATTAACTCTTACTGATTTAAAACATCTGATTATGAGGAAAGTATGTGTTTTTTAGTTATATTTAATGGACTTTTTGAATATAATTTTTGGAACAAATAAACTTTGATCATGAGAAAACTATTATTAATCAAATTGATAGGGGTATTGGTTTTATTTTTTTTAACCATTCAAGTCACAAATTCGCAAGAGGTTATCCATTGCTGGGATTTTAATGGTGGAGATACAAACTTCAATACAACTCCTATCTCTACTACCAATAGAGCTGTGGGGAATGGCACAATTACTCATAATTTTGTAAGTGTAGGATCCAATCTTGGTAGCAGCTCCAATGCCTGTGTTGGGAGCACCGCGGGACAATCTTTAAGACCAAGTGGCGCAGCTGGTCTGGCTAATAATGGTAAACATATTGATTTTAATTTTTCTTCAGAGGGTTATGAAAACTTATCACTTTCATTTTGGTCAAGACGCACGTCAACAGGATTTGATGATAACCAAATACACTATTCTATTGATGGAGGACTAAATTTTACAGATCTTTCTAATCTTAATTACATTCCAGCTCTAGATCCAGGGGCCATTGTCTCTTTAAATATTTCAAACGAAGCTCCTCTTGTAAACAACCAATCCAATTTAATCATTCGGATCACCTTTAACGGCGCGACGAGTACAGGGGGTAATAACCGCATTGACAACGTTAAACTCGAGGGGAAAATTCTTCAAGATAAAACTTCAGAAGTCGTTGCTCCTTTAACTCAAGTGAGAGAAAGTACAGTCATTGCTGCCGATACAAATACCCTTCCTGTCTTTAGTTTTGATATCGAAGATTCAGGCGATGGTGATGTTTTGCCCACGACTGTAACTCAAATGCGATTTGTGGCTGGAGCTAATAATACTGTAGATTGGTCGATATTTTCGAATATTGCTATACAGGATGCATCATTAACTGAAATTTCAGGTACAGTAGTTGTAGCAGCCAATGAAGTTATTTTTACGCCAACTAGTTCTGTGGTTATTGCTGATGGTGCTTCAGATAACTTTACGGTTGAGGTCACTTTATATCAGTCTAACCTTATAGATGAAAGTGTCATTCAGTTTCAAGTTGCTGGAATTAATTCTGGTTTTGAAGCAGACTTTTTTGGGTCTGCATTCAGCTCTTCTTTTACAGCAGGGAGCGTGGTTGGAAACAATATTACTTTAGATGTAGTGGCGACAGAAATTGCTTTTTTACAACATCCTAGTGATGTGGAGGTGAATGCTTTTATGACTCCAGCTGTCGAAGTAGCCTATGTAGATGAGAATGGGAATGTAGATACGTCTATTACAACAGATATTAACATAACCTCCTCTGGAGGTACTTTGGTCAACTCTCCAAATCCAGTTTCTACTGTGGATGGTGTGGCGACTTTTCCAGACATTGCCTATTCGGCTGAAGTTACTGGTCTTACCTTGACTGCTGAAACCGCAGATACCAGTCTTAGCCAATCTGAAATTACAAGTAATCCTTTTAACATCGGTATACCCGTCATAGCTATTCAAAATTTTGATGCTAATGAGCCAGAATGGTTATATGACACAAATATTCCTATGTTTGATAATGGTTGGTCTGTAGATGGTTACTTTGGAGTTATCTCTATTGAAGATGCTTCTCCAATAGCAAGCGGAAGGTTTGCAAACACCATTTTTGGAGAAAATGATTTGGATGATGAGGGAGATAACGGAACTTCTGCCTTTGCCTCTTTAAATCTTGAAACTATCAATATTTCTGGGTATACTGGGGTTAATCTTAGTTTTGACTGGGAGGTTGTGGGATACAATGTTTTAGGAGATCGAATAGAGTATCAAGCAACGTTTGACGGAGTATCTCAAGATCGTCTATTTTTATTTGAAGGAGGAGTTGCAGAAGATGCTTCAGGAACATTCAGTTTAAGCATTCCAGATGCAGTTTCTGATGTTTCTTTTAACTACTTTATACAAAATAATGGGGCTGATGGTTATTCAGGTCTTGATAATATAAAGCTAACTGGAGATTCTAATGCCAGAGACTCGCAAATTATAGCGCCGTCAATTCAAATTATAGATGGAACTATTATCGCAGACACAAATGATAATTCGACGAGTTTCGTGGATGTGTTTAGCTTTGATGTAGTAGACTCTGGTAATTTTGACAACTTATCAACTCACATCACTAGATTAAGATTCGTTCCTGGATCTATGAATACCGCTAAATGGGAAGATGCGATACAAGGAATTTCTATTTCAGATGGAACCACTATACTCGACCAAGCTGACCAGACATTATTGATAACACCAACTGAAATTTTATTGGATATCGATACAGATCCTGATAATATGTTCGTTGTTGATGATGGAAATGCCAAGACCTATACCATTGGAATATTCTTAAAACAATCTGATATTATAGATCAATCGATTATTCAATTGTCCGTAGATGAGGGTAATAAATACCAAATTGCCTCCAGTGACGGATCTATTTTTTCACGAGATATAATAGCTTTTGAAGGTGTTTTGTTTACTATAGATGTGGTGGGTGATGGTCTAGAATTTATAGATCAGCCAACGACGACTTTGGTGAATACCGATATGTCCCCATCCATAAGAGTTGCCAATACAGATAGCAACGGGAACTTAGATTTGTCTAATAGTGGTGAAACGGTTTCGGTTATCTCTACAGGAACGCTTATGCAGAATCCAATAGAATCTATCATTGGAACGGACGGTTATGCTAATTTTAATACTATTAATCATACTCAGCCTGGTTTTGACTTCGAGTTAGCGGCTTCGTCAGGTGCGTTTAGTTCCATAACGAGTACACTATTTGATATTCTTCAAAAGCGAACGCTCTTTATTTCAGAAATTGTTGATCCTATCGATAATATTGACGGTAGGTACGTGGAATTATTTAATACTGATGTAGAGGCTTTAGATCTTGGCGATCAAAATTATTATTTGCATACCCCAACAGGAAGTGGTCAAAGTATTCAACTAACAGGTGTAATTCCTCCAAAATCTTACTACATCATTAGCTTTACAGATGCGGCAACCTTCAATGGAATTTATGATATAAATCCAGACTTTGAAACTTCAATCTTTACCATGTCTGGTGGTCAAGATGCTTATTATATTTCTTTTGCAAATACGGAGCAATCGTTAATGGATGTTTATGGCATTTTAGACGAGTCTGGAACTGCAGGAACAACCTGGGAGTTTTCGGGTTCTCGTGCTTATAGAAATTACCCAACAGTAAGAGAAGCCAATCCAGTATATGATCCAACTGAGTGGACTAAATTTTCTGCTACAACTGGTGATGCTACAATTGGCATTGGAGATAATGACTTTATTTATAAAGGAAACTGGACAACATCTGGACTTGGAGATCCAGAAGCTAGCCCTTATGATGGAGCAAATACCGACAAAAGTATTTTTATAGAAAGTGCAGAAACGACACTATCTGGAATAAATACCATTTCTGATGTTGTTGTGAGGGCAGGGGCAACCTTAATTGTTGAAGATGCAATTACCTTGAATGGAGATCTTACTAATTTTGGGAAAGTCATCTTCCGAAGTACAACATTTAAAACAGGGGCTTTAGGGCTTTTTAATTATGGAAATAGAAGAGTAACAGGTGAAAATTATGAGATAGAGCGGTATATTCCAAAAAGTAATAGGGCTTTTAGATTTTTATCTACCTCAGTAACCACAACAAGCTCTATACAAAACAATTGGCAAGAAGGTCAAAACAACACCCAAACTGGAGATGACAATAATAGCAATCTTAACTCAGGTTTTGGAACTCATATTACAGGATCAACTACAGGAGCAAATGGGTTTGATGCAACTTTAACTGGAAATCCATCTATGTTTGGTTGGAACGCAGCAAACGCTCAATGGAATGCTATTTCCAATACAGATACAAAAACCTTTAAAGCAGGAGATGCACATGTTATAATGATAAGAGGAGATAGGTCGACAACGCTAAATTCTAATACTGCAGTTGGTCCTGCGACTACCTTACGAGCAACTGGTGAATTGGTAGCCGGTCCCAAGACTGTTACTAACCTATCTTCAACTTTAGGAGGGTTTTCATTAATAGGCAATCCTTATCAAGCTAAAGTGAATATGGCGGATTTGCTTTCCTCTGAAAATTCTTCTGGTGTTAGTTCACAATTTGTTTATATATATGATCCAACCCTGGGAACAAGAGGTGGTTTCGCTACAGTAACGCTGGCAGATGGAAGTAATACAGTTACAATTCCTGAAACTTCTAATGCCAATCAATTTTTAGAACCCAATCAAGCCTTTTTTGTAGAAACAACGACAACAAATCCAGCTGTTGTATTTAAGGAATCTTTTAAAACAACTGCAACGGGAAACAACACCACCTTTAGTGATCCAGAACCATTGACAAACCTAAATATCAACCTTTTCTATAGCGATGTAGACACAAATCCAGTTGATGCTTTAAGAGTACAGTTTAGGCCAGAAGCGAGTAACGCCAAGGACACCTTGGATGCCACAAAGGTTTGGAATTATGATGAGTGGTTTGCTATCGATAGATTTCCAGACTATATGTCCATAGAAACTCGGGGGATGCCAACAGAGCAAGATAGTATTCCTTTTTATTTAGGAAACTTCACTCGAAGCACTTACCGTCTAGAGGTAAAACCTGAGAATTTTTCTGATGTCAAAGGGTATTTGCACGATAATTATTTGGAGTTAAGTGTAGAATTAACATCAGATGTAAGTACCTCTATTTCATTTGATGTGGATATAATTATACCAGAATCTAAAGCTACGGATAGATTTGTAGTTAAGTTCGAACAAATTACCTTAGGAACAGATGAAGTTGCTTTGAACTCTCCTATGGTGGTGTATCCAAACCCAGTGAAGGGAGGTAGCTTTAGTATTTCTCATCAGCAAGCCTTTAATCGACAAGTCTTAAGTCTTCAGTTATTTGACCTTCAAGGACGAATGGTGGTAGATCAAGAGGTGGCCAATTCTCTTAGAATGACAGTGAATCTGAATAATAGCCTTTCTTCTGGAGTCTATATCTTAAAATTATCTGATACTGAAAACACTCAAACCACTAAGCTCACTATAGAATAGATTTGAATACACACTATTACCAAAAAACTTTTGAAGACTCAGGAGTCCTTTGGGTCACTCTGTATACCTTTCATCTACAAGAACCCTCTTTCAGAAAAGGGTCGCATTTTGTTTTAATGGCATTCTAATTTACATTATGCATTTATTAGTTGAATTCGTGGCATAAAAAAAGCAAGATCCTAAAATCTTGCTTTAATTTTTAAACACGTTTAAACGGGATGAAGTTTGAGATGTTTAAGTCAAATGGATAATTATGTAAATAAATATAGATTTTACCACTTTGAGTTACGGTTTGACCGTAAATTTTTAGTTAGAGTCTTTATTTTCATCTTCCAATACGTTTATGATATAGGAATAATGAACATTTAACGTCTTATCCTTCGATCCTTTTTTGGTCTTAGCATAGGATTTAAGTTCATCTTGTAGCGCTAGACTCTTACCTTTAAGTTCAAGGGCTAAGCCATCATCATTCATTAATTCCTTAAGTTGATGTGCAAAATGCTTTTGCAACTCGCGTTCTACTGGGTCTGGAGCGATCCTCTCATAGACGAGGTCATCCGCTAAACGATCCAAAAGCTCTTGAGGGGAAAGCCCGTTTCCGATCAAAGAGGAATTAGTATCCCACATGAGGTTCAGTCGGTCCGCCTCCATGAGTCGATTTAGAATTGTTTTATTCAAGTTGATTATACTTTTGAGTTTTCCCGACTTTGAAAATTTGGAAACCAACGCATTATCGATCAACCAATATTGAGGTGTCCAGACATTCTCACTTATAAATTCAAGAGCCTTTTCCTGCTTGGCCTTATCCACCACTTGATAAGGCTCTCCAGTTTGGCCCTTTGTGAGCAAGGTTTCATGAACCCCGCCCACAACTGAAGCTACGTGAAAAATATAGCGGCGGTACACACTCAGCATTTCACCATGGAGTTCTTCTAGATCTTCATAACTCTGCCCTGAGATGGTGGTCCATTGCTCTAGATTTTCGGCAACGATTTTAAGATTACTTAAACCATAGGTACTGGCTAGTACAGAATTATCTCCAATATCTTCGGTTTGTGCATTGGGGTCATTGCCTCTCCCACCAAACATGTAAGTAGGGTTTGTACTCCGCTCATCTACAAAACTCTTCAAAATAGTTTGATCTTCTTCCGCAGAACTGTTTGGGAAATAGCGGTAACCCCATTCTATCGCGTAGTCATCATAAGGACCTAATTGTCGCACAAAACGAATATTTTTGTCGCCAGGTTGTGCGATATAATTATACCGTGCATAGTCCATGATCGTCGTTGCAATTCCGTTTTCCTGAGTAAAGCGTCCAGATCTGAGAGATTCTACAGGATAGGCATAACTTGCTTTCATGTTATGAGGTAAGCCCAAGGCATGACCTATTTCGTGTGAAATCACACGGCGCATCATTTCTCCAATTTCTTCCTCTGGGGTGTCTAAAGTTCTAGCTTTGGGATTGGCTGCCCCAGTCTCCAATAAATAGCGATTGCGATAAGACCTTAAGTGATTATGATACCAAATGATGTCACTTTCTATAATCTCACCGGTTCTCGGGTCAGAAACACTTGGTCCAACCGCATTTCGAGTCGTAGACGCTACGTACCTTACTGTAGAAAAACGAACATCTTCAGGACTAAAGTCAGGGTTTTCCTCTGCGGTTGGCGCTATTTTAGCCTGAATAGCATTCTTAAAACCTGCTTTTTCAAAAGCTGAATTCCAGTCTTCAATTCCTTTTATAAAATAAGGTCTCCATTTCTCTGGAGTCGCTGGGTCTAGATAGTAAATAATAGGTTTAATGGGTTCTGTGAGCTTCCCTCTAGCATAAGCTTTCTTGTTTATGGGTTCCAGCTTCCATCGCCTGATGAGTCGAACTTCATCTGATTTTAAAGCATCGGAGCTATAATTGTATTTTCTCAATCCAAACCAGCCAACACGAGGGTCTTCATAGCGAACTTGCATAAGATCGTCGGGTAAAGCGATAATGGAATGGTTCACTTGAAAGGTAAACGTATTGGTAGAATTTCCCCGAGGTGGGGTATCGGTGGGAAAGGTAAGCGTGTGGGTGATTTCTGTATTCTGAGGAAAACTTCTAGCAGAATTGATACGGCTCCGTTTATCGTCAGCTTTGCCAATTTTATAGTCTTTTTTTAACCCATCGGGAATAATATTAAAGGATGGAGAGTCAGAATTGAAGAACGAGGAGGCCTCAATAACAATATCCTCGCCTTCTTTAGATTTTATAGGGAAGGTTACTAAAATGGGATTTAAGTTATTTTGAGCGACACTCAGCTGTATAGGATCGTTTTCATCGGCGATGTTGGTAGTAGACACCTGGATAAGATCGATTGATTTTCCCACTTTCACCAAATGAATCAGTTGCTCTGACGTCTTAGATCCTGCATTTCTGTAGGCCGAATAGTTGGACGGCAATTGTTTAAAGCGAGTGACCATGAGCAAGTCTTTTTCTAGGACTTCTTTTGGAAACTTCAGGTAAAGTTTGTCTCCATCAAAATAAGTAGTGAGGAGACCTTCACTCTTGGGCATGGTATTGAGAATGGAGTCTAGGTTTTTTATGGGCTTGTCTTGGGCAATTCCAAGCTGTAAGCTCAATCCAAAAACGATGAGTAATAGATATTTCATAGAGTTTATCTTTAAGACTGAAAGTAGGCAAAAAAGTTTAAAGTAGTTTCCGGTTGAGCGAATAATGGTGAACGGTGAGTTAAACTAATTTTGAACTAATAATTTTTAATTGAATAAATGTCAGTTCGAATGAATTTTGCTTTTGAAAAAAGTGAAATTTGTATCGAGAACTCGACAAAACACAAAGCTTAAAACTACTTTTCGATACAATTTTCTATCGAAAATCACTCGAAGTGACAGCTTCGAGATGACAATAGTAAATCGTGAGCGGTGAATTAAACTAATTTTGAATTTTTAATTCAAAAAGTAGTTTTATTGATAGGTTTAATAGTTTTGAGAGGTGAGTGATGAGCTTTGTCATGCTGAATTCATTTCAGCATCTTTACCAACTTGAGCTTAGATCCTGAAACAAGTTCAGGATGACAACTATTTAGACTTTGTCGTTACAAGCCTACTTGTTAAACTCTAAAATAGAAAACCTCAGAACATCACTTAAAAAGATTCCACATAGCAGCTATTCCCTTGCGCGGAATGACAGCCTCGAAGTAAAAAGAACTTCTCTGTCGGAATGACAACGGCAAGTATAAAGCGTCAAGTTCCTCAAAAGTTAGAAAACGGCTTACTAAATTAAACCGTGAAAATTGAAGCAAAAGCCTCGTAAAATTTTAGACTGTTTGAGGCTGTTTTTTAGCTGAGTTTCTAGAATTTAGATTATAAGATGTGAATTTGTAAATCTGTGTATTTGTAAAATTGTTATGCAGTTACGTTGTTAAGTAGTTACGGTGTCTATTTCTGTTAGAGGCAGTTTACCATTTATAACTAGATAACAGTTTTATAACTCGATAACATGATAACAGTTTTATAACTTCACAATTCAAATTTAACAAAAACAACAAAAATGTAGCTAGAGCTTAAATAAGAAACTACACCACTTAAACAGATTCCGTATCGCGGCTATCGCCTTTCACGGAATGACAGCTTCGAAGTGATTGATGGACTAGATATCATTTCATATTTTGAACTTTTTATCCAAAATCTAGATTACTAGAACAATTACTTAAAAAAAAATTATAGTTTAGTAATCTAATTCATTGAATAACTTTTAGTGAAACAATACTCGAACTTCCAATGACAATAACTTAGAATTATAAAACATAAAGATCTATTATTAATTAATGACATCACTAACAAATACAATGACTAAAACAATAAAAAACATCTGTTGCATTGGCGCAGGTTATGTAGGTGGACCAACAATGGCTGTAATTGCCCAGAAATGTCCAGAAATTAAAGTTCATGTGGTTGATATCAACAAATCACGAGTGGCAGCTTGGAATGATACCAATGTTGAACACATTCCGATTTATGAACCTGGCTTATCTGAAATTGTCGCTGAAACACGTGACAAAAACTTATTTTTCTCCACAAAAGTAGATGAAGCTATTGATGAAGCGGATATTATTTTCATTTCAGTAAATACCCCAACTAAAACATATGGTATTGGTAAAGGCATGGCCGCTGATCTTAAATTTATTGAGCTATGTGCTCGCCAAATTGCACGTGTAGCGAAGACTGACAAAATTATTGTTGAAAAGTCAACATTGCCAGTGAGGACTGCCGAGGCGCTTAAAGATATACTTGATAATACTGGAAATGGTGTCAATTTTCAAATTTTGTCTAATCCAGAGTTTCTTGCTGAAGGGACAGCTATTGGCGATTTATTAGATCCTGATCGTATTTTGATTGGTGGCGATACACATACAGCAAAAGGTCAAGTGGCTATGCAGACCTTAGTAGATGTTTATGCCCACTGGGTACCAGAGGCTAAAATTTTGACTACCAATGTTTGGTCTTCAGAGTTGTCCAAACTCACTGCCAATGCATTTTTAGCACAACGGATCTCCAGTATTAATGCCATGAGTGAAATTTGTGAAAAAACAGGTGCAAATGTCGATGAAGTCGCACGTGCCATAGGTATGGATTCCAGAATCGGTTCTAAATTTTTAAAGTCTTCTGTTGGTTTTGGAGGCTCGTGCTTTCAAAAGGATATTCTCAACTTAGTCTACATATCTAAGTCATTAGGACTCCAAGAAGTAGCAGATTATTGGGAGCAAGTAATTATACTTAATGACCATCAAAAGCGCCGTTTTGCCAAAAAAATTGTTAAAACACTATACAATACTGTATCTGGTAAGCAAATAGCGATGCTAGGTTGGGCTTTCAAAAAAGACACCAATGATACGAGGGAGTCGGCGGCAATTTATGTATCAGATTATCTTTTAAGTGAGCAAGCTGATGTTATTGTTTATGATCCGAAAGTTAAGACAGAACAAATTTATGCTGACTTGGAGTATCTAGGTCATCATGATTCTGAAACCATTCGCCAACGCGTGAAAGTTGTCAAAACTGCTAAAGAAGCTTGTCGAAATGCCCATGCTATTGCGGTCATGACAGAATGGGATGAGTTCAAATCTTTAGACTGGAAAAGTATTTATGACGACATGTACAAACCCGCTTTTGTTTTTGACGGTCGACGAATACTTGACCAGACCAGCATGGAAGCACTCGGGTTTAATTTGAATATTATTGGCAACTAATACATACAAGGTGTTTTCTATGTTAAATAAAAATACCTTTATTTTTTAACTAAATACATGTCAGTTCGAGTGAATTTTGCTTTTGAAAAAAGTAAAATTTGTATCGAGAACTCGACAAAACGTAAAGCTTAAAACTACTTCTCGATACAATTTTCTATCGAAAATCACTCGAAGTGACAGCTTGGAGATGATAATAGTGAGTCGTGAGCGGTGAGTTAAACTAATTTATAATTTATAATTGAGAATTTTTAATTCAAAAAGTAGTTTTATTGATAGGTTTAATAGTTTTGAGAGGTGAGTGATGAGCTTTGTTATGCTGAATTCATTTCAGCATCTTTACTAACTTGAGCTTAGATCCTGAAACAAGTTCAGGATGACAACTATTTAGACTTTGTCGTTACAGGCCTACTTGTTAAACTCTAAAATAGAAAACCTCAGAACATCACTTGAAAAGATTCCGTATCGCGGCTATCGCCTTGAACGGAATGGGAAATATTCCTCGTCGAAGTAAAAAGAACTTCTCTGTCGGAATGACAATATTGAATTGGTTGCTGAGTGATTTTTATTTTGAAAAATTATATCGAAGCCATAATAAAACGTCATTTCGATAAATTCTGTCTGTCAACAGAACACTCAATGATCAGATTCTATTTCACATTGACAATTTCAAAATTGACAATTCAAATTTATGCGTCAATGTCAGTTCGAGTGAATTTTGCTTTTAAGAAAAGTGAAATTTGTATCGAGAACTCGATTAAACATAAAGCTTAAAACTACTTCTCGATACAATTTTCTATCGAAAATCACTCGAAGTGACAGCTTGGAGATGATAATAGTGAGTCGTGAGTTAAACCAATTATTAATTTTTAATTCAAAAAGTAGTTTTATGGATAGGTTTAATAGTTTTGAGAGGCGAATGATGAGCTTTGTCATGCTGAATTCATTTCAGCACCTTTACTAACTTGAGCTTAGATCCTGAAACAAGTTCAGGATGACAACTGTTTAGACTTTGTCGTTACAAGCCTATTTGTTAAACTCTAAAATAGAAAACCTCAGAACATCACTTAAAAAGATTCCGCCTCGAGGCTATCGCCTTGCACGGAATGGGAAAGATTCCTCGTCGAAGTAAAAAGAACTTCTCTGTCGGAATGACACTAGTGAATTGGTGGCTGAGTGACTCGCTTTTTGGAGCGAGGTGTATCGAAGCCATGTTGAGATAGATTCCGCATCTTGCTATCGCCTTGCAGATTCCTCGTCGAAGTAAAAAGAACTTCTCTGTCAGAATGACACTAGTGAATTTCTGGCTGAGTGACTCGCTTTTTGGAGCGAGTTGTATCGAAGCCACGTTGAGATAAATTCCGCATCGCGGCTATCGCCTTGCACGGGATGGAAAAGATTCCTCGTCAAAGTAAAAAGAACTTCTCTGTCGGAATGACAACGGAAAGTACAAAGCTTCAAGTTTTACAAAAGTTAGAAAACGGCCTACTAAATTCAGCTGTAAAAATTGAAGCAAAAGCCTCGTAAAATTTTAGACTGTCTGAGGCTGTTTTCAGCCGAGTTTCTAAAATTTAGAGGGTGAGCGATAATTTTAGGAGGAATTTCGTAAGCCTAGATTTTTTTGGTTCGTTTTTTCATCAATGGAAAAAATGAATGAAAGCATTAATTTCATCCAGAGCTTAAATAAGCAGTTACACTTTAAGCCAAAATACATCACTTAAAAAGATTCCGCCTGGCGGCTATTGCCTTGCACGGAATGACAGGCTCGAAGTGACAAGTTTTTCCTCATGATACATCTCAACCAAAAAACAATCATATTGTTAAAAAAAATCAAATTCATTAAAAAAAATACCTACTATATTTTTGTTTTCTTTAAGAAAATACTTTAATTTGTATATAATTATGCGTTAAATATAAATCACCTATAAAGCTAAGGTTTAGTTCACTTTTGCATCACATAGCAAATATATTTTTAGCCAATTCTAAAGCTGAGTAACTATGGCTTAGAGTAAAACATGAAAAGCCTCATCTGACCCGTTTATGGGACTTAGGACGGCGAAGTCATAAATTTTTTGAGCAATTAGCTCATTATAAAAAGCTTTAATCCAAAGGCAAAATCTAATTGTCAACAGGAAAACTTTTGAGAGAAAAAAAGGAAAATAGGAAGATAAGTAGGGGTAAATACTTTTATGAGTTGTTGCAAAAAATAGTATTCAAAGTCTTAAAATTATTCATAAAAATATAATTTTGTTAAATAATAAAAAACATAATCCACTTTTAATAGCTGAAATCGGTGGAAATCATGAAGGTGATTTTCAATATGCTAAGCGATTGACAGCACTTGCTATTGAATCTGGGGCAGATGCCGTAAAGTTTCAAATATATACAGGGGATACATTGGTTTCATCTCATGAAAGTCCTGACCGAAATCTTCATTTTAAAAAATTTGAACTTACACAAAAACAGCACATAGAACTTGCTACAATGGTTCGCAATGCTAACAGGATGTATGTGGCATCAGTTTGGGATGTGAACGCACTTGATTGGATAGACCCGTACATTTCGTTCTATAAAATAGGTAGTGGTGATCTTACCGCTTATCCAATTTTAAAAGCAACAGCACAAAAGAAAAAACCGATAGTCATCTCAACAGGATTAGCAACAGAAAAGGAGGTAATTGAAACAGTCCATCTTCTTCAGAAACTAGACTCTCTTTATACCAAATCTGATAACTTAGCCTTACTGCAATGCACGAGTATGTATCCAATACCAAAAAAAGATGCTCATCTTAATGTTATGCGACAGTTGTATAAACAATTAAATGTAGTAACAGGATATTCAGATCATACAGAAGGCACTTTAGCACTAGAAACCGCAGCAGCCATGGGTGCTAAAATTCTTGAGTTTCATTTTACAGACACTAGAGAAGGGAAGTCGTTTAGAGATCATAAAGTTTCCTTGACTTGTAGTGAAGTTCAAAATTTACGTAAAAAAGTTGGAGAGATTAGACAGCTTCAAGGCAATGCTGAAAAGAAACTTTTACCAATTGAAATTGATAATGGTCATGAATTTTCATTTCGTCGAGCAGTGTACCCTTCTCGAGACATAGTAAAAGGTGAAATCCTTGACGAAACTAATTTAACTGTTCTGCGTCCTTGTGTAGGAATTGATGCACGTGAGTTTGATAACCTCATTGGATCAAAATCGCTTGAAGACATAAAAAAACACCAGAAATTAGACTGGAATCTGATCAGAAAGTGAACCAAATAAAAAAGCTTATGAATTCCTTAGTTACTGTTTATATAACCTGTTTTAATTATGGTGAATATGTAGAAAAAGCCATCCAAAGTGTGTTGAATCAGACCTATCAAAACTTTCAACTTATTGTTATAGACGATGGTTCATCAGACAATAGTAGGAAGGTCATAAAGGCGCATGAGCAAAATTCACGTATCCAAATTATATTTCAGCAAAACAGAGGGCTTAATGCTACCAATAATGTGGCGATTAAAAATGCAAAGGGGAAGTATATTATTCGCTTAGATGCAGATGATTATTTTGAGCCAGAAGCGCTCGGAGTTATGATTTCAATTCTTGAGAGCGATCCTCATTTAGGTTTGGTTTTCCCCGATTACTATTATGTGGATATTGAAGGAAACAGAACAGGGACTCATCGTCGGCATTTTTTTGATGATGAAGTAACGCTTTATGACCAGCCAGCTCACGGTGCATGCACGATGGTAAGGCTTGAATATCTTACGAAATTAGACGGTTATGATGAATCTTTTTCTTGTCAAGATGGATTTGATCTTTGGATTAAATTTATCAAGTTTCATAAAGTTACCAATATCAACCGTCCACTTTTTTCATACAGACAACACAATAGAAATTTATCTACAAATCAAAATAACATTCTTGAAACCAGACGAAAAATGAAACGGAAGTTTTCAGAAAAATATTTAAGTTCTCCCGATACGTTAGGTATAATACCAGTTAGGAATAGGATTTACAATGGCCAGAGTTGGCCTCTTTTTGAATACCAAGGAAAAAATGTGCTAGACCACAGAATTGAAAGCTGTTTAAATTCAAATAACATCAATCATTTAATTGTCACGTCAGCAGATCAAGAAATTCTAAGTTATTTGAATTATAATTATAAAGATGAGCCTAGACTTACTATTCTTAAGCGGTCTAAAGAACTAGCTTCAAATGATACAAAAATAGATGAAACAATTCGTTTTGCGCTCAAAAATTTTAATAAAACACCAGATGCTATTGCAGTAGTATCTATAGAATATCCATTTGTAAATTCTGCGCTAATAGATGAAGCTCTTGATACCTTAATTATATTTGATTCGGAGTCTTTGATAAGTGTCAAGTCTAGCAAAGGCCCTTATTACAGACATAACGGAAGAACGCTTAAAGCCATTTTAGATCAAGATAAATACACTTCTCATGAAAGGGAAGCCCTTTACCAAAGCGTAGGTGGTATAATGGTTTCTACATTAGATGCTTTTCAAAAAAATAACAGTTTAATCGGTGAAAGAGTTTCACATCTTTTAGTAAATGATGAAAATAGTTTTGGTGTTTTAAATAATTTCCAATTTGAAATTTTTAATTTGATAATCAAAAATCATCAAAACTCTAAATCAAATAGAGAAAATAAAATTTCTTCAATTTCGCATGTAAAACAAAATAATTTTTTGTGAGCAAGTACTCAATATCTCGAATAAGCAATAATAAGGTTGAAGATTTTTGGATTAATTCACCTCAATCAAGTGTTTTTACTCATCCAAAGGTATTAGAAGAATTTGCGAAAGAAGTTCACTGGTGGATTGTATATAAAGGAGAAGAAGATCAATGCATCTGGCCTATTACTTTAAATGCTAAAAGAAAACCTTTTATACCTCCATTTTCATACTGGCAAGGACCAATGTGGACATCAATTGGTATTAATTTCCCTAATCATCGTTCACTTTCAAAGACAAAATCTATATATGAACTTTTTTTAAACACATTTATTGAAGAGTATGGAGTTGTAGAAGCAAGTCTACATCCTAGCTTGCTTGATGTTAGAGTTTTTGATTGGTGGAATTACCATGAACCTAATAAACCAAAATTTATAATAAAACCAAGATATACGGCTCTTATTACTAATATTCAAAAATCAAATAAGGATATTGAAAAAAATTTTAGAGTGAACAAAAGGCGAGATCTAAAAAAGTTTGAGAAAATTAAAAAAAGCATTTATTTTGATAATCTATGTAGCGAAGAAGAATTTATTACTTTTTACAAAGAAAAATTAAAAATAGAAAAGGCGGTCACATCAGATGAATTAATTTCCTTATTAAGGATTGTAAGAAAAGGACATGGATGGATTCAAGCAGCAAGACAAAAAAAAAATTCTACACTATGTGGTTTAATAATAGTTTTTCAACACCAAAATCAAGCAAATCTTATAATTAATCTCGCGCTAAATGAGTTTAAACGAGAAGGACTAATGCCAGCGAGCGTTTTCAAAGCTATTGAAACAGCTAGGGATAGAGGTCTAAAACACTTTGATTTTAATGGTGCTAATAGCCCAGCAAGAGGTGATGATAAACACAGTTTTGATGCAGAACCCGTACTATACTTTGATTTAGAATACAATGGACATTAGCAAACTATTTATTGTCTGGTAGGAAATACAACAAAATTAAAAACCTGTTTGTTTCAGACAAGTCGCTATATAAGAAGCCAAAATTTCATTGTCAAAATACTATGAAATAATTTTTTTTAATTTAAGACAGAGTTCAATAATATTTAATGTATTTCTCAAAAAAACTTTCTTTACTATTTATTGCATGCCCTAAAACCGGTAGCACCTCTATTGAAAGTTATTTGACGGATTTAGAACCTAACGGCCATAAATTTAAAATTATACTCGATGATAGAGAAATCACTTCAAAAGAAATGCACTATGGAGCTATAGGTCATGCACACGCTTGGGAGTTTAAAAAAGCGCTTGGAGAAGAGATGTATAATCAATTGCATATTTTTGGCATGGTAAGGCATCCATTTGATAAACTTATCTCTTCGTACTTTTTTTCAAAATCAAAACCTATTGCAATTGCTTTTAAAAATAAAGGTAAAAAACATTTACTCAAGCGAAAGCTACAAACACTAATATCATTTATTACTCCAAAAATATTACCCATAAGTATTTGGTCTTTGCTTTTTCCGATGAAAACATGTCATGATTATTTTTACGATAAAGAAGGGAATAGAATTGTAAAATATTTAGGAAGAACAGATCATATTAATCATGATCTAGATTTAATTTTGAAAGAAATAGGAATTATAACAGATGGCTCTAGTTTAATACAGCTATTATATGTATATTTAGATTATGAACATAGATAATTTAAAAGAGGAAATACTATTATTATCCACTCTAGATCGTGATAATCTGTTAAAGGATATTACAGATTCAC